>CEBV01030329.1_pt1 | contig 37437 bp, 31 predicted proteins | sample 554741 | NCBI WGS metagenome assembly CEBV01 (sample SAMEA3182070, study PRJEB8094) | gut metagenome | biome: human; feature: gut; material: Stool; isolation source: human stools | place: Canada | collected 2011-11-22 | reverse complement strand
TCCAACAACTTCTCCACGCAGACGAGCTACGAGAACCAGACGAAGAAGTCCATCACGAACAAATTCGTGCAGGAGGCCATGACGGACTTTTTGAAGTCCCGCCTGGAGACCTACTTCATCGAGAACCGCGTCGAGGCGCTCAAGATCGCCGAGCAGGTGCTCATCAACAAAAGAAGCCGCGAGAGCGCGGAAAAGCAGCGGCTGAACATCAAGAAAAAGCTCTCCGGCAATATCGACATTTCCAACCGCGTGCAGAAGTTCGTGGACTGCCGCACGCGCGACGTGTCCCGCCGCGAAATTTATATCGTTGAGGGCGACAGTGCTCTCGGCAGCGTCAAGCTCTCGCGCGACGCGGAGTTTCAGGGCATCATGCCCGTGCGCGGCAAGATTCTGAACTGCCTCAAGGCCGACTACGCCCGTATTTTCAAGAGCGAGATCATCACCGATCTTCTGAAGGTGCTCGGCTGCGGCGTGGAGGTGCAGGGCAAGGCGGTCAAGGAGCTCAACGCCTTCGACCTCAACAATCTACGCTGGAGCAAGGTCGTCATCTGCACCGATGCGGACGTGGACGGCTTCCAGATCCGCACGCTGATCCTGACGATGATCTACCGTCTCTGCCCCACGCTCATCCGCGAGGGCTACGTCTACATCGCGGAAACGCCTCTCTTTGAGATCAACTGCGGCGACAAGACGTGGTTCGCCTACTCCGACAAGGAGAAGAACGACATCGTAAAAACGCTTGAGGGCAAGCGCTATAAGGTCGACCGCTCCAAGGGCCTCGGCGAGAACGACCCGGAGATGATGTGGCTGACGACCATGAACCCCGAAACGCGCCGTCTCATCAAGGTCATGCCCGAGGACGCGGAGGCGACCGCGCAGGTATTCGATCTGCTCCTCGGCGACAATCTGCAGGGCCGCAAGGACCATATCGCAGAGAACGGCTACAAGTATCTGGAACTGGCGGACATTTCGTAGGAGGGCGGAAAACGGGGCAAAGCCCTTGCAAAAGAGCGGCGTTTATGGTACGCTGAAGGAACAGGATACCCAATGGACCCACACAGGGAAGGAGAATGGAAAAATGAAAAAACTGATCGCTCTTCTGCTGGCGCTGATGTTGGCGCTGGCGCTGGCCGTCCCCGCAAGCGCGGCGGGCGAGGATATTGGCATCATCGGCGGAGCCGACGGCCCGACCTATATTCTCGTCAGCGCCGATCCGAAGGCTGCCGCGACGGTTTCAAAGGAACAGCGCGAGCAGAACATCAAGGCGCTCGGCGGCGTGGCCGGGCAGGTCAATGTGCTGCTGGGCGACCGATGCATTGCTTTCACCGACGCGGTGCCCGAGGTGAAGAACGGGCGCACGATGGTGCCGCTGCGCGCCGCGCTGGAGGCCATGGGCGCAAGGATCGAATTTGACCAGGCCACCAAGACCGCTATCGTAACGGGTGAGAAGGCGAGCTTTACCCATGTTGTCGGCAGCGACGTCATCACGCGCGCCGACGGCTCGACGGTGAAGATGGACGTCCACTCCTATGTGACGCCCTCCAACCGCACGATGGTGCCGGTACGCTTCTTCTCGCAGGTGCTCGGCTACGACGTGTTCTGGGACAACGGCTACCGCATGGCGTTCCTGCTCGACGAGGAGACCTTCGCGGAGAAGGTGGACAGCCGTCTCACCATTCTCAACGGCTATCTGGCCGGAAATGCGAAGCGCTTTGACGCCTCCAAGAATTATAAGGAGGATGTGACCCTCTCCGGCACGGTCAAGGTCATCGACTCCATCAAGGGCGACCGCAGCTATCCGTATTCCGGCAAGGCGTCCGTGCTGCTGGGCAAGGACGGCATGAGCATGAGCCTGAGCGCCGACCTCAGCGATCTGGCGGAGTATTTTGAGAGCCTTGCCGGCGAGCCGTTGCCGGAGGCCTATCGCGCGGCGTTCATCAAGCCGGAGCTGGAGGCTGTTTTCTCTGACAAGCTATACTTCCGATCCCCGCTCTTTGACGCACTGATGGCGGAGGTAGACGGCACACAGGCCGTTTCCGGCGCATGGTATGCGACAGACGCTGTGATGAGCTTCGGCGCTCTCTACGAGTCGATGTACGGCGGCAATGAGGACTACACCGTCGGCAAAGCCCTCTATGCCGCGATGAAGCAGGGCGACGCGAACGGGTTCTATGAGAGCTGGAGCGGTACGGAGCAGCTTGCCGCCGCCGCGGTCGAGATGTTCGGCGACGAGACCTTCACCAGGTCGGGCAGCAGCTACAAGTGGCACTTCGGCAAGGAGGAGCTTGCGAAGCTGCTGACGGAAGCGGGCATGGATGCGGAAACGGCCCAGGGCTTTATCACGGACATCGGCATCGACGAGCTAAGCATCGATATGACGCTCCGCAGCGACGGCAGCGTGGAGCTCAAGTACACAGCGTCGACGAGCGTCAATGAGGAAGCGGCGCTTCGCATCGACTACACGCTCGCCGGCAACAGCAGTCGTATGACCGCCAAGGGAACGGTGCAGGTGCGCAACGTCTGCGACGTGACCTTTGACGCGGCGGTCAGCGTCCGCGCGACGAGCGAAAAGCCGCTCACGGCTCCGCCCGCAGGCGCGACGATCATCACGCTCCCCCCAGTAATGCCGATCGCGGCATAAAGAAAAGAGAGAAGGAAGGCGCACTCGGATCCGAGCGCGCTTTCCTTCTCTTTTGCCTTATTCGATGCCGAGGACCTTGTAGTCCTTGTCCTCCACCGCATTCTTGAGCGCGGCGTCGTCCACGGGGGACTGCAGCGTCACGACGGCGGTGCCGGCGGTGTGACTGACCTCGGCGTCCACGACCTCGGGAATGGCCTCAAGCGCCTTTCTGACGGCCGCCTCGCAATGGGCGCACATCATGCCTTCGATCTTCATCGTCTTTTTCATGGTTTCTTTCTCCTTTTTCGTTGTAGTTTTTTCTTCTGCCGGTGCTGTGTTTGCAGAGGCAGGCTTTTTTCTGCGCTTATGATCGTGCTTTGGGTCGCGGAGCTTGAAGAGATTCAGCCGCAGGGCGTTGGACACCACGCAGAAGCTCGACAGGCTCATCGCCGCTGCGCCGAACATGGGGTTGAGCGTCAGCCCCAGCGGGACGAACACGCCTGCAGCCAGCGGGATGCCGAGCGTGTTGTAGAAAAACGCCCAGAAGAGGTTCTGGTGGATGTTGCGCAGCGTCGCGCGGCTCAGGCGGATGGCGGCGGGCACGTCGCTCAGACGGCTCTTCATCAGCACCACGTCTGCCGCGTCGAGCGCGACGTCCGCGCCCGCGCCGATGGCGATGCCCACGTCCGCGCGGGTGAGCGCGGGAGCGTCGTTGATGCCGTCGCCGACCATAGCGACCTTGCCGCGCTCGCGCAGGCGGCGGATCTCCGCTTCCTTGCCGTCGGGCAGTACGCCGGCGATCACGCGGTCCACGCCCGCGGCGGCGCCGATGGCGCGCGCCGTGCGTTCGTTGTCGCCCGTGAGCATGACGACCTCGATGCCCATATTCCGCAGCTCGCGCACGGCCTGCGGGCTGTCGGGCTTGATGACGTCCGCCACGGCGATGACGCCGAGGAGTCTGCCGTTTTCGCTGAAGAGCAGCGGCGTTTTGCCGTCCTCCGCAAGCGCCTCGCAGCGCGCCCGCATGGCGGGGGAGACCTCCGCCGCGGCGGAAACGTAGGCGAGACTGCCGCCGCAGAGCGTCTGCCCGTTCCGCACGGCGGTCAGCCCGCTGCCGGAGAGCGCCCGGAAGTTCGTGACCTCATCCGCGGTCAGGCCGTCGGCTTGCGCCCTGGCGAGGATCGCGCGGGCGAGCGGATGCTCGCTTTTCTGCTCGAGCGCAAGCGCCGCGCGAAGCAGCTCCGAAGCGCGCACGCCGTCCGCGGGAAGAAGATCCGTGACCTGCGGCTCGCCTGCGGTGATGGTGCCGGTCTTGTCCAGCGCGACGATGTCCACGCGGCCCGTCTCCTCCAGCGACGCGGCGGTTTTGAAGAGGATGCCGTTCTTCGCGCCCAGTCCGCTGCCGACCATGATGGCGACGGGCGTGGCGAGCCCCAGCGCGCAGGGACAGCTGATGACGAGCACGGAAATGCCGCGCGCGAGGGCGAAGCCGACGCTCTGACCGAGCAGCAGCCACACGGCGGTCGTCACCGCCGCGATGGCAATGACGGCCGGCACGAATACGCCGGAGACCCTGTCCGCGATCTTTGCGATGGGGGCCTTGGTCGCGGCGGCGTCGCTGACCATCTGAATGATCTGCGAAAGCGTGGTGTCCTCGCCGACGCGCGTGGCGCGGCAGCGCAGGAAGCCGGACTGGTTGACCGTCGCGGCGGAGACCATGTCGCCCGCGGTCTTGTCCACCGGCAGGCTCTCGCCCGTCAGCGCCGCCTCGTTGACGGCGCTTGCGCCGTCAAGCACCACGCCGTCCACGGGAATGCTTTCACCGGGGCGGACCACGAAGATGTCGTCCCTTTGCACCTGCTTGATGGGGACCTCAAGCTCCCTACCGCCGCGTTCGACCGTCGCGGTCTGCGGGGCAAGCTTCATCAGGCCCTTGAGCGCGTTGGTCGTGCGGCCCTTGGAGCGGGCCTCGAGCATCTTGCCGACGGTGATGAGCGTGAGGATCATGGCGGCGGACTCGAAGTAGAAGTCCATCATGTAGGCCATCACGGCCTCCGTGTCGCCGCGCACCTGCGCGCCGGTCATGGCGAAGAGGGCGTAGGTGCTGTAGCCGAAGGCTGCCGTCGCGCCGAGGGCGACGAGCGTATCCATGTTCGGCGCGCGGCGCCACAGGCTCTGGAAGCCGCTGATGAAGAATTTCTGGTTGATGACCATGACGGCGACCGTTAAAAGCAGCTGGGTCAGGCCCATCGCCACATGGTTGTCCGTGTAGAACGCGGGCAGCGGCCAGCCCCACATCATGTGTCCCATCGAGAAGTACATCAGCACGAGCAGGAAGCCGAGCGACCAGAGCAGCCGGCGCTTCAGCTTCGGCGTTTCGTGATCCTCCAGCGCGGCCTCCGCCTCGGCAGCGCTCGGCGCGGCTTTGCCCGCGCCCTTTAAGGACGCGCCGTAGCCCGCCGCCTGCACGGCGGCGATGATGTCCTGCGGCGCGGCGGCGCCCTCCACGCCCATCGAGTTCGTCAGCAGGCTCACCGAGCAGGACGTGACGCCCGGGACCCTGCTCACCGCCTTTTCGACCCGGGCCGAGCAGGCGGCGCAGCTCATGCCGGTCACATTGTATTGTGTCATTGCGTGTTCCTCAGTTCTGTGAAATTGCGGTTAGGTTGTGCGCTTTTCACTCATTTCATGAGCTTTTGAAGCGTCGTCACCAGCTCGTCGATCGTCTCGTCCCTGCCGGCGCGGATATCCTCCGCCACGCAGGTGCGGATGTGCGCGGCAAGCAGCTCCTTGTTGAAGGCGTTGACCGCCGCGTTGACCGCCGCGGCCTGCACTAAAATGTCGGGGCAGTACGCGCCGGACTCCACCATGCTGCGGATGCCGCGGATCTGCCCCTCGATGCGGTTGAGCCGGTGAATGAGCTTTTTGTACTCCTCCGGCGAGCGCTCCTTTTTGCGCTGCGAGCAGCGGCAGCATTCCGATCGGTCCATATACCGTGCCTCCCTGATAGCGATATACCCCTTGGGGGTATCTGCACTATATACCCCTACGGGGTATTTGTCAAGAGAAAAAAGAGAAAAGGTCTCAGGACCCTTTCTCTTCCTTTTTGTCAATGATGGTCGCGGTGGCACGCACGCGGCGCAGATCGAAGTCCCGCACGTTCCAGCGCTCGATGAGGTCGCTGATCTGCCCCTCGGCCTCGGCGACCTCCTCCTCGAACGCGCGGGCGGAGATGCGCAGTGCGCCGTGACCGAGGATGATGACCTGCTCCATGTTGTCCGACGTGGCGACGCGGACGCGGTGGTTTTTGCCGAGGTCGTAGGTCGCGCGCTCGATGTAGCTGTCGGCGGTCTGCGCCTCCTTGGTGTAGACGATGTAGATGCCGTTTTTCTTTTCCAGCGAGCCGGGATTGCCCTTGACCTTGTAAGCGTCGAAGACCAGAATGATCTCGCACCTGCGCCAGCCGCGGTAGTTGGCAAGGATGCCCGCGAGCGCCTCGCGCGCGGCGGCGACGTCCTGCGCGGCGAGCTTTTTGAGCGCGTCCCACGCGAAGATGATGTTGTAGCCGTCCACGAGCAGATACTCGGGACCGGTCTTCTGATTTTTGATGTTATAGCGCGTCTCGTCGAGCGCGGTGCGCGCGGGCGCGCGCTTTGGCTCGAATGCGCGGCGCTCGACCTTGCCGTAGGTGCTCTCGAAGATGGCGAGCAGCTCCTTGTCCTCGGCGGCGGAGCCGGAGGACGCGCGGCTGCGTGTCGGCATGGGTTCGGCGGCTTCGGCGGGGTGCTCCTGTAGGACGCAGGGGACGTGCGCGCGGGCCTTGACCTCGTTCCACGGAACGTAGACGCCCGCGCCGTGCTCGCAGAACACCGAGCCGGTGGGGTTTTCCGCGTCGCGCTCGGGATCGTAGCCGATGGCGGCGATGACGCTCTCCGCGTCCGCGCAGGGCTCGTAGCCGCGCAGGGTGCAGCTCAGACGTCCGCGTCCGCGGGTGTAGGCCGCGACCTCGCGCGCGTAGCTGCGCAGCCCCTTGACCGGCGCGAAGCCGGTGAGCACCGTTTCCTCGCCGACCGTTTCCGGTGCGTCCGTCGAGCCGCCCATCGCGGCAAGGTCGGTCATCGCGCGGCCCACGCACTCCGGCGGCAGCTCGAGACGGAAATCATAGAACGGCTCGAGCAGCACGCTCTCGGCCTGCATCAGACCCTGCCGCACGGCGCGGTAGGTCGCCTGCCGGAAATCACCGCCCTCGGTGTGCTTGAGGTGCGCGCGGCCCGCGAGGAGCGTCATTTTTACGTCGGTCAGCGCGCTGCCCGTCAGCACGCCGGGGTGCGCGCGCTCGGCAAGGTGCGTGAGAATGAGACGCTGCCAGTTGAGGTCCAGCTCGTCCGTCGGACAGGCGGAGGCAAGCTGAACACCGCTCCCGCGCGGGGCGGGCTCGAGCAGCAGATGCACCTCGGCGTAGTGGCGCAGCGGCTCGAAGTGCCCGACGCCCTCGACGGTGTTGGCAATGGTCTCCTTGTAAACGATGCCGCCCTCGCCGAACGTGACGGAGAGGCCGAAGCGGTCGGATATGAGACGCTGCAAAATTTCCAGCTGCACCTCGCCCATCAGCTCGGCGTGCAGCTCGCCGGACGCTTCCTCCCACACGATGCGGAGCGTCGGGTCCTCGTCCTCCAGCTCGCGCAGCTTCGGGAGGACGGTGTGCGCGTCCGTGCCGTCTGGCAGGAGGATGCGGTAGGTCAAAACGCTTTGCAGCACAGGCTTTTCGCCGTCCGCCTCCGCCCCGAGCCCCTGCCCGGGATAGGTGTCCGCAAGGCCCGTGACCGCCACGACCTCGCCCGCGCCCGCCGCGTCGAGCGGGCGGAACTTCGCGCCGGAGTAAAGCCGGAGCTGGTCGGCCTTGCCGCAGGGAAGCTGCGTTTTTGCCCGCAGCGTCCCGCCGGTGACCTTCAGGTGCGTGAGCCGTGTGCCCTGCGCGTCGCGGGAGACCTTAAAGACGCGCGCGCCGAAGTCCGCGCCGCGCGCCGGCTCGCGCGTGAAGCGCGTGAGCAGCTGCAAAAACTCCGCCACGCCATCATTTTTGAGCGCGGAGCCGAAGCAGCAGGGGAAAATTTTCCGCGCGGAGATCAAAGCGGCGAGCGTGTCGTCCGAAAGCGCGCCGCGCTCCAGCAGCTCTTCGAGAGCCGCTTCGTCGGTCAGCGCGGCGTGCTCGTCGCGTTCGCTCGGCTCCGCGCCGAGATCGACGCACGCGCCGAAGCTCTTTTGCAGATCCGTCAGCAGCGCCGCGCGGTCCGCGCCCGCAAGGTCCATCTTGTTGATAAAGAGGAACGTCGGCACGCCGTAGCGCTCCAGCAGCCGCCAGAGCGTGCGGGTGTGGCCCTGCACGCCGTCCGTGCCGCTGATGACAAGGATCGCGTAGTCGAGCACCTGCAGGGTGCGCTCTGCTTCGGCGGAGAAATCGACGTGGCCCGGCGTATCGAGCAGCGTGATGTGCGTGCCGCCGCAGTCGAGCACCGCCTGCTTGGCAAAGATGGTGATGCCGCGCTCGCGTTCGAGCGCTTCGGTGTCCAGAAAGGCGTCGCCGTGATCGACGCGGCCGAGCGTGCGCAGCGCGCCCGCGGCATATAAAAGGCCCTCGGAGAGGGTCGTTTTGCCCGCGTCGACATGGGCGAGTATTCCGATGGTGAGTTTTTTCATGGCCTGTCCTCTGAAAAAGCGCCGCGGCGCGGCGCATCCGTTTTTCTCTACGATACCATGCTTTTGCGCCCGCGTCAAATGGAAAAGGGCTGCCGGCGGCAGCCCTTTCGATCACAGCTTTTATGATCTTCCGTAGATGCGCGTCATTTCGCGGATCTGCCCGGCGAGCTTTTTGCTCGCCTCACCCGGGAGCATACGCCACTCCCAGTTGCCGCGGCTCGTGCCGGGGATGTTCATGCGGTGGCCCGCGCCGAGGTCGAGCCAGTCCTGCATCTGCGCGACGAAGAGCTTTGCCACCGAGCTCATGCCGCCGCGGATGATGCCGCGGTTGAAGCCCTCTCGGTCGTTGAGCCCAAGGTACTGCACGGCGAAGGCAATATCCGCCTTATCCGCCTCCGTGCGCCAAAGGGCGAGGGGCGCGTTGTCGTGCGTGCCGGTGTAGCAGATGCAGTTCTCCCCGTAGCTGTGCGGCAGATAGCTGCTCGTGTCGCGCGAGTCGAAGGCGAATTCCAGCACCTTCATGCCGGGCAGACGCGAGTCGGCAAGCAGCTGCGTGACCTCCGGCGTGGGATAGCCGAGATCCTCGGCGATGAACTCGATGTCGTGGAACCAGCCGGTCAGCACGCCGACGAGCGCCATGCCGGGGCCCTTGACCCAGCGACCGTTTTTCGCGGTCGTCTCGCCATAGGGCACGGCCCAGTAGCTCTCGAAGCCGCGGAAGTGGTCGATGCGGATGACGTCGTAGAGCTTCGCCGCTCCGCCAATGCGTCGGATCCACCACTCAAAGCCGTCCTTCTGCATGGCCTCGTAGTCGTAGAGTGGGTTGCCCCAGAGCTGACCGTCGGCGCTGAAGTAGTCCGGCGGCACGCCGGAGACCTCAACGGGCACGTTTCGCTCGTCGAGCTGGAATTTCTCCGGCTCGCTCCACACGTCGGAGGAGTCCATCGCCACATAGATGGGGATGTCGCCGATGATGCGGATGCCGAGACCGTTGATGTAGCTCTTGAGCGCACTCCACTGCCGGAAGAAGAGAAACTGAATGTAGGTGAACAGCTCCACGTCCCCGCGCAGCTCCGCGCGGTAGCGCTCGAGCGCGTCGGCCCGGTGCAGCCGCGCGCCTTCGTCGGGCCATTCGGTCCAGGACTTCATGCCGAAATGCCGCTTGAGCGCCATGAAGAGCGCGTAGTCCGGCAGCCAGCGGCTGTTTTCCGCCTCGAAGGCGGCGACCGCCTCGCGGTCGCGCTCCCAGCCGCGCACCTTGGCCCTTTCGAGCAGCGCGAAGCGGCTCTCGTAAATTTTGCCGTAGTCGACGTAGCGCGGCTCCGAGCCCCACGCGCAGGAGGTGACCTCCTTGCGCGTGAGCAGCTTATCCTTGATGAGCAGATCGAGGTCGATGAAGTACGGGTTGCCCGCAAAGGTCGAAAAGCTCTGATACGGCGAGTCGCCGTAGCTTGTAGGGCCGAGCGGCAGGAGCTGCCAGTAGCCCTGTCCCGCCGCGTGGAGAAAATCGGCAAAGTCATACGCCGCCTTGCCGAACGTGCCGATGCCGTAGGGCGAGGGGAGCGAGGAGATCGGCATCAGAATGCCGGAGGAACGATTCATGTGAGATCAGCCTTTCACGGCGCCGGCCGCGACGCCCTTGATGATGTGTTTCTGGCAGCAGAGGTAGAAGATGATGACGGGGACGATGCTCAGGAAGATGAGCGCCATCGTCGCGCCGAGATCGACCGTGCCGTAGCTGCCCTTGAGGTACTGGATATGGATGGGAATGGTCTTGTACTTGGTGCTGTCGAGCACGAGATAGGGGAGCAGATAGTCGTTCCACACCCACATGATCTCGAGGATGCCGACGGAGATCATCGTGGGCCGCAGCATCGGGAACACGACGGAGAAATAGGTGCGCAGCGGACCGCAGCCGTCGATGGCGGCGGCCTCCTCGATCTCCAGCGGGATGGACTTCACGAAGCCCACGAACATGAAGATGGCAAGCCCCGCGCCGAAGCCGAGGTAGATGATGGGAATGGTCCAGGGCGTGTTGAGCGCGACCTTTTCGAGGCTGCCGCTCGCAAAGTTAAAGTATGGGATCTTCACGCGGTCGGCGGTCTTGGAGAGGGTGAACATGACCATCTGGAACGGCACGACCATGGAAAAGACGCAGAGGTAATAGACACCGCGGCAGAGCTTGCTGTCCACGCGGGCGATGTACCACGCGGCCATCGAGGTGCACAGCAATATCAGCGCCGTGGAGACGAGCGTGATGAAAAGGCTGTAAAACGCGGACTTCCAGAAGGGATAGTTGCCGAAGGTGACGCCCTTGATGTAGTTCGCCCAGCCGGCAAAGCTCTCGGCGGTGGGCAGGGCAAAGGTATCGGTCTTGACATAGGTGTTGAGCTTGAAGGAGTTGACTACCACAGCCAGCACCGGCAGGAGGTAGAGGATGCAGATGAAGGCCAGCACGACCGAAAGAATGGTCTTGCGGCGGCGTTCGGCGGAAAGGGAACCGTTCATTACTGCTGCACCTCCTTTTTGCGTGTAGCGCGGAGCTGAATCAAACCGATGGCGGCGACGAGCAGGAAGAACAAAACGGCCTTGGCCTGCGCGGTGCCGCGGGAGTTGACGTTCTGCCCGTAGAACGTGTTGTAGATGTTCAGCGCCAGCATCTCGGTCGTCTTGATGGCTGAGCCGTCGGACTGGATGATGTAGGGCTGACCGCCCGTGAGGGCGAGGTTCTGGTCGAAAAGCTTGAAGCTGTTCGTCAGCGTGAGGAAGGTGCAGATGGTGATGGAGGGCATCACGTTCGGGATGGTGACCTTCCAGAGCGTCTGCCAGCGGTTTGCGCCGTCGATCTTCGCGGCCTCGAGCATATCCTCGGGCACGGCCTGCAAGCCGGCGATGTAAATGATCATCATATAGCCGACCTGCTGCCAGCACATGAGGATGATGAGGCCCCAGAAGCCATATTTCGTCTCCAGCAGGATCGACGTGCCGTAGCGCGAGAGGATGCCGTCGAAGATCATCGACCACACATAGCCCAGCACGATGCCGCCGATGAGGTTCGGCATGAAGAACACCGTGCGGAAGAGATTGCTCCCCTTGATGCCCTGTGTGAGGGCATAGGCCACGGCGAAAGCCAGCACGTTGATGAACACGAGCGAGACGAGCGCAAAGAGCGCCGTGTACCAGAACGAATGGACAAAGCTCGCGTCGTTCAGCGCCTTGATGTAGTTGCCGAAGCCGATGAACTGCGCGTCCGAGGTCGTCTTGAACTTGCAGAACGAGAGGTACACGCCCTTGCAGAACGGATAGACGAAGCCAATGGCGAAGGCGCAGAGCATGGGACCCATGAACAGCGGGGCCCACCGCCGGATCGGGCGGCGGACGAGCGAGCTGTTGACGGCTGCTGCGTCGTGTTTACGCTTCAATTCGATCACTCCCATCGAGATAGATTGACTGAGCACGGCGCGGGCCTCTTGCGGCCTCTGCCGTGGTAGAAGAAGAGGACGGGCGAAAGCCCGCCCTCTTCATAAGAATGGTAGGTTTTGCGGTATGGAGACGCTTAGCCGTTGGCGGCAGCGTACTGCACGGCCCAACCGTCCACGAACGCGGTCTTGACCTGCTCCCAGTTGGCGTCGGTGGGATCGTTGTCATACTGGTTCATCGCGGCGACGATGGCTTCACGGTAGGCGTCGACGTTGGGCTGGAAGTTGGTGACCCAAGGCATGACGTAGTTGCCCTCGGCGGCATAGGCGTTGGCGTCGGCCAGGAAGCCGCAGGTGGACTCGGCAGCCTGCTTGTAGGGCATGACGGCGAATTCATCGACGAGCATACGGGAGACCTCAGCGTCAGTGACGAGCCAATACATGAAGTCGAGCGTAGCCTGAATGTCCTCGGCGGAGGCCTTGGCGTTCACGGCCCAGCAGTTCTCGGTGCCGCAGTTCAGACCGGCCTTCTCCTCACCGGCAACGCCGCAGTAGAAGGGGATCATGGAGAGGTTGTCAAGACCGTACTGACCATCGCCGGTGCCGGTCAGAGCCGCCCACTCCCAGGAGCCGTTCTGATAGAACACAGCCTGCTCCTTGCCGAACTCGGCCTGAGCGTCATAGCCGCCGGCAGCGAGGGTGGAGGGAGCGACCGCGCTGTTGTTGATGTAGAGATCCCAGAGGTTCTTGAAGTTCTGCATGTAGGTGCCCTTAATGCTCGGGGGGCAGACCTTCCAGGCGTCGGGATCGTCCACGGACTCATAGTAATACTCGAGGTTGGCGAGGTGGCCGGTGAAGCGCCAGCTGGAGTCGCCGCTCATGGAGGAGGAGGTGAAGGCGTCGAAGCCCAGCTCGGCGGCGCGGGAGTGGATGTCCTCCGCAACGGCCTTGAGGGTCTCAAAGTTGGTGATGTCGCTGAGCTGATAGCCGGCCTTCGCCAGCAGATCCTCGTTGACGATGATGCCGTAGCACTCATAGCAGTAGCCGATGGAGCAGAGCTTGCCGTCGGCGTCGTAGAGGTTGTAGGCGTCGGTGGTCAGCTCACCCGCGATGGGGGTGCCGGTCAGGTCGTAGCAGTAGTCGCCCCAGGTGTCCACGGCGGCCTGGTTGCCGACGACGAACATCGTGGGAGGCGCTTCCTTATCCATCGCGGCGGTCAGGGTCTCGTTGTAGGTGCCGGACGCGGCGGTCTGGATGGTGACGGGCACACCGGTCTTTTCGGTGTACATGGCGGCGACCTTCTGCAGGGTGCCGTCCGCCTCGGGCTTGAAGTTCAGCCAGAACACACGGCCGGCGGCCTCGGTGGCGTCACCGTCGCCGGAGGGCTCCTCGGCCGTCTTGTTGCCGCAGGCAACGAGGCTGAGAGCCATAACAAGTGCCAGGACAAACGCAAGATACTTCTTCATGTTTCATTGATCTCCTTATTCAAATTTATTTTCACGCGCTCGGCGCGGGAAAATCATTTCGTCAGGTCGCGCACGGATTCACCCGCGCGCAGGGTGGTCGGCAGCGTCAGATGGTCGTGCGCGCCGCCGCGGATGACACCGAGCAGCAGCTCGACGCTCTTCGTGCCCATAGCCGTCATCGGCTGGCAGAGGGTGGTGAGCATGGGATGGATGTACTCGGAGACATTGATGCCGTCGATGGCGATGATGGAGCAGTCCTCGGGAATGCTGCGCCCGCTCTCGCGCAGGGCGCGCATCGCGCCGATCGCCATATCGTCCGCGATGGCGAAGACGGCGGTGAAGTCCGCCGGACGCTTCAGCCGCTCGCGCATGGCGCGGCAGCCGCTTTCCACGGTGAAATCGTCCGCGCAGATGACGTCCTCCTCCTCGGGCGGGATGCCCAGCTCGCGCAGCGCGCGGGCGTAGCCGGAGTAGCGCAGCTGGGAGATGGAGCTGTCGTCGGGGTCGGCGGTCAGCGCCGCGATGCGGCGGTGGCCCTTTTTGGCCAGCTCCATGACCGCGCGGTAGGCCTCCTGCTCGTCGGCGATGGAGACGGAGGAATACTTGCTCGGATCGAGCGTGCCGTAGGCGTTGGTGTAGGTGCAGCAGACAAAGGGCACGTTGAGCAGCGCCAGCTCTGCGGGAGAGTAATCCGAGCGTCCGCCGAGAAAAATGAGGCCCTGCAGGCGCTTTTCGCGCTCCATCACCGCGCCGCACTTCACCTCGTCATCGCCGGAGGCGATCTGACGCATGACCATCGTGTAGCCCGCGAGGTCGAGCTTATGCTCGATGGCGCGGATGATATCGGTGTAGAAGGGGTTCTGCACGCCGCGCACCACAAGACCGACGGTGTCGGACTTCGTGCGCACAAGGCTGCGCGCGGAATTGTTGGGCAGATAGTTGTGCTCGGCAATGACCTCCAGCACGCGGCGGCGGCTTTCCTCGCTCACGTCGGGGCGGTCGTTGAGTACACGGGAGACCGTGCTCACGCCCACGCCGCTGAGCTTTGCAATGTCCTTGATGGTCATGGCGACACCTTCTGCATGAAAAAAATCAAAGCCCGTTTCCGGAAACCTTACCGGTAACGTTTCCACTTTTTCTTTTATTGTAGCAGTCTCTTCCCAAAAAGTCAAAGCACTTTGCCCTGTCCATCTTACCAAAAAAACAGCAAGAAAAATGTCGCAATGAACAAAGGGAGCCTCTGTCCGGCATCGGACAGAGGCTCCCTTTCACAAAAATGCCTTTATTTTTCGAGCAGCAGCTCCGCGATCTGTACGGTGTTGGTCGCCGCGCCCTTGCGGACCTGGTCGCCGCAGCACCAGAGGTTCAGTCCGCGCTCGTCGGTCAGATCGTCGCGGATGCGGCCGACATAGACGAGGTCCTGATCGCTCGTGTCGAGCGGCATGGGGTAGACCTTGCTCGCAAGGTCGTCGGTCAGCTTGCAGCCGGGCGCGGCGGCGATCAGCTCACGCGCGCGCTCGACGCTGATCTTTTTCTTTGTGCGCAGCACGACGGAGACGGAGTGGCTGCGCACCACGGGCACGCGCACACAGGTGCAGCTGACCTTCATCTCGGGCAGGTGGAGGATCTTGCGGCCCTCGTTCTGCATCTTCATCTCCTCGCTCGTGTAGCCCATGTACGCCTCGCCGCCGATCTGGGGGATGACGTTGTAGGCGATCTGGTACTGGAATACTTTCGGCTCGACGGGCTTGCCCGCGGCGAGCGCCGCGACCTCATCGTGCAGCTCGTCGATGCCGTTCTTGCCCGCGCCGGAGACCGCCTGATAGGAGCTGGCGATGATGGTCTCGATGGGGCTCTCCTTCGCCAGCGCGTTGATGGCGACGAGGGTGACGATGGTGGTGCAGTTGGGGTTGGAGATGATGCCGCTGTGCCACTTCACGTCCTCGGGGTTGATCTCGGGGATGACCAGCGGCACCCTGGGGTCGAGACGGAAGGCGCTGGAGTTGTCGACGAACACCGCGCCGGCCTTAACGATGGCGGGCGCGAAGCGCTCGGCAATGTCGTTCTCCGCCGCGCCGAGCACGATGTCGAGACCCTCAAAGGCGTCGTCCGACGCCTCGACGATCGTGCACTTCCTGCCGCCGAAGTCGATCTCGCTGCCCGCGCTGCGCGCGGAGGCGATGGGACGCAGCTCGCCGACGGGGAACTTACGCTCGAGCAGAATTTTCATCATTTCCTGGCCCACGGCGCCCGTCGCGCCGAGAATGCCTACATTATAAAGCTTCATGGTATTGCCCTCACCTTTTCCTTAAATATGTTCCTTGACAAAGCTGTCATACAGTACGCGAATGGCCTGCGCGAAGTCCTTTTCCTCCACGCCGACGATGATGTTCAGCTCCTCAGGACCCTGCGTGATCATGCGGATGTTCACGCCGTTCTCACCGAGCTTGGCAAAGATCTTGCCGGAAACGCCGGGGCGGTACGCCATCTTCCGGCCGACCGCCGCGACGACCGCGATGTGCTCCGTCACCGTTATCTTATTCGGCTGCACCTCTTTTTGCAGCTCGCCCAGCATGGCGTAGAGGCATTTGGAGACCTTTTTGCTCTCCACCACCAGCGAGATGATGTCGATGCCGGAGGGGATATACTCCACGTTGACCTCGTGCTTGGCGAGAATTTCCAGGATCCGCACGAGCGTGCCGGGGTCGCCGGACATACCGGTCTTGGCGATGGTGATGACGGAGAAGCCCTTCTTGCCCGCGATGCCGGTGATGAAGCTGCCGTCGTTCGTGTCCTCCTCGATGCTCTCGAGAATGGTGGTGCCGGGGTGCTCCGGCTCGTTCGTGTTGCGGATGTTGAGCGGGATGTTCTTCTCACGCACGGGGAAGATGGTGCCCTCGTGGAGCACCTGCGCGCCGATGTAGCTCAGCTCGCGCAGCTCGCCGTAGGTGAGGTGGCGGATGGGCGCGGGATCGTCCACGATGCGCGGGTCGGCCATCAGAATGCCGGAGACGTCTGTCCAGTTTTCGTAGACGTCGGCGTCCAGCGCTGCTGCCGCCAGCGCACCGGTGATGTCGCTGCCGCCGCGGGAGAAGGTGCGGATGCGCCCGTCGGGTATCACGCCGTAGAAGCCGGGAATGACCACGCTGCGGTCGCCCGCGGCGCGGCGCAGCGCCTCGTAGGTCGCGTCGGTATCCACCGTGCCGTCGAAGCGGAACTTCACCCACTCGGCGGCGTCGAGGAACTCGTAGCCGAGGTACTCGGCCATCAGCCGCGCGGAGAAGTATTCGCCGCGCGAGGCCAGCTCGTCCTTTTCGATGCCCTCCTGCATCTTCGCCCACAGGGCGTCGAAGTCGGGATTCAGGTCGAGCTTCAGACCGCAGTCGTGCGCGATCTCGAGATAGCGCGTGCGGATCATGTCGAAAATTTCCTCGCAGCTCACGCCGTATTTGATGTGCGCGGCGCAGAGGTACAAAAGGTCGGTGATCTTGTGGTCGCCGGAAAAGCGCTTGCCGGGCGCGGACACGATGACCACGCGGCGGGACTCGTCGGCCTCCACGATGGCCTTGACCTTGGCGAACTGCTGGGCATCGGCGAGCGACGAGCCGCCGAATTTCAGAACCTTAAGCATTTTCTTTACTCCTCCTCGATCCTTGCTAAGAATGCCGGCTCGCCGCAGGAGCGCGCGCGCTCGGCGCGCGCAAAGGCCTCGGCGACGGTGATGGGCCCGGTGCAGACGGTCTCGCTGCCCGTGCGCAGGTAGAAGCGGCCGGCCGCCGCGGAATTGTCGATGTGCTTCGCCTCGTGCCGCGAGACATAAAAGCTCGGGCAGCCCTCGATGACGTCCACGCAGTCGCTCAGCACGCTGCTGCCGGTGGGGTAGCCGCCCGCGCCCGCGCCGGAAAAGCTCAGCTCGCCGAAGCGCGCGCCGCGCAGGGTGACGAGGTTTCCCGTGCCGTTCGTCTGCGCGACCGGCGACGCGGCGGGGAAGAGCGTGGGGCAGACAAAGGCGGAGATGCGGCCCTCGTGCCGCTCGGCGCGGACGAAGAGCTTGCAGACCCTGCCCAGCTCGCGCCAAGCGGCGAAGTCCTTTTCCTCCACGCTCGAGATGCCGAAGCAGGGGATCTCCTCCTCCCGCACCGACGCGCCGAAGGCGAGGTTCGCGCTGAGCACCAGCTTGCGCCGCGCGTCGTAGCCCTCCACGTCCGCGGTGGGATCGGCCTCGGCGTAACCGAGCGCTTGCGCCTCGCGCAGACAGGTGGTATAATCGACGCCGGAGGCCGTCATGGCTGAGAGCATATAGTTCGTCGTGCCGTTCAGGATGCCGCCGACGGCGGTGATCTCATCGAGCCGCGCGGCGCGGGAGAGGGACGTGAGCCACGGGATTCCGCCGCCCGCCGCCGCCGTGCAGCGCAGCGACACGCCGCACTCCCTCGCAAGCTCCAGCAGCTCGTCGTAGTGCGCGCACACGAGCTGCTTGTTCGCGGTGACGACGTGCTTGCCCGCGCGCATGGCCGCGCAGATATAACGGTAAGCCGGCTCCAGTCCGCCCATGACCTCGACCACGATGCCGACCGAGCGGTCGCGCACGATCTCGTCGAAATCATTTGTCACGGTGCAGGGAAGCTCCGGGCGCGGACGGCGGGATAAAACGCTCGTCACGCGCAGATCGCTCCGCCCGAGCGTGAGCTCGTAGAAGGCCTTGCCGACGGTGCCGAAGCCGAGCAATGCAATGTTCATGGGGTGTGCCTGCCTTTCTCTCTGTAAAATCCGCCAAGTATGGACGATTTGTGCAGTTTGCACGGAAATGTCCGTGGCAGAAAAACACTTGACTTTTTGATGGGAACAATATAACATGAGCATTGTCGAAATGCAATAGGCAATCGAAAAAATATTTTGATATGGCAAATGAAAAAAACCGAAAAGCGGAGGTATTTTTAATATGAACTATCAAAGCACGCGGAACGCGGCCCTCACCGCATCGAGCGCCGAAGCGATCCTGAACGGCCTTGCCCCCGACGGCGGGCTGTACGCCATGCCGGCCCTCTCGGGGCTGGACTTCGACTGGCAGCGCTGCCTGACGCTCTCCACGCAGGGCATGGCGACGGAGATATTATGCGCGCTGCTGCCCGACTTCACGCACGCGGAGATGGAGCAGCTTGTCCATGCCGCCTACACCGGCAAATTCGAGACCGAGGACCTGACCCCCACCGTTCCGGTCGGTGAGGACACGGTGCTCGAGCTGTTCCGCGGCCCCACGAGCGCCTTCAAGGATGTGGCGCTCTCGATGCTGCCGCACCTGATGACGGCGGCAAAGAAGAAGTGCGGCGTGGACGATGAAATCTTGATCCTCACCGCGACCTCCGGCGACACCGGCAAGGCCGCGATGGAGGGCTTTTGCGATGTGGCGGGCACGAGGATCATCGTCTTTTACCCCGACGGCGGCGTGTCCGCCGTGCAGAAGGCGCAGATGGTCACGCAGGGCGGCGACAATACCTGTGTCGCCGCGGTGCGCGGCAACTTCGACGACGCGCAGACTGCCGTCAAGCAGGTCTTTGCCAAGGTCGGCGGCGAAAGCTTGCTCGCGGGCAAGGGCGTGCGCCTGTCGAGCGCGAACTCCATCAACATCGGCCGCCTTGCCCCGCAGGTCGTCTATTACTTCCGCGCTTACGCAGACCTTGTCCGCCGCGGCACGGTCGCTGTCGGCGAGCGGGTGGACTACGTCGTTCCCACCGGCAACTTCGGCGACATTCTCGCCGGCTACTTCGCCCGCGAGCTGGGGCTTCCCGTCGGCACGCTCGTGTGCGCGTCCAACGCCAACAACGTGCTCACCGACTTTATCCGCACGGGCCGCTACGATAAAAAGCGCCCGTTCTACCTCACCAGCTCGCCCTCGATGGACATTCTGGTGTCGAGCAACCTCGAGCGCCTGCTGTTCCTGCTCTCCGGCGACGAGCAGCTGGTGGCGAAGCTGATGCGTCAGCTCACCGAGGACGGCGCCTACGAGGTGCCGGAGGAGCTGAAGGAGAAGATCCAGTCCCTCTTCTGGGCGGGCTGCTGCGGCGACGACGAGACGAAGCAGACCATCGGCGGGGTCTGGCAGGAGCATCATTATCTCTGCGACACGCACACCGCCGTGGCGTGGAACGTCGCGCAGCAGTACAAGGCGGCGAACCCCGCTCACGCGCCGGTCGTGGTGCTCTCCACCGCGTCGCCCTACAAGTTCCCCGCCGCTGTGCTCGGGGGTCTCGGCGAAAAGGCGGAGGGCGATGAGTTCGCCGTCATGGAGCAGCTCGAGCGTCTGACCGGCGTTCCCGCGCCGAAGAACCTCCGCGGTCTGCGCGAGCGCCCCGTGCGCCACACCACCGTCCTCGACCGCGAGGAGATGCTGCCCTTTGTCCTGGAAAAGGCGCAGGAAAAGCAGTGGTTCTAAGATGAAAAAAGGAAGCGAAGGGGAGACCCCTTCGCTTCCTTTTTCTATGTGCGTTCAGCCCATGAACCTCGGCACGATCACGCCGCGCGGCGCGTCGGGCGTCAGCTCAAAAGAGCTGCCGTCAAGACAGTGCACCTCGTCTGCGGGATAGAGCCGCAGGAAGTCCTCCACCGTGGCGATCACATCGTAGCCGTGGCTGCCGTGGCGGTAGTGCATCGGCACGATCACGCGCGGCGCGATGGCGTCCGCCACGCGCCTGGCGGTCTCCGCGTCGATGGTGTAGAAGCCGCCGACGGGAATCAGCAGCGCGTCACAGCCGCGCAGCGGCGCGAGCTGCTCCCCGCTCAGCTCGTGACCGAGGTCGCCGAGATGCACGACGCGCAGCCCCTCGGCGGCGAGGACATGGATGGTGTTCGTCCCGCGCAGCGCGCCGCCCTGATCGTCGTGGAAGGCCTGGACGGTCTCCACCGTGAAGGGGCTGTCCCCGCGCGGCGTGAGCTCCACCGCCTCCACGAAATCGTGGTCGCGGTGATGGTGCGAGCAGAGCACCTCGTTCGCGCTCGTATGCAGCGGCGGATAGCTCTCCACATAATACGGGTCGAGCACGACGCGGTAGCCGCCGCTTTCGACGGCGAAGCAGGAATGGCCCAGCCAGGTGAGCTTCATAGGCGTTTTCTCCTTATCGGTTATTCTTTGCTTTTCGGCTCCTCATCCGCGGGGAGCTTGCTTTTCTTTTTGCCGAGCCTGCCGAACGGCTTCCTTTTGCGCACCGCGCGCACGACGATCACGGCGAGCGCCGCCAGCACCGCCAGGAACACAAGGTTGTTCGCGATGCCGATGGCAAGGTCCTCAAGGAATACGCCTGTGTCGCGCAGACCGTTCGTGAAGGCCCGCGCGATGCGCGCGCCGAAGGTCAGCGGGGCGCCCTCGTTCTCATCGAGCTTGTAGGTCTCGCTGAGCGTCAGGCTCACGGTGGCGTAATCCACCAGCGCATCGTAGTGGCGCAGCGTGCCGGAGAGACTTTCGATCTCGTACTCCGTGTCGCTGATGGCGCTCTCAATGGTGATGATGTCCGCCATATTGTCCGCCTTCGAGAGCAGCTCCTGCAGCCGCTCAAGCTTGATCTGCGCGGTCTTGAGACGGGAGTCGGTGTCGTAGTATTCCTCGGTGATGTTCTCCGCCGAGGAGGACATATAGGTGACATGGCAGAGCGTGCCGACCTGAGCGCAGAAGCGCTCATACTCCTTCGCGGGGACGCGCACGGTAAATTCGCCGTAGCGGTAGCCGCTCGAGCGATTGCTCAGGCTTTTGCTCTCAAAGTAGCCGCCGCAGGACTTCACAAGCTCGGTGATGGCGGTCTCGCTCGTCGCGTAGTCCTGCGTCTGCACATCGATGCTCGCGCGGTAGATCATCTTCGCGTCGCTCTGCGGGGCCGTGCCGCCGGTGAGCGTCTGGCCGTCGTCCCAGCCGTAGTCGGCGTCCGCCGCCGGGGCCTCCGGCTCGTAGGCATAGCCGTTTTCCGCCTTGTCGTAGTAGCTCTGGCTCGTCATCATGCTGTCCGCGCTGCCGCGCGGAGCGGCCTTGCTGCCGCAGCCCGCGAGCAGGGCAAGCAGCATCAGCGCGCTGAGAAAAAGGGTAAGCGTTCTCTTCATCTTTCATCACCTCAATCTTTTATTTGGGGTCTCTGAAGGGTTTGACGCTGAAAACTGGAAAAAGTTCCCATTTTTCCTATTTTTTCTCGGCTTCCAGCCGCGCGAAGGTCTCCAGCGCGGCGAGAATGCTGTGCTCCTCGCCCGCGGCGGCCGCGTCGGCGCCGGCGGCGTAGGAGCCGACGCCGTGGGAAATGCACTCCTTCCAGCGCACGACGTTGTTGAGCACGCTCGCGCATTTCATGCCGCGCAACCGCCCGACGGTCAGCAGCGCCGCGGTCTCCATGTCGCTGCCGAGCACGCCCTTTTTCGACCAGTATTCGTTGATCTCCTCGATGTCGTCGATGTAAAAGCTCTCGTGGCTGCGGATGATGCCGAGGCGGTGGGCGAAGCCCTGCGCGCGGATGCTCTCCGTCAACGCGAGCAGCAGCTCCGTGTCTGGCACGGCGGGATAGCCCTCGCGCACATAGGCGCGAGAGGTGCCGTCGTCGCGCACCGCGCCGGCGGCGATGAGCAGCTCACCGGGAGCGATGTCTGTCTGTAAGGCTCCGCAGGAGCCGATGCGGATGGCGTGCGTCACGCCGATGTTATGTAGCTCCTCGACCGCGATGCCGGTCGAGACGCCGCCCATGCCCGTGGACATGGCTAAAATACGCGCGCCGCGATAGCTGCCGACAAGGCTGCGGTACTCGCGGTTCATGCCGAGGTCCTCGACCTCGCTCATGTGCGACGCGATGCGCTCGGCGCGCCTGGGGTCGCCGGGCAGGATGGCATAGCGGACGTTCAAGCTCTCGTCGAGCTGGATATGAGGCTGCTTCATATTCGTTTCTCCTCTCAGGGTATGGGATTCAGAAGGGGGTGCGCCGTCACCGCTCCAGCAGGAAGCGCGCGACGCTTTCCATCGCTGCGGCGGCCTTACGCAGGGGGAACATCTGAAAGACGTGCCACATCCCCTCGCTCACCTCGAAGCGGCAGGGAACGCCCGCCCGCTCCAGCGCGTGACAGAGCATCTCGGCATCCGAATACAGGATCTCGTGATCGCCGGCCTGAATGAGCGTCGGCGGGAAGCCGGTAAGGTCGGCAAAGAGCGGCGAGAGATCGGGCGAGGCGTAGTCCCGCCCGCCGGCGTAAGCGGTGCGCACGGCCTCGATGTACTCCGGCGTGAGCATCGGGTCGCTCTCCGCCCGCTCGGCGTAGGACGCGCCCGACATCGTCATGTCCGTCCACGGAGACATCAGCACCAGCGCCCCGGGCAGGCGGCGGCCCGCCGCCTTGAGACGATGGCACAGCACGAGCGCGAGGTTGCCGCCCGCGCTGTCGCCCGCGAGCACGACATCCCGCGCGCCGTAGCCCAGCAGCATGAGATGATCCCACGCGCGCAGCGCGTCCTCGACGGCGGCGGGGTAGGGATGCTCGGGCGCGAGACGGTATTCAAAGCTCAGCACGTCATAGCCCGTAACGTGCGCGAGCTTGGACGCGAGCACGCGCGCGTAGCCGAGGTTGCCGCTCGTGTAGCCGCCGCCGTGGCAGTAGAGAATGGCGTGACGGCTGCCGTGAGGAGTCTTGAGCCGCATCCACGCGGCGTTCATGCCGCCGAGCGAAAATTCCTCATAGTCCATGCCGGCCATCGGCGCGGTCAGCCGGCCGAGGACCTCCTGACTGCGGCGCTGATGCTCCAGCTCCTCCTCGGTCATGGTCTCGGGCGCGCCCGCGCTGTGCAGCGCCTTGAGCGCGCGCATCAGCGGATCGAGGCGCGGGCTCTCGGCCTCGTTTTTCTTCTTTTTCAGCGGAAGGTTCAGCTTGTTTTCCATCGTTATCTCCTGCCTGTGATCAGTCTTTCTGCCTGTATAATATCATGTTTGCGTAAAAAAGAAAAGGAAAACCGTCATTTTTCTTGTGGTGTGCGCGCCGCTGTGCTACAATAAGCCATCCGAGGCGATGCCGCGCGGAAGGAGGAAACGACGATGGCGAGACCCGACAGCAAATGGTACAAGCTCGACAGCGCGGGCATTCTCTACTCCGCGCTGCAAAAGGAGGAGTATTCCGCCATCTACCGCTTCTCCGCCCGGATGGAAAGGGAGGTCGATCCCGCCGCGCTCCAGCGCGCCATCGACCGCTGTATGCCGCGCTTCCCGAGCTTTGCCGTGCGCATCCGCAAGGGCCTGTTCTGGTACTATCTCGAGCCGAACCATGCGCCCGGACCGTTTTTGAAGGAGGACGTCTCCGATCCCTGCCAGCCCGTCCGCTTCCGCGAGGACAACGGCTGGCTCGTGCGCTTTTACTATTACCGCGAGCGCATCTCCGTTGAGGTGTTCCACGCGCTGTCCGACGGCGGCGGGGCCATCGTCTTTTTCCGCACGCTCCTTGCCGAATACCTGCGCCAGACCGGCGTGGACGTTCCCGCGGGAAACGGCGTGCTCGATCTGAACGAGCCGCCGCGCGAGGAGGAGCTGGAGGACGCCTACGCCCGCTATGCGGGCCGCCACGCCTTCGGCCTGCGCCGCCTGCCGAGGGCCTATCAGAATATCGGCACGCCGGAGCCGTTCTACACCTTCCATGTCACGATGGGCTTCGTGCCGCTCTCCCGCCTGCGCGAGCAGGCAAAGAAGCATAACGCCTCCATCACGGAGTACCTCTCCGCCGTGCTCATCCACGTCATTCTGGAAAAGCAGAAGCGCGAGAGACCCTACCGTGAGCGCCCCGTGGCGCTGGCGGTGCCGATCAATCTGCGCGCATGGTTCCCGAGCGAGACGCTGCGCAACTTCATCACCACCGTCCGCCCGTATATCGACCCGGCGCTCGGCGACTACACCTTCCCCGAGATCGTCTCGCAGGTGCGCCATTTTATGAAGCTGCACATCAACCGGCAGGAGCTGCAGGCGGCGTTTACCGGCAATGTCCGCTTTACGGAGAATTTTGCCCTGCGGCTCATTCCGGTCGTGCTCAAAAACCCGGTCATGGCGCTCAACTACCGCTTGTTCGGTGTGCGCCCCTATTCCTGCACCTACACCAACCCCGGCGCGTTCACCGTGCCGCCGGAGATGGCGGCGCACATCCGCGGAGCGGAGGTCATTCTCGGTCAGGCGACCGTGCCGCGCTGCCACTGCGCCTCCATCAGCTACGGCGATACCATGGAGATCACCTTTGCCGGCACGCAGGCGGAGACGGACACCGAGCGCGACTTTTTCCGCTTCCTCGTGCGCGAGGGCATCCCCGTGCGCGTGGAGAGCAACCGCTGAAGAGCGGAGCGAAAGGACGAAAACGATATGTCATACTGTGTCAACTGCGGCGTGGAGCTGGACCCCGGCGCGGCGCGCTGCCCGCTTTGCGGCACGCCTGCCTGGAAGCCGGACCCCGACGCGCCGAGCTATTTTCCCACCAAGCCCGCCGAGGTGCCGCCCGCCTCGCGCCGCGCGGCGGCCGCGCTGCTCACGGCGATGCTCGCGTCGGTATCCCTGTGCTGCGGCGTGCTGAACCTGCTGCTGCCCACCGAGCGGCCCTGGTCGCTCTACGTCATCGGCGCGGCGGTGATGCTCTGGATCTGGTTCGTGCTGCCGATGCTCGCGCGGCGCATCCCCATCTTCTTCCGCCTGACGGCGGACGTCGCCGCGGTCGGTGTGTACGTCTTCCTCATCTCCATCGACCTGAGCGGCAGCGCATGGTTCCGCGGCCTCGCCCTGCCCATCCTCGGCTGGGCGTGCGTGCTGGTGTTCCTTTTGAGCTTTCTGCTGCGCGGCGGGCGGCGGTCGAGGCTCTCCGCGATCGCCATGTGCATCGGCACCGTGGGCCTGATGGCGCTGGGCGTGGAATACTGCATGGACCGTTTTTTCCGCGCGGCGTGGCAGCCGACGTGGTCGCTCGTCGTGGTGGTCATCTGCGTCGGGCTCATCATCCCGCTGCGCGTCGTGCGCCGCGTGCCCTCGCTGCGCGAGGAGGCCCGCCGACGCTTCAATATGTGAAAAAGGGAAGGCATGGCGCGCGCCATGCCTTCCCTTTTTTGGTGCCGGTGGTGGGACTCGAACCCACACGGAGTCGCCCCCGGCGGATTTTGAATCCGCTACGTCTACCATTCCATCACACCGGCGATAACAAAAGCTATTATAGAGGACGCTGCGTCGATTTGCAAGATAAATTTTTCCGGTGAAAAGTGCAAAAGGGGACTACCCTTTTTATGCGGCTTGTGCTATGCTATACTCTGTATCAGTAGATTATGCCCAAAGCGGGTCAAGGGAGGGGAAAGCATGGCGAACCACGGCAGAAAATTTGCCCGCGCGCTGGCGCTTGCGGCGCTTTGCCTGCTGCTCGGCGGCTGCGCGATGAACGTCTCGACCGACAAGCTCTATGCCTTGCCGAGCCTTCCGGCGGAATACGCCTCGCTCGAAGCGGAGATCAACGCCCTGCTCTCCGACGGCGCGGAGCACGCTGCGCCCATCTCGGGCAGTAACCTCCAGAGCGTGCAGATGGTCGATCTCGACGGCGACGGCGTAGAGGAGGCGGTGGCCTTCTTCCGCAAGGCGACGGACGAGCGGCCCGTGAAGATCTACTTCTTCCGCTCCAACGGCGACAGCTACGAGCAGATGGCCCTCATCGAGGGGACCGCCAGCTCGATCTACTCCATCACATACTATGACCTCGACGGCGACGGACGCCGCGAGATCCTTGTCGGCTTCAAGAGCGGCACGGAGCTGCAGGTGCTCGCCGTTTACACCCTGCGCGGCAGCGAGCCGCTCAACCTGCTCACCACCGCCTACCTCCGCTACGCCGTGAGCGATCTCAACGGCGACGGCCGGCAGGAGCTGACGGTGCTCTACAGCGGCGAGGAGAACCGCTGCATAGCGGACTGCTACACCTGGGACGACCGCGAGCTGAGCTGCATCTCGACGCTCGAGCTGTCCTTCTCCGCGTCCGAGCTTTCGCGCGTGGCGGCGGGCGCTCTTTCGGATGGGCAGCAGGCGCTTTACGTCACCGGCGTGGCGGATAACAGCGTGGCGGCCTACGATATCCTGACCGTGAAAAACGGCGTTCTGCGCAATGTCACGCAGAACACCGCCTCCTCCGCCGTGGACGGCGGCTTCCGCTTCCTCTCGCTCTATCCGACCGACATCGACGGCAGCGGCGTGATCGAGATCCCCGAGCCGGTCCCCTTCCCGCCGCTCGATGAGGAGAGCGAGACCTACTACCGCATCCTCTGGCGCGATTACGACAGCGCGGGAAAGAGTGAGGTCGTGTGCCGCACCTTCCACAACGCCGCCGACGGCTGGAGCCTGCTCCTGCCGGAGACGTGGGACGAGCAGGTGTCGCTCCTGCGCGCCGGAACGCCCGATGAAAACGCGGTCCTTTTCTTCTGCCGCAGCAGCGACGGACAGCTGCAGCCGTTTCTGGAGATCTGCGCCCTCACGGGCAGCGCCCGCGAGGAGCACGCCCGGCGCGGCGACCGCTTTGTGCTCGCCCGACAGGTCGAGACCGTTTACACCGCCGAGCTCCTGCCCTGCGACGACTGGGACGGCGCGGTCGACGAGGAGACCGTGAAGAAGAGCTTCAGCCTGATCGTCGCCGAGTGGACGACGGGCGAAAACTGAGAAAGGAACCGAGATACGATGAAAAAAGTGTTGGTCCTGGAGGATGAGTCCAGCATCCGCAGCTTTATCGTCATCAATCTGATCCGCGCCGGCTACGAGGTCGTGGAGGCCGAGACGGGCGAGGAGGCGCTGGAAAAGCTCAGCGAGAATCCCGATGTGCGCGTCACGCTGCTCGACATCATGCTGCCGGGCATCGACGGCTTTGAGGTCTGCCGCCGTGTGCGCGCGGCCTACCCGCACATCGGCATCATCATGCTCACCGCCCGCTCGCAGGAGATGGACAAGGTCACGGGCCTGATGACCGGCGCGGACGACTATGTTACCAAGCCCTTTTCGCCCGCCGAGCTGACCGCGCGCGTGGACGCGCTGCTGCGCCGCGCGGGCGATGCACCGCTCGTCAGCGCTGCGGTCGGAGAGATATCCCAGCCGCCGTTTCTGCTGAACATGACCGACCGCGTGGTGGAGAAAAACGGCAAGCGTCTCAAGCTCACGCAGCTCGAATATCAGATCATGAAGCTCTTCATGGAGAACCCCGACAAGGCGCTCACCCGCGAGGAGATCCTCGACACGGTCTGGGGCCGCGGCTACTTCGGCGAGGTGAAGATCGTGGACGTCAACATCCGCCGCCTGCGGCTGAAGATCGAGGACGACGCGCAGGAGCCGCGCTACATCGCCACCGTCTGGGGCACGGGCTACAAGTGGAGCACGGACTGAGCAGGCAGAAAAGATTTGAAGCAGAAAGGAAGTGACCGCCATGTCCGCAAAGCGCGGCTTGCGCATCCGCGGCCTGCGCCAGCGCTGGCTCGTGAATGCCGTGCTGCCCATCGTTCTGGTGGTCATCGCCATCGTCACGGTCTACACCCTCGGCGTGCGCCGGACCTACTACAGCGCCATGCGCTCGGGCCTTGAGACCCGCGCCCGCGTCGCCGCCGACAATTTTTCGAGCTACGGCCTCAAGAGCTACAGCGAGTATTTCCGCTACGCCTCCATCACGGCGGAGACCTTTGAGGAAAAGGACCGGCTTGAGCTTCAGTTCATCAACGTCAACGGCCGCGTGCAGGTGTCGAGCTACGGCCTGACCGCTGGCACGCAGCCGGGAACAAGCGATGTGACCGAGGCCGTCGCCACCGGAAAGCCGGCGAGCTTTGAGGGCCTTGACCCGCAGACGGGGGAGAGGATCCTTTCCGTCTCCGCGCCGCTCCGGTTCAACGGCCGCGTGATCGGCGTGCTGCGCTACGTCACCGCGCTGCACGAGGCGGACCGCAGCGTGCTCGTCAGCATGGCGGTCGCCATCGGCGTTGCGCTGCTGTGCGTGGGCCTTGCCATCTTCTCCAACGCCATCTTCATCAACAACGTCGTCGAGCCGGTTGCCGTCGTGTCCGACGCCGCGCGGCGCATCTCCGCCGGCAGCTACGGCATCCTGATCGACAACCACTACCGCGACGAGCTCGGCGAGCTGGTGGACAACATCAACGATATGTCGCTCAAGATCTCGCAGTCCGAGAAGATCCAGCAGGAGTTCGTCTCCTCCGTCTCGCATGAGCTGCGCACGCCGCTCACAGCCATCAACGGCTGGGCGGAAACGCTCGCCGCCGATCCCGGCGCGAATCCGGAGCAGACGCAGCGCGGCCTCAACATCATCGTCAAGGAGTCCCGCCGTCTGACCACCATGGTCGAGGAACTGCTGGACTTCACCCGGATGCAGGACGGGCGCTTCACCCTGCGCGTGGAGGAGACCGACCTGCTCGCCGAGCTGGAGGACGCCATCTTCACCTACCGCGAGATCTTCAGCCGGGAGGGCATCGAGCTGCGCTACGAGTGCGCGGACGACCTGCCTCCCATCATCGCCGACGGCGAACGCATGAAGCAGGTCTTTTGCAACGTACTCGACAACGCCGCCAAGCACGGCGGCAGCGGCAAGCGCATCGACGTGTCCGTGGCGGCTGAGAACGGCAGCATGGTCATCCGTGTGCGCGATTTCGGCCCCGGCATCCCGGTCGAGGAGCTGCCCTACGTCAAGCAGAAATTCTACAAGGGCTCGTCTAAGGCGCGCGGCAGCGGCATCGGCCTCGCCGTGTGCGACGAGATCATGCGTCTGCACAACGGCACGTTCGACATTGCCAACGCCCCGGGCGGCGGCACGGTCGTGACCATGACGCTTCCTATGGAAAAATAAATTTTAGAACAGCTGTTGCAATTTTTCAAAAAGTATGATACCATCATTGCAAGGAGAAACCTACATGGCAGAGCAAAACCAGACAAAACCCAAATTCCGCACCTCCATCGGCGGTCAGGCGCTCATTGAGGGCATCCTCATGCGCGGACCGGAAAAGCAGGCCATCGTCGTCCGCTCCAAGGAGGGGATGGTCGAGAAGGTCGAGGAGCTGAAGCTCATCCGTGACCGCTATCCCATTCTCGGCCTGCCCGTGCTGCGCGGCGCTGTGACCTTTGTGGACTCCATGGTCCGCGGCGTGAAGGCGCTGATGTACTCGGCGGACTTCTTCCCCGAGGAGGAGGGCGAGCCGTCGAAGCTCGATTTGTGGCTGGAGAAGAAGCTCGGCAGCGAAAAGCTGCAGAAGCTCGTCGTGGCGCTGGCGGTCGTGCTGTCGCTGGGCCTGACCATCGGGCTTTTTATGATCCTGCCGACCTTCCTCGCGGGCCTGCTCGGGCGCTTCATCCCGAACGTGGTCGTGCACAATCTGGTCGAGTCCGTCATCAAGCTGCTGATCTTCTTCGGCTACCTGCTCCTGTGCTCGAAGCAGAAGGACATTCAGCGCGTGTTCCAGTACCACGGCGCAGAGCATAAGACTATCTTCTGCTACGAGGCGGGCCTGCCGCTGACGGTGGAGAACTGCCGCATCCAGCCGCGCCACCATCCGCGCTGCGGCACGAGCTTTCTGTTCGTGGTGGTCGTGGTGTCCATCCTCGTTTCGAGCGTGGTGTTCAGCTTCGTCGACTGGCGCAATGTCTGGGTGCGCATCGGATTGCACCTGCTGCTGCTCATACCCGTTGTGGGCGTGACCTACGAGTTCAACCGCTATGTCGGCGGGCATGACAATCCCGTGACGAACGCGCTGGCAAAGCCCGGCCTCTGGCTGCAGAACTTCACCACCAACGAGCCGGACGACAGTATGCTCGAGGTCGCCATCCGCGCGATGGAGCTGGTCATTCCCGAGCAGAAGGGCAAGGACGAGTGGTAAATGGCGATCAAGTACAACGACCTCTATATGGACCTGCGCAGGCGCCTGCGCGAGGCGGGTGCGGAGGACGCGACGCAGGCGGCGCGCGAGCTGGTCTGCACCGCGTCGGGCAAAACGAAAAATGAGCTTCTGCGCGACGGGCTGCTCTACGCCTCGCCCGAGGTCGAGCGCTCGGCGTATTCCCTGTGCGCACGGCATCTGGCGGGCGAGCCGGTGGCCTATCTTATCGGCGAGTGGGAGTTTTACGGCCTTGGGCTGGATATTTCGCCCGCCGTGCTCATCCCGCGCCCCGACACCGAGGTGCTGGTGCAGACGGTCGTCCACGAGCTGGACTCCGGCGCGGACTGCCGTGTGCTCGACCTGTGCGCGGGCAGCGGCTGCATCGGCCTCGCCGTGGCAAGCCAAGTGCTGCGCAGCCGCGTGCTGCTCGGCGAGTGGGACGAGGAGGCGCTCAAGGTCTGCCGCCAGAACATCCGCCGCAACCAGCTCTCCGCGCGCGTGACGAGCCTGCGCATGGACGCGCGCGAGAAGCCCTCGCGCCAGCTCGGCGAGTTCGACTGCATCGTTTCCAACCCGCCCTATATCCCCACGGCGGACATTGAAGCGCTCGATCCCTCCGTGCGCGACCACGAGCCGCACCTCGCGCTTGACGGCGGCGCGGACGGATTGGATTTCTACCGCGTCATCGCGGATAAATGGCGCGACGCTCTCTTGCCGAACGGACTCATGGCCTTCGAGGTCGGCATCGGGCAGGCGGACGAGGTGCTGCGCATCATGCGCACGAACGGCTTCGGCGACATCCAGATCGTCAAGGACCTGCACGGTATCCCCCGCGTGGTCTACGGACGGCTTTGCAAAGAGATCTGACAAAAAATTTTAAGATACAGAAGCAGAAACAGGAGGATGAACCAATGGCAGCAGAGAAAGTGACTAAGGCGGCGCCCACCGCGCCCAACGCCGACAAGAAGCGCGCCATCGAAACGGCGATGGCACAGATCGAAAAGCTCTACGGCAAGGGCTCCATCATGCGCTGCGGCGACGAGCAGGCCGCGAACGTGGAGGCCATCTCCACCGGCTCGCTGGCGCTCGACCTCGCGCTCGGCATCGGCGGCCTGCCCAAGGGCCGCATCGTGGAGATCTACGGCCCCGAGTCCTCCGGTAAAACGACGCTCGCCCTGCACGTCCTCGCGCAGGCGCAGAAGGCGGGCGGCGAGGTCGCGTTCATCGACGCCGAGCACGCGCTCGACATCGGCTACGCCCGCGCCCTCGGCGTGAATGTGGAGGATATGCTCGTCTCCCAGCCGGACACCGGCGAGCAGGCACTTGAGATCACCGAAGCGCTCGTGCGCTCCGGCGCGATCGACGTGATCGTGGTGGACTCCGTCGCCGCGCTCGTGCCGCGCGCGGAGATCGAGGGCGAGATGGGCGACAGCTTTGTCGGCCTGCACGCAAGGCTGATGTCGCAGGCGCTGCGCAAGCTCGCCGGCGCGATCAACAAGACCAACTGCATCGTTATCTTTATCAACCAGCTGCGCGAGAAGGTCGGCGTGATGTACGGCAACCCCGAGGTCACCACCGGCGGCCGCGCGCTGAAGTTCTACGCGAGCGTGCGCATCGACGTGCGCCGCATCGAAACGCTCAAGAACGGCAGCGAGATGATCGGCAACCGCACCCGCGCCAAGGTCGTGAAGAACAAGATGGCGCCCCCGTTCCGCGAGGCGGAGTTCGACATCATGTACGGCGAGGGCATCTCCATGCTCGGCGAGCTCATCGACCTCGGCGTGAAGCTCGACCTCGTGCAGAAGAGCGGCTCGTGGTACTCGATGGGCGAAACGCGCATCGGGCAGGGCCGCGATTCCGCCAAGCAGTATCTGCGCGACAACCCCGAGATCGCCGCGAAGCTCGAGACCGATATCCGCCGTGATTTCCACAAGCTCATGAGCAGCCAGTCCAAGATCGCCGCCCGCGCCGCGGGCCGCGCCGTGGACGTCAGCGCCGACGATTTTGAGGGCTGATGAAGGTCGAGCGCATCGAACGGTCAAAGCATAAGCAGGAGCGCGTTCTCGTGTATCTGGAGGGGGGGAACCTCCTCCGGATCACCGAGAGCGAGCTTCTGCGTTTCGGCTTATATGTGGGGCTGGACATTTCGCCCGAGACTGTGGTACAATTACAAAAAAGCGGCGCGCGCAGCGAGACGCGCGTGCGCGCCGCCAATATGATCTCCGCCCGTCCGCTCTCCAAGCGCGAGCTGACGCGCCGTCTCGTGCAGAAGGGCGCCGAGGCGGACGACGCCGGCGCGGCGGCGGAGTATCTGGAGAATATCGGCGCGCTGGACGACGCGGCCTACGCCGCCATGCTCGTGCGCCATTACAGCGCACAGGGCTGCGGTCCCGCCCGCATCCGCGACGAGCTTTACCGCCGCGGCGTCCCCCGCGAGCTGTGGGACGAGGCGCTGGAAACAGCCCCCGACGCGCAGGAGACGCTCGCGTGCGTCATCGCGTCGAAAACGCGGGGGAAGCCCCTGAACGAAAAGGACTATAAACGCTTGTCGGACGCTCTGCTGCGCCGCGGCTTTTCGTGGGGCGAGGTCAAGACTGCCCTGCGGACGGCGGGCGCGGCGTTGACGGACGCGGACGACGGGCTGTGACCGAAAACGATTTTTGCCGCCGGTGCGCGGCGGACGGGAAGAGGACTATGGCATACAAACTTCACTTTATTTCGCTCGGCTGCGCAAAAAATATGGTCAACTGCGAGCAGATGATGGCCCTGTGCCGCGATGCCGGCATGGAGCTTTGCCCGTCGCCCGAGGGCTGCGACGCTGCGGTGGTCAACACCTGCGGCTTCCTCTCGAGCGCGAATGAGGAGGCCATCGAGAACATCCTCGCCATGGCGGAGCTGAAAAAGGCCGGCAAGCTCAAGAAAATTTTGGTCACCGGCTGCATGACGCAGCGCTATCAGGGTGAGGTGGCAAAGGAACTTCCCGAGGTGGACGGCATTCTCGGCACCGGCAGCTACAAGGACATTGTGGACGCGGTCGAGACCGTCATGGCGGGCGGCACCGTCAGCCGCTTCGACGACATCAACGCGCCGGTCGACGAGTTCGGCCGCGTGCTCACCACGCCGGGTCACTACGCCTTCCTGCGCATCGCAGAGGGCTGCGACAACTGGTGCGCCTTCTGCATCATCCCCAAGCTGCGCGGCAAATACCGCTCCCGCACGATGGAGCATGTTCTCGCCGAGGCAAGGCAGCTCGCCGATTCCGGCGTCAAGGAGCTCATCGTCATCGCGCAGGACATCACGCGCTACGGCATGGACTGGGACGGCAAGCCCCATCTGGCCGACCTTTTAGAGGAGCTTTGCAAGCTCGATTTCCATTGGATCCGCCTGCACTACCTCTATCCCGAGTGGATCGACGACCGCCTGATCGACGTGATCGCCCGCGAGGACAAAATTCTGAAATACCTCGACATTCCGCTCCAGCACTGCAACGATAAGATCCTCAAGAAGATGAACCGCCGCGGCGACAAGAAATACCTCTGCGCCCTGCTCGATAAGCTCCGCGAGCGCATCCCCGGCCTCGTGCTGCGCACGTCCATCATCGCGGGCCTGCCCGGCGAGGGCGAGGAGGAGTTCGACGAGCTGTGCGATTTCCTGCGCGAGCAGAAGCTGCTGCGCGCGGGCGTGTTCCCCTATTCCCCCGAGGAGGGGACGCGCGCGGCGAAGATGGAGCGCGTCGACTCCGACGAGGCGGCCCGCCGTGCCGAGCGGATCGTGGATATCCAGAGCGAGATCATCGACGCGTGGAACGACGAACGCCAGGGCGACGTGATGGAGGTCCTCTGCGAGGGCTTCGACGGGCAATCCATGCTCTTCGTCGGCCGCAGCTATGCAGAGTCGCCGGACATCGACGGGCGCATCTACTTCTCCGCCCCGCGCGACGTCACGGCGGGCGAGTTTGTGCCCGTGCGCATCACCGGCGCGATGGACGGAGAGCTGACCGGCGAGCTGGCCGAGGAATAAGACGCCGCGCGGACGCGGCAAAATAGAAAACCGGCGCGCGAGCGCCTTGAAAGGACTGTTCACAGATGACGACTGCCAATAAGCTCACACTTGCGCGGGTGGCGCTCATCCCCGTATTTCTTGTGATCCTGTATCTGGATTTCCCCTATGCGCGCTGCGCCGCCTTCGGCGTGTTCGTGGTCGCGTGCCTCACGGATTTCGTGGACGGCTACATCGCCCGCCACTACAACCAGGTCACGAATTTCGGCAAGTTCATGGATCCGCTGGCGGATAAGGTGCTCGTTATGGCGGCCATGTGCTACCTCGTCGAGATCGGGCAGATGCCCGGCTGGTGTCTGGCCATCGTGCTGCTGCGCGAGTTCGCGGTCTCCGGAATGCGGCTCGTTGCCGTCGAGCAGGGCCGCGTGATCGCCGCGGCGTGGTCCGGCAAGGTCAAAACGGCCTCGACCATGGTCTGCCTCTGCGCGATGCTGCTCAACGTTTTCGGCGCGTACGCGTGGTTCGATCCCCTGTGCAATGCCGTCATCGTGCTGACCACCGCCTATTCCGGCATTGAGTATTTCATCAAAAATGCCGACGTGTTCCGCGAGCCGGACTGAAGCTAAGTTAATTTTGCTCTGAAAAGGAGTTTCTGTATGTACCTCTATAATTCCGCCACCCACAAAAAGGAAGAGCTCAAGACCCATACCCCGAACCACGTCGAGATGTACACCTGCGGCCCGACCGTCTATCACTTTGCCCACATCGGCAATCTGCGCAGCTACATCATGGAGGATGTGCTGGAGAAGTACCTCCGCTTCGCAGGCTACAGCGTCAACCGCGTCATGAACATCACCGACGTCGGCCACCTTACGAGCGACGCCGACGAGGGCGAGGACAAGATGCTCAAGGGCGCCAAGCGCGAGCACAAGTCCGTCATGGAGATCGCGCAGTTCTATACCGACGCCTTCTTTGCCGACTGCCAAAAGCTCCACATCAAGCGTCCCGACGTCGTGCAGCCCGCCACCGGCCTCATCGACGACTATATCAAGATCATCACCAAGCTGCTTGACACCGGCTACGCCTACCTCGCCGGCGGCAACGTCTACTTCGACACGAGCAAGCTGGACCGCTACTATATCTTCAACGACCACAACGAGGAGGACCTCGCCGTGGGCGTCCGCGAGGGCGTGGAGGAGGACACGAACAAGAAGAATAAGAACGACTTCGTCCTCTGGTTCACCAAGTCCAAGTTCGAGGATCAGGCGCTCAAATGGGATTCGCCCTGGGGCGTCGGCTATCCCGGCTGGCACATCGAGTGCTCCGGCATCTCCATGAAGTACAACGGCGAATACCTCGACCTGCACTGCGGCGGCGTGGACAATGCCTTCCCGCACCACACGAACGAGATCGCCCAGTCCGAAAGCTACCTCGGACATCCTTGGTGCCCCCACTGGTGCCATGTTGCCCACCTCAATACAACGGACGGCAAAATGAGCAAGTCCAAGGGCGAATTTCTGACCGTTTCCCTGCTTGAGCAGAAGGGCTACGACCCGCTGGCCTACCGCTTCTTCTGCCTGCAGAGTCACTACCGCAAGAGTCTCGTGTTCACCTGGGAGAATCTGGATAACGCCGTGCTCGCCTACAACAAGCTCCTTGCGAAGATCGCCAACCTCAAGGACGAGGGCGGCGTGGACGAGGCCGTGCGCGCCGAGTACCGCGCGAAATTCTCCAAGGAGATGGACAACGACCTCAACACCGCCATGGGCGTCACCGTGCTCTACGATGTGCTCAAGGCCGAGACGAGCGGCGCGACCAAGCTCGCGATCATCGCCGACCTCGACGAGGTCCTGAGCCTTGACCTCATCGCCAAGGCCGCCGCGCTGCGCGAGAAGAACGCCGCGGCCGCCGCGCAGAGCGCGGGTGCGTTCACCATCATCGCCGAGGACGGCACGCCGGACGAGGCCGTCGAGGCGCTGATCCGTCAGCGCGCAGACGCCAAGAAGGCGAAGAACTTCGCCGAGGCCGACCGCATCCGCGACGAGCTGAAGGCACAGGGCATCGAGGTGACCGATGTGCCGAACGGCGCGAAGTGGAAGCGCATCTGAAAAAACAGGAGGGCATTGCCATGCGTAAGATTCTCGTCGTCATTGATATGCAGAACGATTTCATTGACGGCTCGCTCGGCACGAAGGAGGCGCAGCAGATCGTTCCGCGCGTTGTGGAGAAGATGAAGGAGTACGACCCGTGGAACATCTATCTCACGCGCGACACGCATTACGAAAACTATCTCGACACGCAGGAGGGCCGCAATCTGCCCGTCGAGCACTGCATCGAGGGCACCCACGGCTGGCAGCTCAACGATGCGGTCGCCAAGGCTGCGGAGAAGGCGACCGTTATCGACAAGCCCACCTTCGGCTCCAACCGGCTCGCCGGTATTCTGATGACCGAGCGCGCGCAGGAGGCGCTGGAGATCGAGCTGGTCGGCCTCTGCACCGATATCTGCGTGGTGTCCAACGCGCTGCTGTTCAAGGCGGCGATGCCCGAAGCGCCCATCACCGTGGACGCGAGCTGCTGCGCCGGCGTCACGCCGGAGAGCCACCGCCACGCGCTCGAGACGATGAAGATGTGCCAGATCAAGGTCGTCAACGACTAAAGAAAAAAGGGAAGCGTCCCGCTTGCGGGACGCTTCCCTTTTTCAGCTCTCCATGTGCCTGCCGAGGAAGGAGGCGATGGTCTGTGCGAGCTTGTACTCCGTCTCGCCGACGTGGTTCTCACCCTCGTTCTCCACAAACAGCACCAGCCCCAGCGCGTCGCCCTCGGAAATGATGGGCGCGGCGATGGCGGCACAGCAGCGGTCGAGCGTGTCGGTGACGTAGACGCTGCGCTCGCTGCCCTGCGCGCGGTAGATGGCGCGGTCCTCCATGATCTGCTCCAGCTCGGTGCTGATGCGCTTGCCGATCAGATCGCGCCGCGCGCTGCCCGCCGCGGCCACCACACTGTCGCGGTCCGTCACGGCGACGGTCAGGCCGGTGGTTTTGTTGAGTGTTTCACAGATCTGCGCGGCAAACTCGTCCACACCGCCCATGAGCGAGTATTTCTTGAAGATGACCTCGCCCTCCTTGCTCGTGTAGATCTCCAGCGGGTCGCCCTCGCGGATGCGCATGGTGCGGCGGATCTCCTTGGGAATGACCACACGGCCAAGGTCGTCCCTTTATGTCAAGTAGGTGCAAAAAAATTTTACAAACTATCCGAAAAGCCTTTAATATCAATGACTCTGGGCTTTCCGGACGGCGCTACGATGCACCTACGAGGTTTCGATAGATTATGTTATTTTAGGAGCAAATTCGACAGATTTGCCCCGAAATGAAACAC
>CEBV01011672.1_pt1 | contig 39631 bp, 46 predicted proteins | sample 554741 | NCBI WGS metagenome assembly CEBV01 (sample SAMEA3182070, study PRJEB8094) | gut metagenome | biome: human; feature: gut; material: Stool; isolation source: human stools | place: Canada | collected 2011-11-22 | reverse complement strand
CCTCCTCACCCCATTTGTAGAGGTCTTCGGGGGTAATCTCCCATGACGAGATTCGATCCTGCCGGGGCTGGACGATAGTCAACTTTACCATGTTGATGTCGTAGACCATCTCAAATTTGGACAATGCCCCAAGAGCATACAGCATCAGCTGAGCATTGTTCTCAGCAAAAACCGGCACGCCAGTGCCAAACTTGAGGTCTATGATCTCCATGACCCCGTCAGCGATAATGCAAGCGTCTCCAGTGCCGAATCCTTGTTCGACCCAAGCCGAGAAGTCCAGTCGCTCCTCCAGAAGAACGAGTGCGTCTTTGGTTTTTCGTAGAGCTTCCGTATACTGGTCCGTTACGTACTGGCAATAAGCCATTACGGGCTCATCCATGGCCTCAGTGTAGAGGTCACTCTTCTTCAGCTTCCTGAGTTCAGCAGACGTAACGTCAACAGGCGTTATGCGGAACCTCGCTCGGAGGTAACATTCTGCCATCTCGTGAGCCAGAGTACCCTCTTCGGCATACTTGGAAGGCTTACCGGTTTCCTCAACTTTTTCCTCCAGTCTGGCACTGGGGGTGCAGTTGATCCACCGGTCTGCCTTTGATGCCGAAAGCATGGCGTGCTTACGAGATGAGTGATTCGGGGCTCCCATTACGCAAGGTCTTTGAGGAATTCGTAGAACGCGTCGTAGTTTCGGGCATCCAGTCCCGTCACATTTCTCGCTCCCAGTTCAGTGAGCTTTGCCCGGATAGCTTCGCGGTGATTGTCCACCTTACTTGCCAGGAGAGTCCGGATGTCCTGAATTGAGACAGCGGGGTCAGAACCCAAAGAGGAGTTCGCATCCATCGGCATGGGTTCGGACTCCTCAGTCTTTTTGGGGACTGGAGCCGGAGCTGGCTTCTTAACGTCCTGTGCAGGGACTGATTTCTTGACGTCAGTCGTCTTAACTGTCACGGGATTTGCTCCGATAACCTGACAGATCTTGCGGACCATTTCGAGATCCTGAGTTTCTTCGAGGTTTGCCTCGAACTTAATTTCTACTTTCATTGGCTTGATGATTTTTGATTATGGTGTTCAGAAGTTCAATGTACTTGCTGAGGGGCATAGCCGGGTCATGGAGAACAGTTTCATGAAACAGGGACCCGAGGTGAAACACCTTCGTCTCTCCTGTTTTGACCGATAACTCGGCTCTGTAGTTCCCGTTTGTCAGAATACATGTCTCTCCTCTAAACTCGGAGTTCCATGCTCCTTTGTAGAGGCTGTCAACCGATACCCCAAGCCAAGCTGCTAAACGGGAGACTTGCTCCGAATTCAACAAGGTTTTTCCGTTGAGAACCCGGTTGAGAGCTGCTCGGGGGAATCGGTTATCGGGGAACAGAATTTCTGCCACTTCTTGAAGCCTGAGCCCTCTCTGTTCAATTAATTCCCTGAGATTGATAGTCATTGTGTTGTCCATGTTGTTTATTCCAAATATAATCAATTTTCCCCTGATATTGAAATTTTTTCAATCTTTTTAATGAGAAATGTTTACTTGGTGAGAAGGTAGACCACCTGAGCAATAAACATGCTCCTCCTGCTGGGGTTAACCCGGGCATACACTTCTCGTAGAGGCTCAATGGCTTTCTCAAGCTTGAGGTCCTCTCCTTTCCTCTTCAACTCCTTGAGAGCCTTATAGACCCGGGTCCTTTCCTGCCATTCCCGAACTTCGGCTTTGTCGTTCCACCAACCAGACACGGGGACAAATTTTGAGCTGAGCACACAGGCAGATTTTCCGTCCTCTGAAAAAGGCTGTCGAGTGATGGCTCCCGGGGTACAGTTGGGGTTGATCTTCTTCTCGAACGAGATGGGCTCCATGTATGTAGGTCCCTCCCCGGGAAGCTTGTCCATTTCCATGTAGTGGAATCCGAACTCGTCCTCATACTTGAATACTACGTATTTTTCAATCTTTTTCATGGTTATCTGTTTAAGGTTCTTGCTGATATTCTGCATTTCTCGCCGAAGTAGGTAAATGTCTGACCGTTAGCTGCAATGTCTTTCAGTTCAGACTCAGTATAAGACTCATACTCACCTTCAATATTGATTCGAGTGGCTCCTTGGGAGTTAGCCAAAGCTCTGAAGGAAGTGAAGACTCCCTCCACGTATCCCATTCGAGTGACGATAAGTACCGATTTTACTGTTCTCATAGTTGTGTAGGTTTTTGTTTGTATCACAAATATAATACTTCTGCAGTAAATACTACAATAAAATCAGCATTTTTTTCCGTTTGTTTTGAGAAGTCCCATCATGACAATTTCGAGAGGGTTTGGTGAAGCTGGTTCTGACTGTCTTTGGTCTTCCACCAATCTCCCCCATATTAAGCCAGCTTTAAATCCGATGAATGCCAGGAGCTTCTCCTTTCTTGTGAGAGGTTTGTCGGTTTTAATGCCTAACCTGTCAAGGATGGTCTCAATCCCTTCATTGACAAAATCAGACTGATTCTTGACTGACTCTCTGCGGATAACCTCAAGGAGGGTCTCCGCTATATTGCTGGAGTCTTTCAGCTCCTTGGATACGATTCCGTTGTAATAGTTGTCCGATTTGGGGTCCGGGTCTGCCGGGAGGTCCCAGTTGAATTTTTCTTCCATGTTTTACTATTTGTTAATTCCATACTTACCGTAGACGTATGCTTCGCCAGTCGTGAAGCCCATGCAGACGAGAAGAGCCTCTCGTTTGGTTAAGGTGTTGTCCATGCCGGACAATTCGTTTGCTAACTTAACCATCTCCAACAAGACTGAAGAAACATGACTAACTGTCTCCTTGTCAAGTCTGTCCACTCTCTTCTGCATCCTGTCTACGATCTCTACTGCTTTGTCGGCGTCCATCTCCGGTCCGATGAGACTGGAGAAGTAGTCTTCTCTGATTGCCGGCCGTGCCGGCTCATTCCATGCGATTTTTTTCATTGTGTTCTATTTTGTTTGTTGAAAATCTTTTCGTTGGATGAGGTCCTGGAGCTCCTCTTCTGTATAGCAGGTGGAGATGAACCCGTTGCTGAAATAGAGGTCGAAAGCACCCGAAGGAAGCTGAGTAACCATAAGTCTTAAACCATTGCTGTCGATGTAACTTGTAATTGCCATTGTCTTATCCTTTTGTCTGGATCACAAACATAAGAAAAGTTTTTTGAAGTGAAAAATTTTTTGATTGAAAAATGAGAAAAAAGTTGGGACCCCTATTTTGGGGGTCCCAGGAATTAAAACTGTTTGATTGAGTTTATGTTCCAGGAGCTGGAATTTCATATGCCCCGTGTCCAAACCAGTTCCTACCATATTTACGAACGGGATTCGGCTGGTGATGAAGCCCTCCGTCTCGGATCCGAGACGGAGGACCTGTACCTATTAATAGGTATGTGCTAGTCCGTGATTGTTGGTCCCCCCCAAAAAACCCTCTCCATTTGTGATTTAGGAGGGTGTTTGGGGAACCTTTCCCCCGTGACCCTTATAGATATATCCATCAACTTGATTGGGTTCCTAAAACCCTCCTATTTTTATTCAGTATGAAGAAGTCTGGCTGTATCGTTCTGAGTGATTTGGTTCTGAGCTTGCCAAGCCTCGTCTGTTCTGTTGTGTCCGTAGAATTTGTCGTATACTCCGGCGATGCAATCCATTCTTCGGGTCCTTTTGTTTGTACCACAAATACAATACTTCTGCTGCAAATACTATGATAAAATAGCAGAGAAACAATAAAATTTTTATTGTTCCGGCCCCTAAGGGATTAATATTCAATTGATTAGGCCCTAAAATCCCCTCCCCCCCGGAACAATTGGAACAATGTTTCTGTGCACTCTATTTGGTGATTTCTCATTTCCTATATTGGTCATAATTGGAACACATATTCTCTATTCAGGTCTTCCTCCTATATTATTGTTCCAATTGTTCCGGGGGGGGTTAATTCATTGAATATCAATCAATTAGGGCCGGAACAATCATTGTTCCACATTGTTCCACATTGTTCCGGCCCTAATTGATTGATATTCAATGGTTTGGATGTTTTTCATTGGGGGGACCGGAACAATGGAACAATAGTTTCCCCAACTTTTTTAGGGGGGACTGTCGAGATTTTTGCCAAAACACAATGAAACAAGGGTTTTATCAGCTTTTTTAGGGGGCTTACCCTCTTTAAGAACACCAATATCGGAACACATGTTCCCTATCATTGTTTACTGCTGGTCCCTGCCACGGGGGCCAATATCACCGGCTTGTGGACACAAAAAACCCGGGCTCCCCTAAGCCCGGGACGGAGTAGTTTCCTAAAATTTCCAGCTAAAGCCGACCTCATACCCCGATCGGGTCAGCTCGAAGTCCCGCATATAGGATATATCTACTCCGAAATTCCTGTAATATATGCCTCCCCCAACCCCAACCTGCCCGAAGGAGTTAGCCGAAGCTCTCAGAAAGGGGGACCATTTCCGGGACCTCGTTTCTTTGATCTGTTCTCGGACGGGGGTATACTTGTATGTAAGATGCTGGAGAGTGTTGTATTGGACTGTAGCCTCCCAGTCAAATTGGCCAATTTTGGGATCTTTGAAGAATGTTCCAGCGTATTTCCTGGTCGTATTCCAGTCCAACATTGTCCTTTTTACGCTCTCCAGAGTATCCACCTCCTTTTGGTCCTCCCCAAAACCCCCTCCATTTGTGATTTCTGGGGGTGTTTGGGGAACCTTTTCCTCCTGGCCCTTATAGATATATATCAATTTGATTGGATTCCTAAAACCCTCCCATTTTGGAACCAAATCCGGGACTTTGACCTCCCCCTGAATTGGGGGTAAATCGACGTACTTTATAACGGTCTTTTCCTCGACTGTTTTACGCCCGATTATAAAGCCTATACCTACAAGAACTATTGTGCAGAGTACTCTCTTTAGTAAGTCCATACCGTGTCCTGCGGGAGGGTTTTAGAAGCATCTACGTGGATAAAATTCCCGTCGATGCCTATCCTCCGGATCCGCAATGCAATGGCTGCCCGGAGGATCTTCATCCGATTGGGGCCCGAGGCACACCGGATGTCCACTGCCAAACCTTCTGTGTGAGCACTGTTGCCGGACCGTCCTTTGGCCTTATCGTGTTCTTTGGAACGATAAGCACAATTGAGGACGAGGGGGATGCCTGCCTTTTCACGGAGGTCATCCAGTAGATCGAGAAAATCCTGGTCCATGTCTTCAATGGAGCAGGACGGATTGCATCGCTCGAATTCTTCGGGCTTAAAATACTTACTTGTCTTCATGGCATTCAAAGTCTATTTGAGTTTTTTTGCTGACCGATCTCTCCATATATGACCGGAGAGCTCTGAATATGGGGTGATTCGAAATGATTGCGGAGTTCTCCAGAAAGCTCCAAAACTCAGTCCCGACTACAAAAGCAGCGAAGAAGTTGGCAAGGTTGAGACCCCCCAAGTTCGGGAGGACACACACGTCAAGCATGTAGGCCATGCTGATACCGATAATGCTGAGTCCCAACTTCCAACAGGTATCCCACATTTTCTCGCTTTTGAACACATATTTTTGATGAGCTCGTTTGTGGCGCTTGTAGTCAGCAATATTTCCAGTTATGAAGTCGACGATAACGGCAATACAGACACAGAGGATAAGGACCTGGACCGGAGCTAAAAGCCCCCAAAACCCTACAATGCTCCCGCATATCCATTTTCCCGCTCTCATGACTTCCTCCTTCATATCTGTTAAACTTATAATTTATTACGTCCTATAATCATTTTACGAGACGGGGACTCCTTGTATTCAGTACATGGAGTCAGTAACCGCAGAGCTTTAAGGTGATTTATAGCCTTCTCGAGGTAGGCTTCCCCGATGTTCCGTGCTTCGTTCGAGCTACGGACGATTATGTTGTCTTCTACTCGAGTGCTGAATTCGCCATCTTTGTACCTCACACCGAAGGCAGTGGGGTTGATTGGATTGTTGACGATGAATCGGGAATACGCAATGTATGCAATGGCGATCTTGAGTCCTTCGCTTCGACCATCCCCGGAACAACCACCATCATAATACCCGCCTTCCATGGCGGCAGTGTACTGATCTTTTGTAATGGCTACGTCCCCGTATTGGAAAGGACCGGGGCCGGAAAAGTCTGTCTCGTCGAGCCATCTGTAGAGGTTGGCTCCTATGGCATCCACCAATCTGAGGGTCTCAGCCTCCCGGATGTATGGCTCCAGTCTGGCCGGGTCGTTGATGTTCTCGGCTATCGGCCGAACATTCCGAAGGTCGTTAGAGTTGAGTATCATTGGGCATGAGTTTTACAATCTCCTCGTCGTAAAGTCCATAAATGAGCTTGAGCATGTTTCTCTTCTGAACAGTGGAGAGCATCTGGTCCCGGATAATCTCCAGTACCTGAGTCATGTTGTCCTTGCCAATTCTGTCTGCTATAGACTCGCCGGCATTGTAAGTGAGAGACTGAATAGCGAAGTCGGGATTTTCCAAAGGAGCCCACCAGTACTCAAAGATCGATACGAAAGTCTCCTCCAGCTGCTGACGCTCCCGGACTGTAACAGAGTTGTAGTACTTGTAGGCATTGGTCATGAGATCAGCCCCAAAGTTAGCCCCCACGTCAACAGCTCGAAGAATGGGAGGCTGCTTGAAGGCTTGACCAATGTTCTCCGGGATGACTCTCTGCGTTACTTCGAATGCTTTGTCATAGTTCTCCCCGGAGAACCTTATGAACTGGGGCACTTCATCTTTTGACTTGCACTGGATGTACCACAACTGTGAAGTGTTCTCATCTCCTTGAAATTTGTTAAGTTCTTCTTGGGTCTCATTCACTTGAGACTCATCTTGAGTCTCGTCCTTGATGTCTACCAAGATCCCAGCTGACAAGAAGTTGGAGCATGCGTTTCTACCGGCTACATTGGCAAGTGCTTCCTCAGTTCTCATGTCCGTCATCTCAGCGATGAATATGGGGATTGGGTAAGAGGGGCTGCCTTCCGAGTCCCCGGAGAAGTAGAGGATCTGGCCATTGTAGTTGTCCCAGCCGCCAGCCTCTTCCACCTGGTTGAGAATGACCTCCGGATCCGGGTTGAAGAGGTGAAACCACTCAATGTCAGACGGTGACCACCGGGACCTCGTCTTGTCTCGGTGACCCCAATCCGGATGGTATGCCGTCCGGCCAATAAACCCATTGTCATCCGCCTTCTCCAGTCGGAGGGATTCGAATGGGATGTGGTGGATCGAGCTGACTCGGAAATTCATGTTATAGTTAACATGAATTGCAAATCCATGCCACACCGTAAAGTCTTTGCAAACCATGCGGAGGATCTTGTCAAGCTTCTCCCCTTCTTTGTTTACCCGTAATCTGTAAATGCCGGGATCTTTGAATCCGTGACCGTATACGAAGTCATTGTATATGCTCAAGCAGGCATTGCCGGTCTTTGAAGCCTGAACAATCTCGCTGACCGTCTGGGGAAAATCATTGGTATCTCCGTATGTCTGGATGCCATATTGCCTCCAGTCTCGGGATACGAACTGAGGAGCTGATTTGATCTGTGCAACTTTCATACTGGCGTAATTTTAATAGTAGGAGGGACGGGAAGCGACCCCGTCCTATTACCAGTCCTATTTGGACCCTCCTTTTTTGGCTCCCTTCTTGGGAGCCTCCGAAACGGGATTGACTACACGATTGTAAGCCTCTTCGATCTCCCCGGCAGACATTTGCGAGTCTGCATAGGCTTCTTTGATGGCTTCCAGATCCATCCCGGCGTCGATGAACTCCTTCACCTCGGTGTCGATGTCGGCGGTCTTCTCCTCGGTCTTCTCCTCGGGCTTCTCCTCGGGCTTCTCCTCGGGCTTCTCCTCGGGCTTCTCCTCGGGCTTCTCCTCGGTCTTCTCCTCGGCGGATGCTGAGTCGAGAATGGCATGGATTGCCTCCATGGCTTTGAAGTACTCATCGAGCTTGGCGTTCAGCTCGATCTGTTTCTTGTTCAGCTCTTCGAGTTCGGCTTTGACAGAATCGATCTGCTTGCTCAGGACCTGAGCCTGACGCTTTTTGATTTCCACGTCCTTGTCCGGCATCTCCTTGCCATAACGAGACATGAATTTCTCCAGTCGGTCGTTCAGGTCTTCGGGAACTCGGGTGAAGTACGAGAGCGCATCCTTGTTGAATGCGATGTGGTACAGGCAGAGATCCTCCGTGATGTTCCTCGGGGTGAGGATCTTGCTGAACTCTTTGTTGATCGGGTCGTGGAGCAGAGTACCTGCTCGGAGTTCGTAATCGGGGTGTGCTACGTTTTTCATTTGTTGTTCTGTTATTCGTCTTAATGCTAAGTCGGCTTCGATCAGGCAGAAGCCGCATCGGGAAACTGACTTATTCAAAAAGTATCGAGAAAGTTCATCTACTTCTCGATGGAGAGCGGGGTTCTTTTCCAATTCCAATGTATGGGCCCGATAGGCTTCGCCTTTCAGGGACCCATACTTGGATTGGTAAGCTCTCAGTCTTTCGAGCATGTCAGTCATGAGTGCTACGGTTTAGATCCTTTGGTCAGAAGCCCGTCTACCATGAGGTCTGTGGTGGCTTCGTCCGTGTCGAAGAGGCTCATCGGGAGCGAACCTTCCTGAGCGATGGTGCCGTTGGCCAGAGTTACCTGGTATGCGACGCCGTCGGTCATTTCGGTAGTGACAGTGATTTCGGTGAGCTCCAGACCCGAGTCCCAGCCATACACCTCGTACTTGGTGTCCCCGTTGTCTCCGGTGTCGTTGTTCTCGACGATAGCGATGACGCGGGCATTGGTCAGGCCGTTTACGAACTTCTTGGCTGCTTCCGACTTCTTGAAGATTCGGACAACTACGTTGTGCTGGTGAGTCTTGAGGTACGTGCCAGCATTGATGGTGTCCGAGCCTACAGTTGCGTTGGGCAGCGAGTCGACTTCGTAACCAGTGGCACCGGTCTTAAGGATGAGCGAAGAGATAACGTTGTCAGTTACAACAGACTTCGATTTGTCGACGTCCGAGTAGCTGAGGAGAATCACCCTGGCGGTGGTGCCGGCGATTGCCGGCTTACCACACACCTGGTTGATGAATCCTGTTTTGATTTTAGAACAATCAAGTCCTGCCATTTTCTTAGATTTTTAAGGATTAGATACCTACCGAGAACAGATCCGGGTTAGTGAGCTTGGCATCCGCCCGACCCATGAGTTCTACGTAGACTACGCGGTCTTTGTATTCGTACCAGATCCGCATCTTCTCGAAGCTGTCGATTGCATCAACACCTATGCCGAGCACGCTCTTCGAGGTGAAGAGAATTCGATGGGGGTTGTTGAGCTTCGTGCCAGTGTCTTCCGACATAGCGATGATCTTGTCCCAGATGGGCATTGCGATGACAGGGATGCCATTGAAGCTGAGAGCCTCCATGCCATTCAGCAGAGCCAAGCGAGCCGACTCGAGGCAGCAAGCGTCCATAAGAGACTGCTGATAGGCATCGTAGACCGACTGGGTAACGAGGATAAACTTGTCAGACTGCTGACGGAGCAGAAGCGGGGCACTGAACACGACCGACTGAATGTATTCCTTGGCCTTGGCCGGAGTAAGCTTCTGAGCTGCGTAAGATGCCCCGGCATTTTCCGTAATTGTTGCTCCGCGCTGGGACGGATTGGCTGTAACCTGGGTGGTAATCTGTTTCCAGAAACCATTGATGATGGTGAAAAATTTCAGGTCGAGACCATCCGTAATGATACCGTTGTCGGCAACGTTCTTGGCGCCCTTGTCGTTGAACCAGAACAGGCGGTACCAGAAATCCATAATGGAGCGCTCCAGAACCTCAATGACGATGTTCATGTAGTCCGTATCCGTGAAGTCCGGAATGTCGACGCCGGTGCGGAGAGAGTAAATAGTTGCCGACTGTTGGAGGTCAGTGTAACACTGGGACAGAAGGATCTCCCAGACACCGGGCTCCCACTTCAGCTTGCGGGTGTTGATGTTCCACGGCTGAGGAGTCGGGTTACACCCGGTGTTGACCACGCCGACCATGCCGCCCTCGCCGATGTAACCCACCTCGGTGTTAGTGACGATGTCGGGGAAGACTGTGTGGATGGAGTTGATGTCAGGACCCTGAATGGTGTCCTCCATAATCATCTCCGAGATTGCCTGAATGACACGTCCACAAAAAGTGAACTTGTCCATGTCAAGAAATCCGCCATTTTTAGCTGTCATAGTTCTTAAAGTTTTTGAGTTTGACTACTTGAGAATCTTTTTGGCAGCGTTGACCTTCTGGAGCTTTTCGCGAGCTTCGTTCTTGAGGTCAGCTGCCGAGAGTTCGGACTTCTTGCCTCCGGGCAGAACCGTCTTGCGATTCTTCGGGCGGTAGTTGCTACCACGGAGGTTGCGGAGTTCGTTCTCCTGCTCCTCGATGAGGTTCGTTGCCTCGTCAAGCATCGCCTCCAGTGCTGCAACGCGGTCCTCGAGGGACTCGGTGTCCTCCATCTCGATGCTGGTGACGATGTTGTCCTCGACAGTAACCACCCGACCGTCTTCCAGAACGACAGTGCCCGACGTCTCGCCATTGGCGAGAGTTGCCTCTACACCTTCGGCCAGATTGTCCTCTTCACCTACGGTCTGGAGAACGACCTGACCCTCAGCATCCAGATAGTCAAAATTGGCGGGAGCGCCTTTCTTGCCATTCCGGAATGCCTTGACCTTGCTCATGAACTTCTCATAAGCGCTTTTTTCGTTTTTTGCCATAGCATTAAAAATTTGGTTTGTGTTGTATGAATTGATTTTGGAAATGAATCCCAAGTCAAGAAGTGATTTGGCATCATGGATGCGTTCCTCATGCATGACATTGCGGAGCCGTTCCCGGTCCTGACCTGTTCTCTCGACATACACGTCAAGAATAGCCTCCTCCTCCAGAGCAAGCTCCTCGGCAATGCTACGAGCATCGTCGGAAGTGAGCCAATCCCCGACCGGCATGTATACCCGATGGATGAGTGCCCGGCAATTCCTGTTTGCCGACCGGTTCTCTGCCGGAGCTGCCAACAGGATGCACACTGCCATCGAGTGGCATCCCCCGACAATATTTGTGTATATAGTCCTCCCACTCATGCGAAGAAGGTCATAAATCTTGAAGCCCTCCTCAACAGAGCCCCCGTCACAGTCAATGTTGATGCACACCTCCTGTTCATCGGGGTGTTCATCAAGTACCCGGCGGAAGGTCTCCACGGAACAGATCTCTGAGGTCCCTCCCCAAAGCTCCATCATGACCCGATTCTCTTCGGAGTCAATTGCGCCTTTTAAGTTGATGAATATCATGTGCCAAATTATTTCTATACAAATATAGTTATTCCTAATAGATATTGAAATACTATTTGTGCTGGACTATTTAAAAATTAGCCCGGTCTTGAATCTGCACGTAGTTAGCATCTTCCCTCCGAATATCTTCGATTGTAGCAATCACTCTCACCTGGCCAAATGCTTTTTGAATTGCCCTCTCCATGTCAAGCCGATTCATAGGTTCCGACGCCTCAGCGAATGATCGGATAGCATATCCCCCGTCCGATCCAACTTTAGTGAACGGTACTCCGCCACCGAGTTCGTTTATGGCTGACAGAAGAGGCAGGAACATGCGGCTCGACTTCTTGTTAATGATGGTCTCGCCTCCTTCCGCCTCAATGTGCACTCCTCCAGCGGCATGACTGGGTCCCTCAATGTATTTACCTCTTGCGGCTTTCGGCAGAGGAGCTGCCCAAAGAGCTGCCATCTGAACTGCTCCCAAAGCCGCAGCTGCTGCAATGAACGGGATAGCCAAAGGGAATCCCATTTTAGCCGATGCCATGATGGAGATGGCAGTATTGATGCCAATCTCGAAGGATCCCATTGCCCTCTCCCGGATAGCTTGTTCCCGTTCGATTTTGGCCAACTCCTTCTCCTTCTGTTTCTCCATCTTGACTTTCTTCTCGTTGTACTGGGCCTCCGTGATTTGGCCATTAGCGTACATGTTTGCCAATGCCTGCTCCTCCCGGCTGTATTGTTCTTCTACCTCCTGAGCCCGGCGCTCCCCGAGAGCACTGGCCAAGTCATTGAAAGCATTAGCAAAGCCGGATGCCATTTCGGCATACTCCCGGAGCTTCTCGATCCGTTCTTCCCATAAAGCCTCCTCGTTCTCAGCCATCTCAAGTTGGATCTGAGCAATGACGTCCTCGTTTCCTTGAGCTGCTGCCAACTCTGCCTCCAGATACCTTTTCCTGATCTCATACTTGGACTTGTGATTTAACTCGGCTTGAGCGAGCTCCTTGTCGAGGTCCATTTGCTGGAGACGAAGATTGTTGGCTCGGAGCTGGGCCTCCTGCTCATAGATTTTCTCCCCGGCAGCTTTCCTGGCTTCGATTTGCTTCTGGAGCATCTCATTCTCGAGCTCCAGCTTCTCCCTTTCGTTGTCCGCTGCCTTCGAGAGGTCCTCGGCATACTGTTCGTTTAGAGTTTGGTTGAACCGGTCAAGTTGCTGTTTGGTAGCATCCTCGCGGATCTTTTTGATTTCGTCCTGGAGGTTTTGTTGGATCTGTTTCTCGAGTTCGGCTCTGTTGACCAGGAACTGCTCATAAGCGGCATACTCTTTCTGGTATTCCTCCTCGCTCATACCTCTCACGAACTGGGGAGACTGAATGTTGGCCAGCTCCTTCATGGCGTCCTGGTACTTCTGAGTAACCTGAGCAATCTGCATATCGACTGTGCCTCCGGAAGCTACAGCCAATATGTTTGCTCTCACCCCCGCAAGGTAGTCATTGAGCTGTTTGGCTTGGTTCTCGTAGAACTGCTTGTCAGACCGAGCCATGGCATTCAGAGCCGTCTGATACTCCTTATTAGTAATTTTGCCGTGAGCTTTCTGGAGAGCCAGACGTTCCCGGGCTCCATCCTGAGCTGCCTTGTAGAGCTTTTTCTCATACTCCATCCGGATGGCAATGTTCGTAGACTGGAATGTTGTTTGGAACCTGAGATCGTCTTCCCGGATCTTCTGCATGGCTTCCGAGTTCTTCAAAGCAACCTCCAGAGCCTTATCGGCAATGGCCTGCTGAGCCTCCCGGTTGGCTATTGCAGTCTCAAGAGCCAAGTTAGCAATTGCGGCTCCTTCATTCTCGATTGTCCGGAACAGTTCTTGGTGTCGGCCTTTCAAATCGTCGAGTTCCTTTTTGGCCTCCTTGTATTTGGCCAAGCTTCCTGACCATGTGTTGAGCTCCTCCTCCTTGGCTGCAATCACCTTCTTCAAGGAGTCGAACTCATCCATTGCAGCCATCTGTCTTTGACGAGCTGCACTCATCTCAATCTCGCGGAGCTTGTTAGCTGTTTTAAGCTGAGCTTCGGCGATCTGTTCCGACGTGGCATGATTGGCTTTGAGGTTCTCGATCTCCCGTTTGCCCCGGATCTCCTCGGCTTTGGACAGAGTGTTCCGCTTGGTCTCGATCTGATCCAGTACATACGTGGAGGCTTCGGCAGCTCGATTGTATGCCTCCATTGCCCGGGTTGCTCTCTCTTGAGCTTCCGTGTTACTGTTAAATGCGTTCATAAGAGCAACCACTCCAGCCACCAATCCGCCCACTGCTGCTGCCACCAATACAACGGGGTTGGCAGCCAAAGCCGCGTTCCAAAGCCATGTGGCAGCTGCTGCTGCTTTGGTGAGGATGTTGCTAGCTCCTTGTACGGCATTTTTAGCAGCTATCGCTTTCGTCTCGGCGAGAGTCTGGTTGATGCCAACCAGCTGAACCAAGTTAGATGCAGCTCGATAAGTGGCTTCGGTCTTGGAGAGAGCTGCTTGGAGAGAAGACAAAGAGGAAAGAGCCGTGATGATGGTTATCATCTTCGTCATGGTAGCATTGAGCTCCTCGTTCTCGCTCCCCAGTACCTGAGTGGCTGTGGTCCAAAGGCCCCATACGGAAGTCAAAGCTGACGTGGCGCTGGTAACTGCCTGTATGGTTTCAGTTCCTTTCCCAACGTTGGATATAGCTGTATTGACCAGATCCTCAGCTCCTTTCAGTTCACCAGCTCGTTTAATCATCTCCTTGAACGTCTCAGAACTCGTATCCCCGGACTGAGCCATCTGGATGAGTGTCTGGGTAAGGTCGGAGAGTTCCTGCTTGAGGTTCTCCGTTGCCTTCTCGTAGTTACCAACTGACCGGCGATAGTCCCCGAGTGCCTCCTCCTGAGCTTTGAGCTCCTCGGTGGTTTCTGCAATGCGCTTGCCGAGCTCGGCTTTACGAGCCGCGTCCTTCATTGAGTTGCCCAGCTCTGCAAACTCGGCATTGTCCAAAGCCAGCTGGGTTCTAAGTTTTGATAGACTTGCCTCCTGTTGGTTCTGGAGCTTAATGTTGTTCTGGATTTGCTTCTGGTACTTGTTCGCCTCGCTGTTGATTGCCTTGATCTGGTTGTCAAGCGCATAGTATTCTTGAGCATTCTCCTCAGTTACTTTGCCGAGAGCCTTCTGCTGGTCTCTCAACTCCTGGGACCGGAGTTTCAATTCGGCTAACGTCTTGAGGGCATCCTCAGCTGTTACACGGACGTTGTAAATTGTATTTTTCTGTTCTTCGGCCATATCACATTCGTATTAGGTCTACTTTGGGTATCTTTCCAGCTTGGAAGTTGTTTATTTTCGAAACGTAGAACCAGAACCCATGCTCTTCCAGCCATATCGGGTTGAACAAGTCCAGACTTTGAATGTCGAGCGAGTCCAAAAGAATTTGGACCTGTAGGATCTTTGGTCTTTTGAGTATATTGTTGATGAGCTTGTCGTAGTACTTAGGAACGTAGTAATTCAAATTTTTGAAATACGCCGTGTATAGTCGTACCTGGGTAAAGGTGTGGCCTACCCTCACCTTGGGCCGCATATAGTCAGACTTATTTATGTGGACGACCATCGGCTTACTTAGAACATTGTACTCCCAAGTCGTCTCGGTCACTTCCCCGTTCTCCCTCCGACCTCTATTGATGGTCCAGATAGGGTAGTTAGCAAGTGTATGAGTCTTATTTGTAGTGTCCGCATCATAGAGTCTTTGGTTGAGCCCTGCCAAGAACCCAATTTGGAACAGGAGTTTGGTGGGCTGGAGGTTGACGTCCGGGATGCTGAACTTGTACGAGTCAGTAACGTTGTTGTCCTTATTATCCTCTAACTTCATCTCGTTGGACTGGGCATAGCTGGACAATTGGAACGTAAGTTTGGTGTCCTTTCCTTTTATCAGCTTGTCAGACCAATTCTTCCCGGACGAACTTCGTCTGTTGTAAAACTCCCGAATAGAGTATGCTCTTGCTACCTTTGTGACGGGATTAACGTCGACGGTTAGACCAAACAGCTGGACAAATGCTTTGACTATGTCCCCCAAGCTTTTGAATCCAGTAGAGGCCAGGAGGTCATAGGTTAGTCCGGGTTGGGGCTTATCCCCTGGTGAAGTTTCAGGCACAGGAGGAGCAGTAATGCTGACCGGAAATCTCATGTCAAACGAACTGCCAGGGTTAGTGACTATGGCGAGAGTTCCAGACACCAGTATGTGCTCCCCTGCCTCCATCTGGATGTCGACCGAAGCTCTGCCAGAAGACCCCGATGACCAGGACCTTGTCAACACTACAGCACTGGTTCCGTCGTTCTTGTAGTGGGTAACTTTGACTGTCACACTACTCTTTTGGATGGCAGAAATATTGGTCCACGAGAATCTAAACGTGATGGTCGTGTCCCATAGAGTCATCCAGCTGAATGTTCCGGATCCGGGGCCTATAGTCAAACGTCCGGCGACCGGGTCACTGAGAGTTACCCCGGGGGAGTCTTTCCATATCACCCCGGTCGGGGTGCCAATCGAGGGATTCCGGATCCAGCCAATTCCGGATGCTCCCGGAGCCTTGGGGTTGTCTGCCAAAACGGGGTAAGTGCAAGGCAAAAACATTTCGGCTCGGTCGACGGAGTCCACGTCGGTCTCGAGACTGTAGCCTGCTCGACCGAAGATCCATGTCACCAAGTCATACCAGTTGAGGTGGGGGTAGAACTTGTCCAACTCACTGACTTGCCTGATTGCCTCCATGGCGAAAGGGGGGAAGTTCGGGTTCTTTTGTAGAGTTGCATACAGCCAAAAGTACAGGACTTTAACCTTTTCGGGGCCGGAGAGGTATCGCTCAGTCTGTCCCATTGTGTCCGTGTACCACTTGAGGAGGAACATACCATCCCCAGGGTCCTTCGCGTCAGTGTTGTTTAGTGTGTCGAACAGGTCAACGGTTGCCCCGAGGATCTGGACCCCGATCGATGTATCTGATACGTCTACGATGTTCAATACTGCTCCAGCCGGGGATATGAGTGCTCCCTCATAGAATAGTTGGCAAGGAAACTTCATGTATGGCACACCCGAATCTGAGCCAACTACAAAACTGAATTGGAATGCTTGCTCGTTATGGGTCGTCCTGGGCAGACTGATCCGCTGGGAGTACGAGGCATTCCTGTCTTTCAGCTCCGCCAGACTGTTGATCTGGTAATTCATCGCAGGAGCATCCAGCGGGAGGTCCAGGGACCAGACCTTGCCGTCAATGCCTTTCATGAGTAGTTCGTAGTTCATATTACCACTGAGTTTGTTCGTCAATAAGCTGGAACTCGTAGCTAACAGTGTTCCTGGGAGTCTTGGTGTCCCAAGTTAAGTCCGTGTCATTTACTAGGACTCGTTGCCATGCCCTGATTGAGTAGTTGTACCTTTGAACAAGAGGCGAGAGAGCAATTCCTTTGAGCAAGTTGAAGTCGTTCTCATCAAGCTGTTCTGCTCCTGCTTGGACTATGTTCTTAAACTCCGGAGCTAACTCGCCTCTCGTCTGTGAGGCATAGGGGTCTCTGGAATTCGCTAATACGTATTGGTCTCCCCGGTCAACCTCCTGCGTATACTTCTTGTGTTGCTCAAACATGTAAGTGTCCCATCCGCCTTTCTGGTTTATCCAGCGAATGTAGAACGGGTTGCAAGGTATCTCCGTATCGACGAATATGATTTTCCATGCTTGAGAAGAGTATGCGCTTACAGGAAGTCTGAGTTTTACGTAGACTGCTTCATCCTCAGATTCATCCTCAAATTCGTACACAAGGGGGATGCTGAGTCGGGTAGAAATTTCAAATTGATTTTCGACACCATCATGAAGTTTAACCCAAACGTCGACCGATCTAGCGATATTTGGTAACCCCAAAAACCCTCTCGGGAATAGGGTGACGTAGTACGGATACCCGTAGTATTTTTTTACATACAGATTCCTGTCGTTGTCAGGAACCCGGTCAGTCAGTACGAGTCCTAAGTATGACTCGGTGAAATTAGCGTTGTAGCCTCGAGCCCTAACTCCCCGGGAGGCATATCGAACATTGAAGTCTCGTTCGCCGATGCCTCTGTAAGCATATACCGATATGAGACTGTAGTCAATGGCAAAGCCGATGAGTGGGTTTGTGTACGGAAATGTTCTCGATCTGTCGTCCCGGAATCCGGCTTTTGCCAAGAAACTGAGGTCGTATTTCTTCTTCGTCCCGAATCCCGAGTCTCTGTAGATGTCGATGCTTTCAGTTAGTGAGTTCGCTGCTTTAACTGGACTGGGGCTATAGCCGACAAAGTTCTTCCCGTAGGCCAAACTCATACCTGTGAGAGTAACCTTCACTCCAGCTGTTGCTCCTTCAATACCTGCAAAAATGACAAGGAAACCGCAGGGGGATCCTGCTGTAACAGTGGCCGGTACCGGAACCCTCCACGTCATGTTGGCACCAATTGGTATATTTGTTTTAGCAATCACAGTGGTAAGATTACCCGAACTGGTTCCTTGGAACAAAGCAACGGTGAGTGAAGTGGCACCCACTCCAGCCCCGCTAGAAACCCTAAAAGCATACCATTCCTCAGGTATCACCTTTCTACGGAGAGGAAACTTCACAAAATAGTTGTTACTACTACCTCCACTGTTATCAATTACTTCGACCGCCTCATTGTCTATAATGTTCAACGAGACCATATTGCCCTCGTCAAAGTTCTGAGTCTTGATCTCAAGCCCAGGTGTTGAGTTGTCGGTCTTAACTGGTATTTGCGAATATGCTGAGTATAAAGAATCCTCAGCCGGTTGACTGGTAATTGCCATATCGCGTTATATTATATATCCGTGGTCCATATTGTTGTCAGGAGTGAATGCCTCTTCAATGAGGACCTCCATTGTCTTGTCCAAATGCTGAGCCAGGTACTCCTCGAAGTTATCAGCGGGAGTGTCGACCAAGTCAACGTAAATGTGATTGCGGTAAAGCTCTGAGCCTTCTCGTTTTATCTTCCATGCAGTGGCATTTCCGAATCGGACCAGGTCCTTGGGATCCGAGAATGTGATGCCTTTGAGCTTTGCCCACTCCATGATGATCTGTCCCAAATTGGCGGGGATCTTTCCAGGACCTCGTCCCCGGATGAGAGTGTAGAAGTAGTTTGGAGCTTCGATCGTTCCCCAAACTGTTTCCCCTTCTCGTCCCGTCTGGACTGTTATCTGAGCATAGGTTCTGCCGGAGGCTTCCTGCCCGGCGTCCTGTGATGCCCGGATGATCTCGTCCCTCATCTGGGTGAGACCCTCAGCCAATATCTGTTCCAGTCCTACCGCCATTTGTTTCTGGGTTTGCGAGCATTGGCTTTCTGCTGAGCCTTACGCTCCAGTTCCTTGTTCAGTCGCTCCCGGAAGAGGTGACTCTGCAAGTTGGTGAAAAGGAGGTTGTACACCTTCCCATATTTCCATTCCAGAATCTCATCCGGGTCTTTCGAGTAGTCCTTGGCCAGTGCAGTGATGGTGGCCATCTCGCCAACCACCAAAGAGAATTGAGCAATGCCGGCTGCCTTTTCCTCGGCACTGGGCTCGTACTTGAGCTCAGTCTGTTCTCGCTTGATCCAATATTTAATGCCCAGAAGAACCTCATACCAGTACTCGACAATTTCGGAGGTGTTCCTGAGACTCCATTTGACGCCGAGACATTGCATGCCTTCCTTCATCTTGTCAATGTCGGTCATCTCCTTGTCAGTGATGATCCGGCCAAGCTCTATGCGTTGGCCGAACGTCATCTGACCGCCTTGTATGTCGATTCGCTGGATCATTTTATGTAGCAATGTTTGAGACTCCAATACTGTTCGGGGATGTCATCGAAATGTATTCTATGAACGACGAACTCATATTCGGGGCCCAGGTTGGGGTACGTCACACTCGACTTTTTCCACCCATCCTCTTCGGTCCATGGGTAATCTACTACTAAGTTGCCATTCCCATCAACAGTAAGTTGTCCAACAAAATTGTTTGTTTGCGAGATGGCGAATGCCAATAGAGGCAAACCCACTGCGGATATCAAAGCTTGGAAACAGTCCGGGGGAGAGACCGGCATGGGCAAGTCCTGGCGGTCGAAGAACAAAGTGCGTCCCGACAAGTCAAACCCGGGCTTTACCACTTCGAGGAGGGGACGCCAGATCCTGTCCTTGTACATATCGATACACCAGTCCTGCTTGAAGGTGAACTCCAGTCCCACACTGACCTCGTTGGCATCAAACCTGGGGGACGGGTACAGCACCCGGACAGTGTTCATGATTTCCGGATATTGCTTGACCAGCTGAGAGGTCTTGAGCAAGTAGAGGAAAGGCCTGACCATCTGCTCCTCGATTTGGCTCTTCAACTCCAGTCGTCCGATGGTGGGCGAGTTCTGGCTGAACTTTGTATTGCCTTTGTAGGCATCATTGGCCATCGGCTCAAACTTGCAGAAGTAGACCTGCATAATGGTACGCTGAGTGGGGTAGCCCCGGTACGGGGTATCGTAGTAGCCAGTGGTTGGCTCCTCAACATAGACAAAGTCGGACGATACCCTATTGCCGTCCGAGTCTGTCACGAATCTTTCCATCGTGTCCACTTTGACGTTCAGCATCCGAGCCTGGTCACACTCAAAGACGGCCAGAGGGTTGACCATCTTGACCATGTTGTGGATGAGGGTTATAATGTCCAGTATCATCGTTTTGTGGGGATTATGATTTTGGCGGACTTCATGCCAGTCGCCTTCGGCTTTATCTCAAATATCATTCGCATGATGAGCATGTCCAGGAAGTCCGGTGACCTTCCGAGGAGCTGCTTCATGGTGTCCTTGGAGATGAGCTCTCGCTTCTGCTCAGCGGAGTTCGTGTTCTTGGACTTGAGGACCGTCATCTCCTGCTTGATCTTCTCCTGAACTTCGGGAGAGCAGATGATGTGGATCTGGCGCTTGTTGATGAGCTCCGCCAGCTTGAATGCGCACTCCGACTTGATGTTGTTGTACGTCTTGGAGTCAATGGCTGACTGTCCTCCATGAAACTCCCGGATGCCTTTCAGGTAGCTCTCCAAGTAGAACCCAAGTCCGTCAGCGTCAGAGACGATGCTGGACCGGGGGACTTTCAGACCGGTGGCCAATTTGGCGATCTTCTCCTCCATCTCCTTGCCTTCCGAGAAGCCTTTGGCGATGGGGATCCGACAGACCATGCCGTCCCAGGTTCCAACCACCCAACTGTCTCTACCTTTCCCGGCAAGGTCAGTGCTAATGAACCGATTGCCCGTCGGGAGTACGAACTCATTGCTGAACATGTCGCACACTGCATCATAGTCGACCAGCCAATTCGGGTCATCGTCATACTCCCAGTTGCCAAAGACCAGTCGCTCGATCTGCGACTGGGTCAGGTTCCGGAGAAGCCCCTCAATGTACGTGTCTGGGAGAGTCTTGTTGTCCTGGGGCAGAGCTTTGACGAACCGACGCCAAGGAGGCAGCTTGTTCTCCTTCCATGGCTTGTAGTAGTCCGTGTAGAGGAAATTGTTGGACGGGTTGCAGGTGATGAGGAGTTTGGGAGCCAGCTTGTAGACGTCATTCTTCCATCGACCGATGGAAGCCTGGAGGTTGGTCTTCGCCTCGCGGATAAACTCGCCACCCTCCTCAATCCATCCCCGAGTCATCTGCATGGAACCGAATCTCCCATACATGGGATCGCTGGGGTTGTACTTGGCATCGATGAGGTAGATGCGGCTTTTGTTGTACAACTCGAAGAAATTGTATTGACCATTGAAGTGGTAATAGTCCTCCGTGATACCCCAATGGGCGAATACCTCGTAGAGAGAGGGGATGGTGTATCGAACTAAGTCGGCGGCCGTCTTACGTGCAATAAAATAAAATGTCTCCGGATAGGTGAGGGCATCGCCGGCTATCAAGGAACACCCGAGGTAGGATTTGCCAGCACCTTTCGTGCCGGCATACAGAATGTCAGTGACCGAGTCATCAAGCCATAACCGAGCCACTTCCTTCTGCTTCTCGTTGCCTTTGGTGTCAAATTGAAGCCGGCGTCCCATTTTATTTTACCTCCATTCCTGTTATCTGTTCGAGAGTGATGCCTCCCGTCAGGTTGACATTTGTCTTGCGTCCTTGAAGCACCTGGATGAGGCTGGCAGCGTACTTGCCAACCAGGGCTCCCTCAATTTGCTGGGAATTGATGGCGTCCTCGATGGTGCCACCAATTGCAGCTGCTACCGGATCCCCCGTGAGTTCCCCGTACTCAACAGGATTGATCCCAGCGAACAGCCTGAATGACTCGATGGTCATCGGGCGGGAAATGTAGACGCTGCAGTCGTCGCCATTCTTATTCTTGTGAGCCTGGAAGAAATAGTTATCCTTCATGAATTTGCAGTACTCGATGAATGCAAAATAAAGCTCCTCCGCATCGGTGGGCTTTACAAATTCCCCGGCGTCTCGCCTTTTCTGTCCCTCCTCCATATAGGCGAGCGGACTCATTTTATATGTGCTTCGTGCCATGCCTCAAACATAATCAAACCTTATACAAATTAAAAATTTATTTCTGCACAACAATCCCCGGAGCGTTTGGCCCCGGGGATCTTTAATTTATTCGCTTACGTGAATGAGGGTCACGCCGAACCACAGGAACTTGACCGAAATGCCGTTCGGCCAAATCATGCCTTCGTGGACCGTTGCGATGGATGGGGTCCAACTACAGTACTTGGTATTAATCTCCGAGTACAAAGCCCAGTTCTTCCCGAGCTGCTTAAAGTGTTTTGCTTTCATGTTTTTTTTGGTTTTAATCAGATTAATATATCTATAAGGGTCGTGAGGGAAAGGTTCCCTAAACACCCCTAAGAATCACAAATAGAGAGGGTTTTTTGGGGATCAAACAGTTTTAATTTCCGTATACGCGAGAGCCGTCCAGTATTTGTGGGTCGAGAGAAAGGCCCAATTTGGCACCAGTTCTACTGACTCTGTCAGTTCTACTGACTCTGTCAGTTCTACTGACTCTGTCAGTTCTACTGACTCGACTAGTTCTACTGACTCTGTCAGTTCTACTGACTCTGTCAGTTCTACTGACTCTGTCAATTTTACTGACTCTGTCAGTTCTACTGACTCTACTCGCTTACGACTTCTTTTTGAACTTCCGAATCCGTCTCTCCGTTCTCTCCATCTGCTTGATGGATCGGCTCAATATCCGTTTGGGACTATTCCACCATTGGCGGATCCCGCCGAAAATCGCGAACAGGCCGATGATGGCCAACAGGTAAATTGCAATCATTTTCTACGCCTCCTTTCTAATTTGGTTTGTAATTTGCGGACCTCAACCCAGTCCTCATGCCGCATCCAGTACGGACGGGATAGCAGAGTCAGCTGACCCCGTGCTATTTGCATGGTTGTCTTTTTCAATTTGCGGGCGTAGTCCAGTACCTCCCGCTCCTCTTTTGAGTAGATTCCAAGCCATCGCCGGAACACTCCAATTTTTCCGGTTGGGGGTAGCCCCAATTTCTCAGTCTTTTCCATAATAAACAGTGTGTGGAATAATAAAATTTTTATTGTTCCGGCCCCTAAGTGATTGATGTTCAATGGTTTGGGTGCTTTTCATTGGGGGGACCGGAACAATTGGAACAATGTTTCTGTGCACTCTATTTGGTGATTTCTCATTTCCTATATTGGTCATAATTGGAACACATATTCTCTATTCAGGTCTTCCTCCTATATTATTGTTCCAATTGTTCCGGGGGGGGTTAATTCATTGAATATCAATCAATTAGGGCCGGAACAATCATTGTTCCACATTGTTCCACATTGTTCCGGCCCTAATTGATTGATATTCAATGGTTTGGATGTTTTTCATTGGGGGGACCGGAACAATGGAACAATAGTTTCCCCAACTTTTTTAGGGGGGACTGTCGAGATTTTTGCCAAAACCATGGTTTGACCAACTTTTGGGGCCGGGGGTCCCCGTGATTTGGGAACAATGGAACAATGGTTTGACCAACTTTTGGGGCCGGGGGTCCTATTCACCCGTGGACCCGAAGCCCCCCGCTCCTCTCTCAGTCGATTGCGGGAAAAGCTCGGCCTCCGACTCGAGAACTTCCACCCCGGTATAGAAGACAGGCATCACCAAACCCTGAACCAGCTTCATCCCCGGCTTGAGGATGACGATCTCCTTGCCGACATTCATGACGTGCAGATGGATTTCTCCTTGGTAGTCTTCGTCAACCACGCAGGCTCCGACCTGGAGTTGGTGCTTGGTGGCAATACCGCTCTTGTTGAACATGATGAGGGCACACCCCCGGGGTATTCGAGCTCGAATACCCGACGGAATGTTGATGCTTTCGCCCGGCCAGATCTGTTTGGCTTCGAAGTCTTCCGGGATGTAGAAGTCCAGCCCGGCGGACAGACCCGTTCCTCTGGTCGGGGTCTTTACATTTCTTACTTTTACGATTTTCATTTTTTAAAATATTTTTCGAGACGAGCTCGGTGTGTTGTACCTGATGAGAGTGATGCTCCTTCTATGAAATTATACCGAGTGTGAAGAGGCAGCTCCTGGAATGCCTTCTTGAACGGTTGACCATCCGATTCAAATATCTTGCCTGCGGGATTTCCGGGGGTGACGTCTTTCATTTTTCGGGACTTGATCCACCCCAGAGCCTCTTCCCGATTTATAGAACGTATGGAAGGTCTAACAGACCCCTTACGGAGCGTCATTTTGAACCACTGAGCCTCCGTATTGGAGTCATCTTCTTTAAACCATACCCGGTAATATCCGATAGCTATTGCCATAAGTTGTAGAATATTTCGTGACACTTCTTGCGGTACGCCATCGGATCCTGTCGGATGCTCCGACACTTGAGAGGCTCTTTGGGTCGGTCGAGAATCTCCTGAGGCAGTACGTCGCTGAAAGCATCTTTGAGAATGCGCTTGTGAGTTCTGTCCTCCCGGGGCAAACGGAGAGCGAACCTGACAACGTCATGTCCCAGGAATGGTGACCGGAGTTCAACTGTGCTCCTCATGGAAGCCCGGTCAAGCCGAGGCATGTGGTAGAACGGAAGCTCTTGGAACACGTCTGAGAGCTGGGAGTCATAATCATCAACTCGGCGATAGCCTCCGAAGAGTTCGTCAGCTCCATCCCCGGTCAGGATGACCCTCTCCTTGACCTTCTCCATGAGTCGGAACTGGGGGATCATGGAGCCCAAGTCGATGGGGGTTTCGTTGTAGCGGAGACACCTCTCCAGGCAATCATCATCGGGGATAGGGCCAAGAGAGGTGATAGAAACCCCTAAGAATTCGGACAATAGCATGCCAAATTTTGATTCATTATTTTCCACCATATAGAGATTAACCCCCAGGCCCATTCGATGAAGAATAGAGGCAACTATGGATGAATCCAGTCCTCCAGAAACCAAAGCTCCGACCAGGACTTTAGAGTACATTGCCCGGCGTTTTACGGACTTCTCGACCAAGCCCCGGAGGACTTCGGCGAACTTGGATTTTGCGAAATGACTCCGTTCCCCTATCCCCCATCTGTAGTAGTCCCTCCGGATAATGGTGGGCTTCACCTTCATGTCATCGAAGGAATAGACAGTATTCGGCATAATACGCTTGACGTTGTTCCATGGAGTTCTGTCATCCCAGTTGTACCCCCATTTGAACACTTCCGACTGATAGTACCGGTCGAAGTCTCGGAAGTCCGACACCAACGGGGTTATCTCCGAGCAGATTTCCCCGAATTGGTTGTAGTAGAGTTGCTTCTTTCCGAGAGGGTCGGTGAAAGCAATAATTTGACCCTTCCGGTACCAGCATATTGCCCACATGCCATCCCAGTTGTTGGCTTCATAGATGATGTCTTCGAGACACGAGGATCCAAACAAGTCGCGAAGATACTCGACGTCGCTGGAATACCTCGTAGGATAGTTGTAGATTTCCCCGACATAAAGAAGCCACCCATTGTTTCCGGCTAACTCTATAGGCTGAGCCAGGCCATCGCCTGGTTCAGTCTGAATGGGCAAACGAACATGACCGAGGAACCATCCTCCTTCGGCAATCTGGACGGACTCGATGCCCCTATGCTGTATCTTGTCAATGGCGTTAATCCTTCTTGTTATACTTATTCCGCACATATCACTTGAGTTTGTTTTTGAGAGCGTCCATGAGACAAACGATCCCTATTCCGATTATTACTGCTATTGCCAGCCCGATGATGATAGGCTCATCACTTCCTCCTGTCATGACTTTTCTTCGAATTTTCGAGGATCTGTTGTGCCTTTCTTTCGATCCAGTTGGTGTAGCACCGACTCCCCATGTGGAGCCCAGTCAGGAGCTTCGAGCATCCCGGACAGAACATGCAATCGTCATATTGCTGATGAGCTTTAGCTCTTGCTTCGTCGATAGTCATAGCTTAATAGATTACCCATTTGGAGAGATCTTCGTTGTATGCATGGAGGGACCCAGCGAAGTAATGCAGAGATCCCTTCTTGAGAGAGGGGTAGGTGGCTGCGAGGATGTTGAACACGTAGTCCATCATGGCCTCCGTCAACCAGATGTCAATTGCGAAGTGCTTGAAGAAGTCATTGCTCCGGATATAATATATCACGTGGAGCCGGTTGTTCCGGATGAGGAACTGGTAGCTGACGGAGCAAGGTACTCGGGTCAAAGCCCCGGCTGTTGCCCGGGTGTCCTCCGGCTCGAAGATCATGACCATTGCTCGTCTGGAGTGCGGGTCGTCCCGGAGAGTCGTGATGACATTGTCCAACTGGTGTATTTCGGGTCCCTTGTGGAAAATGTGCAGACGCTCCGAATAGGTGTAGTCGAAGCGACCCTCCTGCCGAGTCTTGCTCACCAGCTTCTGCCACAAGTCCCGGCGGATTTCCCAGCTTTTACCGGGGTTGACTCCGTTTCGGTCAAGCCGGTCGGAGAGCTCTGCTCGGCAGTACTTCTCGATGAGCTCGGCCTCGTCTTTGAACATGAAGTCGAGCATCTCACGTTTGCCGAGATACGGCTTTGAGATGACGAAGCTCACCCCGATGAGTTCCTTGGTGAGCCGGTCGTCCCCGCTGAGTTCTTGGTTTTGGTAATGGTTGACCGGGACCGTGATGCCGGAAACCTTGAGCTCCCGATCCATCTCCCGGATCATTTCGAAACAGTCTTTAAATATTCTACCCATATCAGTATTTGGATTTAATGCGAAACAGATTTACTTGATACTTCAACGACCAGAGCTCTTTGACTCGAGTCTCTGAGAGACCCAAATGCTCGAACATTATGACGAAGTAAGTCCATATCCGCTTGAGCCGGCCCTCAAAAACTATCAAGTCAACCATGTACTGAGATTGTCTCCACTCTCTGTTCTTGAGACAGTTTGCTGTCATGCCGATGTTTCCGATTAAGGTAAGCAGATCTCCCGCAAAATCTTTGTCTTCCAGAACCTGTGCCCATTTAGGCAGCGTCCAGACGAAAGTGGGAGTCATGCCATAAAGCTGGTAAAGCTCCAACATGAAGTTGAATGCGTCAATCAGCTCCTCATTAAAGTGCTCGCCCTCGCCATCGAGTTCCCCCTCGATAGCCTCCCTTGCCTCAGCGAGTTCCTCGACAATCTGCCAACAGAGTTTCTTGAATAGTTCTTGATCCTCCAAAGTGTTAATGTCAAAGTTCGCGATGCGCTCCTTGAAGTATGGCCTGTACATGAGCTGGAGCTCCCCCTGGAGGGCATAAATCTCTTCCCAGCTCTTAATGAATGGCTTAAAGTCTTGTGTATTCATGGCTTGATGTTTGAGAATGGATCGTACTGTTCCGGATCGTTTTTGTGGGAGTAGTATACAGCTATTCTGCGTCCCTCTTCTGTGAGAACATGTTTGATCTCATGCACCTCGATGGGACTGATCCGGATGAAGTCCACAGCCTCCGAAATGGTTGAGAAGTACGTAGGTACTACTCCCGGAGCTTTTAACGGCTTGGGTTCCTCGAGTTCGTTGTTGATGGCCCCGATTGTGGCTACCATGTCAAGGAGGTTGTCCTCCTTGTGTGCATTGGATTCACGTGCCATTTTCACTGCCACTTGGACCCAAGACACGTCAAGAGCGGTCAGAGGCTTACCGGTAATGACCGAGGCGATCTCTGCGGCCTTCTGGTTGCATTCCATGAATGGTCCGTATTGTCTCTCCTTCTCCTCCGACCGCTCATTGATGATTTGGTCAGCGTGTTTAAGTATGTTACTCATGATTTTTAGTATATAGGTTAGACCCCGGGGAGGGACTCGAACCCTCCTGTACCACTCCGGGGTGCCAAGGGGAGTGACGGCTCCACTTGGTGAGGAGTTCTGACTTACTCCTCAGCCGGTGCGTTCTCCGGCTCGTTCTGTTCTGCTTCGGGAGCTGCCTCGTCAGCCTTCTTCCGGCCGCGCTTCGGTTTCTCCTCGGGAACCGGTGCCATCTCGCCGAGCTCCAGGTCCTTCGAGTCGATGCCCTTGCCCCAGACGTGCCCGTCGTTGGTCTTGATTCGGTACTGGATGAAGTTGTTGCGGGGATCGAGACGAACTCCGATGATGATGCCGTCGGTCTGCTCCTTGGTCTTCGTGCAGATGAACTTGCAGAAGCGGCCGATGTTGGCTTTGGCCTTCTCGAGATTGGCTTGGGCCTCCTCTGCCGATACCTCCTTTTTCAGCGGGCGGGGTTCCTTGGGCTCCTTCGGAGTCTTTGCCTTGCGAGCCTTCTTCGACTTCTCCTCGGCGACCTCGTCGTTCTCCTTGATGCCGTTCTCGGCTTTGTACTCTTCCGTTTCGGTAGCGTTGTAGACAGCGCCCTCCTCTGCCGGATGTTCCTGAGATGCTCCTCTCGATGCGAGGATGGATTCGATGGCGTCAAGCTCGTCACCGGTCTTGACCTTGGCCAACTTTTGAAGAACTTTCGAGCTGTAGCTCTTGTACTTTTCGATAAACTTTTCCATAGTGTTTAGTTGTTAAGTGTAGTGTAAAAGTAAGAAAAAAATGTCCAATTAAAAAAATTTTTCACCAGAAAAATTGAAATTATTTCAATCCAATTCGACTGTGATTATGTCCAATATGTTGGAGGTCATCATGCTATTGACTACCAGTAGAGCCCTTCGGATCCCCAAGTCCCTCATTGCTCGCTTTGCTTGAGCAATGGCTCTGGCTTTGATTCTTCCGTCGGGGATAGCTACTTCGTAGCTGTTGTAATCCTCGTCCATTAATTCGTAGTAATATCGTTTCATTGTCCTTTTGTTTGTATCACAAATGTAATACTTCTGCTACAAATACTACGATGTTTTGCGATATTTTTTCATATATTTTTCGACCCTCGCTTTTACAGCTTCCATGAGAGCATCCTGCCCCCGGGTCTTCGCTTTCTGGGCTCTTATGACGTCCTGGTCCACTGTCTTCGAGCATACCAGTTTATTGACTATCACGACCTCCTTCTGTCCTTGTCGGTCAAGCCGAGCATTGAATTGTTGCTCCAGCTCGAGAGAATAGGTCTGCCCAAACCAGATGATGCGGTGTCCTCCGGCTTGAAGGTTGAGCCCATGGCCCCCGGAAGCCGGGTGCATCAAAAGAACCTGGATTCTGCCAGCATTCCAGTCAACGATGTCCTTCTCCGTTTTGAGTTCCCGGGGCTTATACTTGGCGAGAGCCTTCATGAGCCGGTCTCTGTCATGCTGGAAGGTCCAACCTATGAGGACTGACTGTCCCCCGGCGTCCTCAATGAGTTCCTTCGTGGCTTCGATCTTCAACGTGTGCACCTCATAGGCCACTCTCTGTTCATCGTACACTGCTCCATTGGCAAACTGGAGGAGCTTCGTGGACAAAGCTGCTGCATTGACAGCTGGTATCTCTACGGCGTCCCCGAGCTGATCAATCATGCTGAGAACTTGTTCCTCCTCGAAGGAGTCATAAGCTTTTTGGATTTCCGGGGGCATCTGGATCTCCACTATGTTGTCGATGCGCTCGGGGAGATCGAGGTAGTCCTTAGCTTTCATGCTCATGCAGATGTCCCCTATCTTTGAATATATGCGCTCCTGATTCTCTTTGGATATGTCGTACGAGTATACAATATGCCCGTTTCTACGTCCTGGCTTAAAGTAGTTGTCACGATAGTGGGATATGTATTTTCCCAAGCGCTCTCCCCGGTCCAGGAGGTACATTTGGGCCCAAAGGTCCATAAGACCGTTGGGTGCCGGGGTACCAGTCAAACCTACTACTCGGGAGAGTGAAGCCTGAACGTGCTTAAGAGCTTTGAATCTGATTGACTTGGGGTTCTTGAAACTGCTGAGCTCGTCGATGACCACCATGTCGAATGGTAAGCAAGATCCCCCGTAGAGCCCGCATAGCCAAGCCACGTTGTCTCTTCCGATGGTGTATACGTCTGCCTTCTTGGCAAGAGCCTCACGACGTTGACGTTCTGTTCCAATGATGCGAGACACTTTAATGTGCTTCAAATGGTCCCATTTCTCGACCTCCTGTGTCCAGACTGATTCGGCTACTCTTTTGGGAGCTATGACTAATACTCGTCGGACCTCGACCTCTTTAAACATGAGCTCGTTGATGGCTGTCAAAGTAGACACTGTTTTACCCAATCCCATGTCCAGGAACAAAGCACAGTGCGTGTGGCTTATTATGTGGTCAACAGCTTGTAGCTGGTATTGATGGAGATCATTTTCGGTCATATTCCAATGCTAACATTTTACAACCCATGGTCGTGTCTATCACCTCGACCCGAAAGCCCATTGCTTTCAGTTTCTGGTGCATTAATGTCTGTATTTTTCTGGGCTTTTTGCCGAATGCTTTCAACTCAACAAAAACGACTTCGCCACCGGGGAACAGACAGAGCCGGTCAGGGAGGCCAGCATTGTGAATTGCGGGGAGTTTCAAACACCAGCCACCAACTCTCTCCACCTCAGTGACGAGTCGTTTCTCAGTCGATTTTTCGCACATAATACTTTTGCTTTCCATAGATGGGGAATCTTTTACTAGCCTTGCACGGCTCCCATTCGGGCATACTCTTCAACAAGTCATTGATTTCTCGGGTCCTATACCGGTCCATGTCCTCTCTGTTCCGCCCGAGACATTCGCACCATATCTCAGCAACACACACGTAGTCTCGGGGGGTGGTGCCTTTGGGGTTTAACTCATCGACCAGGAAGTCTCTTCTCTGGTAGAGATCCATTGAGTCCCAGTTGTCCGGGAGTTGACGTTCCAAGTACGCCTCAATGATGCCTTTCCGTTCATCCGACTCGCTGTGCGAGCTTTGCTCATTTTTGGCTATTTTTTCTGCTTCATGGCTCAAATAGAGTTTTTCCTTGGATTTGTACAGGACAACTGCCTCAGCCCATATCTGGTCTATCTCGTCGTCCAGTTCCATGAATACGTCTTTTTTGGCATTGTTGGGGACCACGTCCACTGGCATGAAGCGTCTGTTGCCAGTGGGGTCTCTCAGGAATTCGCTGTCGTTGGTGGTGCCGAAAAAGACGCATTGCCGGGGGTATATCTCAGAAGTTCTGGCATACGCTGGTCGGAATAAGTCTTCTGACTTAGATATGAAATGCTTCACTGACTCAACCTCCGCTTTGCGGAGACCTGAGAGCTCAGCTATTTCAATAAGCCATGCCCCCTGGATCTGCTCGAGAGCCTCCTTTCCTTGGACTGTCAGGAATGTATCGCTAAACCAGGATTTTCCCAATTTTTTGATGAACGTACTTTTGCCGGATCCTTGAGGTCCTACGAGCATAAGCACAAGGTCGAATTTGACCCCGGGGTTCATAACTCGGGCAACTGCTCCAACCAGCATCTTGCGGATGGCTTCGCGAGAGTAGATATTGTCGTCAGCCCCCATGTAGTCAATCAGGAGTTTGTCTACCCGTTGGATCCCGTCCCATTTGAGGTCATTGAGGTAGTCCAGAATCGGGTGGAAGTGGTTGCGTTCAAATTCCAGAGCCATGGCATCGTCGATCTTTAGCGAGGACGTTATTCCATATACGCAACCCAAATAGTTCCGGACCCCGGAGTAGTCTACGTTCTTGACCGGCTCCGGCTTAACAACCCGACGCCACGGGAGATTCCCAAAAACGTACCTCTTCCCGTCAAAGTCGTTCTGTCTGAACAGTCTTTTGAGTCTGGGGTCGTTTGCAAATATGAGGTTGAGGTTGGCATCCGACGAGAGGTATGCTCCTCGGGTGTCAACCTCCAGCTCCTTCATCCACTCGACGCTCTCAGCCTCCGGGTCAACCTCCTTTTCGACTACTTCTTCCTGAGTCCGATCATGCTCTGGATCGGCAAACTCGTACTTGGCACTGTTGATGTGGTCGTTGGCAATGGTTGTCTTAGTGTCTGGGTCATTGCGTACGAACTCCTCCATTGCTGACACACTTGGCAACTTCGACGAGGGATCCTTGACCTTGTCGTCAAGGTGGCCGAATTTGTGTATGCGGACCAAGTCAAACGCATTGCAAAGTTTACCCCCACACGGGTCAGTTCCATGATGGGAATAAGCGAACTTGTCCTCATACACGATAAGACCAGCCGAAGCACTTCCTTTTGTGTAAGTGTATCGGCCCTCCAATGCTGATGGGACATAGGTGTCAGGGAGAAAAGTCTCTATTGCTTCGGGTATGGAATACGTCCTACAGAACGCTCCTATGAGCCCCCTCTTTATGGTTGGGTCCTCCTGCTTCTTAACGGCTCTGTCGACAGCTTCGAAACGGGACGAAGCTGTGGGCCAAAGTGATGAGTCCTTCCAATCGGCATAGGAGTTGAGGATCTCGTCAGCATCAATCCATGGCCCGTCCTGAACCTTAAAGTAGTAGTCCATGTCCTTCGGCGTAGAAGGCCAGAACATGAGTCGGTTGGTCTCGAAAGTTGAATTGTCGAAAAGGTCTATGCCGATTATCCCGGCAATTTTTCGGCTTATGGCCACATACTCATCAGCCGTGACTTCTCTGCTCAGTGGCATTATTAGTCGGTACCGGGGAGACGCATCTGAGTGTTTGTGAGTCCCATGCAGAACAGCTGCATTGTCAAACTGGAGAGTAAAGTCATCCCAGAGGTCTTTGTGGGCAAAGTCCAAGTCGAGTGTCATCAACTGTCTGTGGACTACATTGGCCGGGCTTCTTTTGCCCCCTCTCAGGTAGCCTCCAACGTATCCGCCTACGTCTTTTATTTTGAGCTGGTCCTCCTTGCTTGCAGAAACAAACTCCTTAAATGTTTCAGTGGTCTTGTTCTCCTCCCCGAGTCGACTGACCAATTCAGACCATTTCAGTTTCTTGTTGCTCCATACTTTTGATCTTGCGCTCAGTCCGATTGCAATATCAAGTTCCCCGTCGTATGTCATTAGTCTTTCTTATAAAACTTAGTAACGTATCCGTCTGCTTTGAGAGGTAATCCCATTGGCAAGCAGTTCAGCCAAGGAAGATCCTCTCCCATAACTCTACACATAGTTTCCAGACAATCCCCGGCTCGGTCTTCGTCTACCTCTGCAATGGCTTCATCATGGACGTGCATTACTATTTCGAAGTCTTTCATAATGCTTAGTCTGTACATTGCTTCGGCGAGAAGATCCCGGGAGATTGCCTGGACTATGTTCTCCACCAGTTTGCCCCCGTAAGTCTCTACCTCAGTCCATCCTACTGACTGGACCATGCCGTCATAGACAATGCCAGTCTGCCCGAACCTGTTGGGTCTCACCCGGGGATTTCTGTAGTATAATTTTCTCCCCGCTGGGAGGGCTATTGTCAGATTGGTTCCGTCATGTTCAAATACGAGGCAACTTACCTTTTTAGTCTTTCTGGTCTGGACGCACTCGATGGCCTTCTCGTTCACCTCCGCCCAAAACTCAACAATTTTAGGATTGGCTCGACGCCAAAGAGCTACGATGGAGTACATTTCCTTTTTGGACAGCTTCTTCTCTTTGTCCATCTTCTCCATTGCGTTGACCGACCCCTCATATCCGAGTGCCAATTCTGCCGTCTTGCCCCGCTGTCTGAGGTCCGATCCTTTCGTAACCTGCTCAATGGGGACCCCGAACATGAGTGATGCTGATGCCTCGTAGATCTTGCCATGGGTGTTGAAGACGTCGAGTCGCCATTTCTCCTGGGCTAACCAGGACAGGACCCGGGCCTCAATAGCACTAAAGTCGGCTACTGCAAACATTTTCCCCTCCGGGGCTATGAAGGCTGTTCGGATGAGCTCGGACAAAACATCCGGGATATTGCCGTAACACATTTCGATAAGGTCGTAGTCTCCCTTCTCCACCATGCTCCGAGCAAGACTCAAGTCCTTCATGTGGTTTTGGGGGAGATTCTGGAGCTGGATCATACGGCTCGACCAACGTCCTGTTCTGTTGGCCCCGTAAAACTGGAATAACCCGTGAGCTCTCCTGTCTTTGGCAGCGCAGTTGAGCATTGCAATGTACTTCTTAGTTGAAGTCTTGGACAGTGCAAGCCGACCAGCGAGGACCTCCTTGACCAGATCGGGAGCCTCCGGATTGTTTTTCAGATATTCGAGAATTTCGGGCTTTCCCAGTGCAGGGAAGTTGAGCCCGAAATTAGTGCTAAGCCACGTCTTCAACTGGGCCAAGCTGTTCGGGTTATCCAAGCCTGTCAGTTCCTTCATTCGGTCAGTCATCTCCTCCGTGTATACCTCGTCGAAAGAGATGGCGTTCCCGGCCATGTCGAGATCTATCAGGATCCCCCGGTCGTTGATGCTTTGGTCTACGAGGTAGTTCCGGCGTTCGAACTCCGGGAATGGGAATTGGTCCAGCTGTTCCACGATGTCGCGTTCGGCAATCACGTCATATTCGGCATACGTCTTGAACTCGTTCCACTTGCCCGGGTCGTCGTCCGGCATGTTCCGAGTCCTCATCCCGTTGGACTTGGTTGGCTTGCACGGGGAGCAGAAAAACCGGATTAAAGCTTTACCGGTCGACTTCTTCCCGTGCTCCCCGAGGACCAAAGCTTTGGAGAGTTCATCCAAAGCCAAAGGCAGTCCGCAATAGGCCGCTTTGGTCATTGAGCAATACAATTGATCAATCGGGATGGGTAGTCCTATACGCTTAAATACGAGTCTCTCAAATACGGCGTTATGAGCCCATTTTTCGATCTCCGGGTCAGTTAAAGCGGAGATGAAATAGTCGGGGAGCTCCTCTCCTTTGGCCAGATCTATCACCTGAACGGGAGATGTATCAAAGGCGAAAGACACCATAAGGAGTTGAAAGTCCCCCGATTCTATGTATTTATAGGCGCCCGTGGATTTAATGTCCTCCGGGCTATATGTTTCGGTATCGAAATATAAGCGTCTCGGCATGTTGACTATTGTTAAATTTGTTGCTGGGCGGGGATTCGAACCCCTAATCCCAAGTAAGACCCAGCATACCAACCTACATAAGGTCGTCGTCCCACGGGTTCTGGCCGAAGTCCTCTTCTGCCGAAGATCCCCCGGAGAGACGTTCTCCGTCAGCCAACTTCTGGAGGTTGTTCAGCCCGCAAGCAACGCCTTTGTTGCCATTGGTGTTGAAGACGTAGAAGTTGATCGACGCCCGGCCATAGCATCCGGAGTAGAAGTCCTCTTTTTCGATGATGGGGTTGAGGTTGATGTCCACGATGCCAGGACGGTTGTCCGAGTTGGCATTGACGAACATGTGCCCAGCATACTCCGGATTGTCAGGTCTTTCGGTGTCCCCATCACGGAGAGGATTCTTCCACGTGGGAGGAATCTTGCCACCCAATTTGGCGATGCCTTCTTTGAGAGCCGTGTCGATGGCTTCCTTGACCCGAGCCAGAGTTGCCGAGTCAGTCTTCGGGATGAGAATGGACACCGAGTATTTTGCTCGGTCGGAACCCTCCATTGCCCGGGGTTCCCATACGTTGGCGTAACTGAACCGAACTTTGCCGGTTACTACTTTGGTTGTTGCACTCATAGTTGTGAAGTTTAGTTATTAGAAAAATCGAGTTTTGCTTGTTCTATGCCCATTGCCGGACGTTTGTCAGACTCAGGGACGAGAGTGGGTTTGCCAGGAGCTTTGATGACGAGGTCCCCGACCAGTGAATCGAAGTCCTTTTTGAGGAGCTTCTCGATAGCCGGGATCCCGGCCAGTTTGACAACTTGGAACTGATCCGGGGTGTAGTCGCATGCGGTAAGAACTTCCTGAACTGCACTCTCGTCAGTCCATTTCCGTATTGACCTTCCTTCGACTACCTTATATCCCGGGATCTTCTCGCCCGAGATGGCTTTGGAGAGCAGGTGCTCAGATACAGCATTTACCCATTCTTGGAGCATGGGGGCTTGCTCGAAAATCTGAGCGAGCTCCTCAGTGGTCAGGAGTTCGGGCTCTTTGAACTCGTGTTTGGCCAAGTCAAGATTGTGGTCTGCCATTTTGCGGCACAAAGCTTTGACTCTGCACCACCTGCACCAGTGCCCGACTTGGAGTTCCCCCTCCCCGGAGTAAGCGAGAGCTGCTTTGGGTTTCACTACCTCCTCACCCCATTTGTAGAGGTCTTCGGGGGTAATCTCCCATGACGAGATTCGATCCTGCCGGGGCTGGACGATAGTCAACTTTACCATGTTGATGTCGTAGACCATCTCAAATTTGGACAATGCCCCAAGAGCATACAGCATCAGCTGAGCATTGTTCTCAGCAAAAACCGGCACGCCAGTGCCAAACTTGAGGTCTATGATCTCCATGACCCCGTCAGCGATAATGCAAGCGTCTCCAGTGCCGAATCCTTGTTCGACCCAAGCCGAGAAGTCCAGTCGCTCCTCCAGAAGAACGAGTGCGTCTTTGGTTTTTCGTAGAGCTTCCGTATACTGGTCCGTTACGTACTGGCAATAAGCCATTACGGGCTCATCCATGGCCTCAGTGTAGAGGTCACTCTTCTTCAGCTTCCTGAGTTCAGCAGACGTAACGTCAACAGGCGTTATGCGGAACCTCGCTCGGAGGTAACATTCTGCCATCTCGTGAGCCAGAGTACCCTCTTCGGCATACTTGGAAGGCTTACCGGTTTCCTCAACTTTTTCCTCCAGTCTGGCACTGGGGGTGCAGTTGATCCACCGGTCTGCCTTTGATGCCGAAAGCATGGCGTGCTTACGAGATGAGTGATTCGGGGCTCCCATTACGCAAGGTCTTTGAGGAATTCGTAGAACGCGTCGTAGTTTCGGGCATCCAGTCCCGTCACATTTCTCGCTCCCAGTTCAGTGAGCTTTGCCCGGATAGCTTCGCGGTGATTGTCCACCTTACTTGCCAGGAGAGTCCGGATGTCCTGAATTGAGACAGCGGGGTCAGAACCCAAAGAGGAGTTCGCATCCATCGGCATGGGTTCGGACTCCTCAGTCTTTTTGGGGACTGGAGCCGGAGCTGGCTTCTTAACGTCCTGTGCAGGGACTGATTTCTTGACGTCAGTCGTCTTAACTGTCACGGGATTTGCTCCGATAACCTGACAGATCTTGCGGACCATTTCGAGATCCTGAGTTTCTTCGAGGTTTGCCTCGAACTTAATTTCTACTTTCATTGGCTTGATGATTTTTGATTATGGTGTTCAGAAGTTCAATGTACTTGCTGAGGGGCATAGCCGGGTCATGGAGAACAGTTTCATGAAACAGGGACCCGAGGTGAAACACCTTCGTCTCTCCTGTTTTGACCGATAACTCGGCTCTGTAGTTCCCGTTTGTCAGAATACATGTCTCTCCTCTAAACTCGGAGTTCCATGCTCCTTTGTAGAGGCTGTCAACCGATACCCCAAGCCAAGCTGCTAAACGGGAGACTTGCTCCGAATTCAACAAGGTTTTTCCGTTGAGAACCCGGTTGAGAGCTGCTCGGGGGAATCGGTTATCGGGGAACAGAATTTCTGCCACTTCTTGAAGCCTGAGCCCTCTCTGTTCAATTAATTCCCTGAGATTGATAGTCATTGTGTTGTCCATGTTGTTTATTCCAAATATAATCAATTTTCCCCTGATATTGAAATTTTTTCAATCTTTTTAATGAGAAATGTTTACTTGGTGAGAAGGTAGACCACCTGAGCAATAAACATGCTCCTCCTGCTGGGGTTAACCCGGGCATACACTTCTCGTAGAGGCTCAATGGCTTTCTCAAGCTTGAGGTCCTCTCCTTTCCTCTTCAACTCCTTGAGAGCCTTATAGACCCGGGTCCTTTCCTGCCATTCCCGAACTTCGGCTTTGTCGTTCCACCAACCAGACACGGGGACAAATTTTGAGCTGAGCACACAGGCAGATTTTCCGTCCTCTGAAAAAGGCTGTCGAGTGATGGCTCCCGGGGTACAGTTGGGGTTGATCTTCTTCTCGAACGAGATGGGCTCCATGTATGTAGGTCCCTCCCCGGGAAGCTTGTCCATTTCCATGTAGTGGAATCCGAACTCGTCCTCATACTTGAATACTACGTATTTTTCAATCTTTTTCATGGTTATCTGTTTAAGGTTCTTGCTGATATTCTGCATTTCTCGCCGAAGTAGGTAAATGTCTGACCGTTAGCTGCAATGTCTTTCAGTTCAGACTCAGTATAAGACTCATACTCACCTTCAATATTGATTCGAGTGGCTCCTTGGGAGTTAGCCAAAGCTCTGAAGGAAGTGAAGACTCCCTCCACGTATCCCATTCGAGTGACGATAAGTACCGATTTTACTGTTCTCATAGTTGTGTAGGTTTTTGTTTGTATCACAAATATAATACTTCTGCAGTAAATACTACAATAAAATCAGCATTTTTTTCCGTTTGTTTTGAGAAGTCCCATCATGACAATTTCGAGAGGGTTTGGTGAAGCTGGTTCTGACTGTCTTTGGTCTTCCACCAATCTCCCCCATATTAAGCCAGCTTTAAATCCGATGAATGCCAGGAGCTTCTCCTTTCTTGTGAGAGGTTTGTCGGTTTTAATGCCTAACCTGTCAAGGATGGTCTCAATCCCTTCATTGACAAAATCAGACTGATTCTTGACTGACTCTCTGCGGATAACCTCAAGGAGGGTCTCCGCTATATTGCTGGAGTCTTTCAGCTCCTTGGATACGATTCCGTTGTAATAGTTGTCCGATTTGGGGTCCGGGTCTGCCGGGAGGTCCCAGTTGAATTTTTCTTCCATGTTTTACTATTTGTTAATTCCATACTTACCGTAGACGTATGCTTCGCCAGTCGTGAAGCCCATGCAGACGAGAAGAGCCTCTCGTTTGGTTAAGGTGTTGTCCATGCCGGACAATTCGTTTGCTAACTTAACCATCTCCAACAAGACTGAAGAAACATGACTAACTGTCTCCTTGTCAAGTCTGTCCACTCTCTTCTGCATCCTGTCTACGATCTCTACTGCTTTGTCGGCGTCCATCTCCGGTCCGATGAGACTGGAGAAGTAGTCTTCTCTGATTGCCGGCCGTGCCGGCTCATTCCATGCGATTTTTTTCATTGTGTTCTATTTTGTTTGTTGAAAATCTTTTCGTTGGATGAGGTCCTGGAGCTCCTCTTCTGTATAGCAGGTGGAGATGAACCCGTTGCTGAAATAGAGGTCGAAAGCACCCGAAGGAAGCTGAGTAACCATAAGTCTTAAACCATTGCTGTCGATGTAACTTGTAATTGCCATTGTCTTATCCTTTTGTCTGGATCACAAACATAAGAAAAGTTTTTTGAAGTGAAAAATTTTTTGATTGAAAAATGAGAAAAAAGTTGGGACCCCTATTTTGGGGGTCCCAGGAATTAAAACTGTTTGATTGAGTTTATGTTCCAGGAGCTGGAATTTCATATGCCCCGTGTCCAAACCAGTTCCTACCATATTTACGAACGGGATTCGGCTGGTGATGAAGCCCTCCGTCTCGGATCCGAGACGGAGGACCTGTACCTATTAATAGGTATGTGCTAGTCCGTGATTGTTGGTCCCCCCCAAAAAACCCTCTCCATTTGTGATTTAGGAGGGTGTTTGGGGAACCTTTCCCCCGTGACCCTTATAGATATATCCATCAACTTGATTGGGTTCCTAAAACCCTCCTATTTTTATTCAGTATGAAGAAGTCTGGCTGTATCGTTCTGAGTGATTTGGTTCTGAGCTTGCCAAGCCTCGTCTGTTCTGTTGTGTCCGTAGAATTTGTCGTATACTCCGGCGATGCAATCCATTCTTCGGGTCCTTTTGTTTGTACCACAAATACAATACTTCTGCTGCAAATACTATGATAAAATAGCAGAGAAACAATAAAATTTTTATTGTTCCGGCCCCTAAGGGATTAATATTCAATTGATTAGGCCCTAAAATCCCCTCCCCCCCGGAACAATTGGAACAATGTTTCTGTGCACTCTATTTGGTGATTTCTCATTTCCTATATTGGTCATAATTGGAACACATATTCTCTATTCAGGTCTTCCTCCTATATTATTGTTCCAATTGTTCCGGGGGGGG
>CEBV01049670.1_pt1 | contig 44047 bp, 38 predicted proteins | sample 554741 | NCBI WGS metagenome assembly CEBV01 (sample SAMEA3182070, study PRJEB8094) | gut metagenome | biome: human; feature: gut; material: Stool; isolation source: human stools | place: Canada | collected 2011-11-22 | reverse complement strand
CCTTTCCGGCAAGCTGTTCCACCCGTTCTATCAGGGTGGAAACAGCCTGCGGCAGTTGTTCAAATGTGATGTTACCCATATTCAGTCTTTTACTTTGGTTGTCCTGTTCCGGTTATTTGAGTGTTATCTGTTCCGAAGCCTTGCGCTTCAGGTCGTTCACCACATCCGCATAGACCTGTGTTGTCGCCACAGTGCTGTGCGTAAGCATTTTTGATATGGTGTAAAGGTCTGTCCCTGCGGCGAGTTGCAGGGTTGCGTAGGTATGCCGGAAGCAATGAAAGGTTATGTGCTTCGTAATCCCGGCAGACCTAATCCAGTCCTTGAGATACAAGGGGAGCAGGGCTTGTGTCATTCCCTTGAACACCTGCCCCGTGGAACGCTCGCCACAAAGTGCGAGGGCTTCATCGGACAGCGGCAAGACGGCTTCCGTCCTTGTCTTTTTGGTGACGATGTGCATACACCAACCGCCGTCCGCACCCCTGATGATGTTCTCCCACTGCAGGCGTATGATGTCGCTGATGCGCAGTCCCGTAAGGCAGGAGAAAAGAGCCGCCGACTTTACAACAGGCTTCTCGCATGGCGTGTTGGCAAGCATCTTCACTTCCTCCAGTGTCAGGAACTCACGGCGTGTATTGGCTTCCTTGGCGTGTTTCAGCCGTGTGGCGATATTGTCCTTGATGCGCCTTTCCTCGTATGCCTGCCGCAGTACGCATTTCATCTTGTTCAGGTTGTTGTTGGCTGTGGACGCCATCATCTTGGTGCGGTTGTGCGTGGTGAGCGACAGCATGTAGGTAAGGAAGCCCTGGCAGTATTCCACCGTCAGGTCGTCAAAGGTGCAGCTACCGCCGCAATACTTCTCGAAATGTTTGTAGGCAACATTCCAGTTCCTGAAATTGTCATCATCCGCCATTTTGGAGCGGAAATACTCCAAGAAGCTCTCCTTGCCCCTGTTACGGTCGAGGAAACCGAACTCTTCGTTGATGATGGCTTCCGTACGCTTGCACTTGATTAGCTCCGCATTGCGCAGCATGGTCTTGTTGAACTCTGCTTCAAACTTCTCTGTCGGGTTGGCATAGATGTAAATGCCGAGGTACTCCCTCCGTGTCAGCCTGCCCGTTTTCGGGTGCCGGACAGGTGGGTAGAAGTCCAGATAAAGCGATAACTGTCCGTTCTTGATGGGTCGTTTCCTGACCGTCACTTTCGTACAAATGTTCGTCATATAGCTAATGTATTTTGAATGTTTGAAAATATCTTATTCTTCCCGTTTGGCTTTCGTGCTTGCGCTTTTCCGCTCCGCTTCCTTACGTGCCGCATCCCAATCGGCTTTCAGGTAGTACAGGCGGTTGCCGTGTATGCGCTTCGTCCGTACCCCGTGTGTGAGGGCGAACCTGCGGACTTGGGTCTTGCCCAGCCCGAACAGGCGCATGATGTCGAAGCACGAATACCAGTGTTCCGAAAGGTTGTTGCCCAACCGTTCCGCTTCCTGCGCCATAGCCCTGTTAACCTCCGCTTTCGGGAAACACTTGGTGGAGTTGGCTTTGATGCACGGTATCGAGTACCGCATACGGAGGTTGTAGAACCGTCCGTAGGTATAATTGAACTTTTGGCATATCTCTGCCATCGTATAAAGGTCTCCGCCGACACTTTCCCTGTCCGTGAAAGTATCACGCACGGACTGCTTATAGTTTGCCGCCGGAATGAGCCGCCGTTTTGTCGGGCTGCCATTTGTTCCTTTCTTTCCCTCTTGTCGGATAAGGGCTGTCTGCCCTTTGCCCTGTCTTTCTCCGTTCATTTTCTTCTTTGTCTTTTTCCCCTGCTTGGCGAATATCGAAACGCTCCGCTTGCAGTAGGTGGTTTCCTTAATCATCAGGAAGAAATCCTCCTTGGTGATTAGCGTGATATGGTATGTAATCCTGCAAGCCCGGAGCGTACCCTTGTAAATCAGGTTATACACGGTGCGACTGCTCACTTGCAGTATGTCCGCCACCTCCCCAATGGTGAGGAACGGTTTGTCTGGCATATCCCAACCGAAGTCGGGCTGACCTGTTAATTTGTGTTCATTTTGACGGTCCATCATCGAAGAAATTTATTTGCACACTGTTGAAAGCTGTTGCACGCTGCTGAAAGGAAATCGAACCGTGCGACCCCTCCGGCGAGGTACAACTGTGGTACAAATTTACTCCAATAAGGACTAAACGCCAATAGCCGGTTTCTTCGTTTGTTAAAATGTATTGGCTGTAAATCAAGTATTTATAACAATCATTTTTGTAATCGCTTGCCGCCGTTTTGTCCTGTTTTTCTCCATGTGGAAGGATTTCCCGGAACCGCTCGGCCCGAGGGCAAAAAAGTTCGAGTTGTCCGTCAGTTTCTGTTTGCCTTCCTTGCCGGTGATGTCGATGGCGACAGGCACTCCCTGGCGGTCAGTGTAATAGACTTTCACCGGGGTGTCTTCGCTGTGCTGCACACGTTCCTTGTACATCAGGCACATTGCCGCGTCCGATAGGGTCAGGAACCGGTCATACTCTTCATTCAGGCTGTAGCAGTTGCCCGGGAACGAGCCGACGAACAGCTCCAGCTGGTTGTAGGCTCGTTTGGAGATATGGATTCCCATTCTACCGAAAGCATTCTCCAGATGATTCGTACACTTCTGCAGGTCCGTATCGCCGGACACGGCCACTATAAGGTTGAAATGGCTGTACACGAGCTGCTTGCTCTCGCGAGCAATCACCTCCTGTACACGTTTTATGTCTTCGACCGCTGCCTGGTTGCTCGGGTTGGGAATACTCGCGTGCCGGTTCTTCTTCTTGTCCAGCAGCGATAGTTCACGCTTCTGGTTGGGAAGGAAGATGACCTGGTTATAGACCACTGTATCGGCATTCGGAATGCTGTCAATGGCCGAGACAAGATCCACGGGCATTTCCGTGTTGTTCACTTCTATATTGGTATAGGGTCTGATCATCGAAGGCAGCGAGATGCAGTCCACGTCCACGAGACTGTACACCTTGCAGCGCTTGTCACCCATCGAGACGCTCTCGTCGTCCGACTTGAAGTTCGTCATCGAGATGATACGGTCCTTGAAGTTCATGGCGAAATACCGGTCCACGTAATCGCTTGCCTCGGATTTGTTCAGGAAACGCGCCTGCACGCCGCTGTCCCGCAACTGGTCCTGTACCTTGCGGATCTTTACAAGGAAATCACGCCATTTCTTGTTGTCGAACGAGAAAAGGCGGCTTTTCCTGGCTTCCTGCGTGATGGTCAGGTAACACATGCTGTCCGTGTACGCCCTTCCCTTGAAATACCGGAAATACGATTCAGAAAGGAACTCCTGTTTCCCGGTATCCTCGTTGACAAAACGCTTTCTCACGAAGATGTCCTGCTTGTGAATGGCATAACCTTCTCCCAAGGTCAGGGCAAGGGCGGAGAACAGATGCGTGAAATCGTAGTAGCTGTCTATGTTCGCCGAATACTTCTGTACCGGATTCTCGATCTTCAGCACGGCGGAGTATTCGCCCGTCTTGGTGTACAGGACACCCACGCCTTCCGTGTCTTCCACCGAGAAATAGATGTCCTGGAAGATACGCTTGCGCTTGCCTCCGGTACCGAACGCATGGACGGATATGGCCATACCCGCGCATAAGGCAACGAAAATCAGGATAATGTATAGGGTCATTTCAATATACGTTCAATTAAATAGGGGTAGGCCCGTATCTCATACGAACCTACCCACGTTCAACATTCAATATAGCCATACATTGCTGTGATGGTTTAATTTTGTCAGACCTTACGCGAGTAGGCATAGACGAACACGCCTCGGTCCGTTCTCTTGCTGTGCAGACCTTTCCGCTGCTTGAAGATGATTAGCACGATGCCCACCGACAGAATGACTGTCAGCGCGGCCAGCCCGGCCACGAATCCGGCAAGGCAGTAAGCGGCTATGAAGCCCGCGATGGCTCCGCCTGCCGTTCCTGCCGCCCAATAGATGTAGCGGCCCTGCAATCCCATCACTTCAAGAGGACGTTGCAGCCCCTTGAACAGCGGATAGTCCGGATAACGTGTTTCCTTGCTTTTCATCCCTCGGTACTTTTATGCGTCAATGCCGAAAAACAAAGGAAGAGCCTGTGCTGCTGCAATCAGGAAAAGACATGCACCAACCACCATCATGATCTTCTTCTTGACATCCTGCTCCTCGTTGTTCATGGCGATGTAAACGGAGATGGCGCCGATAATGGCGACTACACCGGCGATGGCATAGCAGAGCTTGACCATGACTGGTACATACTTGACAATTTCCTCCGCCACGGTAGAAAGTGCGGTAGTACCGGCTGAATAGTCGCCGGCCGTACTCTGGGCCATTGCCGTGGTACCAGAGAACAAAGTGAGTGCAAGCATCTTCACTTTGGTGGAAACACCTTGGATGAATCCTTTTGCCTTTCGGCACATTTGTTTTACTTTCTGAAACATACTTGATCGTTTTTGAGTTAATATTTATGTATTGGATTGTTAAACAGCCTTATATGCGATAACCGAAAAATGCCGGAAGTACGATGGAGGCCCCGATGATGAACAGGCACGCGCCAAGCAGCGATAAAAAGGATTTGACGATGCCGTCCTCTCCAGTGTTCATCTTGATGTAGATCTGGAAGGCGGACACGATGACCAGGACGGATGCGATGGAGTAGCATATATACAGGACATACAGCATCATCGTGACCACGAAGTCGTGCATCGTGGCCAGCGCATCCGCTCCCCAGCTGTAGTTCACGCTGCCGCTCTTGGCGAAAGCCGCATAGGGTACAAGAATTAACAGGCATACTATCTTTTGCTTAATCGACATGCTACAATTTGTCTTTAATTGGTTTCCAGGCCATCTCCGGACGATTTTCCAGTTTGCCCCTGGAAAGCATCGCCTTGTACATTTCATCTGCACTGAAGCCATCAGACAGGTAGGGCGTGGTTTCCTCCATCTTTTCCTCCGCCTTGGCTTTGAGACGCTCCAGTCTTTCTTCCGGGGTCTCCTTTGTCTCCGGCTTTTTGTCCGCCGGCTTCTGGTCGGTGGCAGAATCGCCGCCTGATGCTGTTTCAGTATCGTATTGCTCGTTGCCGACACGGAACCCGGTTTCACTCTCGCTCACGGCAACACTCTCTTCGTCCTCCAGTGTGCCGAGGTCGAAAACTTCCTCCTCTGTCTTGCCGGTTCTCCTTTTTCCATAGAGATCCTGCATAATGATGACCGCGTAATAAATGAGGTACGCGACCGTCAGAACAATGGCAAAAATGAAATATGATCTCATATCTTTTAGTATGGATATTGAATTTTGTATTAGTTTGATTTCACAAATAAAAAAGGAGAATTTCTAACTACGAAATAATTGTGTATTAAACGGATATTTTCTTTACAAGATTTATATCGATTTTGAAAATCGTACTATAAAATCGTACTATATCGCCTTAATGAACGGAAAAAATAAAGAAGTCAGGGCATAAAAAAAGCCCTCCGTTCAGGAGGGCCTCCATTGGCAGATTCGCTTTTTTAGGTCAGCGTTTCTTGCCTCGCAAGCAATCATTCAGATCCTTGTATTCGCTGTATCGGACAGCTTCGTTGCTGACCCGTTCGCCGTATAGTCCGGCTATGGTTTCCACGGTCTTTTGCCCGGCAAGGTCGTTGTCGAGGTAACAATGTATATGCAGGTATCTCTGCAGGTACATCAATGCCTTTTTCAAGTTGTTTACGGAGTTCATGACAAGGTAGTCGCAAGGCTGGTCTATACAAATGGTCCGGTTGCATGACTGCTTCAATGTCAGGTAAGATAGAAAGTCCATGAACCCCTCGAACACGCAGACCCGTTCCTGTATCTCGCCGCACTGATGTCCGATCAGGGAGATGTCCTTGTTCTTGATGCATCCTTTATAATAGGCGTTGCGCATTTCATATCCGCCTGAAACATTACCGAACGCGAGGGCGAAATAATGCCGGTCACGCAATTCATAATGGATTTCTTTGCAGAACATACGTCCTATGTCAGCATCTATTTTCCGGGATTGAAGGTAAGAGTATAACGCGTGATGCCGTAACGGGACGACAATCAGATTTTTCATCTCCGATTCCACGGGACGGGGCGGAAGAGCCTGGAAACGGACTTTCGGCAAAGGCATATCGCTGGAATGCCGCCCGATGTATGCCAGTACCTCGCTTACACTTTCAGTCTGGTAAAGGTATTTACCCAATTCCACGAGGTCGCCTCCGGTGGCCGCCCCAAAATCATACCATTCGTTCAACCGGTCATTGACCTTGAACGACGGCGACTGCTCATCCCTTAACGGCGAGAGATACCAGTACTGATCCGATTTAACGTATTGCGCATGGTGGCCGAGCTGCGCCAGGAAGTCCACTATGCGTACCTGTTTTGCTTCTTCTATAGTCATGGCTGTTTTCTTTCACTTGTTCACACGGAAATGGTTTAGTTTAGTTTTTTTTCTCTATATATATACATACTAAAGTAAACTGAAATATATATGCCCGCGCCCGGCTTCATTCTTCATCAAAAAGCCTTGCTTCCGCGGGTGTCATGTCATAGTAGAACAGCTTGTCCTGCTTGACGATGAGTTTAAGGTTGTCCGTCAGGTATTGCAGCAGTTTGATCATGACACTGCGGCCCCGCTTGAAGCCTATGGATTCATAAGAGGCGATCAGACGTTGCAGTACATTATCAAAGCCCCTGATGGGTTTGCCGTCAAAGGCAGCGGAAAGAGCTTCCCGGTGCTGCTCGATGCTCAGCTCCGTAAAGCTTGTCCGTTGCCTGGGCTTCGGGGTGTCTCCGAACGTGTGCCCTTCGGCGATGACCGGGAGCCCGTTGTCGTCCACGGTGAACGCGAAAGGCTTGAACTCCTTTTCCCGGATATGCAGGGCATGGACTTCACTGACAGACGGATTCTCGTTGCATTTGCTGATGACCAGTACTGTTTCCGCCTTGTTGCTCATCTCCGTACCGATATGGCCTCGTACATTGTTGTCCCCTTTGTTCAGGTGCAGCACGCAATGGATATGGAGGTCGTAACGAGAGGACCATTCCATCATTTTGTTGATGACCTCCACCGATTCGCTGGTGCTGTTGATGTCCAGCATAAGGTCGCGGATACCGTCAATGATAACCAGCCCGTAACCTTTACCCTGACGCAAGGCATAGTCTATCACACTTATACGGACTGTCGGAGAATACTCCCGCAGGCAGATGAAATCAAGGTTCTCGCTGTCTGCTGTGGTAGGAAGCCCGGCCAACCGCAGAATACGTTCCAGCACCGTGTGACAATGATAGCGGCTCTGCTCGGTATCGACATACAGGATCCGGCGTTTGCCTTCCGGTAGATGCGCCCGGTAGTTCAGCACCTGCTTACCTGCCAGGGAAGCGGCGACAAGGGCGGAGACATTGAATGTCTTCTTGGATTTTGCCTTGCCGGTCGATGCACTGAAATTGCCGAGAGTCGCTATGGTCGAATTGTCAATCCAGATAATTTGCGGCGGGGTCTCGTATGTATCCGTCGCCTTGATTTGGGAAGCTGAAAGAATATCTGACAGACGGGTCTCTTCCAATCCCATTCCCGTCTTCTGGTCAGTTCTTCTTTCGTTTTCCATGGCGTTTCTCGTTTAAGAAGGGTTGTACTGCTGCCGCCTCGTGTGCCATCCGCGTGGCATCATCGACGGCAAGTTCATGATTCTGCAGGAGCCATTCGTCCAGTTCCTCCTTGGCAAAGTAGATCATCTTACCGCGAGGCTTGTAGTGAGGAATCTCCTTGTTGGCCGTAAGTTTATACAGCATACTTTCTGATACCCCGATGTACATGCAGGCTTCCGAAAAAGTAAAGACCTTTTTGGTTGCGTAAATGTTCTTTTCCAGCAATTCCACCCGTTCCAGAAAGCTCTCGACCGGCTCCAATTTCCGGATAATCGCTTCAAGGGCCGTGAGCCGTTCGCTCAACCTTTCCATGAATGTCAATCTGTTACTATTCTGCATAAGACATTGATTAAAAATTAGACAATGGAAGCATGCTTTCCGTCATATAGCGCTAACTGTAGTCAAAGGTAGGATAAGTGAATTGCTTGACGGAAATTTATACCGTGATAGTTGCCACGTATCACGGCAACTATCACGCTTTTACCTTTCACATGCTTTATTTTTTTGCACTTATTGGCACCACCTCAGTTCATCGACGGTACGCTTGATTGCGTAGGCCGCCGACGTCATGCCGTTTCGCATGGCAGACAACGCGGATGAAAGACTCGTGGCTGAAACGAATCCTTTCCCGTCTTTGGTCCGCAGAAATTTTCCCTTGCTGAGAACTGTCTGCCATTGGGCCTGAATAAAGGAATGCTCAAGAAGGGCATCGAACAGGATAGCCACACGGCGCACGCTGTTCACCCGAAGGCTGAAACCTCTCTTGCAGGAGAAGAGAGATTCCATGTCGTCAATAGTTACGGAAGAGCAGAATAGATGATAAGTGTTGGCGCAAGAAACGATACCGGCCAGTTGTTTGCGCGAAAGACTGCAGTCAAAAGAAAGAAAAAACTTTGCCGGATTATAATCGGAGGATGCCAGTTCCGATGTGTCATACTTCCGCTTCAGTTCCATGCACTCCTCGAAAGAGAGACTCGGGGCGGAAAAAAGCGGTTGGATAAGGTGGGGGCAGTCGGTCAGCAGTCCCTTGACGATGTGGATGTTCATTTCGTGGCAGTTCCGGCAGAGCGCGTTATCGCAGTCAATATACCGGTGACTGTTCACAAAATCCTCCACATAACGGCGATACTGTTTGCCGTGGATTTTGACCTCCTGGAGATAAACTGTTTTTGCTTCGGTAAGCAGGGCGAAAAGTTCTTCCGCCACGTCCTGTGCCGCTTCAATGTGATGCGGGTGTTTGCTCCCCTCAAAAAGAGAGAAGGCCGTAATCAGCTTTTATCATGTCGATTTACGTTTAATTGGTTTATAATATATTACGAAGATAAGGCATTCGGTTATATTTTTAACCCAATAATACCGGGAACTGTATGTAAATGTAAATTTGACATGAGATATACGACTGTCCGATTAGTCAAACATACCGTTGACCAAATTGACGGCATCATCCTTTTTCTGGTTGATGATTTTGGCGTACACCTGTGTCATTTTCACGTCAGCATGGCCAAGCAGCTTGGATGTCGTATATAAGTCTGCTCCGAGTGTCAGCATCATCGTCGCGAACGTGTGCCGCGCCGTATGGAATGTAAAACGCTTGCTTATTCCAGCCGCTTTTGCCCACGGTTTGATAAGGAGATTGACCATTGTAGGAGACGGCAGGTCAAACACATAGTCATCGGGAGTTTTGTCCCCACGCGCAGGCATCCATTTCAACGCTTCCGAGGAAAGCGGGAGATAAATCGGTTCCTTGGTTTTCTGCATGGAAACCGACAGGCGGTATTGCCCACGGTCAACGAATACATCTTTCCATTGCAACTTGATTATATCGCTGATACGCAGACCGCAGAAACAAGAGAACAGATAGGCGTCTTTCACGGCTTCATTTTTCATCGGGGTGGCGATCAATGCACGTACCTCTTCAATGGTCATATATGACCGTTTGCTTTCAGGCAGACGGATTTTTTCCGAATTGCTGATTTTCGTAAAAGGATTGGACTTGATGATCTCGGCCCTGACAGCCGCATTCAAGGCTCCGTTCAATACCCGATAATAAGTATGCAGTGTGTAATTTGACACTCGTTTGCCTCTGGAACGGTATTCGGACTGAAGGTAGTCAAGATAATTCTGGCAGAATGTCTTGTCTATTTGCTCCATTAACATACGTTCTCCTGCATAATCCTTCAAGATGCGTATAGTGACTTCAATTTGATTACCGTCCTTTTTGCCACGCTTGGCCTGGTTCTCCTTGTAGGTGTTCATCCAGTCAAGCAGGTAAACTCTCTCTTTGGTTTCTATACCGGCCTCGCCGTTGGTCAACTCGATAATTCGTTTGGACTTGATGGCATTGGCGGCATTCATAGTCGCCTGATTCTGCCGACGGGCATTGTTGTCCGTTTCCGGAATGAGATACAACTTAAGATATTCGTATGTCCGTTTTCCGAAACGGTATATATCAAGATACAGACTTTGGCTTCCATCTGCCAGCTTCTTTGTCCGAAGGCGGACAGGCTCTTTTACTTTTGTTGGCTTCTTTACTCGTGGCATATCGCTCCCTTCATATTTTTGTTTCTGTTGCAAAGATATGAATAAAGGTCGATATTGAGAAACAAATAAGAAACAAAATTGTACCGAAAAAGAACCAATCAACTGAAATGAATGAAAACAACTGAAAACATCAAGCACTCTATAAATTACTGTAAATAAGCAGTTTTATTTGCACTTGTTTAGCTCTTGTTTTCATTTAATACCCATACTTTGGAAATCTGGTAAATTTCAAAATTGTAAAGACGACTGCGTGGAGCTTATGCTATATCTTATAGCGTGAGCCCATGTGTGTTTTTACAATGGGTTTTACCAGAACCTCTGTTCGAAACAGCATGGGTTTCATGCTTTTTTATTTTAACAAGCAGAGGATATGGCAAAAATACAGATTATCATGCCAGTCACATTGGACGGATTTCTACCGGACGAAAATGAGGAACTAATGGACTGGATCAGGACAAACAGAAACGGTTTCCCTTATTGGGAAGAGCGGGCGACATTCAACATGTATCCCCACTACGGTATGCTTGATTTGATGGATGCCAAGGATAGACATGATAAAAACTGCACTTTCTTCATGAAGGTGACAGATTATAAAAGTGCGGAATATGCCGGTGGAGTATTTCTCTTCAGACTCGCAGATGAGCTGGTCATTTACTTACTTCCAGTATCATACAAAAGCGGAAAAAATATAACCGGAAGGATACAATTCGGCCAATGGACACTGCGGGAAACCAAGACATTCCGGAACAATGTATGCAGACTAGTGTATTGCTTTAAAGAATAAAAATTACTTCAGATTGAATTTCCTCATTTTGACTTAAAAGTTTATGCAAACTCCTACGGCGTGTTGTTTTTGCTTCATACCATTTGGTAGATCCAAATGAATATTTGCCTTCTTTAATGAAAATTCCACGCTTTCCTTTGCTTTTTTTTTGTTCTTATGCGAAATAACAAATAATGGAATACTAGAAACAGTTAGTCCTATACCAACACCTAAAACGACATCCCACGCTTTTCCATCTTCTTTCCAATTACTATTAGTGTGTGCAGTATTACCTATCTCTCCAATCCATCCAGCAATTGTTCCACAAACCCCAATTCCAAGTACGCTAAATGCATATTTTCTCAATTTCTTATGTTCTTTCCAATAAACAGATTGCTTGTACCACTCTTGCTGATTCATTTCTATCATGTCTTTATCCATAAAAGACGAAGTTGATGAACAAGTAATGGAGCATGATTCATATTTCTGTGCTTTTGCAGGTATGGTGCAAATTAGCAATAAAAAAAATACTATATACCGCATAAACTAAGTAGGCAATGAATAGTGGGGGAAATCCCCACTATTCAATTTATTAAAACATACAATTTCTTACACTACGTGATTTATATTATTTATCTATTCGTATATAACCTTGATAATAAATGGTTTTCCCATTTTCATCTCCAGTATGTGTTCTACCGATAAGAATGAACCTTGATGCTGATCTGAAGAAAGTTCCACCTGACTCTTTTAAACTTATATTTGCTAAAAGAGAAGAAGCCTGTACAACAGCTGCTTGTTTTCCATTGAATAGAACAATTCCTGTCTGATATCTAGTGTTACCGTTTTCATCTCCAAAATGCTGACGACCAGTGATGACTCTACCACTTGGTGCTTGGAAGAAGTTAGCAGAATCACTTTCCTTATGTTCTTCACTCCATTGTAAATCAGAAATAGTAATAACACCATCTATTTGTTTTCCAAAAAAATCTATAGCTTTTAAAGATGCATATTGATATTTAGTATATCCATTTTCATCTTCAGTATGTTTTCTTCCTGTAATCAACATATTCGTTGGTGTCTCAAAAGCAGTTCCACTACTTTCCTTTATATCTTCTGATTCATATCTAACATCTGGTACCAGTAAAACTTGATTAGAAGAGATTAAAGATGATTGTGGAATATGGTCATCACTTTGTGTGCCAAAATCCCATATTTTATACCAAGGGCCAAGCGGTCCACTTGTCGAATCTCCCCATGGTTGCATTCCTGTACCGATTTCCCCCCATGCGCCAGCATAATCTTTCCATTCTTGCTGTTTGAGAGGCAAAACATTTTTGGTAATATTCCATTGATATCCATCATCATTAGTATAATCCTTAGCAATCTCTATTCCTAAAATATCAAATATAGGAAAATCTGATGCTTTATTATAATTGGCATGAGAACCTTTAGCACTATAAACCTTTAATGTTTGAATTCCGTTTGATTTTGATATTTTAAGTTGTTCTGCCGTATAATATACCAGATTTGTATGTTGGCTAAGCCATGCACCTTGAATGTTATCATCTAATATGTCTAATATAATTCTTTCCCAATCTCCTTGATGAGAAAAGCTAACTCCTAATGCTCCGGCTTCATCATATCCATAAAATATCCAAAACTCTCTTCTTTCTCCCTGTTTTCCAGAATTTATATCTGTGTAAAAAGAAGAATAAGTAAAAACTGGTACAGTCCCATTGGGATTTAAATTCCCATTCAAATGATCATCAGGTTGTAAAAATACCTCATTACTCCCAATACTATTTTTATCTCTTGGACGCAAATTATACAATCCATTACTACCGGTCAAGTGATATGAATTTATCGTACCGACTGGAATATTATAATATTCAGTACCATGGCTATCTCCATTAACAAATCCATTGTTGTTTTTATTGTAACCGTCATCTGAACGTCCTTCATTATGCCTGCGAAATCTTGACAGTGTTATGAAGTCCATTGGATTCATAGGAAACCATTTGTCTTCAGAATGTAATGCCAAAATAACCTCAAACTTATCTTTTGGCTTATCCGTTATATCACAAGATATTATTCCCACAGAATAATATGTATTACCGTTTTCATCTCCAAAATGATGTCTACCTGTCAAAACTTGTTTATCAGAAGTCCTAAACCAATTCCAGCCACCAGATTCCTTTCTAGTTTCAGATACTTCGTAATTTTTAACTTCTGTTGGATGTCCATTAAATTTAACTACCGCTGTAGCATATTTTGTTTTGCCATTTTCATCTCCAACATGTTGTCTTCCAACCAAAACTCGGTTTATAGGAGAATCATAACCAAGTCCAGAAGACTCTTCAAATTCAGCATCCCATTTTATATCCTCTATAGTTATGGAACCGATAACAACTTCACCTTTCGGATTGATTGCTTTTAATGTAGAATATTCGTATTGAGTGGTACCATTTTCATCACCCGTATGTGTACGTCCAGTCATCACCGTTCCAGGAGGACATGTAAAAGAACTACCACTTTCTTTCATATTAACACTTACAGTCCTCACATCGGGTACAATAATAGTACCTTCTGGAGCCGGTTCTGTGGAGGAAAAGTTAATCACAACCTTTGCCGAAGTATAATAGGTTTGCCCATTTTCATCTCCGTTATGATGGCGTCCAGTCATTACACGGTCACTATCTGTCTTAAACCAAATTCCTGATGATTCTTTAATTGACGCAGAATTAATGCCACCCTCTAATGTTGTTATTTTACCATCTATTTTAATAATAGCTGTTGCGTATTGAGTCTGACCATTCTCATCACCATCATGCTTTCGACCAACTATTACTCGATTTGCTGGCGCATCATAACCACCTCCCGAGGACTCCTTAATAGAAGAATCCCATTTGACATCATCAACAGTAATAGTTCCTGCAACAATGTTTCCATTTATATCAACAGCTTTAAGAGTTGCATACTCATACTGAGTTTGCCCATTCTCGTCACCTTTATGGTAACGTCCGGTCATTACAGTATTAGAGGGGCACAAAAAATAACTTTCACTTTCTTTCATCTCTGATGTGATTGTTCTTTTGTCCGCCACAATGTAAAATTTAGAATTCGCCATAACTATATATATTGAACACGAAACAAAAATATAAATATTATAAATCCATTATATTCCATTATTCCTTTTGGGGACATTTTTAAAGACAAAAAGAATGTAATTTTTTACATCATAATCAAGTAAGAGGATCAATCATCCCTTCTAGAGACAACACTTTCATCCTATTGTCGAGTCCCATCCTATCGTCATGGATGAAGAATTCCGTATAGACATTTGATTACAAAAGACTTTCAAGGTAATATTTTTTCTATTGCATCGCACGATTCTGTCCTTCACTATAGGACTATCTTGAGTGCTATAATCTCTGTGACTTCTCACGGGAAGCGTTACTCCATCATGGTACATCGAATACTTCATCTTTACCTTATGTTCGTGATACTTCCCCCCAATAATGATATTAACTTTCTATCTTATGTCTAATTCATTTACACCAACCGTTCCGAATAGCTATAAAGCTTTGGTTTGTTTAGCAACCTTATCTACGGTTATATGCCTTATATGAAGCCCATCTTCGTTAGACCAAATGATTAATGCCAGCTTCCTTCAGATTTCACATAGCGATAGACATCCTTGCTATCGGCTGTATGATTCCCGCTATTAGAGTTTTGCTAACACCCATGCCGAACGTACTAAAAAAGAAGGAAACCTCTGTAAAGAATCTACCTTGCCTGCCGCCTTGATGCAACTGTCTTTTTATATATACATTGTCTGCATCTCATATCTTGATGAGTGTCCTCTAACCTTAAATTTTAAACAAAAAAATAATCATGTAAAATAGCCTCCATTTCCTATCGGCTTAGAATAACCTTTCTGCTCAAATTACTCTCTAGTAATTTTCAATATACGATTCCGTATGTTCTCTTTTAAAATCAGCATATAAAGAATATTGTTCCTATTTGATGTTACAAATTTACAGGTTATACTTTATTATCAATACCTATTTTTTAGTGTTTTTAGGAGAATCAAAAAAAGGAATCCAACGAATATAGGGTATTTTACAGTTATCCCTTCCATCAAAAATAAATCCCAATCCTGATTTGCCAGCCGCATTTATTCCTTTTTTCAGGAGAATTTTCTTTATGGCTTACGCCATGAAAAATTCACCTGAAAAAGAATGCGGCGGCAAACGGATTAGAATTATAAGGAAAGATTACAGGGATTAACTGCGACCAACGTGACGCATAGCCGTAAACTAAAGGCGGCTATCCTTATATTCCATATATGACCTCACAAATACTGTGAAAATCCATCTCTCCCAAACAACAAAACATAGACTGCTTATCAAATCCCGAAATAAGACAGGGATTTCAGCTTCCTCCGATCTGCATAGCTCAAGTTGCTTTTCGCCATATAGTACATTTCTGGTATTATTTCCTTTTCTTGAGCTTGCATCATATTCTGTTTGTGATATTTAATGATATTTGATGACATCTGAAGACAACGGTTTGCATCAGTCCTTTTCTACCGTATATCTTTGCTTCGAACTCAAAAAAGAACAATATGGAAATTATCAGTATTGAAGCCCGAACTTTTGACAGAATGTTGAAAAGGCTGGAAACCGCAGCACGGATGGCAGAAGATATCCACAGAAGATTCCGAGAAAAGGAAATGGGAGAATGGCTGGATAATCAGGATGCTTGCATACTGCTTAACGTCACGCCACGCACTCTACAAAGTTTACGTGAAAACGGTATGCTGGCTTACAGCCAGATTTGCCATAAAATCTATTACAGACCGGAAGACATACAGAAAACATTATCACTATTATTAAGAAGGAAGGAGGAACAGCCATGAACGAACTGCTGACAGAGGAAAACGCACACGTAGTGTCTTTCTTTCAAAGGCTTGACGATATAGAGGAAAATGTCAGGTCATTATCGTTGAATCGCAAGCCGGTATTGAACGGGGAGTGTTATCTGACGGATCAGGAACTGTCGGAAAGGTTGAAAGTAAGCCGCAGGACCTTGCAGACATACCGGAATGAAGGCAGGATTCCCTATGTACAGTTGGGAGGAAAGGTCCTGTACAGGGAAAGTGACGTTGAGCGGATGTTGCAGGAAGGGTATAGGAAAGCCTGGCGACTGCCATAGAAATGTATGATGAATCGGGAATGGGAGTTACCCTTCCCGATTTTTTTTGACATTACTTTTCATATCTCTCCTTCCATTGTACCATCCTTTGAAGTTATGTTACTTTTCCATCCGCTATAACGTCCACACTGATAAACTCTGGAAGACATATTGTCTTCCGGCAAAGCATATTTTCCTTTAGTATATTCAGACAACTTGCAGAAATCCTTCCGTACCTTCTGATTGGTTATCTCCGCATAAATCTGCGTGGTGCGGATTTTTGAATGTCCCATCATTTTACTAATTGTTTCAATTGGTACTCCGTTAGAAAGACAGATTTCAGTCGCATAGGTATGCCGGGCCATATAATATGTGAGATGGCAGTCCAGTCCGCATATCTTCTCTATTATTTTCAAGGTACGGCAAAGAGAGGAAGTACCAGGCACGAAAAACAGTTTCCCGTCTTTTCCTTCTCCCTTGTATTTCTCCATAATCTTCAAAGGGATGTCAAGCAGCTTGATACGGCATTCAGCCTTCGTCTTCATACGGTTTATGTATATCCACTTTGAGCCATCGTCCGCCGTTATTATATGTTTTTCAGACAATTCTGCCATTTCCGCCCTTCCGAGTCCGGTAAAGGTGGAAAAGACAAAAAGGTCTCTGGTATGACACAAACGGTAGGTATTCAATTCGACTGACATTACTTTACTCAATTGTTCACCTGTCAGATGGCGGTGCTGCTTCGGAGGAATTTCCAGCTTGTATCCGGCAAAAGGATACCTGCCCAATATTTTCTGTTTTACAGCAAGACGGACTATCTTACACAGCAAGATCAGATAATCGTTCAATGATATGGTTTTCAGACGGAGTATAGTGGACAGATAGAAGTGGAAATTCTCGATGAACTGCATGTTAATTGCACGGAGGGCAATGTCTTCCACACCATATTTGTATTGAAGGAAATCGTACAGATGCCTGCGGGTTGTAAGATAACGGATATAGGTATGGCGCGTTCGGTCAATGCCGACACGCTTTTCATACTCCATGTTATGCTCGTCAAAAAGGGTAAGGAGAGTATTCTTTGGCTGTGCCTTTCCGGTAACAGCATTCTTTATCAGTTCGGCGGAAACATATCCGATACCATCCACACTCTTCTTGTATGCAAGCCTTGCTTTTTCCTCAAATTCTTCCAGCTTCAGGTTGATTTCCTTCAATTCCCTGTTTATTTCTGGGCACTGCCCCAATATGACGGTGCGTCCCTTGCTCGCATCCCAACACTCCGGGAGGACTTCTTCCCCCGTTGAATACTGGCAGACCTTTCCGTCAAGCGTAATCCTTCCCATTATAGGGCATTTACCGTTCTTCTTGATTTTTTGCCTGTTGATATAAAACAACAGCTTGAATGTACTTCTCATAAACTTGCCTCCTTTATATGATTCACCCCGGTATCCTTAATTCTTCGTATTTTTCTGCAGCTCATGTCTTTAAAAACCGTGGACGGTGCAGAATTAATTCCGGCCAATTCATATTTACCGATAATCTTACGACTTAAATCTGTAACGTCCATATCCACCTTCTCGTTGGTCACTTTGGCATAACGCTGGGTCGTGCTGATATTCTTATGTCCCATGGCCTTGCTGACCGTCTCAATCGGTACTCCCTGGGACAGGCATATCTGTGAGGCGAAACTATGCCGTGCCATGTGGAAGGACAAGTTACGGGTAATATCGCATTGCACTGCCATCTTTTTCAAATGGATGTTCATACTTTCCTTTGTCAGCATGGGGAACAGTTTTCCTCCGGAATCCATTCCACGGTACTTTTCTATAATACGAACAGCGATGTCAAGCAGACGCACATTTTCCGGTGTACCCGTCTTCTGTCGTCTGGTTTCTATCCATAAATTTCCGTCACTGTCCCTGGTCACGTTCTTTTCCGTCAGGTTTCTCATGTCACAATAACAGATTCCGGTAAATACGGAAAACAGAAACATGTCCCTGGTAAAATTACGGTTGGGGGTGTCAAAGGTCGTGTTCATCAGCCTGTCCAGTTCCTCACGTGTAAGATACATCTGTTTCTGCTTCGGCTTCACGGGAGAAAAATCCTTAAAAGGGCTGAAAGGCACGATGCATCTGTTCACGGCAATCTGTGCGATATGCTTCAAGCGCTGGACATGACCGATGGAAGTACCGGGCTGGAAATTCAAATCAATGCTCAGATACAGCTCAAATGCCTCCATAAAATGCTCGTCCAAAGCCTTGAACGGAATATCTGACACCTTGTACTTCTTTTCAAGAAAATCCGCAACGAAGCGGTATGTATGCTTATACTGATAAACGGTACTCACAGACCTGTTGACACCTATGCGCTGGGTATATTCCTCATTATGCTCACGGAAGAGTCCAAGCAATGTCACCTGTTTTTCCGCAATTCCCTGAAAGGCATCACGAATCTGTATGGCCGTAATGTCGTCGCTTGTTTCCAACAGTTCATTATACCTGCGTTGTATCAGCAACATCAGCCTATCAATCTCCCGATTGGTAGAAGTAGCAACACGGCTCTTACCAGTACACCTTTGCGAAGTGGCATTCCAAAGTTTCGGATCTACCTTTATTTTACAGCCGAACTGCGCAACGGAATTGGTTATACCTTTTAGCATGATTTTTCCCATTAAGGGACACAGACCGTCCTTTCCTTGCCCGTTTCGTTTAAGGTAGAGCAACACCTTGAATTCTGTTTTCATTTCTTTCCTTGTTTAAAATGCAATATTATAAATAGTTACAAGGACTACAGGTATCAAAAAACAAGCAAAACGGCGCAAAAGAGCCGGAACAGGCGGTTTTTATTTGCACGGGTTAAAGTAAAGTGCTAATATCGCATCAGTTCAGGGAGAGGAACTCCATGGTTTTCACCAATTTACCTGATAGAAAACAGGTAATGATTTGGTAGCTGAACTGTTGCTATATTCTTCCGTTTCTGTCCATTAAATCAAAATGCAAAATAATGAAATATCGCTATATTTCAACGATTTAGCTTTTTCTTTCGGTATTTTTCTCTAAAGCAAATACCTGATATTTTGTTGCTTCACAGGTTTGGCTTTTGTGGATGTTTCTCAATTAACTGCTGAGGATTTAATTAAAGATGCCCAGGGAAATATGTGGATTCGAAAAATGAGACAGAAAACGAAGGAAATGTGTAATATTCCTTTACTTAGTGTTGCAAAAGAAATTCTGGAAAAGTATAAGGATTTTGCATCAACAAATGCTAAGGGGTTGTTATTGCCGGTCTCCAGTAATCAAAAGACCAATGCATATTTGAAAGAAATAGCTGATATTTGTGGTATAAAGAAGAAATTAACAACACATGTCGCGAAACATCATACAATCTCTATCTAATTGAAAATTAAACAGTTATTTCTGTTTAATTAATATCAGGTAACGATTTAGAAACGAGCGAATTACAATATTCTGTTTTCTTTTGCCTCTGTCAAAGAACGATTCTTTCAATGCAAATATACACTTTACTTGTGACAAAAGCAATCTTTTTCTACATTTAATCGACTTACAGTCAGCCTTAAAGAGGGTATCTGGTCTCATTCCATCTTCTTCCTCAAAAATAACATAGCAGTCTAAATTGGTTTATGTATGGGATAGGTCTTGTTCATTCGATCCGGTAGACTACTATACATAAAAGTATAAAGGCGAGATACGACAAGGAGATGCCATGCTTTTGTGTAAGGGGAATCTCTCTTAGCTTATCGCAGACCATGTATAGCTAAGTGTTTTGAGAATAAACAGTCTGTAAAAAACGGAAAGACACCGATTATGGGCCGTATCACCATCAATGGAACCCAAGCCGGTTTCAGTTGTAAGAAAGAAGTGTCCCTCGCTTTGTGGGACGTCAAAACCAACCGGGCCAAAGGCAAGTCCGAGGAGGCCCGTACACTCAATCAGGAGCTTGACAATATCAAGGCGCAAATCACCAGGCACTACCAGTACATCTGCGACCACGACAGTTTTGTTACAGCCAAGAAAGTCTATAACCGCTATGTCGGCTTCTCAGAGGAATGCCACACCCTTATGAACCTTTTCAGGGAACAGCTGGAACCGTATAAAAAGAAAATCGGCATAGAGAAAGCCGAAAGCACCTACTGCGGTCTGGTTGCCGATTACAAGAGTCTCCTGCTTTTCATGAAAAGCAAGAAGAATGCAGAGGATATTGTCATCGAAGAACTTGAGAAATCATTCATCGAGGATTACTACAACTGGATGCTCGGTACATGCGCTTTGGCAAACTCCACTGTCTTCGGGCGTGTCAATACCTTGAAGTGGCTGATGTATATCGCGCAGGAAAAAGGCTGGATACGGGTTCATCCGTTCGCATCATTCGAGTGTATGCCCGAATACAAGAGGCGTTCTTTCCTTTCCGAAGAGGAACTGCAAAGGATAATCCATATAGAACCGAGATACAAACGCCAGCGTGCCATGCGCGACATGTTCCTGTTCATGTGCTTCACCGGTCTTTCCTATGTGGACTTGAAAGCCATAACATACGATAATATCCATACCGACTCCGACGGCGGTACATGGCTGATGGGCAACCGTATAAAAACGGGAGTGGCGTATGTCGTAAAATTATTGCCCATTGCTATCGAACTGATTGAAAAATATAGGGGTACGGATGAAAAGAAAGACTCCCCGAATGTGTCTTTCCGGTAGGTGAATACAATGCCATGCGGCTCAGTCTTGGAATCATAGGCAGGAAATGCAACTCCGGGGCGAGGTCACCCCGCACATCGGACGCCACGCATTTGCCGTTCTGGCCATACTCAAGGGGATGCTGCTGGAAACTCTTCAGAAAGTGTTTGGGCATAAGTCCATCACATACGTCCTGCGCATCCATTCACTTGTCCGGCGCAGGCGGGGCAATCTTTTTCTGGAAGTCGCCCATCTGTACGACCAGCGTGCTGACCAGCTTTCTCAACTCCTAATACGCGCTTGTTTCAATAATTGTCAGTTCCATACTAAAATTCTTTTTAAGATTCTGAATATGCGACAAAGTAACGCACATCCTATATCCTTTCCAAACAGATAATATCAGAGTCTTCCGTTGGCGTGCATTGGCGTATCCAACGTTAAAAGAGAAGGTCCTTCACCTGCATCCATGCGGCAACGGAACTTCCATTCCCTTACTTGTTTTCCATAAATTTATAGGATTAATTTCTGGTGCATGATATTAATAGTCATTATTCTGTCTGCTTTTTTTGCTTGCATAATTGCAGCTAACAGTTATCTATTCCAGAACGCATTGTTATGGAAAATGGCAAGCTGTTTTGTTGGTTTATGGATATTGTGTATGATAATTACCGTCTTCGTTTGTCGTAAACTTGAATGCTCTAATTAAAACAGTACGGTTGTCATGCTTTGTGTGTTTTATTATAAATATTATGAATTATTTGGAATTGATATGTAATATAGATAATTTTGCAGTCGGGAAATGGTTTCGGGAGGTTTACGCCTTCCGAATGAAAAGGGAACCCGGTGAAAATCCGGGACAGTACCCGCTGCTGTGAGTCCACAAAAACGGACATCGAACTTTTGCCACTGGTGTAATACCGGGAAGGCACGATGACCGGGACGAGTCAGAAGACCTGCCATGACCGGAATGAGATTTACACCTGCGGGATATACGGGTCGTAATCAAATAAGGAATAGCTCATCGGCCATTCAATATTTGAAGACAGACATATTCCCGTTCGTGTAAGTCCGCACGAACGGGAATTTTTTGTGTTTGTTAATAATATGTTTTACATTAAAATGAGTGACCTATGAAAAGAAAATTACGCTTTCTGGCAGGTGCCTGTCTATTTACCGCAACCGCCTTGTTCTCTGGCTGTAGCTCGGACGATGACTTTTTGATGGACCCGGTTGATTCCGGAACTTCGCAAACCCGTGCTGTGACAAATCCGGACGGTACTTTAACTATCACTTTCGATGATTTCGATCCCGGCATGTTAGCAGGACCTACCTCGGCCGGAGAAAATCTTTATTCGTACCAAGGGTATCCTCAAGTAACCACCATTTACGACAATACTCCGGAAGAATATCTCTTCCTTTCAATGTTTAATACTGTAGGTGGAAGCACAGAGTATTCCAGCGGCGGCATCGCACTTTCCAACTGGAACATCCGCTCCAATCAGTCGGGAAATACCGGAGACTGGTGGTATTCTTATCTAAACCAATGTTCTGTCTATAACACTGCGGTGGAAGCGGAAGGACAGAATAAGGAAGCCGGGCACAGCGGTTCCAATTTCGGTGTCGTTTACGGATATGTGGATGCTTACAATCAGGCATGGATGGCTAAACCGGAATTTTATTTCAATGTTCCCCGGAAATTGGTCGGCCTGTGGATCTGCAACACCTCATACACTTATGGTGTCATTACTTATGGTAATCAGTTCGGTTCTACGGGGGTAGCGACTCCTCTGAAAGAGATGAAAGGGTATTTCCAAGTGAATCTGGAATGTTATGATGCGAATGGCGGTCTGATCCGCACTTACAAACGTCTTTTAGCCGATTATCGTAACGGCCAACAACAGGTTGATCCTATCACGACATGGGATTATTGGGAAATCAATGCCGAAGGGGTGCAAAGTGTGAAATTCAACTTCGAGGGTTCGGATTCGGGAGCATACGGTTTGAATACTCCGGCTTATATCTGTATTGATGATATCACCATACAATAAAAAGAATACAAGGATATCCCTTCTGTCGGGGGTATCCCTGTCATTTTTCTAAAATCCACACATCATGCATCGTTTTCACTATTTTATTATTTCTGCCTGTATGCTGTTCACCTCCTGCAACAAGGATGAAGTCATTACCGAAGAAGTAGGAGGACAACCTATAATAGAACTTGACAGCGAGACCGGTATTTACACGGTCAAGGTCGATCACGAATTGACTATCGCCCCGACATACCAGAATGTTGAAGATGCTCTTTTTGCTTGGACGATAGACGGTACGCTGGTTTCTTCGGGTCCGTCTCTTCAACGTACATGGAATGAATGCGGGGATTTTTATGTCAAACTAAGAGTAGACAATGCGGAAGGTTATGCCGAAGAGGAACTGAAAGTAGAAGTGAAAGAACTCACCCCTCCGGTCATCTCACTGGCACTACCTTCGCAGGGGCTAAAAGTCGTCCGGAATACCGATTACACATTTACTCCCGATATTCAGCATTCGGATGTCGAAGGGTTCAAAATCGAATGGGTACGGGAAGGAAAAATCGTTTCCACCGAGAATACTTATACTTTCAATGAAAAAGAACTCGGTGTTTATACGGTGACAATCAACGCTTCCAATATAGATGGGACAACAACGAAAGACGTAAGCGTAGAGGTCGTGGAAACGATGCCCTACGTTGTCAAATTCCCGACCCCGTCTTACCTGCAAACATCCACGGACAGGTACACTTTTGCCGACCGTCCTGTTTTCCTGCGTCCGTTGTTGGAGTATTTCGACAATCCCCGTTTTGAGTGGAGTGTGGACGGTCAGGTCATGGAAGGAGAAGTGGAACGCATGTTCAAGTTCACGCCGTCCGCACCCGGAGAATACACCGTCTCCTGTACTGTGTCGGAAGACACACCGACGGAAAAAATAAGCAGGAATATCGACAAAGGGAAAACGGCTGTCACTGCCACCGTAAAAGTCGTTTGTGTGGACAAAAAGGAACAAGACGGCTTCCGGGCTTCGGGAAGTTCCAAGCTCTGGAATAAAGTCTATGAATATACCCCAGCTCCCGGCCAATTTATCAACGAGACGAGCACGATAGGCGGTATGACCGGCAACGAAACATCCCCTGAAGCGGCTGTCGCATGGGCAACACAGCGTTTGAAAGACAAACTGCACGTCTCTTTAGGTTCTTTCGGGGGTTATATCATCGTCGGCTTCGACCACAGTATTCCCAATTCGGGTAACCAATATGATTTCTGTGTTCAGGGGAACGCCTTTGACGGCAGTTCCGAACCGGGTATCGTATGGGTCATGCAAGATATAAACGGAAACGGATTGCCGGATGACGAGTGGTACGAACTGAAAGGATCTGAAGCAGGCAAGGAAGAAACAATACAGAATTTTGAAGTGACCTATTACCGTCCGGAAGGCAAAAAAATGGATGTCCAATGGATCAGTTCCGACGGTAGAAACGGCTGGGTAGACTATCTGTCCGCTTATCATACACAAGACTATTATTATCCGGCTTGGATTTCGGAAAACAGTTATACCCTGACAGGCACTTGTCTGGCCGCCCGCAACACCCAAGATTCTCAAACCGGTTATTGGGATAATCAGAGTTATGACTGGGGGTACGTGGATAATTTCGGAAACGACCAGATAGAAGGCGGCAGTACGGTGGATGGAAGCGGACAAAGGAACGGTTTCAAAATTTCCAATGCCATCCATGCCGATGGAACGGAAGCCAATCTGCAATATATTGACTTTATCAAAATACAATGCGGTGTTCTGGCCAAAAGCGGCTGGCTGGGCGAAGTTTCTACGGAGGTATTTTCTTTTGAGGATCTAACCAAATAATAAAAATTACAAGTATGAAAATTTATTTTCTTCCCATGCTCCTATCCTTGTTCTTTTTGGGAGCGTGTGACAAAAACGATGAAATTATACCTGAAGATGCAGATGAAAATTTCATCACATCGGTCGTGATGACCGTGGACGGGAAATCGTACACGGCCGACATTACGGACAATACAGTAACAATAACCGTTCCCTATACGGTATCGCTGAACAACGCCGAAGTGGAATTCAAGTACACAACTTCTGCAACAATCATACCTGATCCTGAAACGGTAACGGACTGGGATAACGAACGAACCTTCCGGGTGACATCCTATAACGGAGATGCCCGCGAATATACCTATAAGGTCGTGAAAAGCGAGATAGAATCTGACGGAGATGTGGAGTTGAAGACCACCGAGGAGGTAGCTTCTTTTGCCGCAACCAAAACAACCGTTGTCAAAGGGAACCTGATTATCGGCTCTGATGCGGAAGAGGCAGAAAAAATCACTGACATATCTGCATTGGCATCTTTGAAAGAGGTTACTGGCAACATTGTCATTCGTAACAGTTACAACGGTGCAGACTTGACAGGGTTGGATAATATCGTTTCTGCCGGAGGTTTACAGGTAGGTTCGACCGATGTCGCCTCGAAAGCTACGGAACTTCACATGATTTCCATGAAAGCATTGGAAACGCTCTCCGGAGACATATCGGTATATAACGACCAAGTGACGTATGTCCTATTCGAGAAACTGGCAACTATTGAAGGAAGCGTGATGTTCAATGCGTCGTCGTTACAGAGTTTTGAGTTTCCGGTTCTGACTACTGTAGGTCAGGATCTGAATCTTCAAGGACTCAATGAAGAGAACACAGCAGCCGGTTCGATTGCGTCTTTGGAAATACCGGAACTGACAAGTGTCGGAGGGGTCTTGTCCGTAAACAATCTTGCCAAGCTGACTTCCATGAGCTTCCTTAAGCTGAAAGAGACCGGTGGCCTTGATTTCCATACCGTCCCCGTGATGTTGGAAACCATCAACCTTCCGGAAATCGAAACAGTAAACGGAAGTATTATTATGGAAGCCAATATGGAAGCTCCTCCTACCGGTAGTTTTGTTCCCCAACGAAATGACGTGCTTCAGGCTTTCGGTGGAATGGACAAACTGACAACGATAAAGGGACAGATAAAGATAAAGAATTTCACGGCACTCAAACAACTTCCCGACTGGAGCAAGATCACCACACTTGGAAGCATCACGCTGGATTATCTTGAAGATGTGAGCGGAACACTGCTGTTGCCGAACGCCCGATTTGAAACCTTCGGAGAAACAGCGCCCCAGATTGAAATTATAAACAAGGTGCAGCTCTCCAAAATTGAAACAGCCGAAGATTTGTCAAATGTAAATTTTGTCATCACCAGTCTCACGAATAATAAGTTCCCTGAAATCACGTTCAAGAATATCAAAGACTTCACTTGTAAGCCAACCACCAACAATATCGATTATACCATATCGACAATTCAACATGTATATGGAAATCTAAATGTGACAGGCCAAATGCGAAGCAATGCCAAATTTCCCGACTTGGAAATCATAGATGGATATGGATATATCCAAATACCCATGTTTGCTTCAATCACAATGCCAGTCTTGAAAGAAGTGGGAGGACAGTTCTATTTATCTGGAAATTTTACCAGTTGTAACTTGCCCTTACTATCCAAAGTTTGTTGTTCAGCTTCTCCTGTATATTATAAAGAGGGAGAGGGTTCGTTAGCAATATCTTTACAAAGTAAATCGCTGGATATTCCGGAATTGCTTCACGTAGGAGGTGAAGGGTTGTTCGTTAATAAAGCAACAGGCATTACTTGTGATAAATTACAGACTATAGATGGTACGCTACAGATAAAAAGTGCGACTTCTCTTTCTCAGGAAACACTTTCCATGGAGAAGTTGGAGACCTTGCATGGGGTTGTTTTTGACGGTTTGACGAAATTTACCGACTACACTTTCTTCGGCAAGTTTATAGAAAACGGAATGATTACGGGGGAAAGTTGGAGCGTGACGAAATGTGGGTATAACCCAACCTTCCAAAATATGAAGGACAAACAATATACGCAGCAGGATTAAACCTTATACCTTAACCAGAGTACCCGTAATGATTCGGGTACTCTTTTTTATCCGAATGACAATGAGCAGAACAATACAACGGATTTGCCTTTTTCTTTTCTGCCTGCCAGTTTTCGGCAGTTGCATGAAATGGGATTACGGAGAGATGGAAGATTTCTCTGTATCGACCTCTGGTCTTTTCATTACCAACGAGGGGAATTTCCAGTACAGCAATGCCACGCTTTCCTACTACGATCCCGCCACGTGCGAAGTGGAGAATGAAGTGTTTTACCGTGCCAACGGGTTCAAGTTGGGCGATGTGGCCCAGTCTATGGTTATCCGGGACGGTATAGGCTGGATCGTGGTGAACAACTCGCATGTGATTTTCGCCATCGACATCAATACTTTCAAGGAAGTGGGCCGTATCACAGGTTTCACCTCACCCCGGTATATCCATTTTCTGTCGGATGAGAAAGCCTATGTGACGCAGATATGGGACTACCGTATCTTCATCATCAACCCCAAGACATACGAGATTACCGGCTATATCGAATGTCCAGACATGGACATGGAATCGGGTTCCACCGAACAAATGGTACAATACGGCAAGTACGTCTATGTGAACTGCTGGTCGTACCAGAACCGCATCCTGAAAATCGACACGGAGACGGACAAGGTCGTGGACGAACTGACCATCGGCATACAACCTACTTCGCTGGTCATGGACAAATACAACAAGATGTGGACCATCACGGATGGCGGTTACGAGGGCAGCCCATACGGTTACGAGGCACCGTCTCTCTATCGTATAGACGCCGAGACTTTCACCGTAGAGAAACAGTTCAAGTTTAAGCTGGGCGACTGGCCTTCGGAAGTCCAGCTCAACGGTACACGGGATACACTTTACTGGATCAACAACGATATTTGGCGAATGCCGGTGGAAGCCGACCGTGTTCCCGTCCGGCCTTTTCTGGAGTTTCGGGACACCAAATACTACGGCCTTACGGTCAATCCCAACAACGGGGAGGTATATGTGGCCGACGCTATTGATTACCAGCAACAAGGTATCGTGTATCGCTATTCGCCGCAAGGCAAGCTGATCGATGAATTTTACGTGGGAATCATTCCGGGAGCTTTCTGCTGGAAATAACGAGGAAGGAGGACAAAAATGAAAAGACATCTTATTCTATTGTTCGTGGGGGTAAGCCTGCCCTTTCTGCTTGCCGCCCAGCAGAAAAATTCCGTCAGCATTACCAAAAGGGTACTACGTATTCCGGAGGTTACGGTGGTGGGCAAACGACCTATGAAGGATATAGGCGTGCAACGAACCCGTTTCGATTCCATCGCCATGAAAGAGAACATCGCCTTGTCTATGGCCGATGTGCTGACATTCAACTCATCCGTTTTTGTCAAGAACTACGGACGCGCCACGTTATCCACCGTGGCTTTCCGGGGTACCTCTCCCTCGCATACCCAAGTGACGTGGAATGGTATGCGCATTAACAACCCGATGCTGGGCATGACGGATTTTTCCACCATCCCTTCTTACTTTATCGATGATGCCTCGCTGCTGCACGGAACGTCATCGGTAAACGAAACGGGCGGCGGCTTGGGTGGTCTGGTCAGGCTCTCCACTTCTCCGGCCAACCATGAAGGGTTCGGGTTGCAGTACATGCAGGGAGTGGGGTCGTTCAGCACGTTCGACGAGTTTCTCCGCCTGACCTACGGTGACAAACACTGGCAGTCCTCCACCCGTGTGGTGTATTCCTCTTCCCCCAACGACTACAAATACCGAAACCGGGACAAGAAGGAAAACATCTATGACGAGGACAAGAACATCATCGGTTCCTATTACCCGACGGAACGCAACCGCAGCGGGGCTTATAAGGATCTGCACGTCTTGCAGGAAATTTATTATAACACGGGCGAAGGCGACAAGTTCGGGCTAAACGCCTGGTATATCAATTCCAACCGGGAACTGGCGATGCTCAGCACGGATTACGGGAACGACATGGACTTCGAGAACCGCCAAAGGGAGCAGACGTTTCGCGGCGTCCTCTCGTGGGATCGCGTGCGGGAGAAATGGAAGGTCGGTGTAAAAGGCGGCTATATACACACATGGATGGCCTATGATTACAAGCGGGACAAGGGAAACGGCGAAATGGCTTCGATGACCCGCTCACGCAGTAAGATTAACACGTTCTACGGAAGTGCGGACGGGGATTATGCTCCTTCAGAGAAATGGCTGTTCACGGCCGGTGTTTCCGTACACCAGCATTTGGTGGAAAGCGCGGACAAAAATATCATCTCGCAGGAAGGTAACAAGGCTGTTGTCGGGTATGACAAGGGACGTGTCGAGTTTTCCGGTTCCGTTTCTGCGAAATGGCGGCCTGTCGATCGTTTTGCCGCCTCGCTTGTCCTTCGCGAGGATATGTTCGGTACGGAATGGGCCCCGGTTATCCCGGCTTTCTTCATCGACGGGGTACTGTCGAAAAAAGGCAATATCGTGGCGAAAGCATCCATCTCCCGGAACTACCGTTTTCCCACGCTGAACGACCTCTATTTTCTGCCGGGCGGTAATCCCGACCTGAAAAGCGAGCACGGCTTCACATACGACGTGGGGTTGTCGTTCTCGGTGGGGAAAGAAAATGTATATGCTTTGAGCGGTGGTATCAACTGGTTCGATTCGCACATCGACGACTGGATCATCTGGCTACCCACAACCAAGGGATTCTTCTCCCCCAGAAACCTCAAAAAGGTACATGCTTACGGGGCAGAGACCAACGCCCACCTTGATATAATGCTCGGAAAGGACTGGAAACTGGATATGAACGGAACTTTCTCGTGGACTCCCTCGATCAACGAGAGCGAACCGATGAGTCCGGCAGACCAATCCGTCGGCAAACAGTTGCCATACGTGCCGGAGTTTTCCGCAACGGTGACCGGACGTCTGTCATGGCGGACATGGAGCCTGCTTTACAAATGGTGTTATTACAGCCAGCGTTATACCATGTCGAGTAATGACTATACCCTGACGGGCTATCTGCCCCCTTACTTCATGAATAACGTGACACTGGAAAAACAGCTCTCTTTCCGATGGGCCGATCTGTCGCTAAAGGGCAGCATCAACAACCTGTTCGATGAAGAATACCTTTCCGTATTGTCCCGTCCCATGCCGGGCATCAATTTCGAGATATTCATCGGCATAACACCCAAGTTCGGAAAAAACAAAAATAGTAAACGATAATCTGCATCAATATGAACGCATTAAAGAATTTAAGCCTGATTTTGTTGCTTTCTCTGGCATTTACAGGCTGCCACAACAAAAGCTCAAAAATCAATGATTTCAACCTGCTGCTTTATGCTCCCGAATATGCCTCCGGCTTCGACATCAAAGGGGCGGGCGGGAAGGAAAGCGTACTGATAACCGTCAGGAATCCCTGGCAGGGAGCGGACAGTGTAACCACATGGCTGTTTATCGTCCGCAACGGTGAAGAGGTTCCCGAAGGGTTTGCAGGACAGGTACTCAAAGGAGACGCCAAACGCATCGTGGCGATGTCTTCCACTCATATCGCCATGCTTGACGCAATCGGTGAAGTCCGGTGTATAACCGGCGTTTCGGGAATCGACTACATTTCCAACCCAGACATCCAAGCCCGCCGCGACAGTATTGGCGATGTCGGCTATGAAGGGAACATCAACTACGAGTTGCTGCTCTCGCTCGATCCCGACCTCGTTCTGCTCTATGGGGTGAACGGCGCAAGCGCAATGGAAAGCAAACTCGAAGAACTCGACATACCGTTCATGTATGTCGGCGATTATCTTGAAGAGTCGCCTCTCGGCAAGGCCGAATGGATGGTAGTGCTTTCAGAAGTCACAGGAAAACGTGAGAAGGGTGAAAAAGCCTTTGCCGCAATCCCGGTCAGATACAACGCCTTGAAAAAGAAAGTGGCCGACAGTACCCTCGGCACTCCTTCGGTTATGCTTAATGTTCCCTATGGCGACTCGTGGTTCATGCCTTCAACCCAAAGTTATGTAGCCCGCTTGATTACTGATGCGGGAGGCCGCTATATCTACCAGAAGAACACGGGAAACGCTTCTATCCCCATTGACTTAGAAGAAGCATATCTGCTCGCGTCGGATGCGGACATGTGGCTGAACGTGGGAATGGCGAACTCCCTTGACGACTTGAAGGCATCATGTCCGAAATTCACCGATACCCGATGTTTCAAAAATGGAGAGGTGTATAACAACAACGCCCGTACCAACACAGCCGGGGGTAACGACTATTACGAGTCTGCCGTCGTGAATCCTGACATCGTGCTCCGCGACCTCGTGAAGATATTCCATCCTGAACTGGTGCAGGAAGAGTGTGTGTATTACAAGCAACTGAAATAGATGCGTTCCCGTTCGACTATATTATTCTCCATATTGATTACGCTCACGGTCGGTCTTTTTTTACTGGACTTGGCCGTGGGAGCTGTCAACATTCCGATCCGCGATGTATGGGCAGCACTGACCGGGGGAAATTGTTCCCGTGCCACGGAAAAAATCGTACTCAACATACGCCTCATAAAAGCTATAGTGGCACTGTTGGCCGGGGCTGCCTTATCGGTCAGCGGTCTTCAGATGCAGACCCTCTTCCGTAATCCTCTTGCCGGTCCCTATGTCCTTGGCATCAGTTCCGGTGCAAGTCTCGGTGTGGCACTTGTGGTACTTGCCGGGATCGGTTCATCAATAGGCATTGCCGGAGCAGCGTGGGTGGGTGCGGCTGTCGTGTTGCTCGTGATAACTGCCGTCGGACAGCGAATAAAAGACATCATGGTAATCCTGATTCTGGGCATGATGTTCTCATCGGGCGTAGGTGCTGTCGTGCAGATATTGCAGTACCTCAGCAAAGAGGAATCGCTGAAAGCCTTTGTCATTTGGACGATGGGGGCTTTGGGTGACGTCACCTCCGGACAACTTCTGATTCTTGTTCCATCGGTGTTTGCCGGACTGCTGTTGGCGGTACTGACCATCAAACCGCTTAACCTCCTGCTGTTCGGAGAGGAATATGCCGTAACAATGGGACTGAATATTCGGCGTTCACGCAGCCTGTTGTTTCTCTCGACAACGCTGCTCGCCGGAACGATAACCGCTTTTTGCGGTCCGATAGGTTTCATAGGTCTCGCTATGCCTCATGTCACAAGAATGCTTTTCCAAAATAGCGATCATCATGTCCTTCTGCCCGGAACAATTCTTTCGGGAGCATCGATATTGCTTCTTTGCGACATCATTTCTAAAATATTCACCTTGCCGATCAACGCCATTACAGCTCTATTGGGAATCCCAATCGTCGTATGGGTGGTTTTACGCAACAAATCCATCACCGCATGATAGAATTACAGCATTTTTCCATAGGTTACAAAGAAAACTCGTTGCTCCACGAGGTAAATGCCACGATAAAAAAAGGTCAACTGACAGCCCTTATCGGAAGAAACGGGACAGGAAAATCGACGTTGCTCCGCGCCATAGCCGGTCTGAACCGGTGTTATTCCGGAAAAATCATTCTCGACGGGCACGACATCGCCTGCATGAAAACCGAAGATATGGCAAAAACGCTGGCTGTCGTCACGACCGAGCGCACGCGCATCGCCAACCTGCGGTGCAAGGATGTCGTAGCCATAGGCCGTGCTCCTTATACCAACTGGATAGGTAGGATGCAAGAAACAGATAAGGAGATAGTCATGCAATCGCTCATTTCGGTGGGAATGGAGGCTTATGCAAACCGCACGATGGATAAAATGTCGGATGGCGAATGCCAGCGTGTGATGATTGCTCGTGCATTGGCACAGGATACTCCTATCATTCTCCTTGATGAACCGACTTCCTTTCTTGACATGCCTAATCGCTACGAACTTGTGGCGTTGCTTCGTAGGCTTGTCCACGACGAGAAAAAATGTATCATGTTCTCGACACATGAACTTGACATCGCGTTGTCCATGTGCGATTCGATAGCATTGTTAGATACCCCGAATTTAAGTTGCTTGACCGCGTCTGAAATGCAGAAAAGCGGATACATTGACAGACTTTTCCAAAATGAAAACATCCGTTTCGACTCCTTATGCGGTACAATGATTTTGAAACAATGAGTATATACACTGTAGAAAATTTTACTTCAGACATCACTGTTGAAGGATATATCGCCGAATTCCGTGACGAACCACATTTTCTTGAACTTTGCAAACAATGTACCAATTACGGTAAAAGTTGGGGGTGTCCTCCATTTGATTTTGATACGGAATCGTTTCTCCGACAATACAAGTATGCACATCTTATGGCAACGAAGATAATCCCTGAAGACAAAGATATTCCGATTGAATATACACAAAAACTCATTTTACCGGAACGGATACGAATCGAGAGCGAATTATTGGATATGGAACGGAAATATGGAGGGCGTTCATTTGCCTATATAGGTAAATGTCTTCACTGCTCAGATAACGAGTGTACGCGTAACTGCGGCACACCATGCCGACACCCGGAAAAAGTGCGTCCGTCACTCGAAGCCTTCGGATTTGACATAGCCAAAACGCTTTCTGAACTTTTTAACATCGAACTTCTTTGGGGAAAGGATGGCAAATTACCTGAATATCTTGTTCTCGTAAGCGGATTTTTTCATAATGAATACGAACTTTGCAACATAGCATACTAATGATTCGGACATGAAATAAACAGACAAACTAACCACATTCGGTTCAATCTGTTTTGTGATTTCAAATGAATTATAGTTAGATATGTAAAAAGCGACGCTGGAGCTTGAAATAAGTAACGGTTTATCGGTGTATTCTCCGTTAAACCGTCCTGTTTTCGTTAAACGAAAACACAACTTGCTGTCCCCTAATGGGGACAACATTCTCCAATAGGAATTGTGTATCAGCCCATTGTACGGCTATTCTCCTGTGATTTTCGGGTCATTTCCATCAGGCATTTGCCGGCTGCTCTCCCCATAAAAAGGTGGCTGTCTCTCCTGAATCATGTGACTTACGCCCATAATTCAGGAATAAGGGAGACGTATGTACTGGAAATCTGCCCTTTCCATACCCTATTCTCCATTAATGGATTGTTATTTTTACACTTCTGCAAATGGAGAATGGCAGGTAGCCGTATACACCTTATTGTTTTTCTTCATTGTCTCCATTAATGGATTGTTACTTTTACACATCTACAAAAGGAGAATGGGCTGTGAACCGTATATGCCTTATGGCTTTCCTTCATTGTCTCCATTAACGGATTGCTACTTATACACATCTGCAAATGAAGAATGGGCATGTAACCGTGTATGTCTTATGGTTTCTTTTCCTTGTCTCCATTGATGGATTGCTACTTCTACACATCTGCAAATGAAGAATGAGCATGTAACCGTGTATGCCTTATGGTTTTCCTTCATTGTCTCCTTTGACGGATTGTTACTTCTACACTTCTGCAAATGGAGAATGACAGGTAGCCGTGTATGCCTTATGGTTTTCCCTCATTGTCTCCTTTGATGGATTGCTACTTTTACACTTCTACAAATGGAGAATGGGCAGTGAACCGTATATGCCTTATGGCTTTCCTTCACTGTCTCCTTTGATGGATTGCTACTTTTACACTTCTACAAATGGAGAATGGGCAGTGAATCGTATATGCCTTATGGCTTTCCTTCACTGTCTCCTTTGATGGATTGCTACTTTTACACTTCTACAAATGGAGAATGGGCAGTGAATCGTATATGCCTTATGGCTTTCCTTCACTGTCTCCTTTGACGGATTGTTACTTTTACACTTCTACAAATGGAGAATGGGCAGTGAACCGTATATGCTTTATGGCTTTCCTTCACTGTCTCCTTTGACGGATTGTTACTTCTACACTTCTGCAAATGGAGAATGGGCATGTAACCGTGTATGCCTTATGGTTTTCCTTCATTGTCTCCATTAATGGATTGTCACTTCTACACTTCTGCAAATGGAGAACGTGCATGTAGCCGTGTACGCCTTATGTTTTTTCTTCCTTGTCTCCATTAACGGATTGATATTTTTACACTTCCACAGACCGATAATTCAAGAATCCGTATCAGGACGGATGCATGCTCCCACACCTGCCCATAAGGATTTGAAAGGGGCGGTGGACAAGGAACGGAATCCCGCCGCTTTTCCACGCCGCTACGGACAGCAGGATTCTGACGTCACTCCTGCATGGGAAGAACCATCCGGATGGAACCATATGTTCGTCCCCCCGTCATGTGTATCATGACAATCCCCGACTTTGGATGACTATAAGTGACAGGTGGTTCCGTCCTGTCCTCTTCTTTTTTTATTTTGTATTCCGAAACAATGCCAGTTGTGTAATTTAATAATTTAAGATTTTAAGACAATGGATTCAGAAAAGGAAAAGAACCGGCTTTCCGATATCGTTCTCGAGAGGGTCGGACTCACGGGAAACCTTCTGTCAGCTCCCGTTTCCCCATCCCCGGAACCGGCGGTGGATATGCCGGGTCATGAAAGGCAGGTCCGTGCAGGGAAAGTGACAGCCCCGGAAGAATACAAGAGGAGGTTTCTGGTTCCCGCTCCCAAGTCTGTGGAGTGGAAGACCGCGTATATTGACGGGAGGCTGCACCGCCGGATCGCCATGCTGGTCAGGGCCGCCGGTTGCGGCAGCATCTCCGGGTTTATCATCCGGCTGCTGGAGCTCCATATGGAGGAACATAGGGAGGATATCGCCGCCCTGCTCGGTGAGGTCTACCGTCCCTGGGATGAGGACGGGCAGCCGGGAGAACCGGCCCGCCGATAAAATGTTGTCATTGTCCAAGAAGATATATCATGACAGGAAAGAACGTAAAAGACCGGATGGGTCCCGGCGGGATGGACGCGGACCGCATCCGTGAGATCATGGGGGAAGCACCTGCCTGTCCCCGGAAGGGACGTGGAACGTCCGGTAACGACATAATGCGTCCCGCAAGGAAAAGCGGCCCCATGCAGCCGTCCGTCTATGGGGAGGAATACCTGCATGGCATTGCGGGCGTGCAGCGCCGGTCACTGCATATTCCTGCCGCCCTGCACCGGAAACTGTCCATCCTGGCGGGAGCCTCGAGAAATGGAACGGTCACGCTGGAGGGGTTCATCAACCACCTTGTATCGCGGCATCTGGAAGAATACAGGGAAACGGTGGAGATGATTCTGGAAGAGTCCCTGCCCGACCGGTCATAATAGTGTTTAACATTTAATGCAAGAAGTATGATGAAAAAAGAAAAAGAGTTGTTGGTTGCCGTCGCCAGCCAGAAGGGTGGCGTGGGAAAATCCGTCTTTACGGTACTGCTGGCCAGTGTGCTGCATTACCGCAAAGGCCTGCGTGTGGCGGTTGTGGACTGTGACTACCCGCAGCACAGCATCGCCCTGATGCGTGAGAGGGACATGGAGAGTGTCATGAAAAATGACGACCTGAAGGTGAGCCTTTACCGGCAGCACGAGAGAATCCGGAAGCCTGCCTATCCGGTCATCAAAAGCGATCCGGAAAAGGCGGTGGAGGACCTGCATCGTTATATGGACGAAAAGGGGAAAACTTTCGATATCGTGCTTTTCGACCTTCCCGGAACGCTCCGCAGCGAGGGGGTGGTCTATACTGTTGCCGCGATGGACTACATTTTCGTCCCGCTCAAGGCGGACAACATCGTCATGCAGAGTTCCCTGCAGTTTACCAAGGCTCTGGAAGAGGAGCTGGTCGCCAGGAAGAACTGCAACCTGAAAGGGACCTGGCTGTTCTGGAACATGGTGGACAGGAGGGGGCGGAAGGACCTGTATGACGCCTGGAACCGGGTCATCGACAAGATGGGGCTGCGGCTGCTGTCCTCACACATTCCGAACACCCTCCGCTACAACAGGGAGGCGGACCCTGTCTGCAAGGGTGTCTTCCGTTCCACGCTGTTTCCACCCGATCCCCATCAGGAGAAAGGCTCCGGCCTTCCTGAACTGGTGGAGGAGATATGCCGTACCATCGGCCTGGAGGAACCCGATACCGACCGGTAGCGGATGTCAGGGTATAGACACCTTAAATAAGGACTTTTAGCCTAAGATAAAGTAAGCTAATGGCGTGATAATAAGGATCTTATAATTACGATATCTCCTGTAAAAGCATTACCTTAGTAGTGTAATAATAAAGGAGGTAATAAATTATGAACGAGCAAATCAGAAGCATTTTAGCACAAGAAACGACAAAGACGAGCAAGATCCGGCAACTGTATCTTCTGGGTGTTCCCCGTGCGGAAATCGCACGAATGGTGACCAACGGAAACTACGGCTTTGTAGTGAACGCCCTGCGCCGTATGAGTGAATGTGAGTGCGGTCCGAACATCCAACCGTTGGCAGCCGCACCGGATTACACTTTCAACCGCAAGTTCGGTATCGAGATCGAGGCTTACAACTGTTCCCGCGAACGGCTCGCACGCGAGCTCAGGGAGTCCGGTATCGAGGTTGTGGTGGAAGGTTACAACCATACCACCCGTCCGCATTGGAAACTCGTGACAGACAGTAGTCTGAACGGGAATGACACCTTCGAGCTGGTCAGTCCGATCCTTGTCGGCGAAGCCGGGTTACGTGAACTGGAGAAGGTCTGCTGGGTGCTTGAGCTGTGTGATGTGAAGGTGAACGGGAGCTGCGGGCTTCACGTGCATATCGATGCCGCCGGTTTCAGCATGGAGACCTGGCGCAACCTGGCCCTGAGCTACAAACACCTGGAACCGGTCATCGACAGGTTCATGCCTGCATCCCGCAGGGACAACTACTATTGCCGTGGGCTGGGCCATGTCTCTGACGGGATGATACGTTCCGCCCGGACGGTGGACGAGCTGAAAGGAAGGATCGGTGACCGTTACCACAAGGTGAACCTTGAGGCCTACTCACGGCACAAGACGGTCGAGTTCCAGCAGCATTCGGGAACGACCAGCTTCACAAAAATGCGAAATTGGGTGCTGTTTCTCCACAAATTGGTTACCTTTGCCACAAGGGGACAGGTGCCTGCGGGCACCGCGCTCCAGGACATCCCCTTCCTGGATGGTGAACAGAAACTATATTATAAACTGAGAACTAAAAAATTATCGGCATGAACAGGCATATGTATATTTTGGCGGATGGCGGCAGGATTGCCGCCTCCGGCCCTTCCGAGTTTGTACGCCTCCTGCGTGAGGGCAGCTGGTTTGACAGCGGGTGCACCGATAAGGAGTACATGATGAATTTCTCCGGGCGGTACAGGGAACTGCACGGGGTGACGGTGAGGACCGACACGCCGGAGCATTTCATGGACGACCTGAAAAAGTACGGTTACATCAAGGGTTGAGAGGCCCGTTCCTTTATTGTTACGTTCCCTGCCGGTTCATTCATCTCCGGTGGGGATTTTTTTCTTTTTTCACGGTATCTGATCTCCGCCGTATCCTGTTTTCCGGAGGCTGGTTTCACGACCTCCTTCCTCAATCATTTTTTTCTCTTTTCATACTGCTATCAACGGATTGTCGTACTTTTACACACAATCCCGGCAATATCGGGAAGAATCCCGGGCTCTCGCCGGACTGCCATTTGTCATATCTTTTGCCGGCATTGACTATTTATGTCTATATATGACTATAACTGACAAGGTATTCCCTCATACATTTACTCTTTTTTTCTTTGCGGCGTAGGACGACAATCCGCCACCGGGAACGTCCGCCTGACCAAACACCCGGTTATCACATGGAATTAATGTATAAATCAGAAGTTATGGTTATGGACAGCATTGAAAGGAACCCCCAAATCCGTATCATATCGACGGGAAGAAGATGCCGGATATACGTTGCTGCTAAAGGTTCATATTTGAACCGCATTTCCGGGGACCGGAAAGAGGTGGCGCCCACAAGGACTTTTCATCACCGGTCGGAAAGTAAAAAGGCGATAACGGAGAAACGGTAAAAAATATATTGAACTCCTTCTTCAAACAGCTCCGGAGGGGGAGTCGGAAACCACGACACCCAGCCGGAAGTGCCTTTGGAAAGTATTTTGAACTGTATTTCAATAATTTGAGTTTCTGACAGGAAGCTATTTAAAATGGAAAGAAAAATGGACTATAATAAGAAAACTGAATATGGTTAACGATAATTAGTATATTTATGCAGTTGTCGTGCATGGAAAGCTCGTCGGGGCTGACTGCTCAGCCCCTATTCTTATGGATTACGCAAGCGAATTTTGATAATTTCTCGAAAAAAAAGCATCCGTCCTAATTACAGCGAACATAATCGTAACTAATTTCGCTCTAACTGCATTCAGAACCGACATCTTATTTTTTCCCTCTTCGACCTTTCTGTCATAATATTTCTTCAATGGACTATTTTTCACTTGTGAAACAGATAGTGCCGCCATATGTAGCAAATGCTTGATGCTTTTGTCAGCCCTATTAGATACTCTATTTTTAGAACGTTGGCTACTTCCTGACACATAGACGAACGGAACAACTCCTGCATGACAGCAAAACTTCCTGGGATCAGTAAAAGAAGTGAAAGCATCTGTTTCCATGATCATCTTCAGTGCAACACGTTCCCCAACTCCATCCACAGACATGAGTAAATCCATTTGATGAGCAATGACAGGTGCTTGATTTATAAGTTCTTTTATTTCAAGGTCTATTTGTGCTATGTAATCCGTAAATGTATTGATAATCCCTTCAACTCTATTGCATTTAGCAATATATATTGAGTGTTCCATATAGTCTACCTGATCTTTTAGCTGGGATTGATATTTAGCCCTATCTGCAACAAGCATACTGCGTTCTGTTGATAAGTTTTTGAGTTTTTGTATTATAAGCTCTGATGCGGTATACGGTTGTAGGCAATCATTATATCTTTCTGCATACATTGCTATTCGGCAGGCATCTATTTTATCATTTTTGCCACGAGGTATTCCATGACAATATTTTATTTTAGCTGCATCTTCCAAACATAAGTAGACTCCTATACTTTTTGTTGCACAGACCAAAGGATAGGTATATTGCCCTGTATGTTCCGCACAGACAACCAAACTGTCCTCAGAGAGGAAAAATTTCTCAAACGTTCTTGTTAACCAAGATTTAATAGAGGATAGATCATTAGGAATAACATCATAAAGGATGTCCTTACCGTTACTCCTTAAACATAAATCCAATTTTTTCTTACTCACATCAACTCCTAAATAAAAAACTTTCATACTTTTGTTTTTGAACATTAAACAAAAAAGAAAGGACCTGAACTTGACCTAATAATCTTAAACAGGTTTACTGAAATTCTTATATGGGTTTGAGTTCAAGGAAGGAGCAAAAGGACCGAATAGGGACTTAGACTTGACTTCTATTGCCGCTGATGGTTTTCCTTTTGCTTTCCTTTCAATATCAATTCAAAGATAAATATTTTGATGCTGCAAATCTAAGGTTGCCGCATGGCGTTCCCTCCGCAGATGAGTATTTACGGTTTCTCGGACTTGAACCCATCGACATACGGTTTTCCTTGCGTGACCACAGCGAAGGCTTGCCTTATAAGTTTGTTGGCGACAGCAACGACCGCCACCTTGCCTGGCTTGCCGTTAGACCGCAAACGGTCCAAACAAGCCTTGCACTCGGCATTACACCTGAGTGACGAGAAAGCCGCCACATAGAGTTGGCTTCTGAGGTTTGAATCCCCGTTCTGGTTGATGTGACCTTTGACATTGACTGACGTACCGAACTGTTGGTAAATAGGTGACAGGCCCAGATAACGGGTCAGTTGCTTGGCATTATCAAAATAGGTGAACCCGCCTGTGGCCACGATAAGCGCGGCTGCCAGTGTAACACCGATGCCTTTGATGGAGGTGAGCAAGTCCATCTGTTTCCTGTACTCGCCTTACGCCAAGGAAGTGATATTCTCTTCCATTGCCTTGATTTGCTTCTCGAGGAAAGCAATCGTCTTTTCGATGGTTTTCTTGCATTCAGGGTCAAAAGAAGAAAGAACTCCATCGAGCCTTTAAGGTTGCGTGTTGCCACAAGTTGCTTCTTTAGCTGGCGTAGTACCGTTCGTTTCTGCTTCAGTACGAGGATTGAGTCACTGCGGAGCTTATAAGGATCCGGCTGCATCCTCTCCCCGTACAGGGCTATCAGACGGGCATCTATCTCGTCCGTCTTGGTGACGGAGAGCATGGCACGGGCGAAGTTCTTTATCTTCAGCGGATTCTCAAGGCTGACGGTTATCCCTGCTTCGGAAAGCAGATAGACGAGCAACGCACTGTAATTGCCTGTGGCTTCTAATACTCAATGGTGCTCTGCTACTGAAATGGTTTGGATGAACTCATGGACACCCTTAACCGTGGTTCTTGAATGTTTTTGTCCTGCCGGTCTTGGCGGACGAATAAGCGACAACAAAGGTCGCCTTGCTGACATCGATTCCAACGTAGGTCATAGTCTGAAACTTTAATTAAACAACATCACTACATCGTGAGCCATCATTACGAATGCGGGGGCTCAAAAGCCCATTGAACTATCCGGTTTCTGATGTAAGAGTGTGGGGGCTAAACATTTTTCACGGTCTTTACGACTAATGGAAATTGAAAGTTCATTAAAAACGAAATGGCAAAGAATTAAATGTAAAATCAACGCTCTCTTAGGTTTCTATAGAAAAACTATCCATATTATATATCTATAAACATTTATAATTAGACATATGATATACGGATACATTAGAGTAAGCAGTGATAAGCAGACAGTAGAAAACCAACGTTTTGAAATCAAGAATTTCTGCGACAATCAAAACATAAAAATTGATGGTTGGATAGAGGAAACCATTAGTGGAACAAAAGCCTATAACAAACGTGAACTCGGAAAATTGCTCAATAAGGTACAGAAAGATGATTTGATTATCTGCGCTGAATTGTCCAGATTGGGTCGTAATCTCTTTATGATAATGGAAATTCTGAATATTTGCATGAGCAAGGAATGTAGGGTTTGGACTATCAAAGACAACTATAAGTTAGGAGAGGACATTCAAAGTAAAGTGTTGGCTTTTGCTTTTGGACTGTCAGCAGAGATTGAACGTAACCTTATTAGCCAACGAACAAAAGAAGCCTTAGCACGAAAGAAAATAGAAGGGGTAATATTAGGACGTCCTAAAGGGAAAAAAAGTGCTCCAGAGAAGTACAAACTCCACGATAAGAGGATTCTCATACAAGAACTATTGAAAGCTGAAGTTTCACAACGCAAAATCGCTAAAATTTGTAAAGTGGATAGAAATACGCTCGCTCGATTTATTAAGACTTTTATGGTAGAAGCATAAGGAGCGATTTCGTGCAGCAACAAGGCGTGAAGTGTAACTTTGCAGATTCTATCCCGTGGGTGATATTGTCTCCCATTGAACAAAGTATCAGGCGTAAGATTGAATCTATTGGTACACCACTCAAAGATTGGGATATAAACATTTATCGTGGAGTCCTTACCGGGTATAACGATGCGTTTATCATATCTACCGAAAAGCGTGATGAGATATTGGCGAATTGCCAGACAGAAGGCGAGCGTGTTCGGACGGCTGAACTTATACGACCGATTCTTCGTGGCAGGGATATCAAGAGATATGAATATGAATGGGCGGACTTGTGGATTATAGCCACATTTCCTTCGCGGCATTATGATATAGAAAGTTATCCTGCGGTGAAAAATTATCTTCTGTCAATTGGCATAGAGCGTTTAGAACAAACAGGAGAAACTCATATTGTTAATGGCAAAAAAATAAAAGCCCGAAAGAAAACTAGTAACGAGTGGTTTGAAACACAAGATAGCATCAGTTATTGGGAGGATTTTTCTAAGCCAAAAATCATATGGGGAGAAATATCTGATAAATCAAAATTTGCTTTCGACTTTTTGGGAGAATATATACCAGAAGCAACTTCTTTTTACATGAAAGGCGAGTGTATTGAATACCTTTTGTCTGCTTTAAATTCGTCCGTGTCTGAATGGTTGTTTTCTAAAGTAGGGACAACTACAGGAGTAGGGACTATTAGATGGAAAAAGTATACCATAGAACAGCTTATTGTTGCTAAGCTATCTACTGAACAACTAAATACTCATCTTGCTGCTTTCAATGATTTGAAAGTAGGCAAGATGAGCATTACGGATTTTGAATGTTTTAGCAATAAGTTGATGTATGATGTTTATAAACTTACCTCAGATGAAATTCAATATATTGAAAACCAGCAAATTGTCTAAATAGACTTTCGGAGTGAAGAAACAAATGAATGTAGAAAATTAGTTTCTTCACTCGTGAATCCATATATCATTGAAACCAAACCCTCTATTTTAGAGTCAATAAATGGTAGATTGATATTTTTATTTATTATACTGTTTGCAAGTTCTGCTAATTCAATGAGTTCTATTTTATTGGCATCATAAAAAGGTATAGGGAAAGTCGCTATATTTTGACCTCCAACTTGAACATCTCCAACGCCAGTTTTATTCATATTAGTCACATAGCTATACCATGTTATAGCTTGTGAATTCAATACTGCCAACAGATAATCCAAATGATCGCCTGTCATAATATAACAGGCATTGTTCATTACATAATTGTTGGCATCATATGCAAAAGCCATTTGGTTTCCGATTATTTTCCATACAATTTTTGGCTTAGAAAAATCCTCCCAATACTTGGCCCCCCAACGTTGTTGCATAGCATACCACTCATATCGAATTCCTGTCTCTGCTTTGTTTCGTTTAGAAAGTGGTTCTTTATATTCCAACATATGGTTATATACAGCAGGATATTGTTCTTTAAACGCTTTTTCTGCCTTTTCAGAAGCACCAGTTATAGATTCATCAAATTGGTATGGGAAATGCCAAGGGATATATATTAGCCATTGCCCTGCCCAGTCATATCCATACCTCTTTATATCTCTGCCACGAAGAATCGGTCGTATAAGTTCAGCCGTCCGAACACGTTCATCTTCTGTTTGACAATTCGCTAGTATCTCATCACGCTTTTCGGTAGAAATGATAAAAGCATCATTGAAACCAGTTTTTATCCCATAGTTGATTTGGATGTTCCAATCCTTCAAGGGTATTCCCACAGACTCAATCTTCTGCTTGATGCTCTGTTCAATGGGAGACAATATCACCCATGGGATAGAATCTGCAAAGTTACACTTCACGCCTTGTTGCTGCACGAAATCGCTC
>CEBV01043189.1_pt1 | contig 45557 bp, 40 predicted proteins | sample 554741 | NCBI WGS metagenome assembly CEBV01 (sample SAMEA3182070, study PRJEB8094) | gut metagenome | biome: human; feature: gut; material: Stool; isolation source: human stools | place: Canada | collected 2011-11-22 | reverse complement strand
CCAACAGAAAATTCTGTACGAAATATGGAATATCCACATCTTTTGTGCGTAAGGGAAGGGCAGCCAAAGATGAATCCTTGAGAAAAATGCTCAGAAGTGAACTTTCAAAAGAAAGGGCCACCCGGCTTGAAGGAAGCTTCGGCACTCAAAAACAACATTACTCGCTCTCAAGGATAAAGGCACGGAACAGGAAAACGGAAATCCTGTGGATTTTTTTCGGAATACATACGGCAAATGCCATACTGATGATAGAAAAAATCAGGAACAAAACTGCTAAAGCAGCATGACATGGTTTTATTCACAGAATCAGAAGAGGTAAGTCATCACACTTCTTCCAGAGCGTTATGTCCTGTCAGATAAAATTATGTGAGAAAATACGAAAAAAATGCTAATAATAATGGCATATGAAGATAATAGGCCAGTATCACTTCATATGCCATCTTATTTTTAGAGACATTTACTGAATGCCCCGATTTAGCGGATTTTTTTATGTGTTATGTACGTTATTCTTTTGAATTCTCTTCATCACCTTTAAGTATCGGCAATGTAATTTGATATTTTACTGCGAGGATACGGACAATGAAAACAGTCACTCCACCTAGAATTTGTGACATATACGATTCCATGCCTGTTTTAAGACATATCCAATATACCAGCCCGCCGATGACACATGCCATGGCATAAATTTCTTTTCGGAAGATCAACGGAATTTCATTAATAAAAACATCTCGAATAACACCTCCTGCCGCTCCAGTTATACTACCCATAATGATAGCTACCCAGAAAGGATATCCTAAAGAAATACTTTTCCCAAAACCTACAACAGTAAACAATGCCAGTCCGATACTGTCGAAAAGGAAGAATGTATTATTCAAATGAATAAGATATTTCCCGAAGATAATAACAAAAAACATAGCAAATGCTGTACAAATCAGGTAAATAGGATCTGTCATCCATACAGGAGTAACATTCAGCATGACATCACGTAACGTTCCCCCGCCAATGGCAGTAGCCAGTCCTACAATATATGCACCAAACCAGTCGAAACGTTTGGCTGATGCCAAACGAATTCCACTGATGGCAAAAGCAAATGTTCCTATAAAGTCAAGTATCTGAACAAATGAAGGCATTTTCTTTTCAATTTAAATGAAACAATTAATTTACCAAGTGTAGCTAACTCCAAAACTTAAGAGTTCCTGAAGCTGGAAATAGCTGTCATCCGGTTCTTCTTTAGAAACAGAATCATCAAAACGGGTATGAACAAATAACTTCGTCGAGAAGTACTTGTTGAAAGCAAAAGTGAAGGTGTTTTCCCATTCTGACAAGACTTTTTCATAGTTTGTCGTATAAGAAAAACGTGATTCCCAAGTTAGATTATTAATGATAATCCATTTTAATGTTGCTTCCACACGAGAACCTAGCTGATCCTTCGATTTTTTTCCTGCATCAATGTTGAATTTGGTTGGATCTACTTTATCACTGGCTACACTGTAACGGGTGTAGTTGAACGGATTGATCAATACAGACAAATTACATATTGCATCTTTCACATATTTATAGTCCATACCGATACCGATATTCAACTCTGAAGGTGAAAGCCATGAAGATACCATCTTATCGGAGTTCGTTTCATAATTAGAGAAGAACTGGGTCTTGAACTCGGCCGAAATGGTATAATACCAGTTTGTGATAGCCTTGTATCCAAATTTTGAACTCAAACGGAGCAAGTCTTCACTTGTCTTATATTGGTGGACTGTATCAGAAGGAGCAGAAATAAAACCAAGCTTCCATTCTATTTTGTTTTCAAATTGAACTTTTTGCTTGTCATCATAGTTGAACTGCAATACAGCTCCTGATAGTAAAGATACTGTACTCTCTCCTCCTTTATACCAGTTGTCGGATATATAATTCTGTGAGAACTGCGCATATCCGTTTCCGCTGATAGCCCAGAAATTAGGTTTCATTACCAATAAGTCTTTTTCTCTAACCTGACCTGTCTGAGAGGCAGCTCCTATTAAATAGAAAACTTTTTCTTTCTTTGGTTTTCTTATTTTCATCTTGTCGGATAAAGGTTCTATACCTTTCAGTTCGTTTTCATTTTTAGAAACCAGACTAGGATATTGCAAATAAAAAGCCAGTAATTGCTTGTTTACACCTTTATTTACATCAACCGAATGTGCAAGGTTCGGAACTTGGAAAACAGAATCCTTTATGGCATTTTCTTTCACAAAAGGAATTACTGGTTCCCAATTATCAATGGAAAATGCTTGTGCAATTGGTTCCGAATAATATGTAGCAGGAACAATAAGCTTATAGAAATCCGGGTTCGAACGTATCCATGATGGAGCTTCGGGCAGATAAATATCTTCCCATCTGTCTAGCATTTTCTGATAATCTTGTCGGAAACTATACAAAAAGGATTGGAAGTTTTTCACTGCCGGATTGATTTTCGGAGTATAAGCTTGTTGTATGTTCTTTACTTTAATGGTTTCTACTGTTTTTTTCTGTCGTATGGTATCGACGGCAGAAAATTGTTTCAACGTATCTGCCGGCATCGTATCTTGGGCGGCGATAGTGTCTTTTGTTAAAGTTAAGTCCTGCTGTTCAATTGCCTGAACGGCTTCATTTGTCAGGAGGAACATTGTAATAAACGTACCTAGTGCTTTCATTTTTCTAATTTGCCTATTTTCTATGCAAAATTACAATTTAATTTAGTCTTATTATAATGATATTATAACAAATTACATCTTAGTTTTTGTTTAGAGCAGATATTGAAGATTTTACTCTTTGCAATGTTTTGTCACTTTCCTTGTGTGTGATTTGGCTTTTTTTTATAATTTTGCAACTTTGAATAGTAGTGTTAGATAATAAATCACTTTAAAATAATCATATTGTGGCAGAAACAAAGTACATTTTCGTAACAGGTGGTGTAGCTTCTTCATTGGGTAAGGGCATTATTTCATCATCTATCGGTAAGTTGCTGCAGGCTAGAGGCTACAGCGTAACTATACAGAAGTTCGACCCGTACATTAACATCGACCCGGGAACACTTAATCCTTATGAACATGGTGAGTGCTACGTAACAGTAGACGGTCATGAAGCCGATCTTGACTTAGGACATTATGAACGTTTTCTCGGTATTCAGACAACAAAAGCGAACAACATTACAACCGGTCGCATTTATAAGAGTGTAATCGACAAGGAACGTCGTGGTGACTATTTGGGAAAAACAATCCAAATCATTCCTCACATTACTGATGAAATCAAACGTAATGTAAAACTGTTAGGGAATAAGTATAAATTCGATTTCGTTATTACAGAAATTGGTGGTACTGTAGGTGATATCGAATCGTTGCCTTATTTGGAAAGTATTCGCCAGCTGAAATGGGAGTTGGGTAGAAATGCTCTATGCGTGCATCTGACTTATGTGCCTTATCTGGCTGCTGCTGGTGAATTGAAGACTAAACCTACTCAGCACTCAGTAAAGGAATTACAGTCTGTTGGTATTCAACCTGATATTCTGGTATTGCGTACCGAACATAACCTTAGCACAAACCTGAAAAAGAAAGTTGCGCTATTCTGTAATGTAGATGAAAGTGCAGTTGTGCAGTCAATGGATATGCCGACAATCTATGAAGTTCCTCTTCGCATGCAGGAACAAAAATTGGATGTAACAATTCTTGAAAAGATGGGATTGCCGGTGGGTGAAACTCCGGAATTAGGTCCATGGAAAGACTTCTTGAACCGTCGTCATAACGCTACAGAAAAGGTTAAAATCGGATTGGTCGGTAAATATGATTTGCAGGATGCTTATAAATCTATATTGGAAGCATTGTCACAGGCTGCAACTTATAACGACCGCAAAGCTGATATTCACTTTATCAATAGTGAAAAGTTGACAGATGAGAATGTAGAAGAAAGCCTGAAAGAAATGGATGGTATTATTATCTGTCCGGGATTTGGTCAGCGTGGTATCGAAGGCAAGTTTGTAGCATTGAAATATTGCCGTACACACAATGTTCCTACATTTGGTATCTGTCTGGGTATGCAATGTATGGCTATAGAGTTCGCTCGTAATGTATTAGGCTATACTGATGCTAATAGCCGTGAGATGGATGAAAAAACTCCACATAATGTAATCGACATTATGGAAGAGCAGAAATCTATCACAAACATGGGAGGTACTATGCGTTTGGGTGCTTACGAATGTGTTCTTGATCCAAATTCAAAAGTATATCAGGCATATCAGACCCAACATATTCAGGAACGTCATCGTCATCGTTATGAGTTCAACAATGACTATAAGGCTGAATTTGAAAAGGCTGGAATGAAATGCGTGGGTATCAATCCTGAATCGGATTTGGTAGAAATAGTAGAAATACCTACTCTGAAATGGTTCATTGGAACTCAGTTCCATCCGGAATATAGCAGTACGGTATTGAAACCCCATCCTCTTTTCTTATCATTCATCAAAGCAGCTATTGATAAATAATAGATATTAATTTGTAAATAAAAAGAAATGGATAAAAACACGTTAGTGGGATTTGCTCTGATTGGTGCGGTTATAGTCGGATTCGGCATATATAATCGCCCCAGTCAGGAGGAAATGGCACGTGCACAGCATTATCAGGATTCGATACAGGCAGTGGCTCAAAAGCAAGAGCAGATGCAGAAAGCTCAAGAAATAGCTGCTTCATTGCCTGTTGTTCCGGATTCTACTTCTTTATTTTTCCAAGCATCGCAAGGTTCTGAAGAGTTTACTACGTTAGAGAACGATGTACTGCAACTTACTTTTTCTAATAAAGGAGGACGAGTATGCAAGGCTATGCTGAAAGAATATAATGATCAGCAACAGCAGCCTTTGGTTCTGTTCGATGGTAAAGATGCTTCGTTAAGTTTAGGATTTGAAGGTAAAAATGAAAATATTCTGAGCAATCAGATGTATTTTCAGACTACCAATGTAACAGATAGTACGGTAACAATGCGACTAAATGCTGCAAATGGTGGACATTTGGACTTCATCTATAAACTGTTACCAAACTCATACGTTGTAGACTTTACTGTCCAGGCAAGCGGATTGCAAAACTTCTTCTCTCCTTCTGTCAAAACGATGAGTGTTGACTGGAAACAGCGCGCACGACAGATGGAAAAAGGATATACGTTCGAACAACGTTATACTTCGCTTACCTATAAACCGGTAGACGACAGTTTCGATTATTTGAGCGAAACAAAAGACGAAAAAGAAACTATTCCAGAAGTGCTTGATTGGGTTGCATTTAAGAATCAGTATTTCTCATGTGTATTTATGGCAGAGAAAAACTTTGAAAATGCAACGCTTGAATCGAAGATGGAACAGAAAGGAAGCGGTTACATGAAGAACTATACTGCCGAAATGAAAACTGCTTTCGACCCGACAGGTGCGCAACCTAGTCGTTTCCAGTTCTATTTTGGTCCTAATCATTTCAAGACTTTGTTGGCAACTAATGATTTATCTTTCAAGGATAAAGATCAGGAACTGGAGGATTTGGTATATTTAGGTTGGCCTATCATTCGTCTGATTAACCGCTGGTTTACTATTAATCTTTTCGACTGGTTGTCAAGCTGGGGACTGAGTATGGGTATTGTAATTTTGCTGATGACTATCATTGTCAAGATTCTGGTATTGCCTACTACTTGGAAATCATTTATCTCTTCAGCAAAAATGCGTGCATTAAAGCCTTATGTAGATAAGATTAATGCTAAATACCCGAAGCAGGAAGATGCATTGAAGAAACAACAAGAAACTATGGCCTTGTATAGCCAATATGGAGTAAGCCCTATGGGAGGATGTTTGCCTATGCTCATCCAGACTCCGGTGTTTATGGCTTTATTCTTCTTTGTGCCTAATGCAATTGAGTTACGTCAGCAGAGTTTCTTGTGGGCAAGCGACCTTTCTGCATACGATGATCTTATAAGCTGGAGTACTCATATTCCTTTGTTGGGAAATCATTTAAGTCTGTTCTGTTTGTTGTTTAGTGTGACAACAGTTCTGAACCAGATTATTATGATGAAACAGCAAGACATGGGTAATAATCCTCAGATGGCTGCCATGAAGTGGATGATGTATATCATGCCTGTAATGTTCTTCTTTATTTTCAACGAATATGCATCAGGTTTGAGCTACTATTATTTCATTTCTGGTTTGATCGGTATTATTACCATGTGGATTATGCGTCGTATGACCGATGAGAAAAAATTATTGGCACAGCTTGAAGCCAATAAGAAAGCTCCTTCAGAAAGAAAGACTAGCGGATTGATGGCTAAGCTTGAAGCGCTGCAAAAAGAGCAAGAACGTCTTCAGAAAGAACGTCAGGAACGTATGAATAAGAAATAATACAATTCCTGTACATAAATAAAAAGATCGCCGGTAAATCGGGATAATTCAATTATCTTCAATTTACCGGCGATCTTTTTTTGTTTCGCTTTATTCGAAAGAATACAGCTCTGAAGGAGTAGTTCGTTTCAATGGAATAACTTGTACCCCATTCTCATCAAGAGCGATTCCATGCTGTTTAAAAGCAGTTTCAACCGTCTTATATGCCAGCTCCGGATGATTGTTGTCTTTGCTCAAATGACAAAGCCAGAGATATTTTAAACCAGCCGGAAAATGTTCAGCAAGATAATTAGCCATCTCGCTGTTACTCATATGTCCGTTAGGACTGGCTATACGGGCTTTCAGATGTTGAGGATAAGGTCCCATCTGCAACATGGTTTCATCATAGTTTGCTTCGAGAATCAGATAATTGGAGCGCTCAATATATGCAGCAGCAGTGTCCGTAATATGTCCGATATCGGTTATGAAAGAAAAGGTCTTATCCCCCACGCTGATGCAATATCCTACGTTGTCCGTTGCATCGTGAGGCACTTCGAAACAAGTAATGCTGAAATCTTCTATCTGGATAGTTTCTTCCTTGTTGATAAAACGCCGGTGGGCATTATCCAGTTTTTCGGTCATGCAATAACTCCGATTGATGCCTGCGTGCACTTCCGGTGTAGAATAAATGGGTATGCTATGCTTTTTTGCCAAATGTCCGACAGCTTTAATATGGTCGGCATGATCGTGGGTAATCAAGACGGCACGTATTGTATCCAGGTTCAGTGCATAATCTTTGAAAATCTTCTTTATGCTTCGTATACCGATACCTGCATCTATTAGTATCCCACAAGTCTTTGTTGCCAGATAATAACAGTTGCCACTGCTACCACTGCCCAAACTCAGAAATCGTACTTCCATATATGTGTTTCTTATTTTTAAAAAAGGAACACAAAAGTACAAAAAAGAAAGGAGCTTGCCAATATAGCAGGCAAACTCCTTTCCACAAAATGATGCTCTTTATACAAATTAGAATTCGAAGAATTTCTTTGCGTTATTGTAGCAGATATCTTCTACCATTTGCTGTACACGTTCCATTTCGCATGCTGGAATTTCTCCATTTTCAACATCATTACCCAGCAAGTTACACAATGTACGACGGAAATATTCATGACGCGGATAAGACAGGAATGAACGAGAGTCAGTAAGCATACCTACGAAACGGCTTAACAAGCCCAGCAGTGACAACGCATTCATCTGTTTTTCCATACCATCTTTCTGATCGAGGAACCACCATCCTGAACCGAACTGAATCTTTCCTGGTATAGAACCATCCTGGAAGTTACCCAACATAGTAGCGATAACTTCGTTAGCGCATGGATTCAAATTGTAAAGGATAGTCTTAGTCAGCTTGCCTGAAGTATTCAGCTTATCCAAGAATTTAGCCATAGCTTTTGCAGTAGTAAATTCACCGATAGAATCGAAACCTGTATCAGGGCCTAAAAGCTTAAACATCTTAGTGTTGTTGTTACGGATAGCACCGTAGTGGAACTGCTGAGTCCAGCCAGTTTCCCAATCCATTTCTGCAAATACAATCAGCATAGCCGACTTGAACTTCAGGATTTCTTCTTTTGTCAGTTCAGTACCGCCATATACTTTATTGAAGATAGCTCTGATTTCTGCATCTGTATAATCTTCTGCATAGAACTCTTCGATACCGTGGTCAGACAACTTACATCCTTGTTCTGCAAAGAACTCGTGACGCTTACGCAATGCAGCAACCATATCGTCGAATGAAGAAATTGTTACTCCACTCACTTCAGACAGTTTTTCCATGTAAGCACGGAAATCAGCAGGTACTTCTACTGCCATAGCCTTGTCAGGACGCCATGTAGGCAACATCTTGATTTCGAATCCGCTTTCACGAGTAGCGATATGATATTCCAGTGAGTCAACAGGATCATCGGTAGTACAAACTGTTTCAACGTGATAACGGCGCATCAGGTTGCGGGCAGTATATTCAGGAGTTGCCAGCTTAGCATTACATTCGTCAAAGATTTCACGAGCTGTAGATGGATTCAAAATCTTGTCAATACCGAAACAAGTTTTCAATTCCAGATGAGTCCAGTGATATAATGGGTTACGGAATGTATAAGGAACTGTTTCAGCCCATTTTTCGAATTTTTCCCAATCGGTAGTATCCTTACCGGTACAATAGCGTTCGTCTACACCGTTGCTACGCATTGCACGCCATTTATAGTGGTCGCCACCCAACCATATTTCTGTAATTGACTTGAATTGGTAATCGTCTGCTACCATTTTCGGAATCAAGTGACAGTGGTAGTCGATAATAGGCATTTTAGCTGCATGGTTGTGGTACAATTCCTGCGCTGTTTCTGTTTTCAGCAGGAAGTTTTCATCCATAAATTTTTTCATAAAGCTTCGTTTTTAGGTTTATGTTTTTTGTTATGTATTTTCATAAAAAGCAAATCCCCCAAAAGGAATTTATGTTGCTTAACATGTATTTCGTTTTATTTGTCGTTATCGAACACGAAAGTAGAAATTTTATTTGGAATAACAAAATATTTCGTATATTTGCAGCGAATATTTAGTAAAATTAATCTCTGAAAAAGAGGAAGAAAACGTTATTTGTAAATATATATTACTATTTTATCAACTAGTTTTTTCACCTTTATACCTTTCTTATAAAGAGAGAAGCAAAATTGTAAAAATACGGAACTTAAAATATACAAGTATGAAAGCATTAAACAAAGAAACTGCAAACAAGACAGTTCGTCCAGAAAGAATCATTCAGTTTGGTGAAGGTAATTTTTTACGTGCATTTGTAGATTGGATAATCTATAATATGGACCAGAAAACAGATTTCAATAGCAGTGTTGTAGTAGTACAGCCTATCGATAAAGGTATGGTAGACATGCTGAATGCACAAGACTGTTTGTATCACGTAAACTTGCAGGGACTCGACAAAGGTGAAACTGTAAACAGCCTGACTATGATCGATGTTATCAGTCGTGCTTTGAATCCTTACACTCAGAACGCTGAATTTATGAAACTGGCAGAACAGCCTGAAATGCGTTTCGTAATCTCAAATACAACCGAAGCTGGTATCGCTTTCGATCCTTCTTGCAAGCTTGAAGATGCTCCTGCTTCTTCATATCCAGGAAAATTGACTCAGTTGCTGTATCACCGTTATAAAACATTCAATGGCGATATGTCAAAAGGTTTGATCATTTTCCCTTGTGAGTTGATCTTCCTGAACGGACATAAACTGAAAGAAACTATTTACCAGTACATTGAATTGTGGAACTTGGGTGACGATTTCAAGAACTGGTTTGAAAAGGCTTGTGGTGTATATGCTACATTGGTAGACCGTATCGTACCGGGATTCCCACGTAAGGAAATTGCCGAAATCAAAGAAAAACTGCAATACGATGATAACTTGGTAGTTCAGGGAGAAATCTTCCATTTGTGGGTTATCGAAGCTCCGCAGGAAGTTGCTAAGGAATTCCCAGCAGACAAGGCTGGTCTGAATGTATTGTTTGTGCCTTCTGAAGCTCCTTACCACGAAAGAAAAGTAACTCTGTTGAACGGTCCTCACACTGTACTTTCACCGGTTGCTTACCTGTCAGGTGTAAACATTGTTCGCGATGCTTGCCAGCATCCGGTTATCGGCAAATATATCAATAAAGTAATGTTTGACGAGTTGATGGAAACTTTGAACCTTCCGAAAGAAGAGCTTGAAAAATTTGCTCATGATGTTTTGGAACGCTTCAACAATCCGTTTGTTGACCATCAGGTTACTTCTATCATGCTGAATTCATTCCCGAAATTCCAGACTCGTGACCTTCCAGGTTTGAAAGTGTACTTGGAACGCAAAGGTGAACTTCCGAAGGGACTGGTATTGGGTCTTGCAGCTATCATTACTTATTACAAAGGCGGTGTACGTGAAGACGGCGCAGAAATTGTTCCAAACGATGCACAGGATATCATGGACTTGTTGAAACAGCTTTGGGCTACAGGTGATACTCAGAAAGTAGCTGAAGGAGTTTTGGCTGCCGAATTTATCTGGGGAGAAAACCTGAACAACATCCCGGGACTGACTGCTGCTGTAAAAGCTGACTTGGACAGCATTCAGGCTAAAGGCATGCTGGAAACAGTAAAATCTATTCTGTAATTAATTGTTAGAAATTCCATAAGAGGAGGAAAAATATCCGCTCATGCAACGGATATTTTCCTCCTTTCTTGTTTTTGTATAAAGAGCTTTCTCTTTCCCTTACTTCTGCCATAATTCACTTTATATTCTCTTCAGAATAATAAGACTTGTCGAGCAACTATTCATACTTACAGTCGTTCAAAAAAACATGCTGAAGAAAAAATTTTTTTCGTACGAATTTTTAAAAAACATCGAGAATAATTTCCTAAAAGATGCTGAAGTTTTTTACTGAAGAATTTGAATGTGGTATTTATAGATTTAAAACTATAATTTGGGGCTAAATACTAAGTCTGTAACTTTTTAAATTACTGATGCTTCCATTGATTTTTATAAGTTTCATCCATATACAATTTACCCTCCACATTTTCAACCTATTCTGCCTGTATGAATATCAGTACACGCTATCAGTGTGAAAATGTAGAGGGTAAAGTAAGTAACAACTTACGGTAAGCTTATTTTACCGGAATACGGATGGTGCCAGTTTTTATTCCTTTGGCAGTAGCCTGAAGTTCTATCTCACCAGTTTTTTCTCCCGACTGGACTATAACAGTGAGCATACCTCCGAACGCATGCATTTCCGGCTTGTGGAATAAATCCAGACAAGTAGGATCTCCGTTTGCAGAAGCACGGTACTTACCTGCCCCTTTTACTTTGAAACTTACCAGACGTCCGTCATTCGGGCACAAGTTGCCGTCCTTATCAACAATGCGGAGTGTAACATATGCCAGATCCTTTCCGTCTGCCTGAAGAGAGCTGCGATCTGTAACAAGTTCTATATGATGCGGCTTGCCTGCAGTACGAACAGTCTTTTCTGCAACAGGATTCCCCTGTTCGTCGTATGCCACTACTCTCACCTCGCCCGGCTGATAAACTGCGTCATGCCACATCAGACGATAACGGTTTTCTACTGTTCCGTTCTTGTGTTTAGTCTGACGTCCATAGCTTTTTCCGTTGATAAACAATTCTGCCGAAGGATAGTTCGTATAAACAAAAACAGGAATCTTTTCACCTTCACGTCCTTCCCAATTCCAGTGCGGCAGGATATGCAGTGTTTCTGCTTCTTTATTCCATACACTTCGGTACAGATAATAACGGTCTTTGGGGATAGATGCCAGATCGATGATACCGAACATTGAACTATGATTCGGCCATGCATTGGTGTCATACGGGCTCGGCTCGCCTAGATAGTCGAATCCAGTCCACACAAACTGTCCGATTGTCCATTCATGATCTTCGGCACGTGCAAAATCAATATCAGGAATGTTAGACCAGTTGCAATATTCCAGATCATATGAAGAAGACTGATGATCATCATACATAGCTCCGGCCTTACGTTCCACCGGGAACTTATATACTCCACGAGAGCTGACAGTAGACGATGTCTCCGAACCTAAAATAATGTTTTGTGGCAAACGTTCGTAAGCTTCATCATATAGGTGAGCACGATAATTCAGCCCCGGAATATCAAGCATTGCAGCAAATCCGTTTGCCAGTACACTTTTCACTTGATCCATACCACAGGTTACCGGACGTGTAGGGTCTTCCCGATGACAGATATCCTGTAAGAACTTTGCTACTTTATATCCTTCCGGACTCCATTGGGTAGGAACCTCGTTGCCGATACTCCACATTACCACACATGGATTGTTCCGATACTGTCGAAGCATGTTTACCATATCCTTTTCCGCCCATTCATTAAAGAAGCGATGGTATCCGTTGTCACACTTGGCGATATCCCATTCGTCGAACGGCTCAAGCATCATCATGAATCCCATTTCGTCGCAAAGTTCGACTAGTTCGGGAGCAGGCATATTATGCGATGTACGGATGGCGTCACATCCCATTTCTTTGAGTAACGTCAACTGATGGCGGAGCGCTGCAACGTTAATTGCTGCTCCCAAAGGTCCCAGGTCATGATGATTGCATACTCCCTGAAATTTACGTCGCTTTCCGTTCAGATAAAAACCTTTGTCGGCTATATATTCAATCGTGCGAATTCCGAAACGTGTGGAATAAGTATCGAGAAGCGTATCACCTGAATAGATTTTTGATACGGCCTTATATAGGACTGGAGTTTCGGGTGACCAGAGCTTAGGTCGTTCTACGATAAAATTCTGAGTAAAAGGTTGGCCGTGATTGATGACTCCTTTGTTCGTTTTGGTTGAAACCACCTGTCCGTCAGCATCCATAATGTCCGTTACCACAGTCAGCTCTGTTTTTTCCGCATTTAAAATCGTTGTACGAAGACAAACAGAAGCATATTCGTCCTTCACGTACGGAGTAGTAATCTGAGTTCCCCATACCGGAACATGGATTTTTTCTGTAGTTACTACATGTACGTTTCGATAAAGTCCCGCTCCCGGATACCAACGTGATGATTGTGGACGATTTTCCAATCGTACGGCAAGTGTGTTATTTTTACCATCTTCATTTACTAGAGAGGTAACGTCACAATAGAAAGAGTTATAGCCACAGGGCCAGAAACAGGCTTCTTTTCCGTTGACAAACACACGAGCCTCGCTCATTGCTCCGTCAAAGATCAGGGTTGTCTGTTTTCCTGGAGTAGAATGAAATGTTGTACGATACCATCCTATGCCTACGTATGGCAAACCACCGGTACGTCCGGTTTTTAAGCTAGCCTGAGTTTCAAAATTCTGTGTGACAGCTACATTTTGTAAGTCGTTGTTCTCATCGAAAGGTCCGAAAATAGCCCAGTCATGTGGAATGTCTACAGTTTCCCATTTAGCATCATTGAATGCTGGCATTTCAGCATTGCTAACCTCTCCTTTGGTAAATTTCCATCCTTTTTCCAGCAGATATTCGCTTCGCTGTGCATGGAGATTTAGAGCCAGGCAAAATCCCATGGTCATGAGATAAAATGTCTTCATGTGTGTTTCCCTTAATATTATAATGTTAATATTTTTTGTATCAAAACCCTTATTTATCTAATGGAGGTCAAGTATTTCAGAATACTTATATCTTCCTATCTTTTCCGCCATCAGATTATAAGGATTTAACAAAGATACAATTTCTTGACAGAAGACAAAGTATCGTTTATAGAATATTGTCACAAAAGTTTCACCTCATAGAAATAGAATACTCATTTCTGGCCATAAAAATAAGCAGCTGTAGCTCCTCCATCTACAAGGAAATCAGCTCCGGTAATAAAGGCTCCCCGATTACTCATCAACAATTCGGCAACATTTGCCACTTCGTCTGCTGTTCCCGGACGATGTGCCGGACATTGGGCAAACATCTTCTTATAAAATTCTCCACGTACACCGTTGAACTCATCAAGAGCCAATGGGGTAACAATGATGCCCGGAGAAATAGAATTAATGCGCGCTCCTCTTCTACCCCATTTTACGGCTTCCGACATAACACGTTTTACATTACAACGTTTAGCCAACTGGTATGCATGGAGTGTATCATTGATATGTTGTGGTTGCAAAACGTCGAGATCCAATAGTTTTTCAGTTGGCGTACAAGCCAGCAGCTCATCAGTTTCCGCACCAAGTGCTGGCAGACGATGTCCGGATTGACTGGAAATTGTAACGCCTGTACCTCCCCGCATGATGACTTTTCCGACCTCTTCCAACAATACAGCCGTGCCATACAGGTCGACTTTCAGAATAGTTTCTATTGATGCTTGTGAAGGAGAAACTCCCGCAGCATTGACCAGCATGGCTATTTCTCCATATTGCTGTGCCGTGTCAATCAGATGTAGAATGGACTCGCGGGATGATAAGTCCATCTCCACCGGAAGCACATCAAATCCGGCACGGTTCATCGTATCGGCCACGGACTGTGCATTCTCCATTCGTTTATCACCGACTACAATCTTCATTCCATATCCCATCCGCCGGGCTATCGCCATACCGATTTGTCCGGCACCTGTAAGTATCATTACTTCTTTTTCCATATCGCATATATTATATTGATTCCTATTGCAAAATTATCCTTTACTATTTTACTGATAGTTATACAAAATACAGAATAATTTCACAGATTCACAGATGGTGTAATTTGTCAGTATTGCAGATTATTGTCAATGATATAAAACACAGATTTACTGCATAGAAACACTGCTTTTCTTTTGTTATATAACGATGGAGTAAGAATCCTTTCTTATATTTGTAATATAAATATCTCCCGATGAAAACAGAATTATTAAATTTCGATACCATAACTGAATATGATGATATGCTTGGTGTAGAAACCTTGCATCCACTAGTAAGTGTGATAAATCTTTCAAAAGCGAAACCGATGCGGCATATGCGACATACGTTCGGTTTTTATGTAGTTTTTCTGAAAGACGAGAAGAACTGTGATTTGATTTATGGCCGACAACGGTATGACTATCAGAAAGGATCGGTTGTCTGTCTTGCACCGGGACAAGTCATTGGAATAGAAGATACAGGTGAAATCTTCCAGCCTCAAGGTTATGCATTGTGTTTTCATCCTGATCTGATTCGCGGAACCAACCTTGGACGTGCCATGAGTGAATATACATTTTTTTCTTATGAAGTAAACGAAGCCTTGCATCTCTCGGAACAAGAGCGTCATACATTTATAGATTGTCTGATAAAGATTCAGGAAGAACTACAACATTCTATCGATCGAATGAGCAAGCGGCTGATTGCTAATCATATTGAATTATTGCTAAACTATTGCCTGCGCTTCTACGAACGACAGTTTATCACCCGACAGGATGCTCACCGCGATATTCTGACACGTTTTGAAAAGCTCCTTGACCAGTATTTTGCAGGTGACAATGCCATGCAAAAAGGATTGCCTACAGTAAAATATTGTGCAAGCGAGCTTTGTCTTTCGACGAATTATTTTGGTGATCTTATTAAAAAAGAAACAGGAAAAACTGCATTAGAGTATATACAAGATAAAATTGTCGGCATAGCAAAGGTACAATTGCTCATTCCAGCTCATTCAATCAGCCAGGTTGCGTACCAACTTGGTTTTCAATATCCTCAGCATTTTACCCGAGTATTTAAAAAAGCTACGGGAATGACACCGAACGAATATCGGAATATAATAGGTGGATGATTCTCGTTTTAGCATAAAATTTGTTACATTTGTCAGAAATAAAATCTGATTTTATGAACTGCAAACTACTATCCGTTGCCGTATTTCTGACACTTATGCTGACTTCTTTGCTGGCTGGCCGTCACAATTATTGTAAGGCTAGGAATGAAATAACAGCCGATTTGAATCAGGCTTTGGCACAAACCCTCAAAGAGAGAAAAGATTATATCATTACTCAAGATACAATCAGGGTGTACAAGCAACTTCGCAAGACTTCAGGAGGACAGGTACTGATTGCTGTTTCCGATGAACGGTTTTGCCGTTACCTGAAAGATAAACGTCTTCAGCAGGCGGCATTTATTACATTCGATGTGGTTGATAGCGATTTTCAGGATAATTCTTTGGATGAACAAGCTGTCTGTAGTGACACGCTGATAGTAAAGGATAAACATGCAGGAGAAACACTTGCCTTAAAAGGATATGCCCGCTTGTCGGTTGCCAGTATATTGGGTATGTCGGATCAGCGCATTCCGGCTGCCTGCATGATTTCGGCTTTCCTTTGGGCGATGTTGTCGTGGCTCTATCTGAGAAAGAAACAAGAAGGTTCGGAAGCTGTCACCGGTTTTGGAGGACTGGTTTATTCGGAAGCGGACCAGCGGTTTTATACGGCGGCACACACTCCTATCCGCTTTACTCCAATGCAACAGCAGCTCATGTTGTTATTCTGGAATGCTCCCTCACATTCACTGACTAAAGAGGACATTTGCGCAGCACTCTGGCCCAAGAAAGAGGATGCCAATGATACACTTTACACACTTATCCGCAGGCTGAAGCCGATTGTAGAGGAACATACTAATCTGAAAATCGTAGCAGACAGAGGTCGGAACTATTCACTGGAAATCAATAAGATATAAAACTGACACTGAAATGTCAGACAAATGTCAGTGTTTGTTCTGGCTGTCATTTATCTCTACCCTCTACATTTGTTTCCGAAACATCAAAACAGAAACAAATGGAATGGCTAACAAATCAGTTTCAAGGTAATGCCTCTGTAGAGGATTCCTTGGTATATGGCATTAGTCGGGCTGCCCGAAAAGCCTGCGCCGGTATCACATTTATTCTTTTTTCGCTTGCAGTATCTGCACAGACAGCCGAGCAAAGTATCGAACTGGGAGAAGTGGAAGTAAAAGCTGCACGGATTGTTCATAAAACAGACGGTCTGCTGCTCTACCCTTCCGATGCTCAGAAAGAAGCGTCCAGTTCAGGATATAGTGTCTTGCAGAAACTCAGTCTACCTAATATCCGTATCGATGAAGATGCCCGTAATGTATCTACTATCGACAATAAAGGAAGCGTACAGTTACGTATCAACGGCATTATTGTAGATCAAGCCGAGATGTTATCACTCGATCCGAAAAGCATCCGTAAGATAGATTTTATTGACAATCCCGGTGTCCGTTATGGTGATGGTGTCGCTTATGTTATCGATATTACGACACGGCGCGCAATCAGTGGATACACAGTCGGTACATCCCTGAGTCAGTCACTGAATGCCGAAAACGGGAACTATACAGTCTATGGTAAGTGGAATACGGGAAAAAGCGAACTTTCGTTGAACTATGATTTCGGATATAAGGATTTTGACGGTAATCGGATGGAGGAAACAGCCTATTATCACTTGAATGATGGATCAGTCTATACCATTCAACGTAACGATATTGCGTCACGCAGCCGGAGATTCAATAATCGTGTGAAGCTGACCTACAATTTAGCTGATTCTACCCGTTATGTATTTCAAGCATCGCTCAGTGGTGATTTCAGTCACGTACCAGGCGACTTCAATCGGAAAAATGTAGTGGACGGGACGAATGAGTACGTCGCTACCCAACAAGACAACAGCCGGACGGGAAGTTCGGTTCTCGACCTATATTATTTCCAGCAGCTTACCCCCAGACAGTCGGTCACGCTGAATGCTGTAGGTACTTATATTGATACAAATTCCTCTACCAGTTACGATGAAGGCTCTCCCTACCGATACAATGTAGACGGAAAGACTTATTCTCTGATGAGTGAAGCTATCTACGAGAATAAGTTGAAACCTTTTACCCTTTCTGCTGGTATCAATTACAGTCAGAAATACACGAACAATACGTATACGGGTGATGTTTCTTCGCTTACCCTCATGCACAACAACCGCTTCTATCTGTTTTCCGAGATAAAAGGCTATTGGGGTAAACTACGTTATTCGGCAGGCGTAGGTGCAAGCTACCTGCACTACCGCCAACAGGAGCATACGTACGACTACTGGACGTTTTGTCCGAAGGCGGCACTGAGCTATGATTTCACCAATGCACTGCAAGTAAGCTATAATTTCCAGTCGAACGAGCGTACTTCCCGCATAGCCATGATCAGCGATGCCATGATCCGTACCAACAGTATGGAATGGACTGCCGGAAGTCCTGACCTCAAGCCCAACAGAGAAACATATCACACTCTCAGACTATCGTATTTCGAGGTCCGCTTACAGGCATACATCGAAGGCTTTTATAAGATATGTCATCGCCCGAACATGGCGGTGTACGAACGGACGGCAGACGATCAGTTTATCTATACCCAGCGCAACCAGAAAGAAATAGATGCCTTGCAGACAGCAGGATATGTCAATTATTGGTTGCTGCCCGATAAACTTTCCGTAGCCTTATACGGCGGATTGTTCCGTTGTTTCAACTTCGGATATGACTACACTCACTGTTATACTTCTTATTTTCTGACGGGAAATGTTCACGCTTATTTGGGAAACTTTTCGCTTCAAGCATATGCCGACAACGGATGGCGTTTCCTGGAAGGAGAATCTAAGGGATATAATGGAAGCAGCATCCTGCTGAAGGGCTCCTATCAGTATAAATCCTGCCAGTTTTCCCTTGCCTGGCAACTGCCATTGATGCAGAGGTATAAGATGTTCGAAACAGATATCTTGAACCGCAATCTTCAGAAATCGACAGCTCTTTACAGCACGGACATCTGTAATCTCGTCAGTCTGACAGTTACATGGAGGTTACACAAAGGACGTAAATACCGGACGGTCAATAAAACTATTCAGTTGAAGGACAGTGATACGGGAATTATCCGATGAGATATTAAAAGTGGAATCTCAGTCCGACGTTGAAGTGAAGGCGGAAGATACCGGTGCTTCCGTCTTCGTCATTCGAATTACCAAACTTATCTTCAGGAAGTGAACCAGAAACATAGCCAATGTTAGCCCCTATCCCAATAAGATCGGACACATGATACTCTGTACCGAGCAAAAAATTATACCCTACACCTGATGCGGAAACACTTCCACTGCCTTTTACAGATTCCCGATAATTGAAATATCCGATGCCAAGCTTTTCTTCTATCGACCATTGGCGAAACCGCTGTTTCATCACAAACTGCGGAGCTATGTATGCCAACTTGACTGCAAAATCTATGTCAGACAGTGAATACGATGATTTATAACCGGAATACATCAATCCGGCTCCGAATCCACTTTCCGTCATCCAGTCGTAACCAGCCATCCAGTCTATACCCCGCTTAGGATGTCCTGTTGCATCTAATGGCATATAAAATTTGCTGACAATGCAGGAATAGCCGATGTTGGCATAGAATGTATTGTGCCTGAAACGGGACGGCTCATCGCAGTTGCATTTTTTCGAATCCCAAGCAGGAGTTACAGCCCTTGTATAAATTTCATGCGTCTTGGTTTCATCAATTAATAGCATATTTCCGGCAATTTGGTGGCAACTGCTCCATATCGACGGCTTCCGATGCTCTGTCAGTGCAAGTGCGTTTCCACCGCTTTGTGCCGTTTCTTTTTTTGCCAGCGCTATTACCTGATCGTACTGGCATTGGGTACTCAGACCGGAATCTAAAACTTTTACCCTACCAATCAGTTTAGCAGATTGCGGAACAGAATCGCCTACTTCATATAAGTAAACTTCTTGTGCCGTTACAATAGGAGTATGAGTACTTTTTATCTCTGTTAGAACTTTGGGAGCACAGCTACCCAAAAATAAAGTCAAAAGATATAAGACAGAAGATTGAATGATTTTTTTCATATATTCAGATTTAAATGGTTTAATTATTACATCATCGAAACCCACACAATACCCAGTACAACCGATACAATGGTGGCTATCAGTCCGGGCATCATAAACGAATGGTTCAGCAGGTATTTGCCTATTCGTGTCGTTCCAGTAGTATCAAAGTTTATGGCGGCTATCACTGTCGGATAGTTGGGTAGGAAAAAATAACCGTTCACAGCTGGGAAAAGCGCGATAAGCATATAAGGAGAAATGCCTAGTGCTATGCCGAGTGGTAACAGAGAACGAACGGTAGCTGCCTGACTGAACAACAAGATGGACATCAGGAACAAGGCCACACCAAACAGCCAAGGCATATCGGTAACAAGGACGAAAATATTCTCTTTCATCACTTCCATGTTTCCTGCGATGAAGGTATCTCCCATCCATGCGATACCAAAAATTGCAACTACGGCCTGCATTCCTGCATTGAAAACAGAACCTTTTGCTGCCTTTATACCATCTGTTTTTGTGAATAGCAAAATGAGTGAGGCGGCAGAAAGCATCAACACTTCGATAATGTGCGACATCTCCATTTGAACTTCACCTTGAGCTGTTGTAAATGTCGGGCGGAGTCCGTCGATAGATCCGAATAAAACAATTCCTATCGTGGCAGCCAAAAAGAGAATGACAGAAGTAAGTGCCTTACCATGGCTTGCCACTTCTGTGGTATGATAACCATCACCGGAAATTTCACCAGCTGCCAGTCGTCTTTGATATTCAGGGTCATCTTTCAGTTCCTTGCCGACTTTCATCGAATACAGTGCACCGAGAAGAACTCCAGCCAGCGTACAGGGAATGGAAATCTTCAGGATATCGAACAGCGAAATGTTATATCCGGCAAGCATACTGAGCATAGCAACCGTTGCTGCCGATATCGGGCTGGCAGTAATAGCCTGCTGCGAAGCGATAACTGCGATACCCAGCGGACGTTCCGGACGAATACCTGTATCTTTGGCAACCTCGGCAATAACGGGAAGAACAGAATAAGCCACATGTCCTGTTCCTGCAAAAAAGGTAAAAAAGTAAGTCACAAACGGGCTTAGCAATGTAATATGATGCGGGTTCTTTCGCAAAATCTTCTCTGCCCACTTCACCATCAGGTCCAGTCCGCCTGCTGCTTGCATACAACTTGCTGCCGCAATGACAGCAACAATCATAAGCATTACATCTATCGGAGGTGCAGTGGGTTGAAGTCCGAATACAAAGGTCAGCACAGCAAGACCAAGTCCGCCCAATATTCCCAGTCCGATACCGCCTACTCTTGCACCGATAATTATCGCCACAAGGACAAATAATAATTGTAATAGCATAAGAATCTTTATGGAATAATTAATACAAGTTTTATTCTTTTCTCCAGCCGTAGTCGTTGTGATAAATCATCAGCTTACTCATTCCGCCGTCGATGGTCAGGCATTGTCCGTTGATGAAAGAATTGCGTTCGTCGCAGAGAAACTCTACAGCACGGGCGATATCTTCAGGCTCTCCTACCCGTTGTGACGGATGTTGCATGATATCTCCTTCAGTGTAGTCGGGAACATAACTTTCGTCGTGGAACTTACCTGTATCAATCCATCCCGGTGCAATAGCATTGACATGGGCTATGCCGGCAAGGCTTACGGCAAGCGCATGGGTCAGTGCGGTAATGCCTCCTTTGGCTGCCGTATAAGCTTCTGTATCGGACTGTGACTGAAACGCACGGGTTGAGGAAAGGTTTACGATGGAGCCGACACCGGCAAAATGGTGCATGAAGAGCTTGCTAAGCAGATAAGGAGCTGCAACACCGACGCGCTGTACATACAAGAAATCATCGTAACTACATCCGCTGAGGATTCCTCCTTTCATCAAGCAAGCATTGTTTATCAGGCAATGTATTCCTTGTGGAGTTTCTTCTATCACTCTCGCCGCAAACTTTTGCAATACTTGTTCGTCGGCAATATCTCCTGTAAAGCCATAAACATTCATTTGTTTGGCACATAATTTTTCCGTTACAGTCGCAACGGCATCCGCATCCATATCTATAAAATAGACGGCATCACCTTGCGATGCAAAATACTCTACCAGGCAGCGCCCTATCCCTTTGGCTCCGCCAGTTATAACTATTGTTCTCATTGATTGTTATTTTCTTGTTTGCAAAAATACGGAAATTCATGAGTTCTCCCTATCTTTGTGCCCGATTTTATCAACCGTAACTAGCATGAAACCACAATTATTGATAGCATCTCCTGTATCTGGAAGCGGAAAAACTACTTTTACGCTGGGATTGTTGCGTGTTTTGCAGCAAAGGGGATTGCGTACACAAACGTTTAAATGTGGTACTGACTGCCTAGATACTCAGTATCATTCCATTGCTGCTGGTTACGATTCTGTAAATCTGGATGCCTGGCTGGCATCCGACAGTCATATCCAGTCTGTTTATAATAAATATGCAGAAAAGGCAGATGTATGTATAACTGAGGGGAGCATGGGACTCTTTGATGGCTATAATCGTATGCAAGGGAGTAATGCTCATATTGCGCGATTATTGAAGATACCCGTAATATTAGTGCTCAACGCACGTGCAACTGCATATTCAGTAGCGCCTGTATTGTATGGATTCAAACATTTCAAGAATTTGGTTCATGTAGCAGGTGTTATTTTTAATCAGGTTGCTTCATTCGTTCATTTAAATTTGTTGCGTGAAGCTTGCGTCGATGCAGGTGTAGAATGTCTGGGATATTTACCTATAATAGATGATTTTAAATTGCCTTCCCGCCATTCTGGCTTGACACTGACAGCCAGGCGTTCTATAGACGAACAAATAGACCAGATCGCTTCTCTAGTGGACAAATATGTGAATGTAGATAAGTTGTTAAGTTTATGTGAACGCATTTTCCCCTGTCAGCATATTCTTCCTTACATATCTGATTCGGAATTAGAAAACAGACCGATAACAAACAGTAAAAAGTTACGTATAGCTATCGCACGCGATCCGGCCTTTTGTTTTTTATCGCGTGAAACGATTGATTCCTTATCACGAAACGGACAAATTACCTATTTTAGTCCTGTATATGGCAGTGACCTTCCGGAAGCTGATCTGGTTTATATTCCAGGAGGATATCCGGAATTGTTTGCACGTCAGCTATATCGCCGGAAACGATTATTCGGACAGCTTCGCAACTATATTGAGAATGGGGGCAAACTGCTGGCCGAATGTGGGGGAATGCTCCTGCTTTCACACTCTATAACCGCACGTCGTGGGGGAACTGCCTATGAAATGGCCGATATCTTTCCTTTTAATTTTACAGTGACCGATTCGCGAATATGTACTGGCTATCGTCAAATGAATTACCGGAAACTGATGCTGCGTGGTTATGAATCTCATTATACAGAACAGCTTATAACGTCTGAAAATTTAATTCCGGCAGCATCAGTTTATACAATGCGTGGTAATACAGTACCATCTTCGTTCTATCGGCATAATAATGCTTATGCCAGTCTTGTACGCTGGTATTGGGGAGTAAATGATATGCTGGATTTATGGAGTGATGAAGATCTTTTATAGTCGGTCTTTAAAAACTGATATTTATTCCAGCCATAACTGTTGCCCGTGGCATCGGATATCCTGCATTAATCTCATATTTTTGCGCCAGCAAGTTCTCACCGCGTGCCCAGATATTCAACCAACGGCAAGCTTGATATGAAGCCCGTATGTTCCATAAAACAAATTCTTCTGTTTTAATTGGATCGGTTTGTGTATAAAGTCCAGAGATATATTGTATGCCAGTAGATATATCCCAATGTCTATCGTTAAAGTTGACTCCGGTATAAAGCTTGTGCTTTGGGGCTGCCAAAACAGGATTTTTCATATGCAGATAACTATAATTCCCGTCGACAGACCAATATTGACTGATACGCCAGGCTGCTTGTAGTTCTATTCCGGAATTTTCTATTTCGCCGGAATTCTGATTTAGCATACCACTACCATTGGGATTGGGAAGAGTTTCAATAAGATTTTTCCCGTCAATGTAAAACAAGTTTACTCCATAAGTTAATCTGCCGTTCATCAATTGTTGCGAAAAAGCCAATTCATAATTCCACATGGATTCCGGTTGTAAATCGGGGTTCTGTGGCGGAAACATATACATCTCCCGTAGAATTGGGTAACGGAAGCCCTTCGATGCAGAAGCTTTCATTTCGATCGTATGGGGCAAATGAAAAGCCAGTCCTGCTTGTGGCACCCATTCCAATCCAACACGTGAATGATGATCTGCGCGAAGCCCGGCATTGAAAGTCAGCCATGTTCCTATATTTTGGCACAGATCAACATAGCCAGCCAATTCGTTTTCATGCTTGTTTACCAGATCTGATGTTGTACCTATATGCTCTCCACTTACATATTCATTCCAAGCCTTACCTCCGTATCGAAACCAGTCAATCCCTGCTGTTATTCGGTTTCCCTTAAAAAACTGCATACTCTGATAGAGTGAAACTCCCATCATATTATCCCGTGAGTTAAAACGCCCATCCTGAGGTTTCTCTTCTTTCGAAGGTGTATATCCATCGTTAATCCAATGTTTTCCCCAATTGTAAAAAAAACTCAGACCTCCGGATGTCTGTTCATAGTTGTTTTCAATAGCGAATGAAGTTACCCCTCTCGTAATACGCTGGTCACCGTCGAGCAACGGAGCCGTTATCGGTCCCGGATATGATGCATTGAAATGGGTTATGTTTATATCTCCTCGCAAATTCCAGTTGCCGGTCATTTCATAGCCTAATTTTGCATACCCCCCGTATTGTTCAAACTCCATATTGTCACGATGCCCGTCTGTACGATTATACGAACCTGACACTACACTGGAAAAACGTCCTTTACGAATACGGCTGGTGAATTCTGATTCTAATGTGTTGTAAGAACCATATCCCATGTGAATGTTAGTATTTACACCGTTGTCATGCATTTTTCGGGTGACAATATTTATTACGCCACCCATTGCATTGGAGCCATAGAGTACGGATGCAGGACCTCTTAGAACTTCTACCCGATCGGCAAGGAATGACTGGTAAGCATCTGCTATAGGGTGACCGAATATACCGGCATATTGTGGATGACCGTCAATCATAACCATTAATCTGCCTGTCCCGCCACTTAGACCACGCAGCGAAATACCTCCAGCAGCACCAGTTGAAACCCCATATCCCATGATACCTCTTGAGGTGACAAACAGTCCCGGAATTTGTTCGGTAAGCACAGGTAATAAAGAGGGTTGCATGGCATGTTCTATGTCGATGCGGTTGATTACGGAAACAGTTTGTGAAAGATGGCGCACATCTGTCTCGTTACGGCTTCCTGTAACCACTACCTCTCCTATTTCATAAACTTTGCTTGCACGAATTGTATCATGTTTTTGTTCTTGCGACATCCCTGGGGTACAGATCAGGTTCAAAAAGCCTGCAAAAACAATTGTTTTTCTTATATTGGTTATTCTATTCATTACTGATTTTGATTTTAATGGCAAAGATACCCTATTTCAGGATATAATACTTACCTCGATTACTGATTATGTTTACTTTATTATGTTTACTTTATTACGGTTTCTTAGATAAGAAGTGATGTTTTTATAAGCAGTTTATTAGTTTATATAGATTGTACGCGCATTTCTTTTCAGACAAAATACAAGAAAAGTAATGTAAATATTAGAGAAAAAATCATATCTTTGCATTATGATTGAATTAGCAAAACATATTGAAGTATTACTCCTGGAGAACGATTGCGTGATTGTTCCTGGTCTAGGAGGCTTTATAGCTCACTATCGTTCGTGTGTATACAACGAAGATACGGGAGAGTTTTGTCCGCCGGCACGTACAATCGGCTTTAATCCTCAACTTGTCATGAATGACGGTTTGCTTGTACAGTCTTATATGCAAGCATATAATACGGATTTTCCTGATGCAACCCGCAAGATAGAAAAGCTCGTACAGAAACTGAAAGAAGATATTTACCGATACGGACATATATATTTGAACAATGTAGGTACGTTGTATTATAATATGAACGGAGTATATGAATTTGAACCGGAAGCAAATGGTTTCTTTACTCCTTCATTATATGGACTTCAAGGATTTACATTTCCAAAGTTGTCACCAGAGAATGTACCTCAGGAGAAACCTTTGGTCGAATATGCTATGCCCCGCACGGTAAAGACCAGTACACGTCGTTCGTCCTTTCATTATCGCAGATGGAGTAAGAACATTGTGGCAATAGCAGCTGCAATATTGTTGTTTTTCTTGTTTTCTATTCCAGTGGAAAACACCTACTTGGATGATGCTGAATATGCTTCTTTAGGTTCGACTGGATTATTTGATGCTATCAAAAATCATTCTATGGCATCAAGTATTATTACGGTCTCTCCTTCTGTTCAGCAACAGGAAAAGAAACAAAAAACAGTAAAAAAGCAATCTGTAAAGAATAATATCAATACACTGAAACCGGTTGCTGTGAAAATAGAAAAAGTTGCAGCTCCATCGGCAAAGCCGGCAGCACATGTTGTAAAGGATGTGAAGCAACCTGTAGAAAAAAAGACTCCTGCAGCTAATAAAGTGCCTCAAAAAGCGACTACAAAAGCTGGCAGTTATATTATAGTTGCAAGTCTGACAACAAATAGTGACGCAATGCAAGTCGTAAAACAAATGCAGCAAAAAGGTTATAAGGAAGCGCAAATTCTGGAATCGGACGGACGTTTCCGTGTTGCAATCAACCGATATACTAATCAGACTGATGCATATAAACAGATTAAAGAATTGAAGAAAAATGCAGATTTTGCGTCAGCATGGGTGCTTACAACTAAATAAACCGAGAATAATCACATTATGAAAAGAGTCAGATGTCCGAAGTGTGACAACTACATACAATTTGATGAAACAAAATACGAAGAAGGTCAGTCATTGGTATTCGTATGCGATAATTGTAAAAAACAGTTTGGTATCCGTATTGGAAAATCCAAACTGAGTGCAGGTTCCCGTCGTGAAGAAGTCGTTGATGAGAGAGAAGGAACGCAAGATTTTGGCAACGTGATAGCTATAGAAAATGTTTTCGGCTATAAACAAGTGCTCCCTTTGCATGAAGGTGATAATATAATAGGTCGCCGTAGTAAAGGGAATGAAATTGATATTCCTGTAGAAACAAATGATCCAAGCATGGATCGCCGGCATTGCGTGCTGAATGTAAAGCAAAACAAACAAGGTAAAATCGTATATACGCTACGGGATAATGACAGCATAACGGGAACTTTCCTGATGAATGAACTTTTAGGTCCCAAAGATCGTGTACGTATAGAAGACGGAGCCATTTTTACTCTTGGAGCAACTACGCTCATTTTACGAGCTGCAGAAGAAAAATAAATTTTTATATATTAAGGATAACTAAACTAAATAACCTAACTTTTTAACCTAACTTTGTTATGGCATCAAACAACGTAATGATTGTACGCCACAAGCTATTGGAAAAACTGGTCGCTTTGTGGAAGGAAAACCAGCTAGTTGAAAAAATAGATCGTGTTCCTTTGGAATTCAGTCCTCGCCGTTCTCAACCTGTAGGACGCTGCTGTATTCATAAAGAACGCGCCGTAACGAAATATAAGTCACTTCCGTTGCTGGGCTGGGATATGTCTGATGAAACGGATGAACTGACTCCTCTATCGGAATATGCCCGTCAGGCATTGGATCGTAGAAACAAACTTAAAGAAAATATTCTGTGTGTTATAGATGAAGCATGCTCTTCTTGTGTACAGGTTAATTACGAAGTAAGTAATCTGTGCCGTGGTTGTGTGGCCAGAAGCTGCTATATGAACTGCCCGAAAGGAGCTGTACATTTCGACAAGAAAACAGGACAGGCACATATTGATCATGATACTTGTATCAGCTGTGGTATTTGTCATAAAAGTTGTCCTTATCATGCGATTGTATATATTCCGGTACCTTGTGAAGAAGCATGTCCGGTAAAAGCAATCAGCAAAGATGAAAATAATATAGAGCACATAGACGAAAGTAAATGTATTTATTGCGGAAAGTGTTTGAATGCATGTCCGTTTGGTGCAATCTTCGAGATATCTCAGGTGTTCGATGTGTTGGAAGCAATACGCCGTGGTGAACAGGTTGTTGCAATTCCGGCTCCTTCTGTACTGGGACAGTTCGATGCAACTATCGACCAGGTTTACGGAGCTTTGAAAGAGGTAGGCTTTGCTGATGTAATAGAAGTTGCCGAAGGAGCTATGCAGACAACAAGCAATGAGGCACACGAATTACTTGAAAAGCTGGAGGAAGGACAAAAGTTTATGACAACCTCATGCTGTCCTTCATATATTGAGCTAGTAAACAAGCATATTCCTGCTATGAAGCCTTATGTGTCAGGTACAGGCTCTCCTATGTATTATGCTTCACGTATTGCCAAAAAGAAATATCCGGAAGCAAAAGTTGTTTTTATAGGTCCGTGTATTGCAAAGCGTAAAGAAGCACAGCGTGATGAGTGTGTAGACTACGTAATGACATTCGAAGAATTACACTCAGTATTCCGTGGATTAGGTATTGAGCTGGCTCAAGCCAATCCGTATAAGGTTGCCTATGAATCTGTTTGTGAAGCCCATGGCTTTGCACAAGCTGGTGGTGTTGCAGGAGCAGTTAAGTCATATTTGGGTCCTAAGGCAGATGGTATAAAGATGCTGCAGTTCTCAGACTTCAACAAGAAGAGTATCGGACAGATGCGTGCATGGGCTAAGACAGGAAAAGTGGATGCCCAATTCATCGAAATGATGGCATGCGAAGGAGGATGTGTAACAGGACCAAGTGCTTATAATGATTCTGTTTCAGGAAAACGCCAGTTGAATCAAGATTTGCTGAAGCGTACGCTGAAATATGAAAATTATAAAGAAGAATAATCTCTTCTCTACCTTATGAGAAGTTTAATAGAACGTCTTCATCGGGAGCATACACTGGCTCCCGATGAATTTCGTATCTTATTGAGTCAGTGTAATGATAAGGATTTATCCTATATCAATGCTCTTGCAAGAGAAGTTTCACATGCTAGCTTTGGAAACCGGATTTTTATCCGGGGACTTATTGAAGTTGGCAACCGATGTAAGAATGACTGCTACTATTGTGGTATCCGGCGTAGTAATCATCTGATAGAACGCTATCATTTGGATGAAGAAACGATTCTGGCGTGTTGCCGACATGGTTATGAACTGGGATTCCGGACGTTTGTTCTTCAGGGAGGAGAAATGAATGATGATGAAATGATTATACGTACTGTAGCCTCTATTCGAAAAGAGTTTCCAGACGTAGCAATTACACTTTCATTAGGAGAAAAAGAAACATCTGTATACGAACGTTTTTTCCAGGCTGGAGCTAACAGATATTTACTTCGTCACGAAACGCATAACGAGCTTCATTATCGCAAGCTTCACCCTGAAGCTATGTCTTTGTCCAACCGTCTGAAGTGTCTGGCAGACTTGAAGCGTATTGGTTTCCAGACAGGAACAGGGATTATGGTAGGAAGCCCATATCAGACTATTGATAATTTGATAGAAGATATCCTTTATATCGAAAACCTTCAACCAGAAATGATCGGTATTGGACCGTTTCTTCCACATCATGATACTCCTTTTGCAATGATGCCTTCGGGAAGTTTGAACCAGACACTACTCCTACTCTCCATTTTCCGTCTGATGCATCCTCATGCTTTAATTCCTTCTACAACAGCACTTGCTACCCTTTCTCCAGAAGGACGAGAAAAAGGCATATTGGCAGGAGCCAATGTGGTAATGCCTAACCTCTCTCCCGTCATACAACGGAGCAAATATTCCTTATACGATAATAAGGCTTCTCTAGGTGCTGAAGCAGCCGAAGGACTTCTTCTGTTGGAACAGCGACTGAAAGTAATAGGATATGTCATAGATAAAGGCCGAGGAGATTACAACGCATACTAAACATCGTTTTATTATTAAATATAAAGTCAATTATGTATAAAATAGATTCACCTCATGCAGAAGAATTCATCAATCACGATGAAATCATGGCTACACTGGATTATGCAAAAGCCAACAAAGACAATCGTGAGTTGATTCGTTCTATCATAGATAAAGCTCGCGACTGTAAAGGGCTTTCTCATCGTGAAGCCGCCGTTCTGTTGGAATGTGACGACAATGATTTGTTGGAAGAAATATATGCACTGGCACGCGAGATCAAACAGCGCTTTTACGGTAACCGTATTGTTATGTTTGCTCCGCTTTATTTGTCAAACTACTGTGTAAACAGTTGCGTATACTGTCCTTACCACATCAAAAACAAGTCGATTGCCCGCAAGAAGCTTACTCAGGATGAGATTCGCCAGGAAGTCATTGCATTGCAAGATATGGGACATAAACGTCTTGCTATCGAGGCTGGTGAAGATCCGCTGTATAATCCGATAGAATATATCCTGGAATCTATAAAGACCATTTACAGCATTAAGCATAAAAATGGAGCTATCCGTCGTGTGAATGTAAATATAGCTGCAACAACAGTCGAAAATTACCGTCGTTTGCACGATGCAGGAATTGGAACTTATATTTTGTTTCAGGAAACTTATCATAAAGAGAACTACGAAAAACTTCATCCACGCGGACCCAAAAGTAATTATGCATATCATACAGAGGCAATGGACCGCGCTATGCAGGGAGGTATCGATGATGTAGGAATAGGAGTACTATTCGGACTTAATACATATCGGTACGATTTTGTTGGTATGTTGATGCATGCTGAACACTTAGAAGCTACATACGGAGTAGGACCTCATACTATTAGTGTTCCGCGTATCTGTTCGGCCGATGACATCAATGCATCCGATTTTGAAAATGCTATTTCAGATGATATCTTCCAGAAAATTGTGGCTGTGATCCGTATCAGCGTTCCTTATACAGGTATGATTGTTTCTACTCGCGAATCTCAACGCTCACGAGAAAAAGTATTGGCATTAGGAGTTTCTCAACTTAGTGGAGGTTCACGTACAAGTGTTGGTGGGTATGTACACGAAGAAACTCCCGAAGAAAATTCGGCACAGTTTGATGTAAGCGATCGCCGTTCTCTTGATGAAATAGTATCCTGGCTGTTGAGATTAGGGTATATCCCCAGCTTCTGCACAGCGTGTTATCGGGAAGGTCGTACGGGAGACCGTTTCATGTCGCTGGTAAAAACCGGACAAATAGCCAATTGTTGTGCTCCAAATGCGCTGATGACACTACAGGAATATTTGGAAGATTATGCTTCTCCAGAAACGCGTGAATTGGGTGTGAAAATGATCCGTGAACAGATGGAACAGATTCCTAATCCTGCTATCCGTCGTCGTGCTTTGGAAAATCTGGAACGTATTTCCGAGGGGCAACGAGATTTCAGATTCTAATTAATAAAGTTTGAATTTTATGCAAGAAACACCTCGTGCCAACCGCCTGCATATCGGGCTATTTGGCAAACGCAATAGTGGAAAGTCATCGCTGATTAATGCCCTTACTAATCAGGAAGTAGCTCTGGTTTCGGACATAGCAGGAACAACCACTGATCCTGTATATAAAGCAATGGAAATACATGGAATAGGTCCGTGTGTTTTCATTGATACCGCAGGACTTGATGATGAAGGTGAACTGGGAGCACTTCGTATCCAGCAGACTATGCGTGCTATGGATCGCACTGACATTGCATTATTAGTGTGCACAGGAGATGATATAGAGAAAGAACTTGAATGGAGTCGTTTGTTGAAAGAGAAAAATATTCCAGTAATATGGATATTGAATAAAGCAGATTTGCTGACAGATGTTACTTCTACAATTCGTTCGATAGAAAAAAAATGTGGACAGGTTCCCCTTGGAGTAAGTGCCTGCACTAAACAAGGAATGGAAGATATCCGTCGTAGTCTGATTGCTAAATTACCTGATGAAACAATGTCGCGAGGGATTGTTGGCAAACTGGTGGAAGAAGGAGATACGGTAATGCTCGTTATGCCACAAGATATTCAGGCTCCTAAAGGCAGACTAATCCTTCCTCAAGTCCAGACAATTCGTGAATTACTTGACAGGAAGTGCCTCGTAATGAGTTGTACGACAGATCAAATAGATCGTATGCTTCAAGCATTAGTACACCCTCCAAAACTCATTATTACAGATTCCCAAGTTTTCAAGACTGTATATGAAAAGAAACCTTCTGCAAGTAGATTGACTTCTTTCTCTGTCCTCTTTGCCCAATATAAAGGTGACATTGATTATTTCATTGAGGGAGCAAATGCTATTGGAAGACTGACAGAAAATTCTCGTGTCTTGATAGCAGAAGCGTGTACTCATGCCCCACTAACTGAAGATATTGGAAGGGTAAAAATACCCAATATGCTTCGTAAAAAGTTTGGATCAGGATTGCTGATTGAACATGTCTCTGGAACAGATTTTCCTGAGGATTTAAGTAAATATGATCTCATCATTCATTGTGGAGCTTGCATGTTTAATCGTAAATATGTGCTAAGCCGTGTAGAACAAGCACGTAAGCAGAACATCCCGATGACAAACTATGGAGTAACTATAGCATATCTGGCAGGAATTTTAGATAAAATAGATTATTGATGAAAAAAAGTAGGTTTTATTATTGCTTATTTGTGTAATAAGACCTACTTTTGTTCGACAACTCATCTGCGGTAGTAGCTCAGTTGGTAGAGCATTAGCTTCCCAAGCTAAGGGTCACGGGTTCGAGTCCCGCTTACCGCTCCTCTTTGGTTAAAGGCTAATATACTGATAATTAGCGTATTTTAGTCACTGCTTCACAAGCTAATTTCTCTGATTTATAGATTAAAAAAAAGGATATAAACCTCACTTTTGAGGTTTTGCACTTATCTTTTACTTATCCTAAAATTTTTAATCTATATGGCAACACTCAAATTGACCGTATTCAAGGCTAAAGTCTTAAAAGATGGCAGGCATAAAATTAGGATTGCAGTCTGCCACAAACAAGAAACATGTTACATTATTACTAATGTAATTATTGACTCAGAGTCCCAATTCAAAAACGGGCAGGTTGTAAAAAGGCCTGACGCTTCAATGATGAACTCCAAACTAAGAAATCTCCTAAATGAATACCAGGAGAAACTTGATGCTATCAAGAACAAGGAAATATACTCATGTGCACAGATTAAGAATATTATCTCTAAATCTCAGTCAGAAGATGCATCTGCCACATTCCAGCAGATTTGCATAGCATACGAAAATGAGTTGATAGAAAAAGGAAGCAGTGGGTATGCTGGCCTACTCAGAATAAACCGGAGATATTTTACCGAATATGTTCATGGAGATATACTTTTGTGTGACATCACTCCCGAGATAATTGAAGGGTATTCTGGCTTTTTGAGAAAAAACAAAAAGTTAGGAGAAACAACGAATGGGATGATGATGCGACATACTAAAACAATCATCAATCGTGGGATAAAGAAACGTCTGGTGAAATATGAAGTCCATCCATATATTGATTTCTCAATACCCTCTTCTCCAGTAAGGGACATAGACATAAGTGTAGAAACATTCAATGCTATTAGGAAGTCATCACCACAAGAGAAAAGACTTCGCATAGCCAGAGATTTATTCTGTTTGTCGTTCTATCTTGGAGGAATCAACCTGATAGATCTTATGAGTTATGATTTCAGAAAATCCGAAAAGATTGAATATGTACGTACCAAATCAAGGAATAGGACAATAAGCACAAAAATTATCAGCTTTACCATTCCAGAACCGGCCATGGATATTATACAAACATGGATGAATAAAGCAACAGGAAAGTTAGATTTCGGATATAAGTTTACTTATAAGAACTTTCAACGGTATATATCACGTTCATTGGCTATACTCGTTAAATCTATTGGAATCAGTGAGAAAGTGATGTTTTACTCGGCTCGTAAATCTTTTGCTCAGTATGCTTCTGAGATCGGCATTCCTGACGGGATAATTGATTACTGCCTTGGACATTCAGATAGTTCTAAAGGTGTTATCAGATATTACACAAAAGTCCGGCAAAAGCAGGCGGATATGGCTATTTCTCGAGTGATTGATTACGTGAACAATCCAGAGAAATACAAGGAGTACATCGAACTGAGGTCTGATATTATGATGATGAGAGGATAATGATTGATAATAGTTTTTTTGATAAAAAAGATCTATTTTTATAGACTGTAATAAAAATATTGATTATGGCAACATTAGAGTTTTATAAAAGATTAAATTATGATTTCTCTATTTATGAAGGAGAAGAATCTTTACGAGGGCTTATAAACGGAGGTTTTATTGGAACTGAGTCACTGTGTGTTAATGAATTCAACTACCTGGAGTTAAATGCTGCACGTGATGTTATACTTTGTTATTTGAGGCCTATTACTAAAATAAATAAGAATGAAAACTCATATTCTTTAAAGCATATTGTCGAACACATTCTCGCAAAAGAAACAAATGGAGTAATTAACTATATCAGTAATGGGACATTTATTCTTGCAATGTATAGCTGTGGGTTTCGTATATGGCGGACAAAAGGTGATAAGAATTGTTTCTTTAATGTTTCGGGAAAAAGTGTAAAGTACCTTCTTGAAGTAGAAAGTAGGTCGTAAATAAAGCCCTTTCCGGACATTGATTTGGTTAGGGCTTTACATTCAGCTTCAATAAAGCTAATTCTACAATACGAAGATACAAATAACGACGAATTCCACAAATTATAATTGACAAATATCGCAGTAAATGGGCTAAGTCATTTCGTCTGATACTATATCCGCCAGGCTATCTGATATAGATATCTTGAGAGTGATTTTACTATGAAATAACCCTGAAAAGACAAAGAGTATATCAGATATTATGATGATGAGAGGGTAATTTGTCTGACACTATATTTGTTATTTTATGTATACGGCAATGAAGCCGCTACATAAAATTATTTTTAAATGAGAATCATTAAAAACTGCCCATGCTCCTTACAAGCATGGATCGGAGCAGATGAACCTGTTCTGGATGAGATGGATCTTTACTTCTCCTGCAAGAATGAAGTGAAGGAGTATTTAAACAGAAAACTTCAAAAGTTTGAAGGTGAAACAGTTGAGTGTTACATTTATCAATATTATAAGGATAAACCACGTGAGATACAAGTGTCTTTTGATGTGAAAAGGCTGCAATGTACAGAACCATTATAGGGTATTTATGTTGTAATAAGGTAGGTGGGCATTAGACCACCTGCTTTGTTATTTCATACAATATATCTACATTTGCTGCATGAAGAAAAAGAATCTTGAAATACATATAGTAGATCTCTCTACCTCTCTGCCCTTGCCATATGCAGATGAAGGTATCCGTGCTGGATTCCCGAGTCCAGCCCAGGACTATATGGAGCAGGCCATTGACTTGAACAAAGAACTCATCAAGCATCCATCCAGCACATTCTACGGCCGCGTGGTCGGCGATTCCATGAAGGATGAAGGCATAGAAGAAGGCGATATTCTTGTCATCGACAAATCTCTTGAGCTGATTGAAGGTGATTTGGCCGTATGCTACGTGGACGGCGAGTTCACCGTCAAGCGGGTATCTATCGAAGGCGACACCGTTTGGCTAGTACCGTCTAATCCTGCATATCCTCGTATCAAGGTGACGGCCGATAATGACTTCTTAGTCTGGGGTATCGTCACATATACCATTAAAAAGAACCGTAGAAGGAGGTAACTATGTTCGGCCTGATGGACTGTAACAATTTCTATGCCTCCTGCGAGCGGGTGTTTAATCCTTCGCTGAACGGCCGGCCCGTTGTCGTGTTGAGCAACAACGACGGATGTGTCATTGCACGTTCCAACGAAGCGAAGGCACTTGGCATCCCGATGGGTGCTCCAGCTTACCAGATACGTGAACTGGTAGAGAAGCATGGAGTAGCAGTATTCTCATCAAACTATACCCTTTATGGGGATATGTCCTCCAGGGTAATGTCTATCCTTTCATCACTTGCCCCCGAAATTGAGGTCTATTCTATCGACGAGGCATTCGTGAACCTTGATGGTATCACCGATTATCAGATCTTGGGAACTAATATAGTTAATAAGGTATATAAAGGCACTGGCATACCTGTCAGTCTGGGCATAGCACCTACCCGCACCTTGGCAAAGATGGCCAATAAATTTGCAAAGAAATATCCTGCTTACAAACGTGTCTGCATCATTGATTCGGACGAAAAGCGGGAGAAAGCCCTGCGTTTGTTCGCTATCGGAGATGTATGGGGTATTGGTCGCCGTCAGGCCGCGAAACTAGAGAAGGAAGGTGTTAAGACAGCATACGACTTCACCCAGTTACCTGTTTCATGGGTACGCAAGTACATGACTGTAGTAGGTGAACGCACATGGAAAGAACTTCGTGGAATACCCTGCATCACAGAGAATATTCTCCCACGCAAACAGATTTGCACATCACGTAGCTTCGGTCAGATGATTGACAACATTGAGCAGATGGATGAAGCTGTGTCGACATTTGCTTCGACCTGTGCCAAAAAATTACGGGAGCAGAACGGATATGCCGTATCTCTCTTGGTTTTCATCCTGACTAACCGTTTCCGGCAGGACCTTCCGCAATATTGGGAAAGTGTATCAATCACTCTGCCGGTACCCACGGACGATACACTTGAAATAGTTCATTATGCACTATCTGGGTTACGAAAGATCTTTAGAACTGGATACCAATATAAAAAGGCTGGTGTCATCATTACAGAAATCACCTACAACATCCAACATAACCTATTCGACACTGTTGACCGAGGTAAACGTGAGCGACTGATGAGTGCCATCGACAATATTAATGGTAAGCACGGACATTCCGTTAAATTGGCAGTTCAAGGTCAAGGAAGTGGCTGGAAACTGAAGCAGGAACAACTATCTAAGCATTATACGACGGATTTAGGGGAGATTATAGAGATAAACTGCAAGTGAATATTCCAATAAATATTAAAAAACAAAGCCCCTTCCGGATATTACTCTAGTCGAGGCTTCCAATTGTTTCAATAAAAGCGGCTTCTATTTTGCAAAATGTATATTATACTTAAGAGAAGCTTTGTTATGACAACTTATTTTACAGTTTTTACTTCATAATATATTGCCATTGCAACATATTGTTCATCACTTAGATTTACTATTTGAACAATCTTCTCTATCTTATTTATTTGCAAAAAACGATTTACCATTTTTTCAACTTCTGAAAAAGAAGAATCTGCTATTATTTTACACTGTATCATATTGATAATAATCTATTTATATTAAGTTGGTCTATTTTTTCTTAGAGAATACATATCTTCTTCTTTATCAGAATACATATCTGATTGAACTAAGCGAATATAGGCACTCATTCTCGGATCGGTAAATCTATAGACTCCCTTAGTTAATCTCCTAAGAATCTTATCATTTGAATTAGACACAAGTTTACTCAAATATTGATTTAATCTTTGTTGAGTTATGTCTTCATCAAAAATAAAATTAAAAACAAATTTTATATCTTTACTTCTAATAAATTCATCATAACATAATGCTGTAGCATATAATACTTTTCTGTAAACTACCATTGTAGAAGATGATTTTACTGTTTCATCATAAGATTGACGTAAAGAATTTTCACAGTCACTAATGGATTTTTCAATTGCGCTATTAACTAAATCAATATCAATCTCTTTCAATTCACTAATAATTGCCATTTCTGCTGCCTTCAAAGCTATGAGATGGGTAAAGTGAGGATAGCCTGAACTTAGTCGACAAATACGATATTTAGCATCTCGTGTAAAATTTAGCTTTAATCTAACCGAGCCACTATTAATAATATCAACAAGTTCTCTCATAGACATCTTAGATAATTTTATTTCTTTTAAACACCTCTGTACAGAAGGATGGCCAGCAGTTAGTTCTTCGGCAGATTCTGCAATACCAACTATAAATATTTTAAAAGAGGAATTTGAATCACTTAGTAGTTTTATAACTTCTGCTATTTTATGTTTATCATCGTTATTGGAAATTGCATCAAATTCATCTATAAGCAATAATATATTATTATCTTTAACCTTATTACAAATCCATGATGGAGATTGTGCCCTATCACTAACTCCATTACGTTCCGTACAATGTTGATATCCAAATCCCACTTTATTAAAAGCCAAATTATTGGTATCCTTTCGAGCAGAAATAGAAAGATCTACACCACATTTCATCAAAGCCTCTTCAAATATACTAACGAATGTGTCAGATTTAGAACATCGTTTTATTATTAGTTCTTTATCTGTAATTTTTATCAACTTACTAGAAGCAATATTAGCTAATGAACTTTTACCTACCCCTCTATCTCCAAACAACAAAACATGTTGTCCAGGAGTATTCAAAGTGGATAAAATCTGTTGTACTTCTGAACTTCTACCACGAAATAAACTTTCCTGATTTATTGGAGTATGTGGGGTAAAAACATTACGGACACCACTCTCATTTAACCTACGTTCATCCTCATAAAAAATGTCATCCAGGTAACACATAATTTTTTATTTTATATTAATGACAAATATAAACAAAAAAATCATGTGTCAGACTAACGTATAAATATATTCTCATCATCTTTATATAAGATAAAACATTAAAATTAAAATTCTATGTCACATCCCTATAAAATACATTCTTTTCAAAGCAAACTTTAGTCTTACTGACAATTAAACACAAAGGCATACAAGTTCGATTCGTCACAGAATCTCTCAGAGAAAAAAGTAAAGTAAAGGAATAAAAAGCCCAATTATCCAAATGGGGGATATCATTATCAAAAATATTTGCAAGGCGAATATAACCTCTATTATAGCTAAGTATCGATGACCGTTTATATCAGTATTTTTTATATTGTCATTCTTTTCATCTTATACACTATCAGACCGATAAATATTAAGGAGACAGTGACAACTACACCTATTGCCCACTCTCCGATATCGAGCCGGAACTGCTGCCATCTAGTAAGTTCCTTCACGACCGGATAAGGGACTTGGATACTATCCGTATTTGTTACATACAACGTGTCAGTCCTGTCCTTGTACTTATATATATAACGGTCTTTATAAAGGAATACGGTATCACCCTTATCCACTACATAAATAGAATCCCTATGGTAAACAGAGTCTACCTGAACCCTATTGATATAGATGCTATCATGTTTTACCGTTTCTACCGGTACATATTTCACGCTATGGCAGGAACATATTGCCAAGATCAGCACAATGATACACATGAAGGGAGCTAGTGTAATACACCGACTCACCTTCTTAATTATGTAGTTATAGAGTTTCATGGGAGCAAATCTTTGTATTCCTCCTTAGCATCAAAACAAGGACACATCTTCGTCCACTCGCAAGGTTCCACGATACCATCACCATCCAGGTCTGGGCTGGTATCACGATGTCCCAGCACTTCCTTAATACCAGGGTACTGCTTAATCAGCTTAGCAATCAGTTCGCGCAATGCTTCCTTCTGTTCAGGCGTTCGTGTATCAGCGGCCTTGCCGTGCGCATCAAGCCCACCTATGTAACAGATACCGATACTATGCTTGTTGTACGATACTTCGGAAAATCCCTTAGAATTACAGTGAGCACCGTCTATAGTCAGGCTTCTACCAACCTCTACCGTACCATCCAGACGGATAACAAAATTGTACCCTATTGTGGTAAACCCACGCTGAAGGTGCATCTGTGTAATTTCCTTCTTACCTATATCCTTCCCTGCCTTAGTCGCAGAGCAGTGAACTACGATTGCATCTATCTTATTCATTTCTTCTCCTCCTCTTTTGTTACTTCTTCAATTATTTCTCCGGCTGTATTATACTTCTTCTTGATATATCCGACCAACAGCCGCTTAATTGATACTTTATTCTTGATTCCATGTATGGCACATATATGCTCCATGATACTGTCAAACTCGAAAACAATAGCCAGCCCTAACCCGCACATGGAGCTGATTGTGTAAGAACAGATTCCGACTGGCTGAAGAATGGCAATACCCAGCATAAACCCCAACACCAGATACGAATTATACTCGATAAACTTGCACATCGTCCGGCGCCCGGCCCTGCTGAACCGGAAATCCTCTCCTCTCTTAACCACACTGTCGATGATGCCTAGAACAAAATCCGCTACGATCATTACGACGATAAATGCCAGCATCCAGCGAAGCTCGAACACTACCCCTTTTATCTCTCCAATAAAGGAGTAAGCCCCGGCAACTAGAAGCTGCGGGGCTATTATGGTAATCAGATTCTGCATTACTCCTTATTTACCTTACCACCGAACAACTTGGCCAGCCACTCAGACGTAACCACTGACACAATTCCAGTCGATGCCAGTGCCACGAACAGCGCATCAATCATCACAACCCAGATACTTGCGTCTGCCGGAGGAAAGCCGAGATTCATCCACCAACTGAAGAAGGTAACGACTACGCCGACAACGGCCGTCACCCACATAGTTACCCATTTGTTCATCGGATTGCTTAACTTTGAGGCAATAAAGCCAACCCCAGACGGAACAACGATCGACACCAATCCGGTAAAGCTGGCAAATCCGGTCAGGAACTCCGGTACAGAAGGTTCTACACTAGCGGAAGTTTCCGCAAAAACACTCACCACGCACATCAATAGTGCAACACACATGAAAACGAATCTTTTCATACAATTAAGGTTTTAAATTAAACAAAAACGCCCATAAGCGCATTCCGGTAATGGAACACGCTCATGGGCGCAACTACTATTTCACACACAAATCTACTCATTTACCAAGGCTTTTCAGCGAAGGTAAACAAGTTAAAAACGAACAAAGAATATATTGTTTCAAATCGACTGACAAAGCGTGTCAGTAGAATTTAGGTAGAGCCTATCAAGTCTACCCATACTCTACCGGGCTGAAGCATAATTTTGAAAGTTTTTTACAACTGTCCTTTTCTTTACTGCCTTCAAGTCTCGCAAAATTGTTGATGAAAGAATCTCCGAATAGATTTCTGTTGTCTTGACAGACGTATGGCCAAGTAACTTCTGAACTGTCGTAATCGGGACACCTTGATGAATGAGCAGCGTAGCACAGGTATGTCGAGCCACGTGGAATATACAAGGCGAAGCAAGTAATAGTGAATAGGTAAAGATTAAACGTAAGTCGTTTGAAATGAGCTGTATTTCTGTATTCTGCAAAATGTGGAAAATGCAAACGACAACGGAATATTGAGGTTGTTCAGTTACCAAACCGTTATCCGGGTAGTTACCGAAACGGAAAGAGGTAACACAAAGCGATGAAAAGAAAACCTCACCGTTTTGTTTGCACTCATACACAGTGTTTTGCATATCAAGGAACGCTTATATGGCAAGTAATTTTGCACTAAAAAATATAAGCGTATGAAAGTAGAAAAATTCAAGGTATTGCTCTACCTCAAAAAGAGCGGACCGGACAAGTCGGGAAAAGCTCCCATCATGGGACGCATCACGATAAACAGGACAATGGCACAGTTCGGATGCAAACTGTCCTGCACTCCCGAATTATGGAATCCACGTGAAAGCCGTCTGAACGGCAAAAGCAAGGAGGCGGTTGAGATCAATGCCAAGATTGAAAAGTTACTGTTGGCGGTAAACACGGCATTCGACAATCTTGTGGAGCGCAAGATTGATTTCGATGCCACCGATGTGAAAGACCTTTTTCAGGGCAGCATGGAAACACAAATGACGCTCATGCGAATGACGGATGTCGTCTGCGATGACCTCAAAGCCCGTATCGGCATAGACAGGGCAAAAGGGACTTATCCCGGTTATCACTATATGCGCCTGACAATCGGGGAGTTCATCGAGACCAAGTACAAGGTGAAAGATTTGGCATTTGGACAACTGACAGAGCAGTTCATCCACGACTATCAGGCATTTGCCACCGGTAATAAGGGTTATGCGATTGATACCGTCCGCCATCATCTTGCCATCCTGAAGAAAATATGCCGTCTGGCGTATAAGGAGGGATATGCCGACAGAATCCACTTCCAGCATTTTACCTTACCAAAGAAGACGGAAACGACACCACGGGCATTGAGTCGTGAATCGTTTGAGAAAATCCGTGATGTGGAAATACCCGTTTACCGCAAATCCCATATACTGGCAAGGGATATGTTTCTCTTCGGGTGCTACACCGGGGTCTGTTATGCGGATGTTGTCTCGATTACCCACGAGAACCTATATACGGATGAGGACGGTGCTTTGTGGTTGAAGTATCGAAGAAAGAAAAACGAACTTCGTGCCAGTGTGAAACTGTTACCGGAAGCGATTGCGCTGATTGAAAAATATCATAGTGAGGATAGGGACACCCTGTTCCCTTTGCTGCATTGGTCAAATCTCAGACGACACATGAAAGCGTTGGCGGCACTGGCAGGCATCAAGGATGATTTGTGCTATCATCAGGCGAGGCACAGCTTCGCCTCGCTGATTACGCTTGAAGCAGGTGTGCCGATAGAAACCATCAGCAGGATGCTGGGGCATTCCGACATTTCCACAACACAGGTCTATGCCCGTGTCAGCCCGAAGAAACTTTTCGAGGACATGGACAAGTTCATAGAAGCCACCAAAGATTTTCAATTAATTCTTTAATACAGAAAACGATATGCGAAGTACATTTTCACTTTTACCCTACATTAACCGCAGCAAAGTAAAGGCTGACGGTACGACCGCCATACTCTGCCGCATAACCATTGACGGCAAACAGACTGCCATCAGTACGGGGATTTATTGCCGACCGGAAGAATGGAACAGCAAGAAAAACGAGATTAAATCCGTAAGGGAAAATAACCGCTTACGAGAATATTTACGACTGACAGAGGAAGCCTACAATGAAATACTGAAATCGCAAGGTGTGGTCAGTGCCGAGATTTTGAAGAACCACATATCCTTGAACAACATCCATCCGACCACTCTTCTACAGATGGGAGAATGGGAACGTGAGCGGTTGAAGAAGCATTCCGAGGAAATAGACTCGATTTCTTCCTATCGAAGTTCAATGTATTATCAGAAGTACCTGACGGATTTTCTTACGTCCATCGGTAAAAAGGACATTCCCCTTGAAGAAGTGACGGAGGATTTCGGCAAGTCCTACAAAGCCCACTTGAAGAAATGCAAGAACTTCGGGGTTTCCCAGACCAACCATTGCCTGCGTTGGCTGAACCGCCTGTTGTATCTGGCAGTCGATAAGGAGATTCTTCGTGTAAATCCCTGTGAGGACTTGGAGTATGAGACAAAGCCGGAAGCAAGGCACAGGTACATCAGCCGTGAGGAGTTCAAGAAGATACTTTCCACACCGATGTATGACAAGCGTATGGAACTGGCAAGACGGGCTTTCATATTTTCCACCCTGACGGGACTGGCGTATGTGGACATCAAACTTCTTCATCCCCACCATATCGGAACAAACGCTGATGGCAGACGGTACATCCGCATCAACCGGAAAAAGACAAAGGTGGAGGCATTCATACCCTTACATCCCATAGCGGAGCGGATATTGTCGCTGTATAACACGACCGATGACGAGAAGCCCGTGTTTCCTCTTCCCAACCGTGATGCCCTATGGTTTGAGGTTCATGAATTGGGAATAACCATAGGAAAAGAGGAAAACTTGACCTATCACCAAAGTCGGCACAGCTTCGGCACTTTTTTGATTTCGGCGGACATACCGATTGAGAGTATCGCCAAGATGATGGGACACTCCAATATTAGGACGACACAGGGATATGCACGGATAACCGATGATAAAATTTCCAAAGATATGGACAAACTGATGGAGCGAAGAAAGGAAATATCGGCTGGCGAAAAGAAGAAATAGCAAATAATCATCATAAAATAAAGGGATTATGAGCAGAGGTATAATTACAATCAGTGATACGGGTGCAGTCACCATGCCGACCGCACCCGTATGGATGATGCAATTTGAGATTGCCGACCTGTTCGGGGTGTTCTCGTGCAATGTCCGCAAGACGATACGGGCAATCTATAAGAACAATGAACTGAATGAAGCCGATACGATGCGATATGTCAGGCAACCGGATGGTATCAGCTATGACGTTTACAACCTTGAAATGGTTATAGCCATTGCATTCAGGATATGCAGTAAAGAAAGTGCCTTGTTCAGAAGGTTTATAATAAATGAAATCAGCACCACCAAAAGAGAAACGCCTGTTACGTTGTTTGTTTCCTGTGGCAGGAGTAATAACCGATGGTATAGTTGAGGTTCATCCCGTCAGCCACTTGTTTCCGTTGCCACACGTTTGAAAGGCATCCGACAACGAAAAATAAGCAACTGATGGGTAAAGAGCAGAAAAGGAACGGCTTACAGACGAAGCGCAGTATTGACACTTCATCCGTAAGCCGTTCCTTTTTTCTTTTTGTCGAAAGTCTATTGCTGCCGCAATACAGGGCATACGGCAAACTGCACTCCTTTAAGAAAAATCAAGTTATCCTTTGTCGGTAGGCGGAGCGGTAGCCGTCATTCAGCATCCGTTCGATGTCGGATTCACGGTAGAGGATTTTACCGCCCAACTGGATATAGGCGATACGCCCTTCATTGCGGTAGTCCTGAAGTGTCCGGCGGCTCACCTTCAGCCGTGCCGACACCTCCTTGTCAGTGAAGAAACGCTCACCGCCCAGTGTCGGGCGGTAATTGGCGGTCAGGTGCTCTACATTATCAAGCAGTCGGTCAAGACTGCCCATAAAGTGGATTATCCACTTGTTGTCCTTGTTAATCAACTCATTCATATTACTCTGGATTTAGTGGGTGTTGTCATTATATTTAATTCATATAGTCTTTCCTTTGAACTTCGCTTCCTTTCTTCTATCCTCCACAACGGAAACAATGAGCTCCACGTCTTCGGGACGGTAATACGTCTTGTGGTTTATCTGTGAATAAGCCAGCGTGCCGTTATCCCGAAGCGTCTGTAACGTGCGAGGGCTGATGTTGAGCATACGGCACACGTCCTGATTATCCATCCATTCGCTCATTTTCTTTTCCCCGTGCAGATGGCAGATGGCATCCATACGGCTGACGAAACGGTCAAACTTGGCGACCATTGCCTCAAAGGTCTTTCTTTCGATTGATACGATTTCCATATTGCCTTTCTTTTAATTATTACTGTTTCTTTTGCCACAAAGAAATACATTATCCGCTGTCATGCAATGGATTTTCAAAAAGTGGCAGCGTGTTGCGCCGATACGGTAGTCATTGTCCGGGGTACTGCTTGCCGGTTATCTGTGAGCAAGCCGGTGGAATACGATTTCCGTTCAGCCTTTAATTCCCATGTTTTATAAATGTAGATACTAATTGAAAAGTGCGCTGTATTCTAATTGAAAAGAGCTCCATCCATAACTTGTTACAAAATTACTATAAGTTTAAAATATTCATTTATTTTGTCTCATTTTTTGTGTTTCCTTAAGCCTATAAGACAGTCCGGTCATATTAACCAGATAAGCTTTATGTGTAAGCCTGTCAACCATTGCCGCCACAAGCACCTTGTCCTTTATGATTTCATTCCATCTGTTAAAAGCCAAATTAGTAGTAATGATTGTAGCCTTTTTTCCGGCTCTTAACGACAGGTGGTTAAAAAGCAGTTCTCCTCCTTCCTTGTCACAACTGACATATCCGAACTCATCACAGATGACCAGATCGTATTTTTCAAACCTTAATTGTAGCGTCCTCAGTGTCTTTGCTGATTTAGCCTCCCTTATCTGGGTAAGCAGGACCGGCACTG
>CEBV01033078.1_pt1 | contig 46375 bp, 28 predicted proteins | sample 554741 | NCBI WGS metagenome assembly CEBV01 (sample SAMEA3182070, study PRJEB8094) | gut metagenome | biome: human; feature: gut; material: Stool; isolation source: human stools | place: Canada | collected 2011-11-22 | reverse complement strand
GAGGCAATCCGTCGAGCGATTCGATATGCCGGGACTTTTGTCATTCGAAGCAATGTGCAGGCCGATCCGTTCAAGGCACTTGAGGCTTATCGGATGCGCAGCGTTGTTGAGATGGATTTTGAGCAGTTCAAAAACTGGGTCGACGGTGACCGACTGAGATGTACCCAGAGTTCTTATTTGGGCAAACTTTTTATTTGCACTATTGCTACGTCACTGCGTTTGATGATGCTCAGGCGTGCTCATGACAACGAATCGGCTGAGGTAAAAATTCCTTTCAACTCGATGGATTGTCTGATGGCAAAACTGCGCTCCTTGAAAGCTGATAAGCGCAGAACTGCCAATGCCTGGATTCTGAGGGCTATAAGCAAAAAGCAACGAGAGTTGCTCTCGTTGCTTTCTGTTGATCTTCCCCCGAAAGTTCTCCGTTAGGGATCATTTGATCGGGAGTTCGGGGCGCAACTCCAGCGTTTTAGCGCCAGATGCACCTTCGGCATGAAACCATGTCAAATGCGGCAACTGCCGCCGTCACTGACAATCAAAATGAGTGCGTCAAACCAATCGAGGCAGCCGTACGGTTCGTGGTATTTTCATCTTTGTTGAGCCAGCCTTCGCCTTTAGCCCAAGAGACGACAGCGTAACCCATCGTGCGGTTGCTGAAATAGTAGTGGCAGCCCAAACCCACGGCGTAACGCTTGAAGTCGCCGTCCTGACCTGACGGAGCTCCTTCGAACTCGCCGTCCTGGTACTGCACCTGAGCAAGCCAGTTGGCCGAACCCACCGTGTAGCGGACCCCCAAGAATCCGGAAATCGCATCGTACGCGTCCGAGCTCGTCTTCAAGAGATCCGAATCGAAGTCGTATTCGTTCCAGTTGGCGTCGCTCATGCGGCGGTTGTTGGTGAAGTAGTTCAAGCCCGCATAGAGCGTCGTGGCACCGCCACCCGGTGCCCATGTGGCAGCAAGCTTATAGCTGAAGGCATCTTCCCAGTTCTTCGTATCGTAACCGGTTCCGTAGTACTCGGAACTGTCACCGTAGAACTCGGCTTCAACCGCACCGATCAGCTTGACGTTGCTGCCGTCCCAGCGCAGCGCCACATTGAGCCACTTGCTGTTGTTGACCCAGCGATCGTCTTCGTCGTCGGCTTCATTCGTGAGCGAATACTGCACGCCGAGCTTGGCACCCGCAAACGTCGGAGACACGTAGTAGATCGTGTTGCTGTGCACGTTCCAGACGTTGACCTGAGAGGCCTGGATACCGGCGTCGACGTAACCGGTTTCAAACGGTTCGAAGTCCCAATACCAGGACAGAGAGCTCATACCGGACGAAAAGCCGCCGACACGACCGAAACCGAGCGTTCCCCAGTCGCCCGAGAGATAAATCTGCGATTCACGGTTGAAGATCTTGCCGTCCTCCCCCTGCGCACCGGTGTCACTGTTGAAACCGGCTTCCAAAACAAAACCGAGCGTCAAATTGTCGCCCAGATCTTCGGTGCCCTTAAAACCGAAACGAGGACCGGCATAGTTGCCGCTCGTCATGGCAAACGAATCGTCGCCGCCTTCGGTGTGCTGATACGTAAAGCCCGTATCCACAACGCCGTAGAGCGTCACTTCCGTTGCGGAGGCTACGCAGGAGAGTGCGGACAAAACCGCGGCTGTGGTGAGTGTCTTTTTCATGATGCGTTAGTTCTCTAAACAATTTTGGCCTGCGAACAATTTCACAGGCCCCTTGGTATCCCGACGAAATCGCCTAGGTCGGAGAGAGAACTCGCCATTTTAGACGGTCTTTGTAGCAATTCCTTCCGCGTTCTTGACCATCAGATCAAGCTTGTTGTACGGGATTTCAATTCCCTCCTCAGCAAAGCGCTTGAGGACATCACGCAAAATATTGCTCTTCAGAACAGCTGTTCCGTTTTCAGGATTCGTCACCCAAAAACCTGACTTGAGAGTGACGCCGCTTGCGGCCAATTCCGACACCACCACCCAAGGCTCCTTGGTTTTAAGCACTCTGGGCTGCTTCTTGATGCATTCGGTGAAGATTTCAAGTGCGCGATCAATGTCGCTTTCATAGGCGCAGGAGATTTCAAGATTCGTAGCGCTTTCGCGTTCGGTCAGCGAATAGTTCATGACGGTTCCGGTCACAAAATTCTCATTCGGAACAATCAGTTCCTGTCCTGCCGAACTGCGGATCACCGAATATCGCGTATTGATCTGCGTGATCACGCCGGTAAAACCGCTTACCTGCACCAGATCGCCGAGCTTGACGGAGCGGTCGAACAGAATGATGAAGCCTGAAATGTAGTTGGAGGCAATCTTCTGCATGCCAAAGCCCACGCCAACGCCCACGGCGCCGCCGACCACCGACAAAATCGTGAGATCAATACCGACGCTGGAAAGCGCAAACAAAAGGGCCACGATCAACAGACTGACGCGAGCAATACGAGCGAACACCACGCGCAGATTCATTTCGAGCTCGTCCATCTTGAGGATGGCTCGCTCACAGACGTCAGCCAGGCGACTTGCCAGTCCCATCGTCACCAAAACGGTGATGATGCCGACAAAAAGCGTCCAGATTGTGAATTTGTCCGAACCGATCGGAAGCGTGTAGTTCTTCATCATCTGAACAACTTCAGGCAATACTCCGACTATTTCGAGCACGGCAAGCGTCCAGAACACGCCGTAGATTGCCTTTCTCATGCCGACGCCAAGCGTTTTAGCCCCAAAGATGGCTTCTACAAAACGCAGGATCACAAGCAGCAATGCCCAGGCGTAAAAGATCTGATAGGCAACGCGCACCAACACCAGTCGGCTTCCCTGCTGAACCAATTCTGTCGAATGCAAGAACGTCACAACCAGAGACAAAAGCAAAGCCGCCGTAAATGAGAAAAGAACGGCTCGCGACAGGTCCAGCAGGAAAATCCAACAACGCGGCAGCCATTTGTCAGCGCCGACGGAAAGATTGACCGCAATGGCCTGCAAACGAACGCCCAAAGTACGGGAAGCGTAATAGGCAATCAGTGCCGCCACGGCAATGGCCAACACTTGATAAAGCACGGAAATGGAAAAAAACTCCCGAATCCAATCGAGTTCCACGGAAGAAACCATGGAAACCACAGCGTCTACATTGACTCCCATTTCGGAAGCTGCATTAAGTGATTCACTCATTTGAGAATTGATAGCAAAATCAGAAACTTGAAAAGCAGACACAAAAAGTTGCCGTCTCTCCTACCCTGTCTTGGGTCGAGAGAGACGGCATATGCCTGTTTTATCTTTGAAGAAAGCGGCGGCCGGAGTTCCGCCGCTTATCCGTTATCAGAACGTCCAGCGAGCAAACGCCTGGAACGCATTGTTGTTGCGACTGAAGCCACCGGCACCGTGCTGGAAGTTGGCGCCGAATGTGAAGTTGTCTTTTTGCATGCCCAGACCGATCTTCGCATTGAAGACCGCGCCTTCGAGCACGCGCTGATCAACCGCGGCACCGGCGTTCACAACCGATGCCTCCTTGTCGCCCAACTGCGGCACGACCGACAGATCAAGTTCGGGAACGACCATCCAGCCGCCCTTGGCTTGTACCTTGCCGGAGAATGCGACGCCAATCGGCGCTTCAAGCGCATTGACATCATCAATTTCCGTGCCGTTGTAGTCGTCAAACGAATAGTTGGTGTAGCGCAAACCGATATGCGGCTTTACCTCAAACGTATCGCTCGAATAAGCTGCAAACTCAGCGCGAACGCCCAACGAAACGGCATCACTGTCCATGGAGCCGCCCATATTGACGCCCTCGAAGGTGCCGGCAATGTCGTTTTCGGTTCTCAGGTACGTCACGTCGCCCTTGAGTGACATCAGCCCGATGTCATGCTGCGCATAGACCGACAAACCGTAGAACGTTGCGTCATTCTTCGTGCCGATCACAGCACCTCGACTCTCAATGTCACCCGTACCGACGGTAAGAGCGCCGCCGATCAAGGTGCCGTTACCAAGACGCACGTCAGTGCCGAGCACACCGCCGTAGAGGTCGGCCTTGTAGCCCGAGGCGTCGCTAAAGAGCTCATCGCTCTTGTTGTAGGTGGCAATCACCTGCGCCCACACGGCGTTGTTTGCGTCACCGATACGCTTTTGCTGAGCGCGGCTCTCAACAGCACGGTTGAATTCCGTCAGATAGTCGTATGTGGCGTTAAAGGCACCCGCTGTCACCGGGAATGTGGCGATCTCACGGGCGGCCTGGTTACCGGTGCCGGTCAAAGTGAACTTACCGTCCTCGGTCAGCGTGCCGTATGCGCCGGTTCCGGAACTGAAGAGAGCATTGAACGCCCGGCTGACATAGTTGTTGCCGCCGTTGGCCGTGACATTGTGCACAACATCCTGAAGGTCTCCGTCAAGCGTACCGCCGGTCACCTCTTCAATGCTCTTGACCTGCATAGAGATTTCGCCGTTGCTGATCACAAAATCTTGCAAGACATTGCTACTGGTGAAGTCGAATTTGCCTTCGTCTTCTTCATCCACAGCAAATGCAAGCGAGCCGCTCGTGCCCATCAGCCAGCCAGAGAGGTCGACCGAAACAGATCCTTCGTCGGCACCAACATAGTCAATACCGAGGCTGTTGCCTTCGCTGTCAGCAAACAAAGCGGACCCCGAAGTCATGTTCGATGCATCGATGACCAACGTTGAATTGTCGCCAAAGTAAACGCCGGAGCCGCTAATCTCGGAATCGTCAACGCCACCGACAATCAAGCCGGAATTGTTGCCAGTGAATTGGATCGACGAATCCAGATTGATCACGGCATCGTAGCTGTTGCCTTGCTCAACGTCAGCCCCCGAGTAAACCCCCTTGTTAGCTGAATTGGTGGTCAGCGTGTTGCCGAACTTTTGATCGGCTTCACTACCGGCGTTAACGGTGATGAATCCGTTGACAGTCGGAGCACTGCCATCAGCGCCAGGAGTCAGGACAGCATTGGCGCCGTTACTCAGAGCCACGTTGCCCGTCAGACTGCCGGTTTCAAAGCCGGCTTCGAAGCGGGAGGCAGCGTCATCCGTACCGGTTGAACTACCTTCAAAAGTGATCGTGTCCTGGTTAGAGGCGTTTTCATAGCTACCAAAGTCAATAGAACCGGCCGAGATGGTGCCGTTAAGGGTCCCACTTTCCGGAGATGCGCTCGTGCCAACCTTGTTGCCGATCTCTTCGCCCAGAACAAATGAGCCGTTGGTTACGACAGAAGCGCCGGCGTCAAGCGTAAGGCCTCCGTTGGCTCCTCCAACAGTCGTCTTCTCGTCCGAATTGTTCACATAGTCTGCACCCGGCCCCATCGCCAAGCCGCCGGTGAATTGCGCCTCGCCGCCAACCGTTAATGTGCCGTTGCCCCAGATCTGGGTCTTATTCCCGGCTGCGACCGACCCCACTGTTACAAAGGATGTCTTGTCATAGGAACCATCTTCACTCGGCTTGGCATCCTCATCGCCAATAATGAGGCCCAGTCCATCATCATTGCTTCCACTGACGGTGAGCTTGCCATCGGCTGTCACCAATCCGGAGGATACGTCAACGTAGCCGCCGGCCTTGATGTCTCCGTCGGCAGAGACGGAACCATTGCTGCTAACCGAAATGTTGCCGGCTACATCAATGTTGCCGCCCGTCGCGTCGGCACCTTCTCCGACAGCTTCTGCCGATACAAAGCCTCCGTTGACGATCAGGTCAGGTGCACCAGAACTGTCTTTCTCGCTCAGCTGCAGGTCGCCCTGAGCCGTGAAGTTGCTGCCTGCATCGGCCTTGAAGTCGCCGTGGCCGGTGAAATCCCCCGCAGTTATCGTCCCCTTGTTGAGTTCCGTCGTGCCGGAAACCGTCACATCGCCAAGATTTGCCGTAGCACCGATACGATTGTCTTCACCTTCATCAGGAGCCGGATTTCCCACGGTCAAATCGCCGGTGACTTCGGTTTCAATCTCGTCATCACCAAGGACAAAGTCATTTCCACTCTCGTCGTTGTAATGACCGCCGTCGGCAATCGTCAGATCGCTGTCAAACTTACCCTTGCCGTCAACATCCACTGAACCTGCAATTTGAGCTGTCCCCTCAACGGAAAGATCACCACCGATGTCGACGTTGGAGTCTGTTCCTGTGGTAAACGAACCGCCAACCGTAAGGTTGCCCTCATCGGCTTGAGACGGATTCATGCCGACCGAGAGCTCACCGTTATCGTTGACAGTCACGTCGCCACCGACGGTGGTTGAACCATCGGTCACAAAGGAACCGTTGGGCTCGCGCGAATCTCCGTCCTCCTTGCCGATTGTGAGGTTGTTGTCAATATCGGCATCGTTGGCGGTCAAACTGCCTTCAATCGTAGCGTTGCCGTCATCTTCACCCGTTCCGGCAACGTCAAACGAACCGCCCGCAGAAACATGCCCGTTGTCATAGATCGTGGCATTGCCGTTGCTAACGGTGATGTTGTTGTCAGCCGAAACATTTGCCGGCGTCTTGGGATCATCGTCCTCGTTACCTACAACAAGATTTCCTGCAAGACCACCCTCTTCCGCACTGCCAACAATAATATTGCCTTCGGATTTGGAACCGGCGTCACCGGTTACAGTGACCGTACCCTGACCGACGGTGAGGTCGCCGGAGGAAACCTCGCCATTGTTACCGGATCCTGTCGTCAAATTGCCGCCGGCAACATCAACGTTCGGATTACCTCCGTCGGTTTCGCCGCCCTGGATGTCCGTCCCTGTTCCAATCTGCAATTCACCGGCCACATCGAAATTGCCTTCGGTTTTCAGACCGCCATTGCCATTGATGTGCGCGTTGCCGTTCACATCCACGTTATCGCGATCCACGTTTGCACTGTCGGTGATATCAAGGTTGCCTTCAACCGTCAGGTCGGCATCGGAACCTTCGCCGGACTGCTCACCCTTGCCCAGACTTGAAGTGCCGGAGAGATCAAGGTCACCGCCAACGTTCATTCCACCGACAATGTCCATGTCGGCGTTGCCGGCCAGCGTTGCATCCCCGGAAAGATCGAGCTCACCGTTGACATCGAAATTCGTATCGCCGCCGCCCATCTCAAGATTGCCTGCGTTGACGTCACCGGCAACGGTAAGGCCGTTTTCTGCATCCGGATTACTCGTGTTGTGGTCGCGGATGATGATGTCGCCATCATCGCCGGCCTGATCGTTCTGATGCGTCAGGTCGATGCTTCCTTCAACCGTAAAGTTGCCGCCGTTGACCGTTACATCGGAAGATTGGCCTTCGTTGTCCCCTGAGGTCGTCGCAGTAATGCTGCCCGAAAGCGTGCCGCCGGCTGAGCCGTCCTTGCCGAGCGTCAGATCAGCGCCGTCTTCAAGAGCAATGTCATACTTTCCGTCTGTGACGGGATCCGGCTGTCCATTGTTGTCGGCATCTGCACCGGCACCAACAACAATCTCCTTGCTCGGATCGGTTTCCGAACCGGTGATGACCACGCCGGTATTGGCTTCACCATCCGCGGGGTTCTTAATTGTGAGTTGACCGTTTCCGTCTTCATTTTGATCGACCATAATCGATCCGCCGCCACCGAAGCCAAGGCTGTTATCGCCATTGCCACTGACGTCAATGACGGCGTCACCAACGACAGCGCTGGAGTATTCGTCCTTCAGTTGGTCTTTATCAATGATTACGCCTTCGTCAAGACCTTCGATGTGATCAACCACAAGTGACGACGAATCACCGATGATGTCGCGAATTTGATCAAGCTGGGATTTCCCGTTTTCGTCTTCTTCAGCGCTCACCGTTCCGCTAATTTGAACCTCAAACTCGGAGCCTTCAGCCTTGTCGAAAACAAGACCTGAATCTCCATTACCTGCATTGTCAAGGATCGTGTCGACAGACGTATAGATACCGCCGCCGTTTGCAATCTCAAGACGACCAGCAGAGCCACCATCGCCAGCTTCTCCAAACGTGATGTCTGACGAAGACACATAGCCGCCGTCACTGACAGACACATTCGTACCGCTGCCTATAGTCAAGCCCCCTTCAGGGTTCGGAGAGACACTTGCGTCAGGATCCGTCGTCACAACGAGCGAGCCTTGATTTTGCGGAACATCGCCTGCACCCAGCCCGTCATTACCGACATTGAGTACGCCGTCGCCAGTGACAATCAGATTATTGCCCTGTTCATTTTTTCCACCAGCCACAATCGTTCCGGAGTCGCCGGCACCGACATTGACAGATGCACCGGAGCCTCCTCCCTGGCCATTTCCAACCGTTACGGTGCCATCAGCCACAATGGAACCGCCGTCACTCAAGTTGACATCCCCGCTTTCAACAACGACATTGCCTCCGGTTTCACCATTAGCGTTTGCTTCGAGCTTGCCGCCATTTACATTGACGGTGCCGTTGCCGGAAATCGTCAGATTGCCGCCGGTGGTGTCTTCATCCTTGGAACCGGCAGTAATCGAGCCACCTTCGGCGACATTTACCGTGCCGGTGCCGTTCTCACCGGTGTTAACGGTCAAATCACCGGCACCGTTGATGTGATTACCCCCGGCGATATTGAGGCTGCCTTCAGCCTTAATTTCTCCGCCGTCGCTGATGTCGATCCGGTTGCCGGTATCCGCGTCGTCACCCTGATCGCCAAGATTAACCGATGTGCCTTCACCGACACTCATACCATCACCCGTGATGGTCGAACCTCCGGTGATGTTGACAGTACCCTTGTCGCCCTCGGTAGCCCCAAAGTTCACAGAACCTGAGCCTGTACCGGCGCCGGCTTCAATGGCAGAGCCAGCAATGTTGAGGTTTCCACTGAAGCCGACGTCGCCGCCAGAAGCAATCTGTGAACCCTGAATGCTGCCTTGCGTCTCGCCTTTCGGGCCGCTGATCGTTACGTTACCTGTTGCCGAGCCTGTACCGACTTCGCCATTAGGCAGACTACCCGTGGCATCCAGAATACTGTCCTTGATGTTCAGTTCTCCGTCACCGCCAACAGCCACATTGATGCCGCTACTGGCTGAATCTCCATCGGACACAACATTCGTACCCTCAAGCGAAACACCGCCCGTGCCGTTGCCAATCGTTACATTGTCGCCGGAAATCGTAGTCGTCGAATTGTTGCTATTTTCGGGATTGCGATTACCGGCAATCGTGATATCGGCAGAACCCTGCGGGGTGCCATCTTCATCGGTTGCAGAACCAATCGTCACGCTGTCGCCGGAAATTGACGTATCGAACAAACCATCAGCCGAGCCGATCGTGATTTTCCCCGGTTCTTCGCCGTTGTTGCCAACTTCGATGGTCACATTGCTACTGGGTTGTTCGCCCTGCGAACCAGCACCGATCTGTGCGTCACCCACAGTTACGGAGCCGGTGTTGCCGCCGCCGATCGTAATGCTGGATCCGCCGATGGCTGTGTCGAACTCATCGCCATCCCCTGCACCAGTACCTTGTGTTAAGGAACCGACTTGCACAGTTCCACCGGTAATTGCCACGCTGCCTGCATTACCAGTCTGAGAAACGTCACCACTTGCCGTTCCGATTTCTGATCCAACAACCGTAACGCTCTCGTTTCCTGCATTGATTTGGATAGAAGAATTCGTTGTTTCCTCACCAGGGATTCCAATCAGCGCGTCAGTAATGCTAATTGCGGTGTCCTGACCAGCTTCCCCAATCTGAATATTTCCACCGAGGATCTGCGTATCTTTGTCAATCTGATCAGCTTCCGGTTCTTCTTTGCCAATTGTGATCTGACCCTCACCATCAGCTGCAATGGTGATGCTTCCGTTGACACCTGCATCTACCGTCGTTTTGTCAAGCGTTATATTGCCCGCTCCGTCAGCCTCGACGACAATCCCTCCAGTATTTGTTGACTTCAAATTCGTGTCGGTTAATTTAACACCGCCTGAACCTGCGTCGAGCAGAATACCACCCTTGTCAGAGCTCACCGCAGATCCATCCACGTTGACGCTATTTCCCCGAATAGTGACCTTGTCACTCGCGCCACTACCGTTAGCGGTCACAATACCGCCGGAAACAGTTGTTGAGTTACTTTCCGAACCAATTGAAACGGAAACGCCCTGGATTTTTCCAACAGAACCATCCAAATCCTGACCGAGTTGAATTGAGAGCTCCGCGTCCTCTCCGGCGTTGCTTGGCAGAGAAATCGTCACACTACCGCTGAGAGAACTCACACTGCTACCGTTGTCCACAACGAGTGTAGGAGCATGAATTTCAACGCCCGTTGTGCCTGAAACGGTAGATTTCTGGTTAAAAATTGCCTCATGAGCATTCAATTTGACATTGTTGCCAGTGATATCGCCGCCCGTTTCTGCTTTTATGCTGATGAGCTTGTCATCTTCATTAGATCCAAGCGTCACTACACCTGAACCGGAGATGTGAGCACGGTCTCCGTTCATTGTGATGCTGCTGCCGTTAAAGACAATGTCTGTCCCGTCAACGCCAGAGCCTTTTTCTTCAGATTCTGTGGCATTAATCGTAAGCTTCGATGAGTTAATGGTCACCTTCCCAGGGTAAATATTGGCACTACCATTTTGAGAAAGGGTGTCATGTAGTCCAAGATGCGCATCCTTGCCAATCAAAAGCGTATCGCCATCAACCACGATTTCCTTACCGTATATTTGACTGACACTTTGTAATGCAACGATAGGTCCGTTCAGCGTCAACGTGCCCGTTTCACTTCCAACATTGGTGCTAGTGAGGTTGAGGGTTGCGCCTGCGTTAAGGGAAACCGCCCCTTGGTGACTGCCAATATAACCGCCAGTTGAAATCAGCGCACCGTTGACCTGAATCGAGAGATCTCCCGCCGAAGCATCAATCCAACCAGCATTTGTCAACGCGTTTACGTTTGAGATGTTGATGCCGGCAAGCGACACAATGGCCCCGTGTCCCCTGTTGCTTCCTTGTGCCGCGTTGATTGTGATGGACTTAAGATCTTTGATCGTCGTCAGTCCGGTTGAGCCCAGAACAGAAAATGCACCAAAGTGTACGGAGGTGCCATGTGGAAAATGGCCGGCACCGCTAGTACACGAGTCACCTACACTAGGATCGTGATCAGTCCCAGGAGTGCCTCCAATGATGATGTTTGAATCAGCTCCGCCACTGATTGTGAGATTCGAATTGGTTCCCTTGACAAAGTAAGCGTATTGGTTGTCAATGGTCCATGTTCCGCTAACGGTCAGATCTTGGGATGAGCTAGGAGTTGTCGTTGAAGTTAGCGATCCCGTAACTGTTGAAGCGGCGGCAAAAGATGAAGATAGGCAGAAAAGAAGTGTACCTGCGACAGCTAAATATACAGTCGCGGTCTTAGTAAGATTGACTGTGGTACTACCCCCCCCCAGTGCCGGAGGATCCTTGTCTCATTGCCGCTTCATTGACGACAACCAGACAACGGCGAACTGCATTCCAGACCGTTTTATAAATTCTGTTCATTTTTTTCTTTTCCTTTGGTGTAAATCTTCGGGTGGCCTGCCTGACGGAGGCACAAGCTCTGCTGCTTCAGCACAATCAACAATGCTAACCGCAGCGTGAGCTTCCATATTGAGTTGTTTCTGGCAGACAACTGCCGACGCCTCAGGCAAAGGCGTCGCAGAGTTCCTGATGAGCGCTTAACAGCCGCAGTTTATCAAATCACTCCAAACCCGCAAGAAGACAATTCTCCAAAGGCCTGTCCAATCAACGCTTAAGCGCAATCTCGAACGCCGAAATAATTAAGGAGAAGCAATGATTTCGGATCGCCTGATGTTTCCCAACTCTGTCGATTTTGCTTATCAATTCGGGAAAAAACATCTGACAGACAGACCATTGAAGCTTCTATCCAAGTGCCGATTTTCCGTACCTTGCGAACATGGCTTACCTTTTCAGCCCACAGACAAGAAATGTCTAAAGCCCACCTAGGGAGATCAAACCGGTGAATCCGACACCAGCGACAAAACCAAATTCAAAAAACGATTGGCACTTTCCGGCAGTGTCGTTTGGCAACGATGCAAAACGATATATCGCCCAGTCGGCAGAGCGTCTCTGACATTGAGTTCGAACAAACCTTCGTGGTGAGGTTCAACAACCGGATGATCATCAAGCAGATTTACTCCCACCATGAAACCGGTTTTCATGAATCGATTTCGACACGGGCTCGTGCGTTGCCTACGGTTACGCCTTCTGCGAATTTGTTATGCGTCTTGCAACGAGAGTAGAGTTGCGCTTCGCGTGAGTGTCGATTACCGCTTCCTTTGTCTAGCGACAGCGCAATAGAGCCTCACGCAACGGAAACACACGCTCTTCCAGCCATGCCATCTTCAGCCATCAAAGCAATTTTCACAAAAACTTTTGTCGCCATCTCACTCATCAACATGCTCGGTTTGGCGGGCTACTACGCCATTTTCGTAGTCAGCACACAGTTTTTGTCGGAAGTGTTTCATGCCTCTACCGCTGTCGCGGGACTCGCAACAGGCATCATTGTGATCGGCTGTCTTGTCGGACGATTTTTCACGGGCAGCATTGTCCACTCGGCAGGCTATCGACGTGTGCTTTTCTGTGGTGTCGTGCTGTACCTATTGACAAACGCAGCCTACTTTTTTGCCGACACGCTTGCGTTGATTTTCCTGGTGCGTTTCGTCTCCGGTGTGGCCGTCGGCATCGTAGGCACAGTCACCGGCACGATCGTGGCGGTTGTTGTTCCGTCCCAGTTTCATGGCCGCGGAATTGCGTATTTCTCCATGAGCACGGCTTTGGCACTGTGCTTCGGTCCGTTCTTCGGCATCGCTCTTGTTGACTCGCTCGGCTACGAAGGTATCTTCGCAATCGGTACCGCCATGGCGTGCGTCAATTTGCTGCTCGTTCCGTTCGTCAAGGTTACAGCCCAACGCAAGCTTGACCATCACAAACTCACGCTTGCCGACTTTATCGAACCCAAGCTCATTCCGTTCAGTCTTTTTGTCTGTGTCGTGTGTTTGGCCTGGGGCAACATTCAGGCGTTTATGGCAGCCTATGCGCGAGCCTTTGATGTCGTTGCGGCCGCCTCTTCGTTTTTCCTGGTCTACGCCATCGCGATACTTCTTTCCCGCCCGTTTTCCGGAAAAATCTACGATGCTCACGGAGCACCAATCATCCTCTATCCTTCTCTTATTCTGCTGACGGCCAGTTTGGCGCTTCTGTGGGGAGTGCATGAAGGCTGGTCCGTTTTGTTGGCCGGAGCTCTGGCCGGGCTCGGCTTCGGAAATTTCCAATCGGTCGCTCAAGTTTCGGCCATCAGCATGGTGACGCGCGAGCGTTACGCGCAAGCCACCAGCACCTTCTACATTTTCTTCGATTTGGGACTGGGCGTTGCGCCGTATTTGGCCGGCCATGCCGCACCTTTTGTAGGTTACGACGGCATCTACGGCCTCAACGCCGTTGTTGTTGCGCTGTGTATCGTGTGGTATGCGGTTCTTCACGTGAGAGGTTCGCTTGCCAAGCGACCGTCTCTTGGACAGGCGGTTGATTTTTCTAAGAACAAGTAAGCCACTGCCTGCAGGTTTCGGCAAAATCCGAAAACCTGTCAACCTATCCGGTCCTATCTCGAAACATTATCAATCTAATTCAGGCAAGGTCAATTCCTGTTCTCGAATTGCACCTACTTTGCATTAAAATGCAACTGTACTTTATTTTTTATGCAAAGTTAACTTGCTTTTTTATGCAAAGTTGAGCAACTTATGATCTACAAAAGTAGAACTCTCGAGAAGGAAATCCTAAAGGCATCCGAGCGCTTCAAAGCGGTCATGGTGAGCGGCATGCGACAAGTCGGCAAAAGCACCATGCTCCAAGCAATCTGCGAAAAAGGGCGCACCTACGTCACTCTCGATGAAATGGAAGCCGCGGAACTCGCCGCAAACGCCCGAAGCGTCTTTTTCAAGCAATATCCCGCCCCCATACTTATCGACGAAATTCAGCGAGTTCCGGAACTGTGCCTGGAAGTAAAAGTTCTGGTTGATAGTTCCGACAAACGCGGACAGGTGTGGCTGACAGGGTCGCAGCGGTTCTCAATGATGAAAAACGTCTCGGAGTCGCTCGCCGGCCGATTGGCCTGCTTCGAGCTTTTGCCGTTGAGTCTCTACGAGCAGCAAAACAAAGCGTTCGATGCAAAGCCGTACATCCCGACAGGAGAATTGTCCCGCGGCTCTCTTTCGCCAAAAACACCGGAAGAAACCTGGAGAATTATCTGGCAGGGCTGCTGGCCCGAAGTCGCTGAAGACACGCCGAAAAACCGCAACATCTTTTTCCAAAGTCTTCTGCAGACCTACATCGAGCGCGACGTGATCCTGACCGGCATCCGCAATCTGTCGGATTTTCGCAAGTTCCTCACTGTGCTTGCCTCTCGCATCGGGCAGGAGTTTCAGCTGAACGCCGTCGCCGCTGAAGTCGGTGTTGCCACTCAGACGGCAAAACAATGGCTGTCGATTGCAGAAAGTTCTGGGATTATCTACTTGTTGCCACCATTCTTCGAAAATGTTGGCAAAACGGTCATCAAGCGACCGAAACTTTTCTTTACTGACACCGGATTTGCCGCCTGGTTGTGCAAGATACCTTCACCTGAAGCTTTGAGCAAGGTCTACAACAACGGCAGTTTCTTTGAGAACTTCGTCGTCATGGAACTTCTCAAGAGTTGGATTCACAACGGTGAAGAGCCGTATTTCTACTACTACCGCGACACGCGATTCAACGAAATCGACCTTCTGATTTTCGACGGCACGCACTATCACCCGATCGAGATCAAGACCTCCGATTCTCCCCAGGCCGGCATGATCAAGGCCTTCGATTGCATCAAAGGCAACACAGTCAAGCGCGGCAGCGGAGCACTGATCTGCTTGACTCCCAAAGCTCGGTATCTGAGTTCAGATGTCGTCGCCCACTCAATCTGGGATATCTGATTTCTGATTCTCGACGTTTGGCCTGTGCGCTATCCAGTGGAAACTTGCACAGGCAAACGAGGAGATCTTTCCGGTCTCAACAAATCTGGCACATAATCGCTGCTCCTCTTTTGCGTCTGCAAATCGTCCTTTAGTTGTGCGAAACAACTTCAAAAAGCTGCCACTCGAGCCAACAACCGGCTGCAAAGACGTCTGTCATGCGCGCACGCAAAGCGTCTGAGCCGTTTTGGGCCAGTTTATCCGCAATTGACACTGCCTTTCGTGCAGAAACATCGGACGCCTCCGACCCCATACCTTCAACCCAATCTCGGAACGGATTGTCCTGAAGCTTGGCTGTGGGACGCAGTGCCTTTCCGAATTCGTTCCAAATCCAGAAACACGGCAACAGAGCCGCCATTGCAACTCCGAGATCGGCAGACCGTACGGCTCGCGCTTCGAAATCCTGATAGGCCAGCAATTCCGGCAAAGGAACAATTTCAGACGGGTTAACCGATTGCCCCGTAAATGACTTCACATAGTCGATGGTCCAGACTCGCATATCGCGTGTTTCCTGAGCCCATTGTTTGAGCTCCCGAGCCTCCTGCTCAAAGCCTCGAATTTGAGACAAGCGAGCTGCGAGCAAATCCAGACAAGATGCGTAGTTGTCCAGATAACTGATGTTCTGGCAGAGATAAGCCGCAAACGTTCTTTTGGATAAGGTACCTTCAAATACTCCACGCAAGAAGGCATGCCGCTTGACAGCTTGCAGACTTGAACCTGCAGCTGCAAAAGCTTTCCGGCTCCAAGCCTCCTTGGGCTCTGCGGCAAAGGTGCCTCCGATGGGAAGAAGATACGCTGCGCAAAAGGCTTTCAGATAATCGCGTCGAGACAACATCAGTGAAAATTTTCCTCAGTCATAAAAGCAGATCGAGTGCGATTATTAACCATTTTTCAGAATCTGCAATCGGTACCTTTCAGTTTTTGCTTGCGAATGGGTGTTTTCATGAGTGAGATCGGTTGAACTTTCTGCTTGGCTCGAATCCGAAAAGGATTAACCTTAGAGATAAGGTGCGTTGCACCCCAGAGACCGCTGCCGACAAAACAATCGATCACGACCCCGATTATTTTGTCTCCCCAAACGCAGCTCGCTCACAGGAGAAAAAAATGACATTTCAGTACCCAGCCGTATCGCGGCGCAACTTGATGAAATCGGTTGCAGCCGCCGGTCTACTGGCTAATTTTTCACTCACACCGCTCAGTCAAGCCGTTGCAGCGGCCATGGATGATATGGAAACCGTTCGCTGGACTTCGTGCGTTGTCAATTGCGGCAGCCGCTGCCCGTTGAAAGCCATCGTCAAAAACGGTCAGGTGATCCGCATTGAACCGGAAAACACCGGCGCCGACTCCACCAAGATGCCTCTGGCTGTCCCGCATGTCCGCGCCTGCTTGCGAGGCCGCTCCATGCGTCAGCGCTTGTACTCTCCCGAACGCCTCAAGTACCCGATGAAGCGCGTGGGCAAGCGCGGCGAAAACAAGTTCGAGCGCATCTCCTGGGACGAAGCGCTTGACATCGTCGCCAAGCAGCTCAAATACACCATCGAGAAATACGGCAACGAAGCCATCTACCTGCAGTACGGCTCCGGTTCCTATCAGCTCGTTTCCACGCGCCGCACGGCCGATCGTCTGCTCAATATGTTGGGCGGTTCTCTGGGCTGCTACGGCACCTACTCTTCGGCTCAGATCAACGGCGCCTTCCCCTACACCTACGGGCTCGGCGCCGGCGGCTCTCAGATGACCGAAGTCGGCAACGCCAAGCTCTACGTGTCCTTCGGCAACAACACGATGGTCACGCGCCAGTCGGGCGGCGGCCAAGCCTGGGAGCTCGATTGCGCTCGTCAGGGCAAGGATCGTCCGCGCATGATCATTGTCGATCCGATCTATACGGACACGTGTCTGGGCAAGGAAGACGAATGGGTGCCGATCCGTCCGGGTACCGATGCGGCTTTCGTTGAAGGCATCGCCTACGTCATGATCAAGGAAAACCTGGTCGATCAGGCCTTCCTCGACAAATACTGCGTGGGCTACGACGAAAAGACGCTGCCCAAGGGCGCGCCCGCCAAGAGCGACTACAAGAGCTACATTCTGGGCGAAGGCGAAGACAAGACGCCAAAGACTCCGGAATACGCCTCCCGCATCACCGGCATTCCGACGGAAACCATCATCCGGTTGGCCCGTGAAATGGCAAAGACCAAACCTGTTTTCTTTGCCCAAGGCTATGGTCCGCAACGTCAGGCCAACGGTGAACAAACGGCACGCGCCATTGCCATGCTGCCGATTCTGACGGGCAACATCGGTCTTCCCGGCACGAGCCACGGCGGCCGCGAGGGCGACATCGGCCTGGGCGACGTGGGCCTGCCTTCCGGAAAGAATCCGGTTAAGACGCTCATTTCGTTCTTTACTTGGAGCGACGCGATCGATCACGGCGAAAAGATGACCGCCACGGCCGACGGCGTGCGCGGCAAGGATAAGCTCGACGTGGGCATCAAGTTCCTGTGGACGCAGTGCTCCAACGTGAACATGAACCAGCATTCGGATCACAACGGCACGGCCAAGATTCTGGCTGACGAAAAGAAGTGCGAGTTCATCCTCGTCGTCGACAACCAGATGACCTCCACCGCCCGCTGGGCTGACCTCATCCTGCCCGACGTGATGCAGCAGGAACTCAACGACATCGCCGCCGACGGCTACGCCACGGGCACGAGCAACTTCATGGTCGCTCTGCAGAAATGCGTTGAGCCGCAGTGGGAACAGCGCAGCGGCTACTGGATCTGCTCTCAGATCGCCAAGCGCTTCGGCATCGAAGACAAGTACACCGAAGGTCGCACGCAGGAAGAATGGGTACGCTGGTGCTATGAAGAAACTCGGAAGAAACATCCGGACGTCATGCCCGACTTCGACACCTTCTGGAAGCAAGGCATCGTCAAGGTGCCGGGTCTAGGCAAGGGTAAAACCGTTGTCATGAAGGCCTTCCGCGACGATCCGATGAAGAACCCCCTGAAGACACCCTCGGGCAAGATCGAAATCTATTCCGAACGTCTGGCCAAGCTTGCCAAGGACTGGACTTTGCCTAAGGGTGACGTCATTTCGGCTCTGCCCAAGTTCTGCCGCACGTGGGAAATGCCGGGCGATCCGCTGCAAAAGAAGTATCCGCTGCAGTGCTTCGGCTATCACGGCCACGGCCGCACCCACTCCACGTATCACAACGTGCCGTGGCTGCGTGAAGTGCAGCCCGACGAACTCCTGATGAACCCGATCGACGCCAGAGGTCGTGCGCTCAAGACCGGCGACATGGTGGAAGTCTTCAACGACCGCGGCCGCGTGCAGCTGCCGGTACACGTCACGCCTCGCATTTTCCCGGGCGTGGTGGCGTTCCCGCAGGGCGGTTGGTACACGCCCGACGCCAAAGGCGTGGACAAAGGTCCTTCCATCAACACGCTTACATCTCTCAAGAAGAGCCCGTTGGCCAAGGCCAACCCGCAGCACACCAATCTCGTCGAAGTCCGCAAGATCTAAAGGAGGCACATCATGGCAAAACAATACGGCTTTCTGATTGACGCCTCCCGCTGCACCGGCTGCAGAACGTGCGAGGTCGCCTGCAAAGATAAGAACAATCTTCCGGTCGGTCGCAACTTCCGACATGTCCTTTGCTTTGAGGGAGGCGGCTGGAGACAGGACCGCGCCACCGGCGCCTGGCGCACGGATACGTTTGCGTATTACGTCTCGGTGAGCTGCAATCACTGCGAAGATCCCGCCTGCGTCAAGGTCTGCCCCACCAAGGCTCACTTCAAGCGCAAGGAAGACGGTCTGGTTCTGATTGATCGCGACAAGTGCATCGGCTGCGGAATGTGCGCCAAGGCTTGCCCGTACGGCGCGCCGCAGCTCGATACGGTCGCAAAGAAGATGACCAAGTGCGACGCCTGTCAGGATCGTCTCGCCAAGGGACTCAACCCCGTCTGCGTGGATTCCTGCCCGCAGCGCGCCATCGAGTTCGGTGAAATGAGCGAGCTTTTAAAGAAGCACTCGGATCGCAAGCACATTGCACCGCTGCCCGATCCGTCCGTCACCAAGCCCAACCTGTTGGTGAAGGCGCCTCGCAACGCCAAGCCCGTGGGCGACAAAAACGGCACGGTTTTCGGAGCTGATCGTTAAGAGCTCCGGCTGACCGCTAAGGGCAACAACAGGGCGAGGATTTCGGTTCTCGTCCTGTTTTTGTTTGCGCACAACCTAAAACCACACAAGGTTGCTGTGAGATCGCCTTCTCAGGGCGTACCCGGACACAATCCGAGTCCGTGTATCAAAAGACACCGAACCCACCGCACGCCTGATGGCACTTATTCGTTGCGAGCACATCAAAGGTGTCTGCGTGTGCTCAGTTGTGCAGACGGGCGACATTCCGGCCGATGTCTTTTTGTCTGTCCCGCTACCCATCCTCTGACCTACTTTCCACATCTCCCGGTTCCTGCAAAATCGACGAAATTGCAAATTCTCACGATAATCATCCAAACTGCGGAGCATTCGAATATATCCATGTCATTCTGTTACACAAAATCAAATATTCTTAAAAACATCAGAGACTTAACTACAATAAATCCAACACTATCTCCTTCAAAACGTTGCCTTCCAGAGTAGCTGAATAGAATTAGTATCACCAAATCAAAACCACTGCCCCATAGGCCATTCAAAAGCATCATCACTCCGACACTTTCTCTATTGTCCACAACGGGCATATTGGTCACTGCTCAATTTGTCTTCAATATAAGAGAACGAAGCAAGCAAAATTTCCTTTAGTTTGTTATCGAATTGAACAAAACCGTCTTTATTCGCTTGACGCTCAAAACCAAGTCATGCAAACTCGCGACTTTCGCAACCCACAAACGGAGTAACAAATGCCCCGCTTTTACCTGACCGCCGTGGCCGCCGCTGTGATGGCCGCAACGGTTAACGCCGCCGAATTTCCCGCAATCCCGACAGATCAAACGGATTACAACGAAATCATCTATCGCGACGATGCGAACGATCCGACAAGCTATGAACAGTCTTCCTGGAATGGTATCGGCCTTGTCGCTTCTGGCGAACCGATGAGTTCCGGCTCCAAAGCACCCGCGTTCCTCAGCACGGCAAAGGGTGACATCGTCACTAACAACGGAAGCATCTGGGTGCTTGCCGACCGCATTCCTGACAACAAACTCGGTCAGTACGCCTCCGGCATCCTCGCCAGCGGCGGTAAAAAAGGCGTAAATGCCGAAGGTGCCGTCATCTACGTCCACTCCGACAACAACGGCGAAGAGACCAACTACGAGGCCGCCAAAGGCATGGTTGCGGACGCAAGTACAGGCGACGCAACCACCATCATTAATAAAGGTACGATCTACGTCGAAGGCGGCACCGGCATGCTGGCCACCTCCAATGCCAAAGACCGCAAATCCGAGATCACCAACGAAGGCACGATTCACGTCATCAACAGCGGTTTCGGCATGTCGCTTGGCGGCAACGATGCCAGCGGCGTTGAGATGACCAACAAGGGCACTATCATCGCCAGCGGCAAGAACGCCTATGGCATCACGGCTTCCGACGCCACGGACGGTACAGTGACCAATGAAGGCACCATCATTGCCACCGACGGCGCCATCGCCATTTCCTCGGGCCGCTGGAATAAGGATGTCGATTTCAGCCTGATTCTTAAGGGCAATTCGCATGTTGAAGGTGTCATTGAGCTCGGTAAAGAATCGAATCTGACCGTAGAAAACCTGGCTCGCGCAGAAACCATCGTTTTGTCTTCCGTTACCCCGGAAAAAGCGAATGCTTTAAATGACGCTACATGCGAAGGCTGCAATGTGGGTAGCGTCACTGTGAAAAACAGCAACCTGACCATTCGCTCTTCCGATGAGTCCCAGACGCTCATAATTGGACTCATTACAACAGAAGGCGTCAGTTCGACGACATTTGAATTCGATTCTGTCGGTTCCAAAGAGAAGCCTCTTCTTGATGTGGACACAGTTGACGAAGATGCTGCTGTCAAGTTCAACTACACTGGTACGGTCACCGATAAGCTGGCAAGCGGCTCGGTCAAGGCCGATGAGCTCTTCAATGGCATCAGCCTGGGCGATAACGGTGAAACCCCCAAACTCATCACTACGTCCGACGGTCTGTGGGCAAGCGCTTCCGTTCACGAAAAGAAAGGTGACGAAATCACGAGCACCTACTCCGGCCCGAGCAGCCTGATTACCTCCACCACCGATCTCGCCTTGATGAACGGTCTGGTGTGGCGCTCCCAGCTCACCAACCTTTCCGATCGTATGGGCACGCTGCGCACCATGCCGCAGGCTGCCGGCGCTTGGGCACACTACAACAACGGTCGTCTTGACGGCCGCGGCCTCGAATACGACTACAGCACGATCGAAGTGGGCTTTGACGCTCCCGTGAGCAGCAACTTCCTAGTTGGCGTGAGCTTTGACTACACGATCGGCGACACCGACCTCAATGCCGGTTCCGCCGACAACGACGTCTACACCGTGGGTCTGTACGGCACCTACTACGGTGACAACGGCGGCTTTGTCGACTTGATGGCCAAGATCGGCCGCATCGACAATGAGTACACGGTCTCCAACACTGCCGGTCTCGAAAAGGGCGACTACATGATGACCGCCGCCATCGTCGGTATCGAAGCCGGCCACCGCTTCGATCTCGCTCACAACATGTTCGTCGAACCGCAGGTTCAGCTCTCCTACAGCTGGCTGCGCGCCACGGACTATGCGACCAACATCCGCAGCGTTGATTTCGAAACGATCGAAAGCTTGGTCGCTCGCGTGGGCGTCATGGGCGGCATGAAGTTTGCCGAAAACCGCGGTGCGGCCTACCTGAAGGCCTCCTACAACCACGACTTCCTGGGTAACGTGGACGCAGCAATGTACGCTGTCAACGGCTCGGGCAACTCCGCCAAGATCAGTGACGAGCTCGACGACAACTGGGCCGAAGTCTCTCTGGGCGTGTCCTACAGCGTGACCGATACGCTCAACACGTTCCTTGACGTCGGCACCGGTTTCGGTGGCGACATCGACCAGAAGTGGCGCATCAACTTCGGCGCCCGCTACGCATTCTGATCAGAGCTTTAAGTCGGGGTTGATTGATCGCCCGCAGTGAAGCATAACAGCCGCGTTCTCGATTCGTCGGGGGCGCGGCTTTTTGCTTGAGTTCGCTCCTTCGTCAACGATATTGGGGCATTGAGCCACTGAAGACAGACCACTCTTTTAACGATTGCTGGTACATAACAGGTCAATGCCAGGAGATGAAGCGAGAAGACATTGCGACGCATTTCAAGCACGAAACGCGGTCTCCAATGGAACAGGAATTCAGCCCTGCCAAAAATCCAGGAGGAAATTCGGCAGGACTGTTTTTTAGGAGGGAATTACCAGACGAACTTGGCGCCCAGGTTCACTCTCCAGTCAAGGTCAATGTCACCACCAGCCGAGCGCTGGATATCAGCAAAAACGAAGGTGTTGTTGCCAAGGCGATAGTCACCGCCAACAGCAAACTCAACCCAAGTTTCGTCGAGTTCCTCGCTCATGCTGATGCTTTCGGGGTTATTGACGGCGCGGAAGGTGCCGTCAACATCACCCAGGAAGTCGTGCAGAGCAGAAACTCGTGCGTACACGGAACCCTTCTGATCGGGGAAAGTCAAACCACCCATCACACCAACGCGAGCGATCAGGGAGTCGGTCGCTTCGATGTCGATCTCGCGAGCGGCCGTGGTTTCGCTATCGCTGCCCAAACGCGAATAGGTCAACTGGATCTGGGGTTCAACAAAGGCGATGGACGCCAAGTTGAAGCGATGACCGGTTTCAACACCAAAGATGTAGCCGGTCTGGTCCAACGAACCGTTATCGGAAGCAACACCGGATACACCGCGGAAGTCAAAGTCCGTGGACAGACGACCGACCTTGGCCATCACGTCAACGAACGACCCGCTGTCGTGCGTCCACAAGGCATACAAGGCGCCGGCATAGGTATCGGAATCCGATTCTCCGTGTGTGAATTCACCGTTACCCTTGGTGTAGGAAAGCGATGCACCGAGCACCCAAGAATTGCCAACCTTGGCATCGGCACCGACTTCGATGGTCTGAAACTGATTGGAAACGTTGCGGGCATCGTACTGGTATTCACCGCCGTTGAAGCGGGCCCAAGCACCAAAGCTAGCAGGATTCGTGCGCAGCGTGGCCATACGGTCAGTGATGTTGGTAGTCTCGTTTCTCCATGCAACCATCGTGAGAGCTGCGATATCCATCGTGGAGGTCGTCAGTTCGGTAGCGCGAACCTGAGTGGTCTTCTGACCGTTACCATCTGCTTCGATTTCAACACCCCAGGCAGCATTCTCAAGGCTCGTGCTGTAGTTGGCGTCCTTACCGAGTTCAACGCTTTCCAGATAATCAATCGCTTCCTGACGCGTCAGCTTGCTGGCGGCATCGCCCGTCACGGTGAGGTTGGTAGTGCCTTCGGTTTTATTTTCACCGATAGCAATCGTGCCCAATTCTTCGTCGTAAACTGCATTGATGGTGACGTCTCTACCATCGAGAGACTGCACCTTGAAGTCGCCATTGATGTTGACGTTCACTGCCTGACCATCCGTACCGGAGCTAAGGGCCATATCCGTGTTCTGTGCATCAACGGCACCGTCAAAGGTCACCGTCGGAGCAGTTAGGTCTACCTTAGCCTTGTCGCTCGTATCGAGCGCGCTGTCAACAATGGCCCCCTCTTCGCCAGAAATGGTAATTTCGTTACCAGCTTTTGCGACAAAAGTTGCGGTACCGCCATTTTCATAGCCGTAAAGTTCGACACCATGCGTTGCGCCCTTAATGCCGATGTTGTTCGCAGCGGTAATGTTCAAAGTTGAATCAGCGCCGGTAATGCCACTGCCAATAATGATTGCTCGACTTCCGGTACTCTCAAGCCGAACATCTCCTGCATTTAGAGTAATCGTCTGTGAATTGGCATAGCCTTCTGAGTAATCCCATGCGTCTACATCAATCGCAAAACTGGTAGTCTGAATATCAATGACGCCGTTTTCACTGGCGTCCAGATTGATCGCGGACGAGCCACCGCTATTGGTTGCCCAAAGACCGTGGGAAGAACGAACAACAAACTGATCGAATCCCGTTGCTTCTACAGTTCCGGAATGAGCCGTGATGGCGTAGGTATTGACAAGGGGTTTTTCATCCGTACCGAGGTAAATATTCTTGACGTTGTCAAACTTAATTGTGGGGCCGTGCAGAACATAGAGACCTTGAATGGCATACCCACCGCCGTGACCCTCGTGATTGGCCAAAAGGGTAAAGGTCTCCATGTTTTGGAAGGTGGTTGTGCCTCCGGTCACGGAAAGTGAAGCACCACTTCCTCGTTCTTGATCATCGATCGTAAATGAATACCGACCCGCACCGTCAATAGTCACGTCTGAGCTGATGTCGCCATACCCCTTGACAATCGTATCTTTGTCCAGCGTTGCGCCCGACGAGGGGAATTCATCAGCAGCGGCTGCTATTCCCCCCCCCCACCACAGACAGCACAACAGCTGCAATAAGTTTTCTTTGGAATTGCATGTTGTTTCTACCGTAGAGAAGTTGTTAAGAAATGTCGGAGACGTTTCTCCGGCGAGGCTCATTCTAGATCAAGCAACATGGAGAAATTCGTCCAGTCATATCAAGAAGATCCTCCGCGTTGGGCTTTCGTTGAAAATTTGCAACAGGCGGGCCGGATAATCCCCTCTGTCACCCAACGCAAATCGCCGCTCCCGGCACTCCCGACAGCGGCGACTTGATCGGCAAACGACAGAAAATCCTCAGCGTTTTCTGAGTTCTTCCTTCACAGTCATGCGCACCGTGTTTTCAACGGCCTTCTGCAGGTCCGATCGGATGCGCGTGGCAGCGGTCTTAAGCGTCACGTCCACGATGATCTCAATCTGCGAATTGAGGCGTTCCAGCACCTTCGGAACGATACGGGCAACGAGCTCCTCTTCGGACAAACCGACGGCAACGGGGTCGGAAGGTCCGGCTTGCTGCTGAGAACGGGCCTGGGGCGTCACGGGCGCAGTTTCCTGCCGGCGGATGGGTTCGGGGTTCGGCATACGAGGCTCTTCGGGCTGCGGAGCAATCGGAAGCGTCACCTGCTCTTCGGACTGTCCCGGAATCGGTCCGTTCTTGAGCTCCTGCGCCGCGCGCTTGAGCTCCTCCCAGTCGTAGGGAACACGTTCTTTCAAAAGCGGAGAATGATAGGAATTCATTTGATTAACCTGCGCTGCGGTCGTAGGCGTTGAGCGTCACGCCGGCGGTTTTGTACAGCCGATAGCGGGCGCGGGAATTGAGAAGTTCCGTCTGATTGGTGGAGACGATGTCAACAACACGGTTAAACGGCGCCAGCGTATGCTGCCAGTCGGGCGGCACCGATTCGTCCAGAAGAATGATGACGTCGGACGGTTTCAACTGAGTGATGTCGCTTGCGAAAATCACGGGCGCATCGGCTTCAAAAGCCGAACCCGCCCAGGCGTGCGCGATGAAGGTCAAATCCTCAAAGCGCCACAGATCATCGTAGGCGCGCCGCAACAGCACCTCGTTGCTGCTCCAGACGGCAACGGTAAGCCCCATCTTGCGCACCTTCTTGATCAGGCGGCAGGCATAGATGGTACGTTGCGCGACATTGAAGTGAAAATCGATTTGCTGCATGCGGGCGTCTCGAGCGGTGTCTCAACCTCTGTCTGTCGAAAAACTTACTTGGCGGCGGCCTTGCGGACGGTCTTGGCGGCAGCCTTTTTCTCCGTCGCCGCAGCCGTCTTCGTCTTTGCGGCTGCCTTAGCCTTCACGGTCTTTACCTTGTTTGCCTTGGGTGCCGGAGCACGGGAAAGCAACCACTCAAGAATGAGCGGCAAGGGACGCGCAGTGCCGCCGCTCTTGCCGCTTGCGGCCTGAGCGGTGCCTGCCACGTCAAGGTGAGCCCAGGGGCACTTCGGCGCGAATGCGGCAAGGAACGTAGCGGCCGTGCAGGCGCCGGCACCCGCCGTCCAGCTGATGTTGGCAAGGTCTGCAACAGAGCTCTCCAAGGCCTTCTTGTAGGTTCCGCCCATCGGCATCGGCCAGACCGGGTCGTGCGCGCTGTCGGCAGCGCAGGCCAGAGCGGCCGTAAGCGGCTCGTCCTCGCAGAAAAGACCGGAGACGTCGGTGCCGAGCGCCACGATGCAGGCACCGGTGAGCGTTGCCACGTCGATGCAGACCTCGGGTTCGAGTTCGGCGGCGCGGGCCAGGGCGTCAGCCAGAATCAGTCGGCCTTCGGCGTCGGTGTTGAGCACTTCAACCGTCAAACCGCTTAAGGTCGTGATGACGTCGGCCGGTTTCAGAGCGCTGCCCGAAGGCAGGTTTTCCACAGCGGGCACGAGAGCCACCACGTTTTCCTTGAGTTCCATTTCGGCGGCGGCCTTGACGGCGGCCATGACGACGGCGGCGCCCGACATGTCGAACTTCATCTGATCCATCGTGCGGCTCGGCTTGAGGGAAATGCCGCCCGCGTCAAACGTCACGCCCTTGCCGACGAGCACGACGGGAGCCTTGGAGGCATCCGCGCCCTGCCAGGCGAGTTCAATGAAGACAGGATCGGTTTGGCTGCCCTTGCTCACGCCGATCACGCCGCCCATACCGGCCTCGTCGATGGCGTCCTTGTCGAGCACCTTGACGGTGAGCTTGCCCTTGGCGGACTTGCCTGCGGTCTTTTCGAATTCGCGCACCACGCTTTCTGCGGCTTCGGCCAGGAACTGCGGATCGCAGATGTTGGGCGGCAGGTCCTGAAGTTCCTTCGCCCAGATCATGGCGCCGGCGGACACGCAGCCCACCTGAAGGCTTGAGGCCACATCCGTTTCGGAAACCCAGAGAATCTTTTCAACGGCCTGCGGCCCCTTGCCCTTGGTCTTCAGCCCGCGGGGCTTGTGCGAGGCAAAGAGAAGTTCGCGCACGGCGCTGCGGGCGGCCCAGGCTTCGTCGCGTTCGGGCAGCGTCCATTCTGCGGAAGTCAAAGCAACGGATCCGCTCTTTGCAAAACGCGCCGCCTTGCGGTGCACGTTGATGAAGGTCTTTTCGCTGAAGGCGTCCTTCATGCCCAGACCCACGACGATCACGCGCTTGAAGTCCAGTCCGGCAACGCCGTAGAGAACGGCGACTTCGGAGGGCTTGCCCTTGAAGTCGCCCGCTTCGATCTGAGCGGAAATCAAGCCGCCGGCCTTGTCAACGGCCACCGCCGAGGGCGTGAGTTCGGGCTTGCCGTTTTCGCCGCCGCACCAGACACCCACCACGAGGGTGTCGGCCTGCAATTCCGTAAGCTTGTTTTCAACTTCAATCTGCATGTCTCGTCTCTCCGAATTTATGGTCAAAGCCTTTTTTGCCAAAAAGAAGGCTTTCAAAAATGCTCAATTTTGACTCTTAATGGTAGGAAGCCTTCTTGGCTTCGTCCACGCGCAGCGGCGGGAAGCTGTCCCAACGTTCGCACCCCGGGCACTGCCAGGCGAAAGTGTGCGCCAAAAAGCCGCAATGCGTGCACTGATAACGCGCAAAGTGCTTGCTCTGCTTGGTGGTAACCTCCGCCAGAAGTTTTGCCTGTTCATCATCGGGATCGGCCTTGGCTCTCAAGTTGCACAGAACCGAGAAGGCCGACAGCGACGGACGGTTCTTGAGGGCTTCACCGGCAAATGCAGCCGCCGTAGGCGCATCGGCCCACACGGACATGCGAGCGACGGCGGCAGTCAGCACATCCACGGATCCCGACTGCGCAAACACGTCCTTGAGATACTTCATGGCGGCAGCCTTGTCGGTTTCGGCCATGACGTCGGCCTTCTTGGCGGCAATGAGGGGCGCATAGGCTGGCTTGGCCTTTTCAATTTGGCCCCAGGCGGCAAGCGCGTCCTGCGGCTTGCCCGCATCAAGCGCGAGATCGGCGGCCAAAGAAAGCGCACGCGGATTGTCGGGATTTGCCTTCAGAGCACTCGTCACGAATTCGGACGCGCGAGCCGCATCCTTGGTGCAGCGAGCGAGGTTGGCAAGTTCGCAGTAGTAATGACTGATTTCGACATGCAGATCCTTGCCGCTCTTTTGCAGGCGCTCGGCCGTCTCCACGGCCTTCTTCCATTCGCGTTCGGTGCAGTAGATGTGCATCAAAGCCTCAAGCGCCTCGACTTCGCGCCCCTTGAAGCCGGCAAGCTGTTCGTATGCCGATTCCGCGCGGTCGTACATGCCGGACTTCAGATAATCGAGCGCAAGCTCGGCCATCGCCAGAGCACGTTCCTTTTCGGGCAGCTCGGCGCGGTTGACGAGGAAGCTGTGCAGACGAATGGCGCGATCAAACTGTCCGCGACGGCGAAAGAGGTTGCCGAGGGCATGGTGCAGCTCAATCGTCTCAGGATCCAGGCGCACGACCTCGATGAAAAGATCAATCGCCTTGTCGGCCTTCACGGGATCGTCGCTCAGCAAAAGCGACAGACCCTTGGCGTAGTGCTCGTCAATGCCTTCCGTCGCCTTCTTGTGCTGTTTGAAATCCACCCCACGCAGCCACCAGCCGGCGGCAAAAAGAATCGGGACCGCAATCAGATACCAGAGTTCGAATTCCATTTGCTTCACTAGTCAGTCAAAAATCAGTTCAATCCTGCGGCACGTTTTTCTTGGCAAAAAGGATGTCGTGCCAGCCGAGTTCCTTGGCAACGGGGTTGCGCAGCAGATAGGACGGATGATAGGTAACCACCGCAGGCACCTTGCGGCCCGCAATCTGCACCTCATAAAGGTGACCTCGCATCTGCGAAATCGGCTTTGCTTCGCCCAAAAGCCGCCAGACCGCATGCTTGCCCATCAGAATCAAAAGCTTGGGCTGCAGGAGGTCCAACTGTCGATCGAGGAAGGCCGCGCAAGCGGCCACTTCATCGGGCCTGGGGTCGCGGTTTCCGGGCGGACGGCACTTGAGAACGTTGCAGATGGCAACGTCCTTGCCGCGCTCGAGAGAACACGCCTTGAGAATTTCAGTTAAAAGCTTGCCGCTGTTGCCGACAAAGGGAATGCCCGAAAGGTCTTCTTCGCGGCCCGGCGCTTCACCCACCATCACGATGGGGCAGCCCGGTGCACCGTCGGCCACCACGGTGTTGGTGCGCTCAGCCGCCATCGGGCAGACACGGCACCGATCGGCAATTCCCTTGATGTCTTCCCAGCGTGCGGTGCGAAGTTCGGCAACGAGCTGAGCGTCGGCCTGCACCTGAGAGGCAGCAGCGGACTGCGGCCGGGGCGGCGCAACGGGACGCAGTGCGGGGCGCGTCGCAATCGATGCAGCTGCGGCAGGCTTGAGAGTTTGAGCGACAGCCGCAGAAGTTGCGGGATTCGCAGTCGTTGCGGCGGGAGCCGATTGGATGCCGGCGGCGGCCTGCTGACGACGCAGGCGCGTGGCCATCGGACCGCGGCGCACCATCGCAGAAGCGGCCGGTGCGGAACCTGCGGGGATCGTAGCCGAAGGCGAGACGGCCGAAGGCTTAACCTCTGCCGGCGCGGCAGAAGCTGCAGGCTTGGGTTCCGGCGCAAGCGGATCAATGCCGTCGCGCAGCACCCACTGCACGCCGACATTCATTGCCTGCCAAATTTGACTTTGTTCCCGCGTTAGCGCCATTGATGCGTTACTTTCTCAATCTTCTTAATCGTGGGGCACGGACCGGGAAAACTGCGCCGTCATCAGAATCGCATCCTCCCGGCCGTTTTCGGTCGGATAATAGTTCTTGCGGCGTCCGGTTTCCTCAAATCCGAACGAAGTGTACATTTTACGCGCACGCGCGTTGCTCTCCCGAACTTCAAGAAACATACGCACGGCGCCGTTGCGGCGAGCCAGCGCAATGGCCTGCGCCAACAGCGCCTTGCCGTAGCCTCTTCCCTGCATGGCAGGTTGCACCGCAATTTCCAGAAGTTCCGACTCGTCGAGCACGTGCATCACGGCGGCAATGCCTGCCGTCACCCCGTCTACGGTCAAAACCGTGAGCGTATTTCCCGAGGCGTGTGCGTCGGAAAAGTTTCTCAGCGTCCAGCCGAAGGGATCGGCTCGGTGCGTGAGGTCGGCCACCGCCTCGAGGTCTGCGGGCGTCATCGCGCGAAACGCAACCTCGCTCAAAGCTTTTCTCCGGCTCGGCGCTGTTCAATGGTGAGAGCCACGCGATTGCGCACGTAAAGCGGTGCGGCAAGATGCGGATCGGTCACCAGCCCCGCCTTCATCATCACGGCGGCCAATTCCACGATTTGCCTGGCGCTCACCTGTTCGGTTTCGATCGCGACGACGCCTTCCGGAACAAGGATTTCCTCGGCGTACGCAGCAAGAGCCGTGCCGATAACCGCCTGCACGTTATCTCGCCTCAGGATCTGCACGACGTCTTCGGGTTTGACAAGTTCAGGGGCACGCACTTCATCGGGCATGCCGCCTCCGGGATCACGTTCAAAGCTTGCCGTATAGCACTCGTGCATGCGCGCATCGTTCACAACGCAGACCCGCTTGACTTCGGGGTGCGACTCAAACAGGGCATACGCGGCGGCGGCAAGATTGCCCACCTGCACCGTGGGCTTGCCGATCGCCCAGGCCAGGCCCTGCGCCACCCCGCAGGCCACGCGCAGCCCCGTAAACGCTCCGGGGCCCGCTCCGAACGCCACGGCGTCCATGTCGGCCACCTTGAGGTTTTTGCCGCAAAGCACTTCGTCGGCAAGCGAGATCAGGCTTTCGGTATGGCGATTTTTTTCCTTAAAAATGTTGCAGACGACTTCGCCGTCGGCCAGCAAGGCGGCGCTCGCGTAGTCGCCGCTCGTTTCAACAGCAAGAATTCGAGTCACGGCTTTTGTGTTGTGCTTGAGTTGTTTTCGATGGCTTCTTCCGAAGAGAAGTCCTGCTCGGCGTCGTTGAGCGCAAATAGCTGCGCCATCGGACGGTTCAGAGCTTCGGTTGTAGAAAATTCCTTCCACCAATCGGCCAAAATTCCGCCGGCGCCTTCTTTGCCGGCCAAGCGCTGCATCTTACTCGAAACGAGTGAATTGCCGCCGCTTACCGCAAAAAATTCGAAGGCGCGCAAAAGGGTTGTCTTCTGACTGTCGGCCACGAGCACCCACTCCTGTGTGCGCCCGCCCGCCTCCGTCGTGACGGGAGCGACGTAACCGGCATCGGCCAGGCGCGAGAGAATGCGCTCGGCCGCTTCCGGATAGGTATCGGCCGCGTCGCACAATTCCTCGACGTCGAGAATCGGACGCTTGTGGCGCAGACGCAGATGCACGAGTTCGCGCAGCATGGCCAAGGCCGTCAAAAAATCATTGCCCGGACGATAGTAGTCAAGGAAGCGCCCCGCGGTGAGTTTCGGAATCGTCGCGGCAATCGCGGCGCCTGCAAAAAAGAGGTACCAGGCCACATACACCCAGAGCACGAACACGGGGATCGCCACGAAGGCGCCGTAGATGTTGGTGAGCGTTCCGGCCGTCACCCACATGCCGAAAAGCTGCTTGACGACCAAGCCGCAGACGCTTACCACAGCGCCGCCCACGAGCGCGTGGCTGAAATGCACCCGACACGAAGGCACGAACTTGTAGATCACGGCAAAGCCCAATGCCTGCAGGATCACCTGTCCGACGTTATAGAGCGTCTTTGAAAGACCGGGATCAACCCCTTCCAAAGCCATCGCCGCGTAGTGGCCGGTCATGGTGAGGCTCACGGCCACCGCCAGAGGTCCGACGGTCATCAGGGCCCAATAGATGAGCACCCTTTGAAACCACGGACGCGGCGCCGTCACCTTAAAAATGCGGTTGAGCGTCACGAAAAGCTTGTCGATCAGAAGAAAAGCCGTTACGGCCAAGCCGAGCAAACCGAAGGTTGTAAGTCCCGCAGCGTGTGACGTGAACTGACTGATGTAGCCCAGCAGCTGTTCGCTGTACTGCTCGGGCAGCAGACTCATCACGATCAGGTCTTCGAGAGCCTGGCGGGCGTTGGCAAATCCGGGGAAAGCGGAGAAAGCCGCAAGCGACAGGGCAAGCACCGGAACGATGGCCGTCAGAGTGGCCAGAGCCATCGTGGAAGTGACTTCCGTGAGGTCGTTTTCGCTGGCGCGATCGGCAGCAAAGCGCAACAGTGTGCGTATGCTCGAAATGAGCCCCTTTTTGCGCAGTTTCTCGCGCAGCGTCAGTCGATGACGAAGCCCGAGACGCCGTGATGCGGTGTCCTTGGACGCCGGTCGCCCTTGAGTGTTTGAAAAATCGTTCATGAATAGGTAAATAGCCGACTATTCGCTAATTATCGCAGGCTGCCGGCAAAGAGACGAAAAGCAGCAAATGCACAACGAGCCGCCGCCTCAATCAAACGCTACGACAGCCGCCTTTTCAAGCGAGGACAGAGCGCAGTAAAATAACACGCTTCATTTTGACACGAGACGAACTTTCCGAAGTCTCTTTTTGCAATTCGACATTCATGCGCGCCAGTCAATTTTTCATCAAGACGCTCAAGGAAGCTCCGGCCGACGCCGAAATTCCCAGCCAGATCTACTCGGCCCGTGCCGGCCTCATCAAAAAGCTTGCAGCAGGTGTGTTCACGTTCATGCCGATGGGCATGCGCGTCATGCGCAAGATTTCCGCCATCATCCGCGAGGAAATGGACCGCGCGGGCGCCATCGAACTTTCCATGCCGATCGTTCAGCCCGCCGAACTCTGGCAGGAATCCGGCCGCTGGGCCAAGTACGGCCCCGAACTTCTGCGCTTCAAGGACCGTCATCAGCGCGACTTCGTGATTCAGCCCACGAGCGAAGAAGTCATCACCGATCTGGCACGTCAGGAAATCACGAGCTGGCGTCAGCTTCCCGTCAACTTCTATCAGATTCGCACGAAGTTCCGCGACGAACGCCGTCCGCGCTTCGGCGTGATGCGCGCCCGCGAATTCATGATGAAGGACGCCTACAGCTTCGATCGCAACGCCGAAGAAGCCGGCAAGTCCTATGAAGTGATGTTCGACGCCTACATGCGCATCTTCACGCGTCTGGGCCTTGTGTTTCGCGCCGTTCGTGCCGACAGCGGCGCCATCGGCGGCTCGCGATCACAGGAATTCCAGGTGATCGCCGACGTGGGCGAAGACGTGATCGCCTACTGCCCCGATTCAGACTACGCGGCCAACATTGAACTGGCCGAAGCCTTCTCGCTCATTGACGAACGCAAGGCTCCCGCTCAGGAACTCGTCAAGCACGCCACCCCGGGCAAGGAAAAGTGCGAAGACGTCGCGCCTTTCCTCGGCATTGCACTCACCGACTGCGTCAAGAGCATCGTTCTTGCGCACGACGAAGAAGATGAAAACGGCAATCCGTTGCCCGCCAAGATTGTGCTCGTGCTGCTGCGAGCCGATCACGAGCTCAACGAAGTCAAGGCCGGCAAACTGCCCGAAATGAAGGGCGCTCTGCGCTTTGCCACCGAAGAAGAAATCCGCACCCACTTTAACGGCGCCGATCCGGGTTCTCTGGGCCCCATCGGCATTTCCGAAGACGTCGTGGTGTACGCCGATCGCACCGTCGCCAACATGAGCGACTTCTGCTGCGGCGCCAATGAAACAGGCTTTCACTACACGGGCGCCAACTTCGGGCGCGACCTTCCCGAACCCAAGGTTGCCGACCTGCGCAACGTCGTCGAAGGCGACAAGAGCCCGGACGGCAAGGGGCAGATCCGTCTGCAGCGTGGCATCGAAGTCGGTCACGTGTTCTATCTCGGCACGAAGTACTCCGAAGCCATGAAGGCAACCTATCTTGATGAAAACGGCAAGCCTCAGGTTCTCGAAATGGGCTGCTACGGCATCGGCGTGTCCCGTGTTGCGGGCGCTGCCATCGAACAGTGCCACGACGACAAGGGCATCATCTGGCCGGATCAGATCGCTCCCTTTGAAGTCGTCATCTGCCCGATGAACTACGCCAAGAGCGAAGCCGTTCGCGAAGCCGCCGACAAGCTCTACGCCGAATTGAAGGACCTGGGCGCCGACGTCATACTCGACGACCGCGATATGCGCGCAGGCCCCATGTTTGCCGACTGGGAACTCATCGGCGTGCCGCACCGCATCGTGATCGGCGACCGCGGCTTGAAGACCGGTGAAGTCGAATACGTCTGCCGCCGCAGCCTCGACAAGAAGGAAATGCTGCCGGTGGGCGAAGCCGCCGCAATCGTCAATTCCCGTATCGTGCGGGCGTAAACGCTTCGAGTCTCTTCGACCCGGGCCGACATCAACGCCGTTTTGCCTTTCTCTGCAAAGCGGCGTTTTTGTGTCTGGCCGCCGGTGTGGATTTGATAAATATCAAATTAGTGGTTTTATCCTTACATTCTCAGTCAGATCAAACCCAGGGCCATGGGAATCCCCTTTCCGATTCCATCAATAAACCCTTCATTTTTAACGATTTTTTCGCCCTTTCCGGAATCTTGATCCGTAAGATTCTCCCTGTCGGCGGCACTCTTTCTTCCGGCGCATCTACGTCTTTCTGTTTCTCTCTCCTTCGGTCCGACAAGGATCCCGGTTCCTATGAAATCTTGGATTGAGTGCCGCTGGCGCGGCGTACTATCTTCCGTCGTGATCGGCGCCGCCGCACTGTTTGTCTCCAACACGTACGGCGGCCCGACCGTTCTCTACGCCCTGCTTCTCGGCATGGCGTTTCATTTCATCTCAGAGGACGATCGCGCAGTGGCGGGCATTGAACTGTGCGCCAAGAATTTCCTGCGCATCGGCGTGGGACTTCTCGGCGCGCGCATCACCGCCGAAGAACTCGCGCAGCTCTCCCTGGGCTCCATCACCGTCCTCATCACGGGTGTTTTTGCAACCGTGGCCTTTTCCATGCTTTTGAACCGCTGGATCAAATGGCCGCGCGCGGAAGGTGCTCTGGCCGGCGCCTCGGTTGCCATTTGCGGCGCCAGTGCCGCAGCCGCCTTAGCGCTCGTGATCGACAAAAAGGCATTAAGAGAGCAGGCTCTTTTGGCCATCATCGTGACCGTGACGGCCTTGTCCACGATTTCGATGATCCTCTACCCGATCCTCTGCGAACTTCTCGGGTTTGAATCGTCTCGCGCGGGATTGCTTCTGGGCGGCACCATCCACGACGTAGCCCAGGTGGTGGGCGCGGGCGCAATGCTCGGCAACGACGCGCTTCAGACCGCAACCATGACCAAGATGCTGCGCGTGGCGATGCTCATTCCGATGATGTTCGTCTTTACGGCGTTGTTTGCCGCCAAGGGCGAACACGGAGAACCCAACGGCCCCAAGACCGTCAATCCCTTTGCGCAAATTCCCCTCTTTCTGATCGGCTTCGTGGCGCTCGCCGCACTCAATGTTGCCGGAGTCATCCCGACGTCGGTAAGCGACACGCTTGCTCAGGCCTCGCAGCTTCTCATTCTCGTAGCAATGGGCGCGCTCGGCATCAAGACGAGCCTCGGCAAGCTCAAGGCCGTAGGCTGGGCGCCGATCATTCTGATGACAGCCAACACCATCTTTCTCTTTGTCTGGGTGCTCGCAGGCATCCTGCTTTTGGCCTGACCATCCTGAAGGCGCCCATTGAGGCGCCTTTTTGTTGTTTCCATGAGCTTATGAGTCTAAACAACACCCCTCTGAAGAGGGGTGTTGTTTAGATCCCATGCACCGAGGACCGATTTTCCAGGTGAAGTTTTCCTGAGCGATTGGAGCGAGGCAGGCCTACCGAAACCGTCGGTAGCACGTTGCTCAAAATTGTCACAAATACCTTTGACAACACTGAAGGAAAGCTTGTTATACGGGCAATTGAGTAATCCGGATGCCATTCAGGTATGTCAAGCACTTCAGAAACTCGGCGTTCTCTCCAGTTTCTGAATTTTTATAACGGAAGCTTTGCCTGTTGCTAAAATGCGCGGCATGATGGGTGAGTGTCTGAACCAATGTTTCGACACTGCGTGTAATATTGTCAACCCTGCCGACAGACAGGGTTATATGACCGGAGAAATCAAAGTGGAGTCGCTGAAGCCGCTGGTGCGCGTGATTGACGACGATGACGCAATGCGTCGTTCATGGGCCTTTCTGATCGAGGGTGAAGGCTGGGATGTAGCAGTCTATTCCGACGCCTTGGACTTCATCAGTTCCGGCGACTTCCAGCGTCCCGGCTGCCTCGTTCTCGACGTTCGCATGCCCCGCATGAGCGGCCTGGAACTCCAGGACAAGATGCGTGAACTCGGCATTGATCTGCCGATCATCTTCATTTCCGGCCACGGTGACATTGATATGGCCGTGCGCACGTTAAAGCTCGGCGCCGTTGACTTCCTGCAAAAGCCCGTCGACGATCAGCGTCTTCTGACCGCCATCGGCAGCGCTGTGATGAACAACCTCAACCACCGCCGCACGGAAATGGAACTCTCCTCCTTCCGCAGCCGCCTGATGCAGCTCACGCAACGCGAACGCGAAGTGATACGTATGGTGGCCCACGGCATGAGCAACAAGCAGGTTGCCGAAAACCTCGGCATCAGCGAAAAGACGGTTCAGGTACACCGCGGATCGGCATACCGCAAGCTGGATCTGCATAACGCCGCAGAAATCGCACGCCTGCTGCTACGTTCGGGCGATCCGCTCTGAACGCAAAACACCGGACAGTCAAAAACCGCCGGATCGGTTTCGGTTCGGCGGTTTTGTTTTACAGCAGGTCGTCCACAATCAACTGCAGGAGTCTGTCATCTTGAACTGAAGACAGCGGAAACACCTGCACGATCAAATCAGTCCTGGAACGATTGCTTTCTCCGGCCGCAAATTCAGGTAGCCGAACAGAAATAGCCACACCCATACAAATACCCAACGCATTGCTTCGATTCCAAGAATCGGATATCAATTTGCGATACATCTCTCGCAACAACATAACGACATTTGGGAGTCAGTGCAATCGCAGAAACTCGGTTCCTGTTTCAAACAAACTCGCAATTTCGTAAAACCACCGGATCAGCCTCGATCCGGCGGTTTTGCTTTATTTGTGAAGACGTAACACACGGAGACATCCGTGCTGTACTCCAAACGAACAAATGTAAAAGGAGTGCGGTCGATTCGGCTCTTTTAATAAACGAAATGCGCGGGACGGTTCGTTCAAATCGAAGGCAGCGATTCACCGCGTGCAACCAAAATACGCTTGGCCTTGCCGGGCAACCCGCTCATCCACGGAAACTCCCGTTCGTGCTGTTCGCGAAAACGCTTGACCTCATCGATTTCGGAGAGCGTCGTATCGACCATGTCAAGACCCAGCTCGAGCATGCGGCTGTGACGCGGCGCAATCGCAAAGCTGACAACCAGGTCGCCGGTACAAATCGTCCGTGCGGCGAGATCAACCGTAAAGACAGCTTGAGGGTCCTTGCGCAGGACATCAAAAAGCTTTTCCAAATCTTCGACCGAAACTTTGCACGCCAAAAGACCGTTGTTGAAACAATTGCTGTAAAAGATCTCTCCGAAGCTCGGCGCTACAACCACTCGGAAACCACCTTGCAAAAGGCCCCAGACGGCGTGTTCGCGGCTTGAACCGCATCCGAAGTTAGGACCGGCCAGAAGGACGGCGGCCTTGGCCGCAGCAGGGGAATTGAGCACGCACTTCGGATCCAACGAGCCGTCCGCCTTGTGCTTGAGGTTGTAGAAGAGCCCCTTGTCCAGTCCCGACTTGTCGATTCCGCGCAGGAACTGCTTGGGCATAATCTGATCGGTATCAATATTGTCGGCTTCCAAGGCAACGGCACCGGTCGTGAGCAACGTAAATTTGTCCATTTCTGAGCTCCTTTCGTATTACAGCATTGCGGGATCGGTCAATTTGCCCGTAATCGCGGCTGCGGCAGCAGCGGCCGGACTCACCAGATGCGTGCGCGCACCTCTTCCCTGGCGCCCCTCGAAATTTCGGTTCGTGGTCGATGCACAGCGCACGCCCGACTGCAAAATGTCATCGTTCATGGCCAAACACAGCGAGCAGCCGCTCTTGCGCCATTCAAATCCTGCTTCCTTGAAGATCTCGGCCAAGCCTTCGTCCTCGGCCTGCTTTCTCACGCGCATGCTGCCCGGCACCACCTGAGCGCGAACCCCCGGCGCCACCTTGCGACCCTTTACCACGGCAGCAGCAGCTCTCAGGTCTGAAATCCGGGCGTTGGTGCACGACCCGATGAAGACATGCTGCACGGCAAGTTCCGTCATGAGCGTTCCCGCTTCAATTCCCTGATACTCCAGGGCGCGGACGGCCGCCGCACGCTGTACGGGATCCTCGAAAGAGTCCGCTGCCGGAACAGGCTCATCGAAAGCCACACACTGATCGGGGCTCGTGCCCCAGGTCACCATGGGCTTGACGTCTCCCGCATTGATCACAACGGTCTTGGAAAAGACCGCCTCGGGGTCGGAAGCAAGCGTCTTCCAGTAGCTCGAAGCCGCTTCAAACTCATTCTGATCAAAGTCGAGCCAGTGCGTGCGCACCCACTCGCGCGTCTTTTCGTCCGGGGCGATAATCGCCCCGCGCGCTCCGGCTTCCACCGTGAGATTACAAAGCGTCATGCGCTCTTCAACGCTCAATGCCTCGACGCCCGAGCCTTGGTACTCGACGACGCAACCGAGCGCGCCACGGGCGGTGATTGTTCTCAGGACATAAAGGGCCAGATCCTTGGCCGTTGATTCCGGCTTTAATTTTCCGTCGATACGGATCAGCATGGGCTTGGCCAAACGATAGACGAGCGTTTGCGTGGCAAGAATGTGTTCGATTTCAGAAGTGCCGATGCCAAAGGCCAGAGCTCCCAGCGCACCGTGCGTCGTCGTGTGACTGTCGCCGCAGATCACGACCATGCCGGGTCGTACGAGCCCCTGCTCGTCCATCAGGACATGTTCGATGCCTTGAGCTGCATCGTTGGGACCGTAAAACGCATCAATGCCGTAATCGCGGCAGTTTTTGGCGAGATTGGACGCCTGAAGCGCGCTCGCCTCATCATGAATCACTCGCGGATTGGTATCGGCCGACGGAATGATGTGGTCGACCACGCACAGGTGCGAGTCGGGAGCAAAAACGCCGCAGCCGCGCTCGCGCACACCGCTGAAAGCCTGCGGACTCGTGTATTCGTTGGCAAAGTGAGCGTCCACGTAAAGAAGCACCGTTTCCCCGTCAATACGCTTGACCGTGTGGCTCTCCACAATCTTCTCGTATAGCGTTCTTGCTATCGCCATATTCGCCTCCTTGTTATAAATTGTTTTCTCAACAATAGGAATTCAGCAATGCCTTGATTCTACGCCTCAAAACGGCACTCTTCGGCTTTTCGGACGGTTCTGAAAACAAGGTGCGCTCGTTTAGAATGCCAACGTTTCTTGTCTGCAGTTTTGTCTTTCATCGTCATGCCGCTTCAAGTCCGCAACAGTTTCATTCTTTTCTTGTGCGCCGTCATCTGGGGCTCCGCCTTCGTCGCGCAGGCCCTCGGCATGAATCACATCGGACCGTTTGCCTTTACGTTTGCGCGCTCCATCATCGGCGGACTGTTTCTGCTGGCGGTACTACCGATTTTGGATCGGATCACGCGCAAGAAGATTAATGAGGCAACAGGCGAAAAATCCAACCCTTGGAGAAATCCCAAGGTCTGGACGGGCGGCATTCTCTGCGGCATCGTGCTTTTTGTTTCCGAATCGCTGCAGCAGTTCGGACTTCTCTACACCACGGTGGGCAAAGCGGGATTTTTGACGTGCCTGTATATCGTGATCGTTCCGGTCGTCGGCATGTTCATCGGTCGCAAGACGGGCTTTCTGGTGTGGATTGCGGTCGTGCTTTCGTGCCTTGGGCTCTATTATCTCTGCATGCCGCCCGGAGAATTTTCCCTGAGCCTCGGCGACGGCTTGGTGCTGGCTTGTGCGTTTAGTTACACCGCACACATCCTCGTAATCGACCACTACACAGACCACGTCGACGGCGTGCGCATGAGCTGCATTCAGTTCTTTGTGGGGAGCATCTTGGGCTTCATCCTGATGATGATCTTCGAACCGCCCACGCTCGAAGCCATGAAGGCAGCCGCTCCCGCCTTCCTCTACGCAGGTATCTGCAGCAACGGCATCGCCTACACGCTTCAGATCATCGGCCAGCGCGGCGTCAATCCGACCGTGGCTTCTCTGATCCTGAGTCTTGAAAGCGTTGTGAGCGTCATCGCCGGCTGGCTGATTCTGTCGCAATCCATGAATTCCCGCGAACTTTTAGGCTGCAGCCTGATGCTGAGTGCCGTCATTCTGGCTCAGCTTCCGAGATCGTTTTTCAAACGACTGTTTGAAGGACGCATGAGCCACTGACAGAAAACCGTATCCTACGATTGATTTTCTCAAGCTTGGGGTTGCCTTTGGCCCTAACCACCGACGTTTCGTCGCCATTCGCCTTTATTCGTTTCTGTGGCTAGGAACCGACTCTCGAATAATTTTCCTCAGGCTTACGGACACAAAAAACCGGAAGGTCAGCTATCGATCTTCCGGTTCTTCGTTTCGATGCCGCCGTGAAAGCGGCACCTTGAGCGCTAAAGCTTATTCGGCCTTCTTTTCCTCCGCACCCGGCAGGTAGTCCTTGCTCAGGACCACAGCGTTGTGCTTGGCGCGCAGGCTGTCGAGATAAGCGTTTTCTTCGGCCTGACCGAACATGCCGGCCAGCTCGTTGCGCGTGCCTTCCAGAGCGGAGGCGTCGGGCTCAACCGTTTCGGACTTGGTGATATGCACCAGCGTGTAGCCCGTGGGAGTGCGCACGCCGATATAGGCGGGCAGTTCCTTGGCGGGAACACGCATGAGCGAATTGATCAGGTTGAAGTCCCAACCCAGAGGCTGAGAACGGGACACGGTCACGGCTTTGTCGAACTTCACTTCCTTAGCTTCACCGGACTTGATCTTGGCAAGCAGAGCCTGACCGTCCTTTTCGGCGGCGTCAAGAGCGCGTTCGGTTGTCAGAAGCGAAAGAATGTCGGCGCGAACGTCTTCAAACTTGGCGATGTGAGCCGGCTGATAAGCCGTCACGCGAGCGGCGACGAGCGTGTTGGAAGCAACTTCGATGGCCTGCGTGTTGCGCTTTTCAACCAGACATTCTTCACCGAAGAGGTTTTCCATGACGTGCTGGTTGAGGAACTTCTTCTGAGCCGCATCGCTCGGGCCTTCAGCCGTCACGTTGTTGAGCGTCACGGGCTTGAGGTTGTACTTTTCGATCACGCTCTTGAGCGAATCGCTCTGTTCGTAAACCATGTTGGTGAAGTTGTCGGCTTCTTCGGCAAAGCGCTTCTGGCTTTCCTGATCCTGATAGAGCTTCACGATTTCGGCACGAACGTCAGCCAGGGGCTTGGCGGCCGTCGCCTTGACGCCGGTGACCGAAATGATGTGGAAACCGAATTCGGATTCCACCGGACCGACAATGTCGCCTTCCTTGGCGTTAAAGACCGCGTCTTCAAACGCCGGCACCATCATGCCCTTCGTGAACCAGCCCAGATCACCGCCTTCCTTGGCGCTGCCCGGATCGGCCGATTCCTTCTTGGCCACTTCGGCAAATGCCTTGGGATCGGCCTTGACCTGCTTGAAGATTTCTTCGGCCTTGGCCTTAGCCTTGTCCTTGCCCTGACCGAAGTCAATCAGGATGTGGGAGGCTCGCCGTTCTTCCGGAGCCTGGAAGCGGCCCTTGTTCTGTTCGTAGAAGGTCTTGATGTCTTCTTCGCTGGGTTCAACGTTCTTAAAGAGATCCGGAGAGAACACAACGTATTCGACATTGACGGCATCGGGACGTTCAAACTGCTTCTGGTTGTCCGTCCAGTACTTCTTGGCGTCTTCGTCGGACACCTTCACTTTGACCATGTATTCGCCGACGCTCAGGTTGTGCACGGCGGCTTCACGCTTTTCCGTGAGAAGGTTGAAGATGCTGCGCGAGGCGGTATCGGGCACCAACGTCGTGCGGGTGATGCCTTCGGTGAGCAGATTGCGGCTGATTTCACCGCGGATCATGTGCACGAAATATTCATCACTCATGCCGGAAGCGGCCAGATAGTTGGTGTATTTCTCGGCGTCGAATTTACCGTCGGTGAGAAAGCGCGGGAAGGTCTTGATCATTTCGATGGCGACCTGTTCGCTCACATGAATGTCTTCAAGAGACGTCTCACCGATGAGACTGCGTTCGTTCATGATCGCTTCGAGCAGCGCGACCTTGGCCTCCTGGCTGTCGAGCATATTGGAGCGGAATTCTTCACCGAGACGCACGCGCAGGTTTTCCAGACGTTGGCGCTTGGCTTCGTCAAACTGCTGCGGAAGGATCGAAACGTCGTCAACCTTGGCGATGGCGCCGTCGTCGCTGATCATTCGGTTGTAGGAATAGATACCTGTGACCACAAAGCTGGGAATCACGAGCACCATGGCAATGAACATCAGCCAGCGCTTGTGATTGCGGAACAACTCAAGAAGCATGAAATTAGCCTTTGGATTAAACAAAAATGCGGACTGCCGCACAAAGCCGCAGGGCCGCTGTGCGCCCACGACAAACGCTGAGAGCACTTTTCTACTTAATAGCCGTGCATTCTAACAAAAGCAAGCTGTCGGCTCGCTTAATTTCGCGCATCAGCCGCGTTGCAAAACGTTTTTTTCGTGACTCTGATATCAGCCGATCTCGTCGGGGGCAAAGACCGGGCACTCCAACCACAGCGCCTGCGGGAATCGACTGAAACAATACCGCTTCATATATTCCCGCGTATCCTCTTCAATCGTTGCGTCGGGCATCGGGTTGCATTGATTGAAGATCACGGCCGAAAGTTCGGCCCCGCGTCGCTGCAGCGCCTCAAGAGACAACACGGCGTGATTGATGGAGCCTAACCTCCCCGAAGTCACGAAAACAAAAGGCCAGTTCTGCGCGCACACAAAATCAACCGTCAGTAAATTTTCCGTCAGGGGCACGGCCAAACCTCCGGCGCCTTCGACAAGCACCACATCGTAGCTTTCAGCCAGTTTGTTCGCGCAGTCAATCAGATGCGCAAGATCAATCGGTCGGCCATCGATTTTGGCCGCCAGATGAGGTGACGCCGGGTAGGTGAAAAGTTCGGGCGCGGTGATCCCTTCCTCGTCTTCGGGCAGCGTCACCCCCATCAGACGCCGGTGCAGGCGAATGTCCGGACTGTAGTCTCCGCAACCGGTCTGCACCAATTTCATGGTGGCCACACGACGTCCGCAGCGCAGAAGTTCGCGAGCAAGCCACCCCGTGCAGACGGTCTTTCCCGCATCCGTATCGATGCCGCTCACGAAATGAATTCCTGAAGATAGCTTCACTACATTGTCCTGCATCAGTGCCATCGTTGATTACTCATAAACGGTTGCATTTAATCTGTTATTGGTGTTGTCACGACAAGAATTATTACCCGCGACTAAAGTCGCAGGCTTTGCAACTATCACATTCGTAATGTCGCATTAGGCCTGTTTACGTCCGGCCCCTGGGTCATCAGCAGATAGCCCAGACCGTGCAGATTTCGACCTGCATTCAGGTCGCTGTGCGCTCGGTAACCACAGTGCCTCAGACTGGTTTCAGTTAACACACCGAACTCAACGACCTTCTTTGAGCATTGAACGAGATTAACAGCTTATATTTGCTCTTTAAATCTTCTCTTCCACCCAATTGCGCGTCACCTTGACGAAACCGACAATCAATGTCTGCAGTTCATCGGGTTCGATCACAAAGGGCGGCATCACGTAGAAGATATTTCCGAAGGGACGCACCCAAATGCCTTCCTTGACGAACTGTGCGGCCAGAATTCTGTTGTCGGCAGCACGCTCGGTTTCCACCACACCGACGGCTCCGAGCACGCGCACATCCTTAACACCCGAGACTTTGCGCAAAGGCTCCAAACCTTTCTTCAGTTCGGATTCAATACGACGAACCTTGGCTTCCCAGTCTTCGGACATGTATACGTCCATCGCCGCGACAGCCGCCGCGCAAGCAATCGGATTGGCCATGAAAGTGGGACCGTGCATCAATGCGTTCGGAGCATGACAACTCACCGTATCGGCCACCGCATTGGAGGTGCACACGGCGCTTAACGTCACCGCGCCGCCCGTGAGAGCTTTCCCGAGCGTCATGATGTCTGGTACGATCTCGGCCCAATCGCAGGCAAATCGCTTGCCGGTCCGACCGAACCCCGTCGCAATTTCGTCAGCGATTAAAAGAATGTCGTACTTGTCGCACAAGCGGCGCGCTTCACGCAGGAACTGCGGGTGGTAGAACCGCATAGCGCTTGCCCCCTGAACGATCGGTTCGAGAATCAGCGCGCATATTTCGTCCTTTTGCGCATCGAAAACGCGCTCAAGTTCCTCAATGTCCCCCGGGTTCCATTGACCTCCGAAAACGGAAGACGGTTCATCAATAAAGATGCGCTTCTGCAGCGCTCCGGAAAAAAAGCCGTGCATTCCCGCAACCGGATCGCACACCCCCATCGCGTTCCAGGTGTCGCCATGATAACCCTTGCGGATCGTCGCGAAGTTCGTGCGCGTCTTTCGGCCTTTGGCCATTTGATACTGCACGGCAAGCTTCATGGCCACCTCAACGGCAACCGATCCGGAATCCGCATAGAAAATCTTCGTGAGCTTCTCAGGCAGCAGACGAGTCAATCGTTTGGCCAGTTCCACCGCAGGTTGATGTGTAAACCCTGCAAACATGACGTGAGTGAGTTTGCTTGCCTGTTTTTGAATCGCCTCGACGATTTCAGGACGGTTGTATCCGAAGGCCGCGCACCACCAACTCGAAGTACCGTCGATGAGCTCTCTGCCGTCTTCCAAAACAATGCGCGCACCATGACCTCCCGCAGCGACATTGACGGGAGGCGGTAAGGTGGCCGACGCATACGGATGCCACAAATGCGCTTCGTCAAAGGTTTTGATATCCTGCATCTGATATCCGACCTCGGAAACAAGCTCGCGGTCGGCATCAATTGCATTGCCCTTCGTCGTCAGCATGTCTCCGGCAATGGCGGCGTTGATCCCGCACTCGAGTGCCGCCTTCTGAACTTCTCGTGACAAACGGGCTCTTCCGCCCGCAAAGCGCAGCTTAGCCTTGGGATTGATCAGTCGAAACAGAGCGACAGACCTCAGAATCTCTTCGTCGGACAGGAGCGGCTGATGCTCGAGCGCCGTGCCGGCAATGGGCGAGAGAATGTTGACGGGAATCGAAAGCACGTTGAGCGCACGCAATTGAAGTGCCAAATCGATGCGATCGCTTTCGCTCTCCCCCATCCCGATGATGCCGCCCGAGCAGACGTCCATACCGACCGCGCGTGCGTTCATGAGCGTTTTGACTTTGTCAGCGGTTGTATGTGTCGAGCAGAGCTTTCCGAAATGCGATTCGCTCGACTCAAGATTGCAGTGATAACGCACGACGCCTGCTTCAAAGAGACTTTGCAGTTCCTTCTCAGTCAACAGACCAGCGCTCAGGCACATCTGAAGATTCGTTTCCTTGCGAATGACTCGCACGAGTTCAATTGTTTCGCGCACTTCACGCGCAGAGAGCTTTCGACCGCTCGTCACCAGCGAAAATCGCGTGAGACCGTTTGCCTGTGCTTGTTTTGCAGCTTCGAGCGCCTTGTCGGCATTGATGAGCGGATAGATGGGAATGCCTGTGACAAAACGCCGCGACTGGGAGCACCAAGCGCAGTCTTCTGAACAACGGCCTGATTTGGCATTGATGATGCCACAGAAGTTAAAGACCCGATCTGCGAACTTGATCGTCGCCTCTTTGGCGGCGGCCACGAGCGTCTGCGTGGAATACGCGCTCAGTTTCAGAGACTCCTCCCGAGTCGGCACGCGTTCCAGCGATCTGACGGCAAAGTCCAGGCATGCGTTTTTCTCAACTGTAGATTCCATTGTCAGCTTTCTCTCCAAATGTTTCTCTTGACGTCCACCCCTGATTGAAATCAGAGGATTCCTCCGGAGTTGCTTACGCAACTCCGAGAGGTTGGTTCTCGCTGTTGGCGCCGGAGTTTCGTGCAAAAGGCTCGACGGCTCCTGAGCTCACTTCACGAGCGATGCGCTTTTTATTGTGTGCGCTCGGACCTGTCCGGCCCTTCCTCCTCACGTTTATTGCACCGACAATGTCGGCATTGTTTTCATACCCGCAACCGATGCAGCGAAACTGCGCTTGACGCGGTCGATTGCGCTTATCCGTGCACGTGCATGACGGACACTCGCAACTCGTATAAGCCGCGGGAACGGCAACTACATAGCCTCCGGCCTTGTATTGCTGCCATTCAATCGCTTGCCGCATACCAAAAAAGCCCGTCCTCAGAATCGCCCGATTCAATCCGGACTTCTGTTTGACGTTTTTACCCGGATTGTCGATCGTTCCCTTGGCACTCTTCGTCATATTGCGCGTCTTCAGATCTTCCACGTACACGCAGCCATACTCCTGCGCGAGCGTGTGCGCGGTTTTCATCTGAAAGTCAC
>CEBV01012425.1_pt1 | contig 46469 bp, 49 predicted proteins | sample 554741 | NCBI WGS metagenome assembly CEBV01 (sample SAMEA3182070, study PRJEB8094) | gut metagenome | biome: human; feature: gut; material: Stool; isolation source: human stools | place: Canada | collected 2011-11-22 | reverse complement strand
GGAGTACTTGTTTTATCAGACTCATATCCTTTGTTGTTCCTGCCATGACTGTGCTGTTTCTTGTTAGCTTACCAGCACAAAGGAAACTGAAACCGGGGAAAGAATGAACGGATATGCTCCGGAAACGAAGATATACGCGGACAATTCCATGCACGGTTGAACGGATATACTCCGGAAAATCTGAAAGCATACGTCTAAAGTGAACGGGTATGCCCCGGAAAAAAGGTGCTACAACGTGCAATTCTCGGAGGTGAACGGATATGCTCCGGAAAAATTGAGATTTTAATGTCTGGTTATCCATTTTTTCATCCTTTTTAGGGGATGAACGGATATAAAATTGTGCTTTTAAAGGCTATTTTTATGCTTTATAGGCTACCGGAATGTGAACGGGTATGCTCCGGAATATGCAAAGACGTCTTCCGGAAATCAGACGGCCAAGCTGAAATCCATTCAGGGTATCACGACATTTGTCTGTGATGAAGCCGAGGAATGGACCAGTGAGGAAGAGTTCGACAAGATTATGCTCTCCATTCGTAAGAAGGGAATCCAGAATCGGATAATTATCATTATGAATCCCTGTGATTCGAACCATTTCATTTACAAGAAATATATTGAGAACACTCACCGTCTGGTGGAGATTGACGGGGTGCAGGTACAAGTTTCTACCCATCCGAATGTTCTTCATATCCATACAACCTACTTAGACAATATCGAGAATCTTTCTCCAGAGTTCCTGAGAGAAGTCAAAGAGATGAAGGAGAAGAATTCGGAGAAGTACGCCCATGTGGTTATTGGTCGTTGGGCAGACGTGGCCGAAGGTGCCGTGTTCAAGAAATGGGGTATTGTTGACGAGTTCCCAATGTGGTGTAAGAAGGTGGCTATCGGGCAAGACTTTGGTTACACCAATGATCCGTCGGCTTCCATCCGATGCGGCATCATCGACAATGCGCTGTATCTGGATGAAGTGGATTATCGTACTGGATTGCTTTCTGGTGATATCATAAAAGCTTTGCGACCCTGGAATTTGAAAGTGATTGCTGACAGTGCAGACCCGCGACTCATTCAGGAAATTCATAACGGAGGTATTAAGATCTATTCAGTTGAAAAAGGTCAAGGCTCTGTCAATGCCGGTATAGACAAGATGCAGGGAATGGAAATTTTCATTACTAAACATTCTTACAACCTTCAGCGAGAGTTCCGAAATTATGTATGGGCAAAGGATAAGGACGGAAACTATATCAACGAACCTGAAGACCATGATAATCATGGCATAGATGCTGCGCGGTATTATGTGCTAGGAGAACTGCTCGGCAGGATTATGAAGCCCAAAGACATTTCAGGAGTATTTGGACATTAAACTTTGAAATATGACTTTAGAAGAAATTTTAGCTATGCCGGAAGTAGAGAGAAAAATCTACTATCTGAAGAAAGGGCGAAAAACCGAGCAACCAAATGTTCACGCCCTTTATAACGACTGGAATCCCAACAAGCATGAGATAGTGATTGATGAGGAAAAATATCCGAAAATCAAAATCACTACCCAGCCTGAGAAACGAATTACAGACCCGTCAACAGGTAAAGAGTATGTCGAGCCGGCGGTGAAGAAAGAAGTTGATCCGAATAGGATAGCACTTCCTATTGAGCAAGACATCGTGAACATACAGACAGCTTTCACTGTAGGAACAGAACCGGTTCTTGACTGCCAGCCGGATGGAACAGAAGAAAACCTTCTTTCTGCGTTGAAACAGGTATTCAAGAAAAATAAATTGAAATATCAGAACAAGAAGGTCGTGCGGGCGTGGCTGGCCGAGCAGGAAGTGGCCGAGTACTGGTATGTAGTCAAGGACGACGGCTTCTGGGCCAAACTTAAACGTAAGATTTCAGGAATCTTCGGCAAGTCAAAGCCTGAATACCGTTTGAAGAGTGCTATCTGGTCCCCGTTCCGAGGTGATAAGCTATATCCATTTTTCAACGATCAGGGGGATTTGATTGCGCTTTCCCGTGAATACAAGAAAAAAGACTTGAATGATGTAGAAATCACCTGCTTCATGACCATCACCAAGGATATGGTTTACCAGTGGGAGCTGACGAGCAACTGGACCGACAAAGGTTCTTTCGCACACGGATTCAAGAAAATGCCGGTGATCTACATGTATCGTCCGGAAGCATATTGCGAAAAGATCAAATCTTTACGGGTAAGGTTGGAGAAACTACTTTCTAGTTATGCGGATTGCATCGACTATCATTTTTTCCCGATTCTTATGCTGTTCGGTGACGTACAGAACTTCTCAGGCGAGTTTAAGAATAGGGTAGTGGAACTCACCGGCCAGGGAGCAAATGCCCAATATCTTACCTGGAGCCAGGTTCCAGATACTGTCAAGTTCGAGGTGGAAACCTTACTGAGCCAGATATACGGATTGACTAATACGCCCAGAATCTCTTTCGATTCATTGAAGGGTACTGGCAACGCTGTTTCCGGTGTAACCTTCGACTATGTATTTATGTCCACTCACCTGAATGTGGAGAACCTGAACGAAACCGTCGGCGAGTTCATGCAGCGTCGTGTGAATTTTCTCGTTTCTGCCTTGGGTTCCGTGAACTCTACTCTTGAATCAGCTTCCGAAACTATTGATGTGGATGTGCAAATGCAACCCTACAGGTTGGAAGACATCAAAGACAAGATAGACACCGCTATCAAGGCTAAGGATGGTGAAATCTGGTCGCAACAGCGGGCTATCACCTTTGTGGGGAACGTGGATTCTGTTCTAGATGAGATTGAAGCCATCAAGGAAGAGCAGGCAGAGAAGCAGAAGAACGATATTGAGAAACAGAAACAACTTTCTTCTATGAAAGGAAACACGTTGAAATCTGAAAAATAGAACAATTTAGTCAGAGGAATTACAGGGTTTATATAAAACTAACTGATAAAAATCTAAAATATTGACTAATTAAATAGCGGTATCTTTCAAGATATCGCTATTTAATTATGTGATTTGTTTTTAGATTCGTATCAATAATCCTATATATTTGTGCTTATGTTTAACTTTAAAATATAGATAACTATGGGTAAACCTATCAAGATGGGAAATGACGAGTTTATTCTCTATGTAAGAAAACACAATAAAGAGAGTAAGTATGATACCAAAAAATTAGGAGAACTAATATGCAAATGGTTAAAAGAGTACGCTGGGCTTGAAGAAAAAGATATCGAATATGATGTCGAATGCTTATGGGGTGAGCAAGCAAACAATGTTGCTCCGGATAAACTCCCTAAAACAGCAAGTCAATTCGTTTTTGACCGAGACTATCTTCCTGCTTTATACAGCTATCTCGACACTTTATAATTATAGTAAAAATACGAATATTTTCTTTTTGATTATTCGTTATTTTACTATATTTGCATCGTAATTAAGTCTTAAACGCTATGAGCTACAAATCAGTTAAAGACGTTGTAACGCTGCTTACTGAAAATGGCTTTTGGTTCGTGAGGCAGAAAGGCAGTCACATGGTTTACACTGATGGTAGTCATGTAGTTATTGTACCTGACCACGGAAAGAAAGGCGTTGAGAAAGGCACTTATTACAACATTTTGAGGCAAGCGGGGCTAAAATAGCCCCCGCCTCTTTTGTTTCACAATAAAAAGGGAGGTCTGTATGAAAACCGTAGAAGTGATTGTAGAACATGCTGGAAATAATCTTAGTGCTTACATTGAAGGTGCTCCGGTGATAACGGTTGGCAATGATGTGAAGGAAATCGAGAAGAACATGAAGGAAGCTGTTGAACTTTACTTGGATTCATGCAAGGAGATGAACATCGCTCCAGTGGAAGTTTTACAGGGAGAGTTCACCTTGAAATTCAAGATAGATGCTGCCACTTTCATCAACTATTACAGCAGTATCTTTACTAAAGCTGCTTTGAGCAGGATAACCGGAATTAATGAACGTCAGTTATGGCATTATGCTGCTGGAGTACATAAACCACGCAAGCAGCAGTTGGAGAAGATTCAGAAAGGTATTAATGCGCTGACAGAGGAACTGGCAGCTATAAATTTGTTGTGATTATGATAGATGTTAAAGAATTAAGAATCGGGAATTATGTATACCCTAGAAATGATAGTGGTAAAGAGTCTCAATTAGGAACGGTTTCTGCGGTTTACGACCGTTTAGTATGTGTTAATGGTAATCACAGTCCATACGATTATCATCTACTTGAGCCCGTTCAAATAACAGAAAACATATTGAGTAAATGTAAATTTGTGAAACGAGAATTGGATGATATGGTGGTATATTACAATCCTCCAATGGAACTTGATGCTTATTTTCGTTTAAATAGAGTTGGTTATGATGTAGAAGTGAAATATTTACATCAGCTTCAAAATCTATTTTTTGATTTGACTGGGAAAGAGTTGGAAGTAAAGTTCTGATTTATTATGGAGGAGATAATAAAAAGGTTTATTGTTTTTTTTGAAAGTGACAGAATATCAATTTCTCGCAAAATAGCTATCCCTTTATTAGTAGTATTGACCATTTTATTATTGGATAATGTTTTGGGAACATCATATTATTGGATAAACGAAATGGAAACTGATTATATTGTAAAAGTTGAGGAAGCTAAAAAAATATGTGAATCTGATTCTGTATTAGTAGCTCATTTTGATGAAAAAATATCAAATGCAATAAAGCGACAAAATGTTTTTCAATGGTTTGCTTCATTGTTTAAAAATACAGGGTTTGAAAATGCAGAAGAGTCCAATAGTACAAATTTAAATGGAAATATATTTTCTAAAATAGAGAAATGGTTCCCAGAAATTAAAAGAAATCAAATGTGGCATACCATAACTTCTTCTCTTTTGTGGATTATTTTTTTAGCTTTCTTATCATTATTCCTGATTTTTGCACCATTTGTCGTTGAGAAGGATAAAGTTGCTACTATATTAGGTGTTATAATTGGAATTGGTATATTAGCATTTTTAATCTGGATAACTCAGTGGATATTTGGTTTGATTCCTGTAATACTTAATAGAGCATACATAAATTATATTTTGCAATTAATAATAAACCTCATTCCAATAATAGCTTTGACTGTTGGAACAATAAAGGAAGTAAAGAAGAAAAAACTTTCATAATATCTTCAAATATAAAAATGCGTGATTACCCCAGTAGTCACGCTTTCTTTTTGTCTAAAAACGAACATTCCCCTAATTGTTTCGTATCGTTAGCCTTAAAATTTCCCCTTCCCTTTCTCTATAAGTAAATTTACCGTATGAAATTATTAATCAAACTCATACGGTATGACAATCTTTGAACAAATCTTGGCAGGACTGCAACAGAAATTCGCTGGGGTGGACACTGCCACACTCACCCGTATCGCCACAAAGAAGGCAGAGGGTGTAACGGACGAAACGAAGGTGACCTCCATCGTCGAGGGTATCTCATTTCAGGACGTGATGCAAAACTATGGTGATTTCCGTGCAGGACAAGCGCAGACTTCCGCTGTTTCAAACTACGAGAAGAAGCATGGACTGAAAGACGGGAAACCAATCGAGAATCCGAAACCAGAACCACCGAAACCAAACGACCCTCCAAAGCCACAGGAAACGGACATCGCAAAGATGATTGCCGATGGCATCGCCGCCGGTATCAAGCCTTTTGCCGACAAACTGGCCAAAATGGAGGAACAAGAAGCGCAGGCGCAGCGCAATTCTCAGATTTCGGAAGTAGCAAAGAAGTACGGTATTCCCGAATTTATGCTGAAAGACCGTAATATTCCTGAGAACACAGACTTGGATACTTATTTCAAGGACATGAAGCAGGATATGTCTAACAGCGGATTCCAATTCGCTAAAGCTCCGGAAACTGCCGAACAGAAGCAGGAGAAGGAAGCAAGTGAGTTCGCCAAAATGATTGAGGCGGACACAAAATCTATTGTCGAACAACAAAACAAGTAATTTATGTCAGCAGGATTTAAGTACAACATTGAGCCTGAACCGTCCATCGAGGAACGCTATGACGTTTCTACCGGAGTAAGACGCAGAGGGCCTTACAAGTTGGACACGACCAACCTAGTTGTTGGTTCGTTCCTTCCATCTTTTACACCGATTGCCGCTGATTTGGTAAAGAAAACCGCTCAGGTGGCTATCCGTGTAGAAGTCTATGAGAAATTTACTACCGGATCCAATACCACATTGAAAATCAAGAAAAACTCTTTGGCTTATGTGGGTATGCACCTGGGTAATGGTTCTCATGGAGCAACCATCAACAGTATTGACAAATCAAACAAAACTTTCGATAAGTTGACGCTGGCCGCCGACTTTGGTGAAACATTGGAAGCCGGTACTGTACTCTATGAAGCGACAGCTGTAGATGGTACTACCCCGAAGGTTATTGCCAACTCAGCCTTGTACGAAAGAGTACAAGTTGAAGAAGGCATCGTATTAGTTGCCCTTTTGATGCGAGCTTTTGAAATCGAGCCAACAAAGTTGGTTATGCCTTTCTCTGACATTGATAAAGCTAATATGCCGCATTTCCAGTTCAACGCTGCTGGTGTGCAATCACCGGCTGGTGTTTCGTATGAACTGCCAGAAGCATCTGATTCTGTAATGGGAGGTATTCAATTAGGATTTTCTCAAAGCGGAAAGAAATATCCAGTAGCATTGGAAGGTGGTAAAGCTTATGTTGAAGTTCCTTGGACTGATAATAACACTACCTATCAGGCAGCTAACTCAAGTACCTTGGGATTGGTAAAGCAAGGTACAAAAGTTGATGATGCAGCAGGTGGTGATGAAAAAGATAAAATCAACGCTCTTCTCGCATCATTAAGAGCAGCTGGTATTATCGCAAGCAAATAAAGAAAGGAGGACTAATATATGATGCTAACTATTTATACTCTGTTTAACGACCCCAACATCGTTAACGCTGTTATTCAACGCGTACTTCAGACACGTAAGGATACTATCTACTGGCAGCAGTATCTAGACTTCCGAAGAACGACTACCCGTGTGTTCAAGGACTACATCGGTCAGGTTACGGGCGTGATGGCCGGTTCTATCAATTCGCGCTACGGTGAGAAGCCTATCCGTGAACGTCGGAATATAGGTTCAGGATATGGAGAAATTGCTTACTTGGGCGATCGTTACCAGATTTCCGTCGATCGTCTGTCTGAACTTCAAGACTTGATTGACAAATACAATGCAGCAAAACCTGCTGACCAGATAGCAGCCATGCAGGACATTGTAAACTTCATCTATGATGACTACCGTCAGGTGCTTTTGGCTCCCCACAAGCGTATGGATATGGTTCTCGGTTCTATGCTGATGACCGGAGAAGCAACAGTTAAGAACAAGGATGACAATGCAGGAGGAGTTAACCTCTTGGAAATTAAGTTACCGTTCAAGTTTATTACTCCCGAAACTGAAGCTAAAACGAAATTCATCACATACCTACAACAGAAGGTAAACGAACTGAAGTCCATTTATGGAACATTCCCGAAAATGATCATGTCTAGAGGAACCTTCGTGAAGAACATTATCGGATCTGAGGAATTTGGTGACAAGTTCAAGATGCAGCTAACTGGTAACGAGATGTACCTCTCTACCGGGTTGATTACATCCCAGCTGGCTTCTTCCATTTTTACTGGTATCGGACTTCCAGCCATCGAAATCAAGGAAGATTATGTTCTTGACCAAACCGGTAAGAACGTACAGATTTACGCAGACGACCGTATCACATTGCTTCCACAAGATAAGATTGGTTATATGCGTTTCCATACTCCGTACGAAGCTGTAGACGGTGTGCCAGGACGTAATTACACTCAGGCAGACGGTGAAATGCTGATTTCCGACTATAAGGATGGTAACGGTCGTTATCTTGAATACACCGCTGAGTGGATTCCGCAGATTACGAACCCTAACCTGATTGTGAATTTCGATTTGTCAACCATGAACGCATGACAGTAAACGACTACATATCACAGAAGTTTCAGACCTTCGGCATTAATTTGTCGGAGGCTGACCTTTTGGAGATAAGTCTGTCTTCAGAGATAAGCGGAGAGGATGAGATGGACCAGTCAAACATCGGTTTCGTGTCGGTAGCTATGGCGAAGTTCATCCCCTCTCTATTACTTAAAGCCACTTCAATCAGCGAGAACGGTTTCTCTATGTCCTGGAATACTCAGGGCTTGAAGGAATACTACTCATTCTTGTGCAAGAAGTACGGACTCGAAGACACACTGTCAGACAAACCTAAAGTCAGATTCCTATGATATTCGCACCACATACATTACAAGTCAAGGTTACTACTCCGATGGAAACAGATGAGTTCGGCCGACCTATTCCCGGTACCGGTGGTGAAAGCTGGCAGAACGTGTGTCGGTGCCGGTGCGACGATAACTCAACCAAAGAGTTTACCTCGGAGAACGGCGAAGTGTACCGACCAAATTATCACGTAGTCTGTGAGAAGAGAATTTTCCTGAAGGCTGGTGATGAAGTCAGATGTATGGACGGCGAGAATATCAGGGGAACTGGCAAGGTTTATATGGTAAAAAATGCAAACTATTTTGGTTACTCAGAGATATGGATGTAAAGTTTGACTTTTCGGACATGGACAGCTTTTTCGACCAAGGCTATGCCGAGGTGAAATCCGTTGAAGATAAGGTTGGCAAGGAAGCTGTCGATTACGCTGTGAAGAACGGAAGTTACCAGAACCGGACCGGAACGCTCCGTAAATCAAACAAGTATTCAGTTCAGGATGACGGCTTGGAATTGAGGAATGAAGCTGAATACGCTTCTTTCGTTGAATCCAAAGGTTACGAAGTCTTGACTGGTGCAGCCCTGTTTGCTGAGAAACGATTAAAGGAGGAAATCAAATGATAGTTACCACCGACATAGCGAACATACTCTATCGTGATTGCCAATCTTTTGGTATTGACATTGTCCCTCATGGCAAAAAACAGACGGGGCCGATGAAGTCTGAAAGGATTGTAATTCACTCCAAGAAGCAGCAGCCAGGGACATACTGGAAGAAATCCTTCGTTGAGGTGAATCTTTGTGTTCCTGACTTGAAAGAAGGTGAAGCCAACACCATCCGGCTGAACGAACTGGAGAAACAGTCGCAAGAGTTATTTGACGGAGTAACCGGACGCTATGATGGTACAACCTATCATTATTCCATTGAGTCAATCGGAACTGAGGAGGACACATCCTTAAAGTGTCACTATGTGAATGTAAGAATTTTGTTTGAAGTTTTTAATGTAAAATGATATGGCAGAAGCAAAGAAAATTACAGCTGTAAATATCAAGAAACTTTGGTATGGTGAAACAAGTGCTATTGCAGAAGATTTGACCGGGCAGGCTTTGTATACTCTTTTGCAGGGGGAGACCTTGAAAGAAGTCAAGAATATTCACCAAGATACTTGGACGCTTGAAGAAGCGGAAGCAAGCCGAACCAATTATAAAAATCAGCTCACGGGTCAGACCTATCGCAGTGAAAAGGAAATGGGTGATGTAACTGTCAATTTCACCATTGGAGAATACGATTACCCGACCAAGAAAGACCTTATGGGTGGTGATGTTATCAACACTGATAAAGGCTGGAAACGTGCGAGAGGAAAGGTGAACATCGAAAAATGTATCGTAGCTCAAACCGATGATGATCAGTATTGCGTCATTCCCCGCGCAGATATCGGGGCTCGTGAAGCGACTACAGATAAGGCTATTGGGCTTCCGGTGAGTGCTGTAGAACTTGAGCCGAAAGACTCCGCTATCGCTCCAGAATACTGGTTTGATTCCGAAGAGGTAAAAGCTGGCATGTAATGCCTATCCGATAGGTAGAGATTATATTCCATAACAGGGGTGGGCTTTATGGCTTCACCCCTTAATTATTTTTTTACATGAATCAAGGTGCAAAAATCATATCAGAATCCATTATTGGCAGTGATTTCAGAACGGTATTTGTTGGAGGAAAAGCTTATACTGTTTATCCGCCTACAATCCATAAGTTAGCCGGAGCCATCTCCCATCTGTCAGACGTACAAGAGGCCGAAAACTTGAAAAATGTCCTGCTCTCCTTGGGAGAAAGCGAGGCTTATTCCAAGGCATTATCCTGGCTGATTACAGGTGATGAAAGTTTGAGTGAGGAGTTAGCTAAAGGAACATATGAAGAAAATGTGAACGCATTAGATGAAGCCTTTTCCATGATTGATTCAAAGGTTTTTCTCAAAGCTGTCAGCTTGGCGAGGAACGTAAGCCTGCTGGCAGCGAAACCGAGGTTGTAGGAAATGATACTCTCTTGGGACAGATTGCGTCGTTCATGGAAAACCTGCATCTGTCATACCGGGAAGTGGTCTACGAGATATCATACAGGAATTTAGTATTAATGCAGCGCGATAAGCTCCATACCGTTACCGGGACCAAGGTTACAAAGGTAAAGGGTAAGGACATGGCTTCGCGCAGAAGAAGAAACAAGAAATAGATATGGCTCTATTAGAATGTTAAAAAGCAACAGAAACGTTACTTTTTTACGTTACAAAGTTTGCTTAATAGTAACGAAAATGTTACCTTTGCATTGTCAATTAAAAGTTCTTTGATTTATGAAGTTTTCAGAGTTTTACAAATTGATTGAGTCAGCAGGCTGGACAATCGAAAAGGGAAAGAAACATCACAAGTATGTTCATCCCGACTTTGACTACTTTATCCCTGTAGGCAGACATCCGGCTAAAGAGATACCTAAAGGTACTCTTGACAGCATGATGAAAAAGGCGGGGTTAAAGAAGTAAAAGAACAGCACCCACTTCGGTGGGTGCATTTAATTGACAAAACTTAAAATACACGATTATGAAGAAGATTCAGGCTATTATTGAAAAAGCAGATGATGGAGGAATCTCTATCTATTCTGAAGATGTAAACGGTGCGTATGGCTTTGGGCTTACAGAACAAGAAGCGAAAGAGGACTTTATTTCTGTTTTAGAGGAACAGGCAGAATATTACAAAGAAAAACATGGTGAATTTCCAAGTTGGTATAAAGCTGGCTATTCTGTGGAGTATGTGTATGACTTAAGTGGATTTTTTGAGGCATTTCCGTTCATCAATGCCAGTAAGTTCGCAAAGGAAATAGGTTTAAATGAATCTGTGATGCGAAAATATAAAGGCAAGATCGTAACAGCTTCCGAGAAACAGAAAGCATATATACAATCCAAATACAATGAAATTCTTAAAAGAATGGAACTTGTCAAGTTTTGATATTCCAGCCGTGAGGCTTTGATATAAATTAAAGAACAAATTGACAATTTGGCGCATCATTATGATGCGCCTTTTTTATTAAAACACTGAAAAACACAAATACGCAACAATAGGTTTATTGTTTGGTATTAATCATCGTAAAAACTGAATATTAATGAATTGAGGTGTAACTTCAAACATTAATATTCAGTTTATAATATATGGCTACACTTGTATTCCGCGTAAGCGCACAATATGATGAAGTTATAAGACTTCGTAATGAGATTAGTAAGCTGGAAGCCCAGTTAAAGAAGATGGACGTAAACAAATCCCCCGCAGCAGCCAAGATATTGGAGACTCAACTGGCATCTGCTCGCCAACAAATGATGGGGCTGGTGACCGAGGCGGCCAAGGCTGGTGCTGTGATGGAGAATGATTTGAAGAAGAAACTCAATTCCGCGTCAAAAGCTTCCGATGAGCTGACAGAGGAAATCATCAAACAGAGAAAAATTATCCGTGATACTCAGGATGATGTCAGACGGCTGTCTGATGAATATTCAAAGATGGGTAAGTATTCTCCTAATTCAAAAGCTAAATTGGCTGAATTGAATACGGCTAAAGCAGCTTTGAACGAGCAGAGATATTCCCTTGGCGAGTTACAGGACCAACAGGCCAGAAACAGGCTAGAAGTACGGAAACTGACAAGGGAGTATAAGGAGTTTGCCAGTGGAACAAACAACGCTGATGAGATAGTAAAATCCTTGACGGATTCTTTAAAGCGTACAGCCGCTGAAATCGGTGGACTGGTGGCGATAAAGAAATTCGGATCCGATGTGATTGAAGCAACTGGAAAGATGCAGCAACTACAGGTAGCTCTTTCAACTATCCTTCAGGACAAGTCAAAGGCAGACCAGCTTATTGCTGAAATTGTCCAATTTGCGGCCAAAACACCGTTCAATCTTGACGATGTGGCGACTGGAGCAAAGCAGCTTCTGGCATACGGTTCTTCTGCCGATAATGTCGTGAAAGAACTTTCCATGCTTGGAGATGTGGCTTCTGGATTGCAGATACCTATCGGTCAGCTTATTTATCTGTACGGAACATTAAGGACACAAGGCCGTGCAATGACTGTAGATATACGTCAGTTTGCAGGCCGAGGTATTCCAATCTTCGAAGAACTAGCCAAGGTTTTAGGCGTCTCAAAAGACCAGGTAGGTGAACTTGTGAAGGAAGGTAAGGTCGGATTTAAGGAGGTCGAACAGGCTTTCAAGAACATGACATCTGAGGGAGGAAAGTTTGCCAACCTTATGGAGAACTCTGCCGGAACATGGCCACAGAGATTGTCTAACATTGAAGATACCCTCTTTCAGAAAATGAATGAGTTCGGGAACAAGTACAAGGAAGTTTTCGAATTCGGTATTGCTACAGCCGAGGATTTGGTGGAAAGCCTTGATGATGTATTGTCTGTCATGGGCGGACTGATTGCTGCTTATGGAACGTATAAGGCCGCGTTGATTACCGCAGCCGTAGCGCAGAAGGCGGTCGGATTCGTTGAAAGTATCCGTCTGATTGGAATGTACAGGAAGGAGTTGGGACTGGCAACTGCGGCACAGCAGGCTTTCAACGTCGCTTCAAAATCCAATGTATATGTCACTTTATTGGCAGCGCTTGTAGGAATCGGTACAGCGGTATATATGTTCACAAAAAGGACAAACGAAGCCACTGTAGCGCAGGAGACACTTAATTCGGTAAACAAGAAGGCCGATGAAGAATTTTCCAAGCAGGCAGCAACGGTTGATAGGTTGTCAGGCGTACTGAAAAGTGAAACTTCCTCACTGGGACAGAAAAAGAAAGCTTTGTCTGATTTGCAGGCTATCACCCCTTCTTATAATGCAAGCCTTGACGAAGAGGGTAAATTGATAAACAATAATACCGAAGCCATTAAAGCTTATCTAACACAATTAGAAAAGCAGATACGGATGAAGACAGCAGAGAAAGAATTGACAGAGCTGTATGAAAAGAAGCGGACTCAAGAAAAAAGACAGAAAGAAGCCATAGCAAACTACAATGAGGCCAAATCTTTGTATAATTCATCCGTAACAATGACTGGAAGCGCATTGCAGAACAGAAGAGTCAATACAGGTGTGGCAGTATTCTCTCAAAATAGTGCCATAAACAATCAACTCAAAGATAATGCGAATAAGGCCAAGAAAGAACTGGATTCCGTAAACAAGGAATTGGGAGAAACGGTTTCTGCTATCACAGAACTAGAAAAAGAGATTGAGAAATCCTCTCTATCCGATAAAAAAGAAGCTACACAGTCTTCAATATCCAAAGAGGTAGAGAATACCACCAAACGTATCAAGACACTCAAGCAAGAAATTGCCGGTCTCCGTAGCGGAAAATTGCAGGCAGAGGCTGGCAAGACTGTAGAATCTGCTATCAAGGCAAAGGAAAAAGAGTTGCAGAGTGCAGAAAAGACGTTGGAAACACTTACCGGCGTCAGGAACAAGGATGTGTCAAGAGAAAACGCGACAACATTAGCCGGAGGGAAACTTTCAGACTTGGAACGTAAACAGGCATTAGAACGTGCAAAAGAAGCTGTAGACTTAGAAAATCAGATTGAGCAAGCCCGTATAGACGCAATGGTCGACGGTGGGGATAAAATCCTTGCTCAACGTGAACTGAATAACAAGAAAGAAATGCAGGCCATTGACCAAGCCAAAGAAGAGTATATTCAGAAGGAAATCCAAAGACAAAAGGAAATTTTTGACGCAACAGAGGAACTGAAAGCAAAGAAAAACCCTAAATACAAAAAGCGTAGTTTTGACTCTTCTACTGTTACTGTAAACAGTTCCTCTTTTGACATCCTAAAAGAAAATACAGACAAGCGGCAAGTTCAGGAAGATTTGAATGCACAGCGGGAAGCTATGAATGCTTATTTAGCTGAGTATGGCACCTATATGCAGAAGCGTCAGGCTATTATTGAGCAATATCAGGATAAGATCAACAAGGCTACTACCGAAGGAGAAGAATTAACCTTGGGCAAACAACGAGATCGTATCTTATCCAGTATAGATGAACAAGCTAACAAGACAACTTCTGCTGTTTCCCAGTTGTTCGGAGATATGAAAGACAAAACTCTGAAGGACCTTGAGGATATCAATGTAGCTGGGCAAAAGGCATTAGAGTTTCTGAAATCCGGGCAGTGGGACGAACAGAAAGGTAAGGAACTTGGAATTACCAAAGATAATTTTGAGACTTGGAGTAATGACCCGGAAAAGATAAAGGCTATTTCCGATGCCCTAGTAAATAACAGAAAAGCCGCAGATGATCTCCAGCCAGCTTATAAGAAAGTTGCTGATGGCATAAAAGATGCATTCAATGCCGGCAATGACAGTAAGAAGCTCGAAGAAGCTCTTGCAAGAATCAAGAATGGTCTGAATGATATTATGCAGGTAGGATCATTCCTTTCTGATACATTTTCTTCTCTTGGAGATGCCTTTGGTAATGATACTTTTACAGATATTGCAGAAGGTATTAACGTTGCTATGGATGCTGCTAATTCTGCAATGCAAGGAGCACAAGCTGGATCTGCATTTGGCCCTTGGGGGGCAGCAGCTGGCGCCGCTATAGGTTTGGTTAGCTCACTTGCTTCTTCTATAGCAAAAATCCATGATAAAAAGAATGAAAAACGTATTCAAGAATTACAAGATCAAATTGAAGTTCTTGAGAAATCATATGAGAGACTTGGTAATTCCATTGAAAAGGCATATTCTAAAGATGCTTCTAATTTAATTAATCAGCAAAATAAACTTTTAGAGCAGCAAAAGGTTCTCATTCAACAACAGATTAGGGAAGAACAAGATAAAAAAAAGACAGATAATGACCGTATTAAAGAATGGCAACAGCAAATTGAAGAAATCAATAATTTGATTGAAGAAAATAAAGAAAAAGCTGTAGACGCTATTTTTGGAGAAGATGTAAAAACTGCTATAGAAGACTTCGCTTCTGCATATGCAGAGGCTTGGTCTAACGGAGAAGATAGAGCCGAGTCAGCAAAAGACGCGGTGAAAAATATAATGCGCCAGATGGTTACAGAGTCTATTAAGTCCGCAATTCAAGCTTCTGGATCAATGGAGAAAATAAGGCAGAAACTTCAGGAATTCTATGCCGATAATGTCCTTTCAGGATGGGAGCAAAATTATATCTACAATATGGCTGAAGAACTCCAGAAAGAGTTGGATAAACAATTTGGTTGGGCTGATAGCCTTATGAAGGATGACTCCAAAGAGCAACAATCTGCCTCCGGTAGAGGTTTCGGTACAGAAATGACTCATGAGGATGCTGGTGAATTAAGTGGGAGGTTTACTGCTGTATATGAGTCAAACCTTCGCATAGAAACAGCTACCCAACAACAGACGATTGCTATTACAGAACTTCGCGGATCAATTTCCAGCTTAATTACTCAGGCGCAGGGTATGTATAATATTGCTGATGAAACACGCACTATATTAGCTAACTCCTATCTAGAATTGCAGCAAATCAGAGAAAATACAGGCGAGATTATTAAGCCAATTAAACAGATACAAAAAGATATAGAAGAAGTAAAACGTAACACATCAAGATTATGATAGAAGTAAAGGATATTTTAAATAAAGCGATAGGATTAGGGGCATGTTCTCAATCATCTAAGGCTACAGATTGGAAAAGTCTTGTGTGGCTTTTTTTCTCTCCTCAGGGATGTGAGTTCTGTAAAAGTATTAATTACCCTTCACTGGAGATGTTTCGCTCAATGAAAGGAAATGTAGAGTCATTCGGAGTACATATAGAAGAAAATGTGAAAGCAGTAAACGAGGATAAGGCCATAATCGGAGGTACTGCTGAATTGACTTTTCAAGGTACGGATAAAGCTTATAAAGTAATTATCATGCACAGTGGCAATGTTCGTATTAAAATAAGTAATTATGCAGTTGTCCGTATAGAGAATATTAGTGGTAATTATGAGATTATTAACGATGGAACAGGAAAGGTATTAATATGAGTGGGGATTTAATTATTAACGATAGAGATGCCTTGACAACATGGGGTGTTCGCATGGGGGACGGTTTTCTCGATGCAATTGACGGATTCAATGAGATGAAAGACTACATTGAGGATGAAAGCCGGCTGGAACATGGCAAACGCGTGATTACTGAAAACGCAAAAGTAGACTCGCGAGAAATCACTCTACAGTTTACGATCGAGGGAAATTCAGAAAACGATTACCGATCAAAGAAAAAAGCCTTTCAGACAGAATTAGAGAAAGGTGCTGTAAATATTAAAGTTCCAGCATTGGGAGATGAAATCTATAAGTTGATTTATCTAGGGAAAAGCATTTCTTATGGGATGAGTTCTGACCGCTGTTTTGGTAAAATTTCGAGCAAATTTGAAGAGCCTAATCCTATGGATAGGAGTGAATAACGAACATTCACCTTATTGTTTCAAATGGGAGTCCTGATTTTTAGGGCTTCCATTTTCTATTTATGAACTTTGGAGATATGATAGAAATTAAAGACATATCAGGTAAAACAAGGCTTTCAATCCCAATTAATAAGGGAGCTAAAGGAAAGTTCACTCTGATGAAGGAAGACTATATAATTCTTCCTTTTTCGGTAGCTAAGCCTGTGCAGTTTAAACTTGGTGATTATGTAGATTTATCCGGTGTCCTTGATGAATCATTAGGTGGAAAGCTGGCAAAAATCTATGAGATAACTGATCTTCAGAAGCCTACTTACAACACTTCAACTGGAGGCTATGATTATAATCTCCAGATGAACACCTACTACTGGAAGTGGAAGAACAAAATCTTTAAATACACTCCGGAACATGCAGGAAATGAAGCATCATGGTCGCTTACTGCTGCCCTTGATGTACAACTTGGTGTGTTTCTTCGTAATCTCAAGGCTTTAGGCTATACATATAGAGGAACAGATTTTATTTTCAGCATAGACGATACTGTAGAGAATAAGGCCGTAGCGATGACCTATGACAACATGAACTTGTTGGATGCCTTGTTTTCTATGGCAGGGGAGGATAAGTGGAACTGCGATTGCTGGATAACGGACAACGTAATTCATTTTGGGCGAAATGAGTTCGGAGATGCCGTTAAAATTGAGCGTGGTGTCGAAGCGTCGTCTATCACCCGCAGCGAAAGCCAGGGCACTTATGCCACCCGTATCTATGCGTTTGGTTCAACAAAGAATATCCCCACGAGCTACCGTCCGACCGATGAGCAAGCCGTGGTGAACGGCGTAGTCCAGAAAAGGCTTATGCTTCCGGCCGACACTCCCTATATTGATGCATACGAAGGAATGTCGCAGGAAGAAGCTATTGAGGACGTGGTGGTGTTTGATGATGTCTATCCCCGACGTGTTGGCACTTTATCTGACGTGCACACCCGCACCGAGGAAGTAGAGAATGAGGACGGTACAAAAGAAACTATTACGTACTATCGCTACAAGGATGCTGGGTTAGAGTTCAAAGAAGAGTATATTCTTGAAGGTGAAGAACTGAAAATCCAATTTCAATCCGGGAAGCTGAATGGAATGGAGTTCGGCGTAATCTTCAACCCCAAACCGAAAGATGAAAGTCGGGGAGATCAACTATGGGAGATTGTTCGCAATGAAGATTATGGTCGACCATTACCGGATGATATGATGTATCCTGCCAACGGCGATGAATACATTCTATCAGGTTTTGATATCCAACTGGTGTCCGACCAATATATTCCAGAAGCTGAACAGGAATTAAAGGAAAAGGCTCAAAAGTACACTGAAAAAGTGAAGAAGGATGATGGAACCTATCCGACTACCCTTAGAAGCTCATGGGTTAAAGAGGATTTACTCTCACGAACTTTCGAATTTGGGCAACGTATCAATCTTGTAGACGATACATATTTTGAAAATGGGCGCATTTCACGTGTCTTGGGATGGGAAATGAATCTTGATATTCCTTGGGATTCTCCAGTTTACACGATTGGGGAAAGTATGCCTTACTCTCGTATCGGTGAAATTGAGGATAAAGTTGACTCACTTACCTACAAAGGACAGACTTATAATGGAAATGGTAGTGGGGTATATGTTATCAGAGTAAATGATTCGACTACCCCTAGCGACAGTAATGTGTTTTCTGCATTAAAGTCATTAAAAACACTTCTTCGTAAGGACCAGCCGGACGGAACCAGTTTTCTGCTGAAGTTCGGAGATTTCATCGACAGCATGATTGCCGGTAAGGGCGCTGGCATATATCCTGATGGGCGTTTGCAGGCCGAAAGCGGCGAGTTCCGGAGCTATCTGAAGGTTATGGAGCTTATCTACAACCGGCTCTCGGCATTGGAAGGGGACTATGTGTTCACTGAGTCCGGGAGCATCGATGCGGTGGAAGACCTGGGCGAGAAGACCTACCGGCTTACTATCCGCAAGCGCTGGGACAACGACTTTACTGCTCTCGATACGGATGACATCCTGCGTGCGTGTGTGAACAATCTCACGACATCTGGCGAGTACTATATAGCGTTCTATCGTGTGTTGTCGAAAAACAGTGTTGACAACACGCTGACGGTTGTCATGTACGACGATGACCAGTGCCCTTCCGGTCGGAATTATCCTCCGGCGAAAGGGATGATGATGCACCGCTGGGGTAATACGTCAAACGAAAAGCGGCAGCGGTGCTGGTATATATCCAGTCAGGAAGGACGTATTGTCTACCTGACGGGGGTTACCAGTCCGATTGTTTCGCAGGATATGTACGCCTCGTTCTACGGGCTTCCGGTGGACCTTGACATCTTCGACAACAAGGGTATCAATTACCAGCAGCCGTACTTGTATGTACGTGGCTTGCTCGTGCAAGACCTTATACACGTCGACTATAACGGGCGTATACAGTATGAGATTGTAGACAGAGGCGCATGGAGCGAAGAAGTTGCGAACTCGGATGATCCTTATCTTTTCGAGCAGAAACGGGAATCGACCGGGCTGTACGAAACGCACGACGTCTGGCTGAACTCCTGCCGTTACCGCTGCCTGAAGTCCGGGACGAAGCTGCGCCCGAAGTGGAACTCACCGGACTGGGATGAGATTTCGGGAGATCCTGAACTTTGGATGGGATTCGAACAGCCGAACGGTAACGAATTTGGAGCGTCGATAGACTGCCCGATTACGGTGCACATATACAAGGGTGTGGAAGAGATTACGGATGACGTGCTGGATGCGGACATCGAGTGGACCCGTGATACGGGCAATCCGGATGCGGATATCGCCTGGGCGGTACAGCACGCTTCGAGCAAGAAGTTCATCCACATCACGGACGACGACTGCCCGGCAGAGCTGGACATCATTAAGTTCGCCTGTAAGGCGTTTGTTCGGGACAATAAGGGCAAAGTTAAACCAGTTAAAAATTATTATACAATTGAATAATTATGATAACACTAAGTAGTAAGGCTCGAAGAATCTGGAAGGCGGTGGAATGGTCGCTGAACTTCAACATCCAGGGCGGCTCCCTGGAACAGCAGCATGACGCGGATAACGACCTGTTTTATCCTGACCGTGCCGTTACACCTACATTGATAGAGCCGGTTTTCCGCATTATCGACAAGGACAAGACAGCTTCCCGTGAGGCTACTTCCGAACTCATTAATGTCAGTTGGAAATATAGCGAGAACGGCGGGGAAAAGAAAGGCTGTGTATCTCCAGATTATGAAGTATTTGCTGACGGTACGGAGGACATCCGTAAGGGGGCAATCATGGTAAACAGGAACATTCAATACGGAACACTCGTAACACTGTACTTCGCAGCGCAGTACTTCGACCAGGTCCGCAAGCGCACGCTGAAGGTGGAAGGCTCGCTGCTACTCAGTTCACGCGCCGTAGCATCACTGCTGCTGTTCACGAAGCTGGACAAGCCGAACGGTGTGATTATTGATCCGTTTTCAGTTGAAGAGGAACCGCTGCTGCCTATCAAACCGGTATTCCAGCTCGGTGATGAGATTGTAACCGACTTGAGCATTATCGGAGGCTGGTGGTACAAGATAGAGGGCGGTCAGGAAATCGCTGTCAACGTAAGCGAACATCTAGAGTTCGAGTCATACGACAAGTCGACGTACACCCTGACCGTTCGCCGGGACTTCATCCGTGATACGGTGCTGCGCTTCAAGTCGGCATTGTTTCCGGACAAGCAGATACCTTCGTCACCTCCGGAAAACTGCAACCGGAACGACATTCGCTTGATAAGGAAATACCCTGACGGGGTGAGCATGGAATCCAACCAGGACGGTGGAAGTGTCGTGTCCGGCGAAGCGACGGAAGTTATCGGAAAGGTAACTGCTACCGTATCAGGGCGTGGGGTTATCGCTAATCCTGATGAATATTGGACGTGCGACTGGTGGACTAAGGCCGCCACTGCTGGCACTGACTTCGTGAAAGCTGTAAGGGGGTTCGGTCCCGTCAGGCTTCCTGTTCCTGCAGACAATGACCTGGATATTGATGTTCGTATAGAGGAACGTGGTCCGCAGGCTGTCTGGGTTGAGAACGGAAAAGTGGTGACGTACAATGGCAAAGCAATAACGAACAGAAAATACAGTTAATATGATATTGGATAAGTATGATTACAGATACGCCTTGGTGCCCTATGAGGTAGCTAAGTCGCTGGGGATGGGGTGGAGGAAGGTTGATTCGCAAAATCGGGTGTTGCTTAATCAGACGGAACTTCGAGGTTTGGAAGGCAACACTTTCGAAGAACAGGTGAAGAATGTAGGTGGTACGGTGCTGACTGCTGAAGATGCACGATATTACGCTAAGACGACAACGTTAACCGTCTACGTAGCTCCTCCGGCACCACCCGTTCAGGATACGGTGCTGCCCGAACCAGAGCAGCCGGAGCAGGAAGAAGCCGGAACGGATGATTTCTTTACAGAAGCCGATAAGGAACGCCCCGTGACATTGCCCTCTTTCCCCCGACGAGGAACTGGATAAACCGGTAACTCTCCCGTCGTTCCCAGACGAAGATGTAGAATTATTAAACAAACAATGATATGAGTGAAGTAAGAAAAGTAACCTCCGTTCGCAGGTTGAAGAACGGCAAGGAAGTAACGATAATGATGCAGAGTAACGTGGGTGACCCTTATCAGGAATACCGCGGTGAAGGGGCGTCAGGTGCCACCGCTGCTCCGGATTGGACGGTGGATGCTAATCGCCCGACTATTTGGGCTGAGATCTATTCTAATCTCCAGCGCATTATCTATACGGATGCGCAGTGGACGTATAATGTGACGAAACTGACCTTCGGAAGCGATGGTCTGTCTACAAACTCCGGACTGGAGGGCGTGTTCCTGAAAACGACCTATCAAGGAGTTCCGGCATTGAAAATAATGAAAAACCTGGCATCGAAGGACAATCAGGACAACGATATCATCTACCTGGACTGTGCGTTTAAGGTTGCAGGTATTGACGATCGTGCGCAGTCTTCGATAACTGTCGGAATCGGCAGGGCTTCGGCTGATGTGTACAAAGGCACTATTCAGCCGGTGAACGATGGAGGTTATGTTATTAAGAAAGTGAATAGCTCCATTCAAGTGCGGGGCGGACTGCTGTTCGGTGGTGCGAAGGTAAACGATGCAGATTACACAGTTGAGTGGAAAAAACAGTTGAACGGTTCTCTTGTGCCGTTAACAGATGATACTGGCAGCAATGTTTCCGACACAAGTAATCATACTATTACGATTACTAACAGTATGGTGAACTCAGCCCTGAACCTGTATGCCATTTTCAAGGACAAGAACGGCAAGGAACTGACTTCTGACGTCCAGGGAATCATTGACGCTTCCGATCCTTTGTCCATCAAACTCAATGCAGTTCCTGCGGATGAGGTGATAGTGAATGACGACGATACGGTTGTGTATACTCCTAATGTAGTAAACAGTGATGGTCAAGTCATGACTGAATTTTCCAATAAATTCCTGTTCTTGTTATCTAATGAGCAGGGGGAAAAGATTACCGGAGCTTATGACAATAGCACTGTTCCAACATCTTCGCAGACGATTACCGCTGCGGACGTGGACAAGGCAGAGCCAGGGGCTTTAATTGTTGAAATCATAGCAGACGATACACTGTAGGATATGGAAGTGAGGTTGGTAACAAGAGTGCGGAGAATCCGTCAGGCTACACGCTACGACCTGCGCTCGGAGGTGACGGCAGTACCGTGTGATGCGGAAGGCAATCCCCGTATCAGGGAGTTTGCTGTGTCGTTGTACAAGACAGAGGGCAACAATCCTCCGGAACTGTACGAGGTGACCAAGATTCGTTACCGCCGGTGTCTTGAGGAGAAGTGGACGGCCTGGGTGGATGCCAGCGACGTATCCGGCATAACGGTACCGACCGGAAAGGCGACTGGGGACAAGTATGATTCGTATGTAATCGAGGCTTACTACGGCGACAAGCTGCTGACATCGCATACCGTTATGACCGTTCTGGACGGGCGTATCGGCAATAAAGGTGCCCAGCAACGTGTGCGCATATGGAACAAGGACGACAGTTATTTGCAGGGGAAGGACGACGAGCAGTGGTATGATATCGCCTTATACCGGGACAACGAAAAATTACCTTATGAAAAGTACCTGTGCCTTGTTTCCCATGCTCCCCGGAACATTTCTCCAAAAGACGATGTGGCGCAAAACTTAGGATTCTGGGCGATGGCGTCCGAGTTTGAGTTTATCGCAACAAGGCTGCTGCTTGCTGAGCGTATTAAAGCGGATCAGATTGATGCAGACGGAATGACTGCTAAGGATGTTAATGTGACAGGCGAAGCGCATATCACGGAAGGAGATATCGGTGGTTTTGAAATAGCGAATCAACGAATAGGAGTTAAAGATGGAGAGAATGGATTCGGTATTTATCCGAACTTCTCAAAGTATTCTAATTCGACAACCTTTGTTGGATGGGGATATAGTTGTAAACCAGCAATCATCGGTTATCCAGTTTTATGTTCTTTAGAGTATAAAACTGACAATAACTATGATAGGGTTATCGCTTTAAATATCGATGTGAAAAACTCTAAAGGAACTTATAAAGGACAAGAACTGATTGCAATTAATAGTGCAGGTTCTCATATATTCTTGCAAAGAGATAATGATAAATGGAATGCTCCCGGAGTGTTATGGGCTGCTGAGGTTGGAGGAGGATATCCTATCTCTCTTAAAAACGCTTGGGGTGATGGGGCTCCTGTATCAAAGATAGAGCGACTGGCAAAAGGTACTTATCGTATAACTCATAACCTCGGTAGTGCGGATTGGATGCCGTTTATACAATGTTTTCATGTGGATAAATGGGCTTCTGCAACTATCATTTCGCGTGATGAAAACTCATTCACCTTTACGACTCATGAGAATGGAGGTGATGGAATGATCGATAGTGATTTTTTTGTCACAATCGTTGGTCGGAATAAAGTTAATGTTTAACAATTAAAAAATAAATTATGGAAACAAGTACATTAAAAGAAATCGAAGGCGGTTTGCCTAAAAAAAATAACGCTAAATATATTCGTGCTTTGGATGATGATGGTAATCCAATTTACATATCGAAGGAGGATCTTGCTTCAGTTGTGGGAGTACTATTGCCTACGGCTACATACAACAGCAAAGGAATAGTATCATTTGCAACTTACAGGAATATACCACAAAAAATTAATATTGGCAAAGAATATAACGCTATACGGATTGCTGATAACTTAGGCAAGTGGACCAGGCAATCTATTTCTTTTTTTGGATACATACCATCTGGCAAGAAACTCGCTTTTCAGGGGTTTGTGTTTTTTGAAACGACAGATGTAACACTGAACGGTGGAGCAAAAATTTTATCACAAGGAGATAATAGCGAAGGTCTTCTAGCATTGTATGCTAAACAAGAAAATGATAAGTTCCATGTATATTTAGTTGCTCCTGTGCCAGGAAGTTCAGAGATTGATACTTTTTTTATAACTAGTCCTTATGAATGTATGAGGGAAAAATTAATATTGGATGATTCTTATAAAAAGCTTCAGATAGATATCATAGGAGGCATTTAGTCTCCTATGATACAGATAATTCTGTCATGTCTTCGCTTGAACCATTATAAGTTGTATATATTGGAGTTCCGTCCAGGATTGGATTTTAAAGACATCACATACACATTTCTGAAAGATTTCGAGGCGTATTTACGTGAGAAAGGCAACGGGGTTAACACGGTGGCAAAGCATCTACGTCAGCTTCGGACGCTGGTCAACGAAGCGATAAATCAAGGATATATTCATGCAGACGCTTATCCGTTTCGTAAGTATAAGATTAAACAAGAAAAGGGGCGGCACGAGTTCCTAACACCGGACGAACTTAAAAAAATGGAAAACTTGGAAATAAACGATAGGAAGTTGCGTCATGTGCTCGATGCGTTCCTGTTCTGTTGCTACGTCGGTTTGCGATTCTCTGACTTTTGCCAGCTCACCCCTGCAAACTTTATCAAGGTGAACGGGAAACGCTGGTTGCACTTCAAATCAATCAAAACAGGTATCGAGTTGCGCCTTCCGTTGCATCTGTTATTCGAGGGGAAGGCACTGGCTATTCTGGATAAGTACAATATAGCAGAGTTCGCCAGCTTGGGCAGTAATTCGGAAGTGAACAAATGTCTTGCCCAAATAACCATGATGGCTCGGATTAAGAAGCACGTGACATACCACACCGCAAGGCATTTGCAGATTTATTATTCGCTGAAAATGAACGCATTGCGAAAATTTATTTCTTGATAGGTAACGATTTAGAAACAAGCGAAATTCTGTATTCCACTTCGTTTTGCATTAATTCAAAAGAACGCTATTCTGAATGCAAAGGTAACATTATTTTTTGAAAACACATATTTGTAAGAATGCTATTTCACGCTTACACATAAAATAGTATTCGATTTGGGTGATATGTTGGCATTTCAGCGAATTGCGGGCTATGATTGCTCAAATTTATACTTCAATCCATATTCTTCCAGCTTCTTGTAGAGGGTTGTGCGCCCGATTCCGAGCAGTTCGGCGGCTATCTTGCGATTGCCGTTTGCCTGCTTCAAGGCGCGTATAATCCGTTCTTTCTCTTCCTCTTTGTTACGCAGGGTGAAGGCTGCGGACGAGGATGCATCGGGCTGGGAAAATTCCAGATGTTCCTTCATTATCGTCCCTTCCTGCGCCTGCAACACCGCGCCGATGATTTTCTGCCGAAGCTCACGCACATTGCCCGGCCACGTGTAGGTCAGCAATGCTTTTCGGGCTTCGGCACTGAATCCATCCGTCCTGCACTCCAGTTCACTATTGGCGGATTCGCGGAAGAACTCCGCCAACGGCATGATGTCCTCCTGACAGTCACGAAGCGGCGGGACGGTTATCTCGAAGTCGCGCAGACGGTACAGCAAATCCTGCCGGAAACGCTTTTCACTGACCGCCTTGCCCAGATCCTCGTTGGTGGCGGCGATGATACGGACATTGAAGTTCTTATCCGTTTTGTCACCCACCGGGCGGTATCTCCGCTCCTGTATGGCACGGAGCAACATCTGTTGGGTTTCTGGTGCGAGGTTGCCCACCTCGTCCAAGAACAGCGTGCCGCCCTCCGCTTCCTGAAAATAACCTTTTGTGGTGCAGTCCGCACCTGTGAACGCCCCTTTGACGTGTCCGAAGAAAGCGGACGGTGCAAGTTCTTTCGTGAGTGAACCGCAGTCCACCGCCACAAACGGTTTTCCTGCCCGCTTGCTCTTGTCGTGCAGGTGGTGGGCGATATGCTCCTTGCCCGTGCCATTCTCACCGAGTATCAGCACGGACAAATCGGTGGGCGCAACCATCCGCACCCGCTTCATCACGGCTTGGAATGCAGAACCATTGCGTGAGAACACGGGCATACGCAGCCCTCTGACACTCCGTTCTTTCAGAATGGTGCGGAGCATGGGCACGAGCTTGTCCTCTACAAGTTGTTTGGGGATATAGTCCATCGAACCGAGTTTCATGCTCTCCACCGCTGTATTCACTTCAGCGTAGTCAGTCATGATGATGAACGGCTGCATCATCCCTTCCTTACGCATCCACCGCAACAGGTCGATACCGCTGCCGTCGGGCAGACGCATATCCGACACCACAATATCCTCGTCCGTGGCTTGCGCCACCTGTTTCTTCGCCGTGGAAAAATGGTAAGCCTGCACGGTGCGGAATCCGGCACGTGCCAGCAGGTTACAGACATATTCGCAATACACGATGTTGTCGTCCACCACGATGATGTGGGGCTTATCCGTTTCCATACTTCCCCCTTTCTTCTTTTGCCAGACGGATAATCTCCGCTCCCTTATCCGATACCGCTTTCACGGCAATCTCTAACGCTTCATCATTGGGTGTGCCACTGCCATGCAGCAACCTATACAGTTCCCTCAACGGCATATCGGCACGGAGTATTTCCCACGAGCTGCGCAGGTGGTGTACCAGCGCGTCCAGTTCTTTTAGGTTTTTACGCTCTCCGGCTTCACTGACCGCCTGCATCTCTTTCTCTGTTTCGGTTATCAGTTTGTCCAACAGGGCGGTTTCATTGCCGTAGGACAGCAAAACGGACAAGTCGGGTTTGTCGTTTACCTTTTCTTTCGTGGCGCACTTGTCGGAAACCTCCATCAGTTCCGATATGGAGAAGGGCTTGAACAGGCATCCCGTGAAGCCTCGTTCTAAAAGTTCTTCCTCGCTGCAACTGCCCGATGCGGTTGCCACTACCACGGGGATTGTCCTTGAATTGCCCACGTTGGACGAGCGCAGCAGTTCCAACAGTTCAAAGCCGTTTATCTCCGGCATATTCAAGTCCGTCAAGAGCAGGCTGTATTCCTTCCTCCGTATCATTTCCATCAGCTCCGCCACGTTGTTGCAGGTGTCGCAGCGGATGCCTTCCTGAGCGTACATCTCCTTCATCATCTGGAGCAGTACCTCGTCATTGTCAATGGCGATTACATCCTGATAGTTCTGGGCATTATGGACATACTTCGCGACAACGGCTTGCGGCTGTTCTTCTATGGCGCAGGCAGGTATCTCCACCGTAAAGCGGCTTCCTCTGCCTTTCTCGCTCTCCAATCGTATGCTTCCTTTCAGCATGGTCACAATGCGCTCCACGATGGACAGTCCCAATCCGAAACCGTCCTGTGCGACGGCATTTGACAGTCGTTCAAACGCTCCGAACACTCGCTGCCGTTCCTCATCGGTCATGCCTGTGCCTGTATCTTCAACGATAAGTTTCAGAATACCGTTATTATAATCCGTTGTCAGTGAAACAACACCGCTTTCCGTAAACTTGATGGCGTTTGACAGCAGGTTGTTGCTGATTTGCAGGATGCGTTCCCTGTCGGTCACGACAACAGTATCCGTGCGGTTCTCCACCGTCAGAGCCAGCCCCTTGTTCGCGGCGATGGTGGCAAACTCCGTTTCAAGCGTCTGTGTAAGGGTTGAAATCCGGCAAGGGGAAAGATTGGGCTGTTCCTTGTCATTATCCAGTCGGAAGAAGTTGAGCAAGGTGTTGAGCATTTCACGCATTCGGTCGGAGGACTGCCGTATGTTGCGGACATACCTCTTGTTTTTCTCCGGGTCATGCTCTTTCTCCATCAATCCGGCATAGCCCGCTATGGCGGTCAGCGGTGTACGCAGTTCATGGGTGAGTGTATGCACCACCTTTTTGCGCGAGGCTATCAACGCCTCGTTCTGTTCGATGGATTGTTGCAGCTGTTTGATTAAGTCCGATGTTTCCAGTCTGTACCGTTTTATATGATTTTCATCCCGATGGATAATCATATAAGAGAGAATCAGCAAAAGAAGCACAAAGCAAACCAGTCCTCCTATCTGCATAAACGATTTCTCTCTCATCCGGGCTATCTCCGCTTCACGACTTTGTAAATCAGCCTGTACCACTCCATCTATTTGAAGAATCAGCCCTTGCAGCACTCTGTTGAGTTCTATATTGCGTGCGGCAAGACTATCGGCATATTCCGACAAATGCAGGCTTTCAGCTTGTTGTTCGGCTATCATGTTACGGTCAAGAGAACGGAGCATTGTGGTGGTAGTCGGCTTATCCTTCTCTTGCTTGCCGAAAATGCCCAAGAAACCTTTTCGTTTCGGTTGTTCATGGATGCTTTTCTGTGTAATTATCGGTATCTGACGGGCTATTTGTTTATTGACTGCTTGCTGTTTATCAAGCAATTCTGCAATTTGAAACATCTGTTGCTCCTTATCGGCAAGGATATGGCGCACACTGTCAATACGCTCTGCCGGATAGGTGGCTTTGAAACGGCTTAGAATACTATCTATTACCATGCTCTGGGAATGGTAATGTTTCAAATCCTCATCGTCCCATTCCAATATCGTTTCCCCTAATAGGGAAAACTCTATCAGCCGGATATGGATATTGTTTATCTCCTTGCGGTACTCATCAATCTGCCGATTGCTAAATTCCAAGGCTTCCACTTCTTGCCATTCATTATACCAAGTATAGGCTATGCAACCAATCAACAGCGTAATTAGCAAATAACCGGAAGCAATTATTTTTCGGATATATATCATTGCATACTCTTCTGTTTTTATTCAACTTATATAAACTACACCTGATAATAATTTATAGGAGATTAGATCTGTGTATTCAGCCATTCATCAAGCAACCCCGCCAACTCATCATTATTCAAGTCTTGCATCAGGAAATGTGTATTCCCATAAATACCGATTTTAGGCAGTTCCACCAATGTGGCGTTTCCTCCGTGTCGGTTAATAGCTTCCACGAACTTGCGGGCCATCTGAAGACGCACGCGCCAATTCTCATCGCCGAGGTTCTTGGAGGGCGTTTCGGGGATATAGTCGCCGAAATAGAGGACGATGGGGATTTCTGTAAGCCGTTTGAATTTGTCCATCGGAACGGGAGTGCCTGCCACACCACCCGTCAGCCCGTCAATGCGTTCCGGCACCTCGCCTTCGGGAAACACGAAGCCGCCCGGTTCATAAGAGGCGACTGCTTTGACCTCCGTATTCTGTATAGCGGATAGCCAGCCCGGGAAACCTCCTGCCGAATGGGTGACGAGGATATGGCTACCGATACGCTTTGCCAGTGCGCCCAGTGCTGGAACATCCTGTTTGTGGTCGCTGATGTCGGGTGTCATTTCACGGAAGAACTGCGAGAGCGATGCGGAGTCTTTGGGGAATTGCACACCTTTGTTGTAGTCGGGCCAGATGCCGATGCGCCAGATGTCGAACCAAAACATTTCATCGGCTATGGGCTTTGTTGTGGTGGTTGCCGATGTGCGACCGGCTCGTCCACGACCGGGCAAGTCCATTACATAGCTGCTCCATCCACGGCGCAGCATCAAGGTGGCGAAACCGTCCCTCCCGTCGGGAGTCATCTGCCAGCAGACACCTGAACCACCATAGCCATGCACATAGACAAGCGGAAGCGGCTTGCTGTCGGCAGGAATCTGAAAGTCCACGAAGGCATGGTCGGCGCAATAGCTTTGTCCGGTTTCCTCTTGTTCTGCCCAACCGATGAACTTGCTGTTATCGTATTCGCCTTGTCGTTGTATGGTAGTTCCTCCCACTGAGAAGTGCCCTTGTTTGACGATTGCGATAGGTTCTTGTGCGTTGATTGCCATTGCTGCCATAAGCAACAAGGCGGATATAATAACTGTCTTCATTTCTTTTCCGTTAATTGGTTCAACACTGTGCGAAGCGGTTCTGAATAGGTCTTGCCGAAGTTGGTTTCCACGATGTTCAGCAAGGCAGAGAGTTGTTCAGGAGTCATCCCTAAATGCAGGCAGATAGCAGCATGGCTTCTGAACATCGGCTCTACACCACCCACTCCGGCAAGGATAGATACCGTAGCGAGTTCGCGCTCCCGATAGGTCAGCAAGTCACGCTCGAAGAGGTCAGCGAACAGGTGCTCTTTAAGGAAACGTTCGATGGTTGGAGCGAAGAGGGCATAGCCTGTCTTGGGAGCATCGGCAGGTGCGCCGGATATTTCAGCAAGTACATCACGACCACGCTCGTAGCGGTTTCTGTTGTCCGTAATGGCGGAGGCTTCCCGACCTACGGTGTCGTTGATGCCTTTGACTTTCCGCTCGTCCACCACTTGCATAAAGGTCTGGATGGCACGCAGGCTGCGGGGAAATCCACAGTAGGCATAAGCGTGTATAAGCACCTCTTTCACCTCATTGATAGTCATACCAACCTCTAAGGCTTTAGCAAGGGCAGGTTTCAAATGCTCTAAATCGCCTTTGCCCGTATAGGAGGCTATGGCGACAATGGCTTGCTCGCGGGCGGTCAATGCCTTGTATGCTTCGGTATAGTGGCTCGTGGCTTCGGTGGTGGCCGTGCGATATTGCTCATCGCTTATGGGAGAAAGCCACACCGCGGCATTGTTCTGCGGATTGGTGGTGATGGCGATGTGGGCAAACCAACTGTCCGGTGCAGCTCCGTGCCAATGCTCTACATCGGGAGCAATCTCTACGATGTCACCCGGAAACAAACGGCGGGCGGGCTGTCCTTTCTCTTGATAGTAACCGATGCCTGCGGTGGCTATCAGGAGTTGTCCTGCCTTGTGCGAGTGCCAGCTGTTACGGCATCCCGGCTCGAAGGTGACATTTGCCATCGGGACGTTCAGTTCTTTCTTCTCACTCAAAGGTGCAAGCCATACTTCTCCGGTGAAATTGGGATTCGGGGAAAGTTTCTCGCCCAGCGGATAGGGCTGACGAAAAGTTTCTGCGTTCTGTGCATATACTGCAACGGATGATATTGCCAACATAGTCGTAATAAATAAGCTCTTGATTTTCATATCTGTTTCTATTTGATTATTCTCCGAATGTTCTTGTAAAGGCAAGCGTGGAGAGTTTCCATTTGCCGTTTTCCATCACATATACTTCCGTCACAATAAAGGGGAAACGCACTGCATTGCCACCGACTACCGAGTTCAGATGAATCCGGCTGTACACCGTTGCCGTACCTGCGGCAAATTTCACCTGTACATCGTGTATTTCTGCTTTCTTGTACCAGATGCCTCCTGTACGGATGGTTTCCAACTCCTGCTGCTTGCCCCAATAGCCGCCCATGTGGACGAATTGCGAGTTCTCATGGAACAGTTCCGCCAACTTCTCCACGTTCTTCTCTGACATCCAGTCCCATTTGCTGTTAGACAAATCGACTATCGCCTGTTCTTCGGCAGTAAACACTCTCTGATTCTCCTGCGCATTTGCTCCGACCGCCAAAGTCAGGAACATAAACGCCATAATGACTACTGATTTCATATCGCTCTGATTTGTAATTATTACTACTGCAAAGGTAACGGCGTGGCAGAAATGCGACGATATAAAAAAATCGGTAAAAACTGCACTTTTTACCGATTCTAATAGACTGTATAATGATAGGATTGCTATTCCCTGTAATCCGATGGCTTCACCCCAAGATTCTGCTGCACATAGCGGCTGAAATAGGCGGGCGATGAGAAACCGAACATATCGGAAATCTGTACGAAAGTCAGCGACTTGTTGCGCAACTGGCGCGAGATGTCGAGTGCCGTATAACGGTTTATCCAGTAGTTGGCGGCATATCCGCTTGCCTTCTTCGATACTTCGGAAAGATATTTGGAGGTGACGCACAGGCGGTCGGCATAGTAAGTCACCTCACGATGCTCACGGTACGCACCCTCTTCCAGCATGGAGAGGAAGCGGTTCATGATGGAGGCGTTTTGCGCGGAAATGTCGCTCTCGCCATAGAAGCGTGCGTGGAAATCAAAGAAATCGAGGATGGCTGTTTGCATGGCATTGATGAGCGTTTCGCGGTAGAAACGATGCTCCGTATCTTTGATGCGTTGCTCCAAGATGTCGAAGTCGCGCTTGCAGACTATCTGTTGTTCGGGCGTAAGATGGATAATCGGATTGTTGAAAAGAGAAAGTTGTCCTTTCGTGGCATAGTTGCTCTGTGGCGTACTCAATTCTATAAAGCCCGGCTTGGCATAGATAATCTTGCATTGAAAATCATCCGCCGGACGTATCTTCTCTATCATCGAGCGGCGGCGGACGATGGAAAGGTCGCCCGGATGCAGTTCGAACTCCTTGCCGTTGAACACAAACTTGCACGTTCCGCCCAAACAAAACAGGTGCGCCAGATATTCTTCCTCAATATCCGTTCTTATAACACCGAGTGTATCGGTCACGATTATGTCTTTCCATTCATCCATCAAACCTCCTTTATTGCAAACAAAAGTACAAATAAATATCGAATCACATTTTAATTTTACACACCTTTTAGCAAAACCAATACATAAATTGGCGAACTCGCTCAAATACAATTGTTTTAATCGCAAGTAACCTATCGTATGATATGAATCGTTCGCAACCAGTTTTCCACACCTCCCGTATTCCTTCCGGTCGTTCCGAATCCTTGCAGATGCTTGGAGTCCGGAGTCAGCTCCACTATTTTGGCAAGGGTTTCCTCCCGATAGGTCGAGGCATAGGTACAGAACGGTACGATAATCTTATCCGAAAAGTCATATTCAGAACTTTCGAGAAACGACCATACAGCCATCGGTGCAGTATGCCACCAGACAGGACAGCCCACGAAAATCACATCGTAGTCATCGAGATTCTCTAACATACCGTTCAATTCGGGACGGACACCGTTATCCAGTTCTTCACGAGCCACCTCCGTACACTCGTTGTAATCCGTTGGATAAGGATTGACTGTTTCTATACGGAATAGATCTGCACCGGTAGCGTCGGCTATGGTCCGGGCAAGGTGTTGGGTATTGCCGCCCCAACTGAAATATGCAACGAGTATCTTGCGGTTTGCGTCATACTCGATGGTGTCATGTTCGTACAAGGGCGTGTCCGAATCTTTCGAGCAAGCTGCCAGCGACAGTACGATTGCCGACAGACAAAGTAGAATCAATGATATGCGTTTCATATACACTTCGTTTTTATTCCGTTATTCTGTCATACCGATTTCCTGCAACCAGTTCAGGATGCCGTTCCTTGAAGTCGCCGTATTGTTTCGTGAAATACTGTAACCATCGACCATCGTGGCATCGGGGACTAATCCTCTGATGTCCTCCAATGTGCCCGACCAGCCGCTTCCGCCATGAGTGGAGAACGGAATGAGTGTCTTTCCGTTACAATCGAATTTGTCGAAGAAGGAGTACATAGCCATAGGCATCTGATACCACCAGATAGGATAACCCACGAAAACCACATCGTAATCATCGAAATTGTCTATCTCCGTAGCGAGTGCCGGATGGATGTCGTTCTGACGTTCATTATCCGCCTGATCCGCCAAATCATCGAAGTTGCCGGGATATGGTTGTGCTGTCTGTATGCGTACCATGTCTCCGCCGGTCGCTTCGCCGATGACGGTAGCCACATACTGGACGCTGCCGTAGAGGTCACCGTCCACGATGACACGGCTTGCCGAAGTCACGGCATCAATCCCGTCAGGAAGAGGTTCGGAGAAATAGGCAATGAGAATCTTGTGATTTGTTCCTGGTACGACCTCCTCAATGTCTGTATTTCCACCATTATTGTCAGGCTCGTCCTCGGAACAAGCCGTTATCAGACCGCTGACAAAGAACAGCGATGCCAATGTATAAAACCATTTTTTCATATCTATCATTTGTTAATTGTTAGCCATTATCTTGCTCATCCAACTGTCGAAGCTGGCCATCCACTCTTCATGGGTATAGCCGAAGCCGTGCGGCATACCTTCATACTCGTGTTCTTCCACCTCTACGCCCGCTTCACGCACGGCATCGGCGCACGCTTGGAACTGGCGATAGAACGGGTCGCGTGTACCGTATGCGAAGAACGTGGGCGGAATCTTCGATGCACGGAATTTCTCCACATCGGTAGATGCCACACTCAGCCGACCGTAGAAGGCGTAAATCATTCCGATGGTACATACATTTGCAGATACTTGGTCGAGCGCATCGGGACGATAGTCGGAAGCGAGAGCCGTGCCGTTCACCAACTCATCGAAATTGAGGGCTTCGTCACCGCAAAGGATACCTCCGGCAGAGAATCCCACGGTAGCGATATCCTCCGGGTCTATCCCATAGTCGGCGGCGTGCTGACGGACGAAACGGACGGCACGGGCTAAGTCAAGACTGCCTTCCTCCATCGTATAGGGACGCACGCGGTAGTTCACCACGAAAGCCTGATAGCCGTGACGGGCAAACCACTGGGCAACCGGAGTTCCCTCCATCTGGTCGCTGCGGAACTGGAACGCACCGCCTGCACATACGAGGACTGCGCCCTTTACCGCTGTGCCTTCCGCTACCGGGAAATAATTCATATAAGGGCGGAACGATGGCGGGTCTTGGTAAGAGCCTTGACTGCCTGTGTAGTTCGTGACCTTTGCCATATTGCCTTCCGGCCACAGATAGATGGTCGAAGCCAACGGATTCTGTTCGTCATCCCCACCGACCGGAGGTGTATCGTTATCCGCATCGGCAAGTGTCGTGAACTGACGTGACTGACCGTAAACCATGCCATCGGCGGTCACGGCATACGCCCGGACATAATAGGTCGTACTTGCAGAAAGCCCCGTGGCATAACAAGCGAATGAGCTTGCATCCCCGGCTCCGGCGTTATGGCTGTCGGCAACGGTCGGATTGTCTGTCGTAGCCCAGCAGATGCCGAACTCCGTCACCGTTTGCGTTTCACCGACAATCTGCCCGCCTGAAATGGCGTTGTCGGAAGTAATAGCCGTGACTTCGGCTGTTTCGACACGGATAGTATTGCCGGGCATCGGATTGTCCATGCGTTCGTCGCATCCAGTCGCCGTTGTAATGGTAAACAGCGACAATGCCATGTAAAGAAATATGTTTCTTTTCATAATCAAATCCTTTTACCGAGGTTATAAGCTTCCTCCTCATATTGGCTGCCCTTGACAGCCCCCTTGCGCCCCATGCCGATGGCTTTCACCATGCCACGCTCCGTAGGATTGGGCAAGCACATCACGAAGCCACGGAAGGCATTGACAGCCCAGTCCGCCGTGCTTTCTTCGGGGTCGGCGCAGGCGGTGAGGTAGAAGAACTCCTTGTCCTTCATTTCACGGTATCGCCCGAAAGTGCGGTCGATGAACGTCTTGAGCTGTCCCGTGATGTTCATATAATAGACCGGGCTTGCCAATACGATGACATCGGCATGCACCATCTTGTCGACCAGCATCGGCACATCGTCCTCCGCTTCACCGGCACGGTCGCCCACACGCTGCTCGTCCGCTTCAGAGAAGTAGTCGATGCGATGGTCGGCAAGGAAGATTTTCTCCACGCGTCCACCTGCCTCCTCCGCACCACGGGCGAAGGCATCGCAAAGCAAGTCCGTATTGCCGCCCTTGCGTGGGCTGCCGGAGATAATCAGCACACTCTTGTTCGCTTTCTGTACGGGCGATGTTTCTGAGAAATTGATGTGGTATTGCTCCGCGCTTTTATCACTCTGCTTGCCGGTGCAAGCGGTCAAAGCCCCCACGAGGAGGCTTACGACCATATAGATGATTGTCCGTTTCATTACACCGCGTCCGCTTAAAGGTTATTTCCGAAAAACTCCGTCAGTTTCTTCACCGCGCTGTCCACATATTCCGGAACATGGTAAGTCTGTATGTGTGTTGCACCGGGGATAAGGAAGAGTTCCTTCTGCTGCGTGCCTGTCGCACGGCTGTAACATTGTTCGGTCATATAGAACGTGTCGGCAATGCTTCCGGCAATCATCATGAGCGGCTGGTTGATAAGGTACATTCCCTCGCTGGCATCAAAAGCCATCAAATCCACAAGGCTGCTCTTAGTGTAGCGGAAGGTAGAGTTGGGGTGCGCGTGGCTTTGGAGATAATAGCCGTAGCCATCGCGGTAGAGGTCGAAAGGTAATTTGGCAGCCTGTTCCGGTGTCACGCCACTCATGTCGCCCACGTATTCCGGTTCCGCTCCCTCGGCTTCGCGCTGACGGGCGACACAGGCATCGGAGAGGCGTTGCTGCACGTCGTTGATTTGCGAATCGAGGAAACCGTTGCGGCGCACCAATCCGGTGTTGAACATACTGAGCGTGGCGACTGCCTTGAAACGCTTGTCGGTCTGCGCGGCTTTCAGCGTGTAGCCGCCACCGCCACAGATGCCGAGGATGCCGATGCGCCCTGCGTCTACACCCGGATATTGTGCCAAGATGTCGGCAGCACGGTGAATGTCTTCGATGCGGTGGGCGGGCTTGTCCGTGTTGCGCGGTTCTCCCTCGCTCGCTCCTTGATAAGCGGCATCGAAAGCGAGGCAGATGTACCCCGCCTCCGCCATGCGCTGGCTGTAAAGTCCTGCCACCTGTTCCTTTACCCCGCCGTTGGGGTGCGCCACGACCAGAGCCGGATAGCTTTTCGCCACGTCATAGCCCGCAGGCAGATAGACGTTGGCGGAGATTTTCAGTCCGTGCAGCCTGTAAGTGATGGGCTGTATGTTTACTGCGCCTACTTTGTTTTCAGTCAGGGCATCGGCATAGACCAAGCCCCACGGATTACCGTTGTGGCTCTTGAAACTTGACATATCTGCCACGGAAAATGCTTTGTTCTCTTTCATTGTTTCCTGTGCATTTAGTGTATTGCATACAGCCATTGTCGCACACAATACGGTTGTGATTATCTTTTTCATCTTTACTTATTTATTGTTCTACGAATAACATTGCAAAGGTAGAACGGAGTCTGTTTCTGCCTTTTACAATATTTTCGGTAAGAAGTTCAATTTTTACGGGAAATGTATTTCTCCCAAAACCTGACGGCATCCTTTTCCCAGCCTTCGGCAGTCGTTCCGATTCCCAATCCGAAGCCGTGGCGTAAATCAGGAAGCAGATGAAACTCGGCATCTATTCCCAACGCCTGAAGATTCTCCACCCGTCGGCGCATGGTCGCAGGGCTGGCTATGGCATCATCCTCACCGATTATCACGTAGGTAGGTGGATCGTTCTGTGTGTATTCCGAATGTCCCGTATATCCCATGATGACGGCAGCCGGACGCTCGTGCGTTGCATCGATGAATCCTTGTGTGGAGTAAGATCCGAGATAGGCGGCCATTCTTGCTCCGGCAGAGCCGCCCCATAGCGAGTAGTCTTCGGTCGATACCTGCAATTCCTCCGCATGGCGCATGATGAAGTCAATGGCTTGTGCAAGGTCTTCGCACGCCACCTGTGCGCCCCCTGTCCGGTATTGGATGGAAAAGGCATTGTAGCCCATTTCGCTCAATGCGATGGCAAGCGGAAATCCCTCATGGATAGCCCCGACATAGGAGAATCCACCACCGGGACAGACAATGGCGAACGGTCTGCTCGGCTCGCCACGGAAAAAGAACAGCCCTGTATTGTTCTTGCGAGCATCAGCCTGCTTGTCCGCTTCGGAATAGATGTCATAAAAGAGGCGGTTGCCTTCATTCACATAGTCAATCATCGTGTTGATGGTTTCCACGGCTCGCTCGCCTGTCATATAATTGTGGTACGGAAGCAGGTTTGCTACATTCGCAAGCGGCATATCATCGTCATACCTCCGTTCGGCAGGCAGGATGAACTGTCCGAATCCGACAAACGCTTCATGCTCCACCACATCCTTTACTGTATTTGAAGTGATCAAATGTCCGTAAGTATTCATATTCCCGTCTTGTCCATTCGGAAAGAAGAACGGCAGCGCATTGTAGAGGTATTCCGCCATCGGTCGGAACTCATGCCGTGCGCCGTCCTTTTCGTGAAAGGTGAGGTTGGATAGCGGAAACACGTCCGTAAGTTGCGCCATCGCCTCGATTTGCACCAACGTTTCCCGATAGGCGGAATCATTTGTTCCACTTGCTGCCCAGATGTAGAAGCCTGTGCCTGCGTAGGGAGATTGGCGGATGATACCTGCAAGATACTCTGCCGTTTCCATCGGACGATTCATTCCGGCAAATGCTCCCAATGCCCAACTGTCGGCACTGATGGGCATGAAGTATTTGAAACAGGCAAGTGTATGTTCCAGTGCGTACCATGTTGTGACGGCTCCCATCGAGAAGCCGCCAATGGCACGATGCTCGCGAGAAGCCTCCAATCCTGCGACATCGGTGCTTTCGGCGTATGTGCGGTAACGGCTCTCGACAATGGGGAGAAAGTCGTTTATAAGCTCCTGCGGCAGAGCCTCGCAATACGGGTCGGCATCTACATAATTCGGGGTCGGCTCTCCATAATTATAACTGGGCGATACGACAATGGTCGGAGCCATATCCCCGTTTGCCGTCATGTGGTCAAGCAGCTTGCGCAGCAGACCGTTTTCCGCCTCGAATGTTGTCGATGGCGTACCATAGTGCCCGTGGACGAAATACAGTACATTATAGCGTTGGTCTGTATTTTCATCGTAACCGTAAGGCAGATAGATGTAAGCCGTGTTGGTGCGTGCTGCCCCTGTACTTTCGGCATAGTCGCGCGTGTCATAGTCAATACGCACCACTTGGCCACGCTGCTGCGCCTCCTGCTCGTAAACGGCAGGGACAGGATTAGTTTTATTTATCAGCTTGGTATAGTCTTGCGGACGGTCGGGAGTTTCAGGCTCTTCCTGCTCCTGACCCGGTGGCAGAACCGGTCTATTTTCTTCGATGTCCGAGCAGGATGCCATGCACAGACAGCAAAGCAGTATGGTTTGTAACATCATCTTTTTCATTTGCGGTGATCTTTATGAAATTTATATCGCATCCACATCACACCATGCTCACGCTGCGAAGCGGAGAGCAGTTGCAGGCGTTGCCCTTTCGCCGGATGTTCTGTCCTTCCACCCACATACTCGAAAATTGAAGGAACACCGGACAGCCCGTCGATGCCGGGATAGACCACCAGACTCAATTCGTCTATCAGCCTTTCGGCAAGCAGCGCACCGTTCAGTATGCCTCCGCCTTGTACCGATATGCAGCGGATGCCGAAGGCTCGTCCGACCGTTTCAAGCCCTTCACGCAGACGGGTCGCATCGCTGACGATGACATATGAGATACGCAGTTCGCGCAGATGGGCAAGGTATTCTTCCGTTACGTTCCGCCCCACAATGACGAGGATATTGTCGCCTCTTACGGTTGTAGAGGTAAAGTAGAGGTCGCCCTCCGGGTCGCAGGCGATGAACAGACGTGCCGAACGGCGTTCGCCGACAAACAGCGTCGGCGTGTCGGGGCTGATACCGTGTCCGGTGATGCCAAACTTGTAAGGGAACAGGGCGCGGAGAGTGTTCTTTCCGAACATCCACGCATCCGTATCCAGTTCCTTACAGATGGCAGAATAGACCTTTAACAGTTCTCCGTGTTCCGCTTGATAGGGGGCAGTCCAGCGGCTGTCTATCAGCCGTCCGTCAACGGAACTCATGATGTGACATATTATTTTCGGTTTCATATATCATTGTTGTTTTATAGGTGAGCCTCCGAACACTTCGCTCATCTGCATCGTGTCGAGGGCGGTATCTATTGCCTTTACCTCCTCTTCGGTCAGGTGGATATCCGCCGCACCGATGTTCTCTTTCAGCCGGAACAAGTGACGTGTGCCGGGGATGGGAACGACGGGCGGACGCTTGTTCATCATCCACGCAAGGGAGATTTGCGAGGCGGTGGCGCGGTGTTCTTCTGCCAAGCGTTCGAGGAGGGAGAACAGCGTACGGTTCTTCTCGAAACTTTCCGCGCGGTATTGCGGCATCGAGGCGCGGTAGTCGGTGGCAGGGTCAAAGGCACTGTCGGCTGTGTAACGGTTGGTCAGCAGTCCGTTGGCAAGCGGCGAGTGCGCCACGAAGCCGATGCCGAGTTCTTGGCATACCGACAACAGAGGCTCGTGCCAGCGTGCCATCATGGAGAACCGGTTTTGTATAGCCGTCACGGGGCAGATGCGGTGGGCACGACGCAGGTATTCCTCGGTGGTTTCCGAAATGCCCCAATGCAGGATTTTACCTTCGCGAATAAGATCTGACATCACTTCCGCTACGGTTTCCGGTTTAACAGACGGGTCGATGCGGTGCTGGTAGTAGAGGTCGATATGGTCTGTGCGCAGGCGACGAAGTGACCCTTCCACGGCGCGGCGAATGGACTCCGGACGTGCGTCGGGAATCAGTGCGTGAGGTCCTGTGGCTTCGGGCGCATCGAACGTCAGCCCGAATTTCGTGGCGAGGACGATGCGATTGCGGTAAGGGCGCAGGGCTTCGCCGAGGAGTTCCTCGTTGTGATGCGGACGGTCGGCCGTGCCATAGACCTCGGCGGTATCGAAAAAGGTGTAGCCCATCTCCACGGCATCAGCGAGGAGTTCCGTCATTTCACGCTTGTCGGCGGGCGCACCGTAGGCGTGGCTCATGCCCATGCAGCCCAACCCGACGGCGGAGACGCGCAGGCCGCTTAGTCCTAATGTTCTGTATTCCATATTTATTTTGATGTGGGAAGTTGCATTTTGCCGAGATAGGCACGTTCTTTCTCTTTGAGCGACATGTTGAAGAAACGCTCTTCTTTGTTGAGCGAACGCATTTGTACCATTTCCTCGTCGCTCAGTTCAAAGTCGAAAATCTGTATGTTCTCCTTGATGTAATCGGGATTGGATGCGCCGGGGATGGCAGAAAATCCTTCCTGCATGTGCCAACGCAGGATGATTTGCGCAGGTGTCTTGCCGTGCGCTTTCGCTATCTCGATGATAGTCGGATTCTTGAACAATGCGCCATTGCTCATCGCTCCGCCCAACGGAAACCAGCAGGTGATGTGGATGCCGTAAGGCTTTACCTTCTCGCGCATCGCCAAGCGTTGTGCGTAGGGATGGCACTCTATCTGTAGTACGGCAGGCTTTACGCGCGATTCGCTCATAATCTTATTGAACACCTCGTCGCTCGCATCGAAATTGCTGATGCCCAGTGCACGCACCTTGCCCATTGCTACGGCTTTCTCCATATCCCGCCATGCACCCACAAAGTCGCCTACGGGCTGATGCACATAGAGCAGGTCGATGTAATCCAACTGCATACGCTCCAACATCTCGTCAATGGCTTTCAGTGTTTTACCCTCACCATATTCGGTCGGCCAAAGTTTGCTCGTAATCCATATTTCCTCACGAGGGATTCCGCTGTTCTTCACGGCACGTCCTACACCTGCTTCATCGTTATAAGCGTGGGCGGTGTCGATGTGCCGATAGCCGGCTTTCAATGCCGTGAGGCACGATTGTTCGCACACCGAATCGGAAGGCTGGAGGAACGTACCCAGTCCGAATTGCGGCATCAAGATTCCATTGTTCAGTTGTACCATCGGTACATTGGCGGCAGTTTTGTAAATGTCCTGCGCAAAGGAGGTGCTGCTTATCATTGAAGCCAACACCATAAGTCCGGTAATGATTCTCTTTTTCATTTCTTTATCTATTTAATAATTACACTGTCTTTGTCCGACGTTGCAAAGGTAGAGAGTTCCTTTCGGGCAGGCTTTACAAGAATTTCGGTTGAAACTACACTTATTTCGGTTTTTGCATTAGCCGATACCGAAGCGATCAGGTCACAGAATCACTTTCCGAAAAAATGGTAATTCGAGCCGTATTTTTTGTTCCAACGGAATGAACAGGCGTGTCTAACTTTGCACCCGGATTAAGACAAGAACAATCAACAATTTAATAATAGGTATATGAAAAAGTATTTGATTTATCTGATGATGGCTGCGGCTGTCGTAATGCTCGGAGCGTCTTGCTCACCCGATGAAGACTATGAACCCGAAGTACCGGGAATTGAAACTCCTGAAACTCCCAATGATGGAGAAAACGAAACTCCTGACGAGCCGGAAAATCCGGAAGAACCGGGCGACAATCCCGATACTCCGAGTGGCAACAGCAAAATACTGGTCGCTTATTTCAGTTGGGGCGGTACGACACAGCGCATGGCAGAGGAAATTGTCCGCCAGACAGGAGCAGACATTTTCCGCATTGAGCCGGTAGTGCCTTATCCTACGGAATACACGCCTTGCACCGAGGTTGCACGGGAAGAAAAGGACAACAATGCCCGTCCTGCCATCGCGGGTGAAGTGGAAAACTGGAGTGATTATGATACGGTATTCATCGGTTGCCCCGTATGGTGGTGGACAACTCCGATGATTATTTGTACTTTTGCGGAAAGTTATGATTTCGAGGGAAAGACCGTTGTTCCGTTCTGTACCTACGCATCAACCTACCGTGACGAAACGCTGGCACGTATCGTGGAACTCACGCCCGATGCTGAACACTTGACCGGTGAAGGATTGACAAGCGGAAGAATCAATGAACAAAACATATCATCATGGCTTAATGAGATTGGAATAATTGAGTAATAATATAAATTGATAGTTATGCGCATACTTAAATATATCTTTGCAATGGCAGCAGCTATAACTATGTCATGCAGCAGCGTGTTACAAGCTCAAACGAAAACTGATAGTAACATGAAATCGGTAATCATATATTTCACACATTCCGGTAACACCGAACTTGCCGCCAAACAAGTTGCAGAAGTGACGGGAGCCAAAATGATAAGGCTCTTGCCGGAACAGCCCTATTCATCGGAAGATGTAAATTGGACAAACAAACAGTCCCGTTGTACGCAGGAACACCTCAACCAGTCGCTTCGCCCGGCAATCAAGCCGATTGACATAGACTTTGCAAAGGTTGATACGGTATTTGTTGGTTTCCCAATCTGGTGGCACGAATAACCGACGGTAATCCGCACTTTCCTCGACAATTACGGAGAACTTTTGAAAGACAAGGTGATATTTCCTTTCTGCACGTCTTACGAAAGCCCTATGTCAGAAGCCGATGCAACACTGAAGAAAGGTTATCCCACACTGAAAATCAGAAAAGGACTCCGCCTACCTGCAAAATTGGAAGAAATCAAAAAATGGATAAAACAATGAATACAGTAAAATTAAACAACGGCATCGAAATGCCCCAAATGGGTTACGGTGTCTATCAGGTTTCGCCCGCCGAGTGCGAGCGTTGCGTGAGCGATGCCCTCAGCATGGGTTATCGCATGATTGACACGGCGCAAGCCTACCACAACGAGGAAGGTGTTGGCAATGCTGTCAGCAAAAGCGGAATAGACCGCAAGGAGATTTTCCTTGTATCGAAAGTATGGATTTCCAACTACGGCTACGAGAAAGCGAAAGCCTCTATCGACGAAAGCCTGCGCAAGTTGCAGACGGACTACATCGACCTGATGCTCCTGCACCAGCCCTTCTGCGACCGTTATGGCGCATACCGGGCATTGGAGGAAGCATACAAGGAAGGCAAGCTACGCGCCATCGGCGTGAGCAACTTCTACCCTGACCACTTCATCGACATTGCCAGCAACATGGAGATCGTTCCGGCTGTCAATCAGGTAGAAACCCATGTGTTCGACCAGCAGACTGAAGCGCAGAAAATCATGGAGGAATTCGGCACGCACATCATGTCGTGGGGACCATTCGCAGAGGGTCGCAACGGTCTTTTTACCAATATGCAGTTGGCTGAAATCGGCATGAAATACGGCAAGAGCGTGGCACAGGTAGCCTTGCGCTGGCTCATCCAGCGTGGCGTGATAATTATTCCCAAATCGACACACATCGAACGGATGCGACAGAACATCGAGATTTTCGACTTCTCGCTCTCCGACGAGGATATGGCGGCTATCGCCACGCTTGACACAGGCAAAAGCCTTTTCTTTGACCACCACGATGCGGAAACGGCACGTATGTTTATGGGATGGAGGTAAATATGAAGAAGAACTTAGGAAACAGTCCCGTAGTCGCTCCGCTGCCCGTACTGATAGTGGCGACTTACGATAAACACGGAACACCCAATGCCATGAATGTGGCTTGGGGCGGTCAGTGCGGCTATCACCATGTCGCATTGAATCTCTCACTGAATCACAAGACCACCGAAAACCTGAAACATACCGAAGCGTTCACATTAAGCATTGCCACCGTTGATACGCTGGTTTTATCCGATTATTTCGGACTTGTGTCGGGACGAAAGGAGAATAAAATCGAGAAAGCCGGAGTACACGTTACTCGTAGCGAATTTGTCAATGCCCCTATCATTGACGAATATCCTCTGACATTGGAATGTAAAGTAATTGAGATGCAGGAAGCATTAGGCGAAATGCACGTTGTCGGTGAGGTCGTCAATATATTGGCAGATGAGTCAATTTTGGATGCGCAAGGCAAGGTGGATTTCAATAAATTGCAACCTATATCTTTTGATTCGGTTTCCCGTTCTTATCGTGTGCTTGGCGATATTGTCGGCAAGGCATTTAAGGATGGAATGAAAATGAAATAAACACAATAATCTTGTACAAATGACGATACAAGAAATGCAGTAATGTCCCTTATAGGAGCATTACTGCATTTCTTCGCCACAATTACTTTCGGTTTGCCTAAAATTAATCCTTTCTTTGCTCCCACTTAGCGTACATTTCTCTTGAAAGCTCCACTATCTCCCGGCTCAGTTTCACAAGGTCAATGGTACAACTCTCCAGCTTGTAAAGCAGAGCCATTGCCTTCTTCTCCGAAAAATGGCATCGCAGCTCTTTGACTACCTGATTGTAGTTCGTACCGATGCCACGGAACTGGGCGTGAAAGTCGGACAGCTTGGTCGTGTAGTCCACCATCGTCTTGTCCACCTTCAGCACCTTGAACTTCTGCCCGAAAAAGTGCGCCTTGAGAAAAACGGCTTTCGCGTACACCTGTGATTCCTCGTACATCGTGAGAAACCTGTTCCATTCCTCATCATCGAAGCGCACCATCACGCAGTGCGCCTTCGGGTTCAACTTGGGATTTCTCCCGTACTTGCTCTTCTTTTTCATTCTTCTTATTCCTTCAATTTAATGGTTCATCCATAGTCTAATCTCCGATTAAAGAACCCCGAAATTATCCGACTGCGGAGGATAATTCAGCCCACGGCGGTGCAGGCATTTTCAGTTACTTAGAATTATTCGGGTAACTGAAAATATATCTTGCTGTGTCTTTGAGGACACAAAAATCCTCCGCCTGTCGGATTGATTTCCGAGTGTAATAACTCACTTTGTGTATCGGTCAAACCGATGGAGTGCATCCAACGGCTCAACCTGTTCCACCGTAATCCCGTCAGAGTTTGCGCCATTGCTCGATGTCATTCCGGTAGGCATCAAGGTGCAGGCGGACAAGGTTCTCTATAAGTCCGGATGCGCTCATGCCCTTCCCTCCGAGGTAGCGGACAACCCTGTCCAGCTCGTCACGCACCGTCTCACTGACGAACACGGGCTTGCGGTTGATAATTTTGGGAACTTTGAGATAGGTGGTGCGGTACTCATCCAAAGACAGCCTGCGCTGTTTGCTGCTGATGCGCTTCTGCGGCATTGCCGCTTCTCCGGTCGCCACTCCTGACGGTTCATCTGCCATAGGAATTTCTGCTTCTTCCGTGACGGTCTTGCCGAGCTGTTCCGGCTCCTCCGGTTCCAGACCGATACTCCTGTAGAAGTCGTCTATCGACTTGGAGGTGTAGGGTTCCCTGCGCCCCATTTTTTCCACGATTTCACGAGCTTGACGCTCTGTAATGTTTGGTTCTTTTTTCATTGTAAAAACAAATTGATTAAGTTATTGAATGTGGTCTTGGTCTATACCTCGACCGATTATCGGGAGCGAAGTAAGGTGCTTTAATGCAGTCAGTCAAGCACTTGGATTTTCTTAGGCATTTTTGTACGGTTTTGCTTTATGGAGACTGACAAATCGGTGCGGACTTCACCGATTTGCCGGATATGAATAGCTGAAAGGACAAAGGTACGATTGGGGGCTATTTTAAATTAAGCCCTTATTTTGGCTGTGGCTTCTTTATAAATGTAGATACTAATTGAAAAGTGCGCCAATATTCCAGTTGAAAATTGCGCCACCATAGGATAAGTATAATGACCTTTGTATAATCCAAATGCAAAGGTAAAATGAAGACTATGGTAGAAAGACAATCAATAATACACATGTATAGAGTATGCGGTTATAGCAAACGGCGTATCTCTCGTGAACTTCATGTCAGCCGTCATACCGTTGACAATATTCTTTCAAAGTACGAATCAGCCATCCGCACGGACAATCCAGAAGAGGCTTTGAGTGATTTGCTTACCATCCAGCCCAGGTATGACAGTTCCAGACGCCGTCCTCGCCGGCTCACACAAGAGATTAAGGATAAGATAGGATTTTGCCTGAAGAAGAATGCCGTTAAGATAGCTACCG
>CEBV01035074.1_pt1 | contig 59322 bp, 37 predicted proteins | sample 554741 | NCBI WGS metagenome assembly CEBV01 (sample SAMEA3182070, study PRJEB8094) | gut metagenome | biome: human; feature: gut; material: Stool; isolation source: human stools | place: Canada | collected 2011-11-22 | reverse complement strand
CAAGCATATCATCCTATCATTTTATTAAGCAACAGGCTCAAGTCAAGAACTGTGGTGTTTCTCAGGAACAGTGTGGCACCTGATGTCAATTGCAGCTTAACCCATCTTATAGGAGATTCACCTTCAGGTTGTTTCACCTCCAACTTTACGGTTGGACTGTTGCAAGGCTTGCCGGTTATCCGGACTTTGGCAACCTTGGGTTGCTCAACCTGAACTGTCTTGCCTAACTTTTCGCTCCATAGCTGATGACGCTGCCAGTTCATGAACTTGTCGTAATTTACTCCATAATCCGCACAGAACTCACGAAGATCCTTGGTCTCACTGCATAACTGATAGAGGTCATATACCTCCTGGTAGTTTACTTTTTCTTTTGCCATAATCATTGTTGTTTAAGGGTTACGGCGCAAAGGTAGGTTTAGGGAACATGCGTGTCAAGGCGGAAAATAGAATGGTTACTTCATTTAATTTATAAGAGTCGTTTATCTGTTGAGCTAATTCAATATTTTTATTTAAATAAAAAATTGCAGAATCACATATATATGATTTATACTCTTTATATAATGATTCTTGTAAATGATATGTTGTTTCGTTGGAGAGTTGATTTAAATGTAGTTTTTCTTTCAATGTGCGAATACGTATATCTTTCTTGTCTGAATATATTTTACACGAAGTAATGTTTTTATCTAATACTAAAAGTAAGGAATCAAGGGTGTCTGATTTTGCTACTTTTACACATAGAATAAGAATTAAGCACAAATAAAATTTTCTCCTCAACATCTTATAATCTACTAATTTCTGGTTTTGTATATATTACAAAAATATATAAAATGAGGTGTTATCACAAATATTTATTGAATTTATAAGATGTGTCAGAGCTTATAAAGGTATATAGGGTAATAACTGTCAATTTGGTTGGCTTATTTACGATGATAGATAAGTTTTATAAAGATAGCCGTTTGTAAATTGAACGGCTATCTTTATATTTGTCTTAAATATGGATTTATTTAGAATGAGAACTATTTTAGTTCGAAGTTTATTCGGGCTTTTATTTCTTCTGAAGAAGAACCTATTATTGCTTCGAATTCACCTGCTTCTGCAATCCATTTATGTAGAGTGTCGTTAAAATAGCTTAAGGAGTTTTGGTCAACTATAAAAGATACATATTGTGTTTCTCCTGGGGCTAATTGAACTTTTTGGAAGCCTTTAAGTTCTTTAATAGGGCGAGGTAATGATGATTTTTTATCAGCTATATAAAGTTGTACGACTTCTGCTCCTTCTCTTTTTCCTATGTTGGTTATTGGTATAGTTATGGTTAATGTATCACTAGTGGTCATTTGAGTTGTGCTTATACTCGGTTTCCCATATTTGAAAGTTGTATAGCTTAATCCGTGTCCAAATGCAAACAGAGGTTTTATATGTTCTTTTTCCATCCAACGATATCCAACATAGATACTTTCATTGTATCTTTCATCAATAATTGAACTATTTTCTCGTTTTACTCCAGGGTAACTATTTAATTTATGTGCACCTACATGTTCAAGTTTAGCAGGAAATGTAAATGGAAGTTTACCAGATGGATTAACATCGCCTACTAAAATAGATGCTAATGCATTGCCTGCTTCACTTCCTAAAAACCAAGCTTGTATTATAGCTGGAACTTTTTTTACCCATGGCATTGCTATTGCATTTCCTGAGATATTTACGACTATTACATTTTTATTAACTGTAGAGAGTGCTTCTATAACTTTATCTTGATTATAAGGAAGTTCTATACCTTTACGATCTGCATCCTCACAATCTTGTCCTGCACTCTTATTTAGTCCTCCTATAAATATAACATAATCAGCATCTTGTGAGATCTTTATAGCTTCGTCGATAAGCTCTTTAGCAGAACGATTATCTTTTAGATTCTGTCTGGTAATAACACCATTATACTCATTACTGGAATCTCCTACATAGCCACGAGCATATACAATCTCTACTTTATTTTTCAATCGTGATTTTATACCTTCAAGAGGCGATATTTCATGTAATGCTTTTAATGAGGAACTTCCACCTCCTACAGTCATCATTTTTATAGCATTTTCACCTATTACTGCTATTTTTTTTGTTTTGGCTATATTAATGGGTAAAACATTATTTTTGTTTTGAAGTAAAACAATTCCTTGTTCTCCAATTGAACGAGCTGCCATAAAGTGTTCTGGAGTAGCAAATGAGCCATAAGGACGATTACGATTCATTGTTGTACGGAATATTAAACGTAAAATACGACGTATTTTGTCATCTAATTCCTTTGTTCCTACTTGCTCTAATTTTATACGTTTTAGATAGGGATCTGCCATATAATAATTATTATATGCATTACTTGTTCCATTCGTTAGGCCATTTGTCCAACTGCCAAATTCTAAGTCTAGCCCGTTTGTTATAGCTTGATCTGTATCGTGTACACCTCCCCAGTCACTGATAACAACTCCATCAAATCCCCATTCTTTTTTGAGAATATCATTTAGTAAATATTGATTATGACAACAATGTTGGTTTTTATATAGATTATAAGATCCCATAATACTCCAAACATTCCCTTCTTGTACTGCAGCTTTAAATGCTGGGAGGTAGATTTCGTGTAATGCTCGATCGTCGACTATGACATTGGTTGTATGGCGATTTTTTTCATTATTATTTAGAGCATAGTGTTTAACGCATGCTGCAACTCCATTGCTTTGAACTCCTTGAATATAGGGGACAACCATTTTACTTGCCAGATAAGGATCTTCTCCCATATACTCGAAGTTACGTCCGTTTAATGGAGTTCGATAAATATTCACTCCAGGGCCTAATAATATTGATTTATTACGATATCGTGCTTCTTCTCCAATACTTTTTCCATATAAAAGGGATATTTGAGGATCCCATGTAGCTGCTAAACAAGTTAAAGCAGGGAAGGCAGTACATGAGTCATTTGTCCATTTGGCTTGTTCCCATTCATCCCATAAAACTTCGGGACGGATACCATGTGGCCCATCTGTACACCATATTTCTGGAATACCTAAACGAGCGACACCAGGAGAAGAAAATTTTGCTTGAGCGTGAATCATTGCTATTTTTTCTTCAAGAGTCATGCGTGATAGTGCATCTTCTATGCGCTGCTCTATCGGCTGTGTTTCATCTAAATAAATAGGTGTGCGTTCGCAGTGTGCCTGAAGTGTACTTATAAATAAAAAAATACATACCCCTGATAATAATTGTTTTTTCATGTTGATATTAGTTTGATTAATGAATGAAACGAATTTACAAGAATTATGTATGTATATATTTTTATATTAAAAAAAAGTGGATAATTCTATTAGATATTTAATTGATTATCTATTTGATGACTGTTTCTATAACAAATAAAAAGTGGACATTGTAAAGTATTGTTCATTTTATTTTTGTAGATAGAATTCAGTCGTGATGATGGCATTTCAGCACCCGGTGAGGTAAATCACCATGTCCTAATAATTCGATCGGACAGCCAAAGTGTTCTTCCAGCCATTCTGCGGGGATTTCAGTATCAGGATGGTAATCTAGCGTACCATTGACACAAGCTATCGATTTTACATTTTGCAATACGGTACCGATGTCATGACTTACCAAAATGATAGCACGTTCTTTATTGATTTCTTCAAGGAGTGAATAAAGTTTTGCTTCGAAACGTTTGTCGATATAAGTATTGGGTTCATCCAGTATTACGACTTGAGGATCAGAAACTAGTGCTCGGCCTAATAGTGCACGTTGCAACTGTCCGCCACTTAGTTCCCCGATGGCTCTCTTTTCAAGTCCTTCCAGTCCCATACGGGCTATAACATTTTTTACTTGTTCGTGCTGTTGTGCTGTAAAAGAGCGCAATAATGCTTTTTGTCTGTTTAGTCCAGACAGTACCACATCATATACAGATATAGGAAATTTTTTGTCGATAGAACTGTATTGTGGCAGATATCCCATGCTGATTTCCTGAACTTCTTTTCCTTCATGGTAAAACCGAATATCCCCTGAAATAGGATGTAACAATCCCAAAATGATTTTTATCAGTGTTGTTTTTCCTCCTCCATTCGGTCCGATTACTCCAAGAAAATCTTTCTCGTACACAGTCAGATTAATATCTTCCAGTACTTTTTTGCGCTCGTATGCAGCGCAGATATGATTTAACTGTATAATGGATTGTTTAGTCATAAGTTTATTCGCTTAATGCTTTGGCAACAGCTATCATTTCTTCACTCCATTTGTAGCTTAAAGGGTTAATGGAAACAATTTTTACACCTGCTTCCCGGGCAATGATCTCAGCATTGCGGCTGTCAAACTCTTTCTGCACAAAGACTACCCGAACGTGTCTTTCTTTACACCGTCGGATAAGTGCCTGTAAATGTGCGGGTGAAGGTTCTTTTCCTCCTTCTTCTATGCTGATTTGCTCTAACCCGTAATCGCGTGCAAAATATGAAAGTGCAGGATGGTAGATAAGAAAAGCACATGTTGTATTCTGTAAGTAAGCCCGGATTTCGCGGTCTGTGCGTTCTATCTCTGATTCTAGTTTTGCAAGGTTTTCTTTGTAATAAGAAATATTTGCTGAATCTAGTTTACAGAGAGTATGAAAGATGTTTTCGGCTATGATATAGGCATTTTGAGTAGAATTCCATACATGCGGTTCTACTCCTCCGGAATGTGAATGATTTCCGTGGTGGACTTCGTCTTCCCGTATCAGTTCGATACCTTCCGACATATCAAAGAATTTAACTTCCGGAGCATTGCTTTGTAATTTTTCAGCCCAAGCTTGTTCGAATCCAATGTAACCGATACGCAGGAAGGCACAACTTTTGTTTAAAGTGACCAGTTGTTGTGGGGTAGGGTCGTATGTCTCTGGATTGCTTCCTTCGGGAACCATACTGATTACCTGAAATTTATCTCCTGCTATAATTTCCGTAAAATAACGGAGTGGCTCAATGCTTACCGTTAGGGTCATTGGCTGAGACTTTTGTTGTTGACTGCCACATGCAGCCAGCAACAAAAGGTTTAAAAGAAGAATGATATATTTTTTCATAAAATTCTGCCACTAATTGGATTTGGGCAAAGATACAAAAAAATCTTATTTGTCGGGTCTATTGTTGAGTGTGTCAGGATTCTCCTTGTATTGGGTTGGAGTAATGCCTGTATATTTTTTGAACGCAGTGCTGAAGTACCGGCTTGTAGAGAATCCTGTATGTTCGGCAATTTCAGTCATATTCAGTTCTGTTTGCCGGAGCAGTTCCATTGCTTTTTCTATGCGTAGTTTATTTACGTATTCATTGGCTCCCATACCAGTCAAAGCTTTGAGTCGGTTATATAATGATGCTCTGCTGATACCTAATTCCTGACTGATAAGATCTACATTTAGTCCTTCATTTTCCATATTTTCTATGATAACCTTATTCAGTTTAAAGATAAAGGTATCGTCTGCTGATGTAGCTGGTTTTTCTGTATCAGAAATAACGGAATGAGTGTATTTTAACTTGATTTGTTCACGCAAATAAAGTCTGTTTCGCACGTTTTCCAACAAGGAGTTTATTTCAAAAGGTTTTTCCATGTAAGCATCGGCTCCAGTTTTATATCCATCCAGGTGACTTTGCTCGTCAGTGCGTGCTGTTAGCAATATGACTTGGATGTGATTGATATTCATGTCTTCCTTAATCTTACGGCATAATTCATAACCGTTCATTTCAGGCATCATGATATCACTAATGACAATATCAGGGATCTCTTTGAGGATAATTTGAAGAGCTTCTTTTCCGTTTGAAGCGATATAAAGATTCTTAAAACTATCTTTCAAAGTCTCAATAATCATTTGTCGTATGTTTTCATTATCATCAACAAATAAACAAGAGTAGTTTTTGGTATCTATTGGATTTTGAATTGGTGTACACTCGTCATTTTCTGAAGCTGTTGTAAGGATATTTAGGTATTCACGAGGGGGACAAACTTCTGATAATTGCGGATGTATAGGTAATTCATACCAAAAACATGCACCCTTTTCAGCATTGTTGTATGCTCCTATTTTCCCTTTATGCATTTCTACCAATATTTTTGAATAAGAAAGTCCGATTCCACTTCCATATTTTTCATTTTCTCCCTGATAAAAACGTGTAAAAAGCTTATTGGTATCTACACCTTGTAGTCCGGGACCTTGATCGATAACAGAAATACGCACTGACTGTTTATCATTACTCATTTCCGTACGTAAGATAATTGTGCTACCTTCAGGGCTATGTTTGAAAGCATTGACAATCAAATTTGTAATTATAATAATGTGGCGCTCTTGGTCAAAGCTGATATCTCCTATTTCAGAAGACAGTTCATAAGCAATCGTTACATGTTTTTCTTCTTCTTCGTACTTGAAATCTTCAGCAATATCTTTAATCCATTCATTAAGTGAAAATGTCTGCAAAGTAAGTTTACTCTGTGACATTTCCATTTTCCTCAAGTTTAATACCATATTCAGCAACTCTTTCATCCGTTTAGACTGTTTAAGAATACTTCTGAGTGTTGGATATATCGGATTATCTTGTGGTAATGTTTTCATGAGTTGATTAAGCGGAGTATAAATTAATGTCAAAGGAGTACGTAGTTCGTGATTGATATTTATTAAAAAACGTACTTTTTCTTCATAAATTTTTTGTTTATGTGCTTGTAAATCAGCTTGCATACGCTCTTCTTTACGACGAAGCAAGTAAATAATGGCCGCAATAAGTAATGATGCAGCTACTAATATCCATAAAAGATTGAACCACCATGTCTGATACCATACAGGCGGGATGCTGATAGTGATGATTTTTTGTGGTGTAGTCCATGAGCCATCTTTGGTGCTACAAGAGGCAGAAACATGATAAACTCCTGGTGTCAGTGAACGTAAAATCAATTCTGGGCGTTTTGTATCAGTGATGGACTCTTCTTGTCCGTCGATATACCATCGATATATCTTTTTCCTAAAGATATTATTCTCATATGCCATAACTTTTATTGTAACCATTTTGTTATCGAAAGAAAGGTTCAGGGTATTATTATCTTCCTTGTCGATTTCAGAAAGGTAACTTTGATTGTTGCTGATAATATCTGTTAATTTGATGACAGGAGGAGTTGGTATATTGATTGTATTTATCTGTCCGTCAATATATAGCATTCCATTGATTCCACCCATATAAATATCTCCTTGTGGTGAAACCCATATAGCTTTCTTAAGAAATTCATTATCTTCGGCTCCGTCCGATTGATCCAGGGAAATGAGTTTGTTTTCTTTGTCAAGCCATACGAATAGCTCCTCATTGGTTCCTATCCATATTCGCTGGTGGTGATCACAAATGAGTGTTGTTATGTTTTTTAGCTGTGGAGCATCTATTTGTGTTTGTATTTGTGTCTGTGGATCATATCGGAAAATTTTATCTGCAAATCCTATCCAGAAAATGCCTTGTTCGTCTTTTGAAACGCATTCTATGTAATTTTTTTGTGTAGAAATATAAATTACTTCTATTTTATTAGTTTGATGATCAATAGCATAAATGTGTTTTAAATCGTATAAATAGGTTTTCTGGCTATCGAATCCAATAGGTATAGCTTGTCCTTCGATAGAAGTCTGATTATCACTTAATTGTTGTATTCTTCCTGTGTTTAGATAATATCTGTGTATTTTAGATGAAAGAAGTAATACGGACTCGGTTTCGTCTTGATACAAATTGATTCCTTTTCTTCCATATAGTGCTATTTGATTGATAACGGTGCCGTCTTCTTTGAAAGGTCGTATTTGTCCTGTATGTTTATTAAAGAAAAATACTCCTTTTGAAAATAGAGATATGAGAAGTTCTTGTTGGGAGTATCTACATAATGATACAACTTTTTCTCCATATGTAGCAGGATAGTGCACAAATTGCTTAGTTTTTGGATTGAAACGGTTTACTCCTCCTCCGTCTGTTCCTATCCAAATTTCGTCGGAGCCTGGTTCTTGAAAGAAGCTAAGTATCGCTTTTTCACTCAGTCCATTGGTATATCCAAGTGGAACATCAGAATATGAACGTACAATGGAGTGGCGGATATTGATTAGTCCGCCTTTAACGCTCCCTGCCCATGTGTCTTCTTGTCCATCACGTTGAAATAGACATTGTATAGAGTTGATGGGTAAAGAGTTTTTGTCACCTGGTAAATGCTTTAATATTGTTACAGAATCTGTTTGAGGATGAATAATGTTAATCCCTCCTCCATCTGTTCCTGCCCATATTTTTCCTTTGTGTTCACTTAGGCAAAGAATAACATTATGGCTCAGCTTCCGATTTTCGGTATTATAGGTAGCATGAATGTTTCCTTGTCTATCAAAACAGGTTATACCTCGATTATAAGAGGTAGCCCATATATTTTCATTGTGATCAATCAACACATGAGTTATTTCTCTTTCATTGGGTAACGGAGAAGGTCTTCTTTCTCCATTACGGGTATCAACTAAAGTTATACCTTGCCATTGGCTGATGCAAAGTAGGGTATGAGTATCCCATGGCATCATTTCGCAAATTAAAAATGGGGAAGGAGTTTTTATCTGCAATAATGTTTTTACTTGTTTTTCATTATAAGTATATTGGTAAAGCTTATCTTGGCCGGTTAATAAGATTTTTCCTGGTAATTTACAGAGTGCTGTAGCTTTTAATGCTTTTCCATTTTCATCTAAAACAGGAATAAAACGATCCGTATCAGGTTGATAATGTACAGTTCCATTATTTGTTAGAATCCAAAGAGTATGTAAACTGTCTTCTTCTATTTGATAAATTTCATTCCCTGGTAATGAATAAGGATTTGTATTATCATGGAAATAGCTTTTTAGTTCGTAGCCGTTGAACTTTCCCAATCCTTGTTTGCTGCTTATCCATACAAATCCGTTTTCCTCCGTATAAATATGTTGAATATAAGGAGGAAAACCTTCTGAAATAGACATTTGTTTATATAAAAACTCGTCTGCTTGTATTCTAGCTGCTATTAACAAAAAGAGTATTGAGTAAAAGAGTTGTTTACTGTGAACTTTCATAGTGTTTGCAAAAAAACTTTAGTATACAAAAGTACTAAAATTAGTGGGACCTAAACAAAAGTTTGTGTAAAATCCCCCCATAAAACATGTCTCTATTACAATGTTGAGTCATGTTTATGTTGTCTGAGGCTTCCATTATTGTCTAAAATTTGTTCAATTTTGACTATTTTGCCTGTTTTCTTATAGGTAAATAAAGGTTTATTGATTTTTTGAAATAAATTATTGATTTTAAAACATGGAAGCAGGTTTAATCTCTCATCTTTGCAGCAATTAAAAAAATAGAGTTAGCAAAACCGCGGTATTAAAAACATTTATTAACTTTAAAACTATGAAACAAATACGATTTAAGGTACATTCTATTTGTGTCTTTTTGATGTTCTTGTTAATGATTCCGTTTGGAGCTTTTGCTCAACAAGGAATGGTGACAGGACAAGTTGTTGACGAAAAAGGTGAAAGTGTAATTGGTGCTACTGTACAAATAAAAGGAACTTCAGATGGTACTATTACTGATTTTGATGGTAATTTTTCTTTGAAAGCAAAAGTGGGTAATACACTTGTTGTTTCTTATGTGGGTTATTCTACTCAGGAAGTAAAGATATCTAAGCAGACAGGCAATCGCATTGTTTTAAAAGAAGATGCAGAAGTTCTTGACGAAGTTGTTGTCGTTGGTTATGGTACAGCTCGTAAAGGTGACTTGACCGGTGCTTTGACCACGATGAAACCTGATGCTAATGATGCAGCAAAAGCAACTTCTCTTGATAATCTTTTGTCAGGTAAGGTTGCCGGACTGGTTGTTAGCTCTTCTTCAGCAATGGCAGGTTCAGCTTCTTCTATTACAATTCGTGGAGCAAGTTCTTTGCGTGGTGATAACCAGCCGTTGTATGTTATCGATAATGTACCACAAGCATCTGCCGGTGAGTTTGCCTCTTCAGGAATTAGCGGTGACTTCCAGATCAATCAGGATCCCTTAGCTTCATTAAACCCTTCTGATATTGAAGATATTACTATTTTGAAAGATGCATCTTCTACAGCTATTTATGGTTCTCGTGGTGCGAATGGTGTTATTTTGATTACAACAAAGAAAGGTAAACAAGGTAAAGCTAAAGTAAATGTATCAGCTAACTTTACCATAGCTGAACCTTCTAAACTTTTGGAAATGACCAATTTGTATGAGCATGCAGCTTATATTAATTCACGTGTGTCAAATGGCCAATACCCATTTTATGTGGTAGGTGATGAGGTTAGATATGTATTCAATGATGCTTTGGCTAATTATGATCCTAATAATCCTGCAACTTATCATATTATCAATTACCGTAACTGGCAGAAAGAAATTTATACATCTGCTTTCTCTCAGAATTATTCTTTGTCTGTTAGTGGTGGTACAGATAAAACTACTTATTATATCTCAGCTAATTTTAAAGATATAAATGGTACAGTCAAGCAAACAGGTTTGAAACAAGGAGATTTGCGTGCCAATATCGGTATGGATTTATCAAAGAGCGTACATTTGAATATGACATTGAGCGGTTCTTTACGTCAAAATAACATGATGGCTGGTGGTAGTACATTAGGAGGTTCTACAACAGCTATTTCTCGTACAGCTCTCGATTATGCACCATTTGAAATGCCGGATGGAGACCCTTCATTCAGCTCTGAAAATAAAACTACTATATTTAGCTGGTTGAATGATTATGAAGATATAGCAAATGACAAGACATTTAATGCTTCAATGGATTTGTCATGGAATATTATGAAAGGCTTACGCTATAACTTGCGTGTAGGTGGAAATTTGAATATAAATGATCGTAAGCGCTGGTATGGTTTACAGCTGTATCAAGGAATGAATAACAATGGTTATTTAGCATTGACAGACTTAAATAAGAGTAATGTTTCTATTGAAAATGTATTAAACTATAATACAAAATTAGGATCTGTTGCTACTTTAGATGCTACAGTTGGTGTTACTTACGATGATTATAACTTCTTGAATGAAAATACCAATGGTAGTCAGTTCACAATGTTCGATTTAAGAGAGAACGGGCTTCACATGGCTGGTAATGTGCAACATTTGGCTCCGATTCAGAAAGATTATCAATTGTTGTCTTATCTTGGTCGTATCAACTTAACATTCTTAGATAAATATTTGATTACAGCTTCTCTGCGTGCCGATGGTTCTAGTAAGTTTGGTAAAGGAAACCGTTGGGGATATTTCCCTTCAGCTTCTGTTGCATGGCGTATGGAACAAGAGGAATTCCTGAAAGAAGTAGATTGGTTGAATCAGTTGAAAGTTCGTGTAAGCTATGGTGTAACTGGTAACCAAAGTATTGATCCATATTCTACATTCTCAATGTATGGATCAGACGGTAACTATCATTATGGTAATGGAAATGGAGAACAAGAGTCTGTATTACAGATTACTAATTTGCCTAATGATGGTTTAACTTGGGAGAAAACAGCTTCTTGGAATGCTGGTCTTGATTTTAGCTTGTTGCGTTCACGCTTGAGTGGTACATTCGATTTCTATGTAAAACGAACTAATGACTTGCTTATTTCACGTTCTCTTCCAGGATCTGCTGGATTTGGATCTACTTATTATAATCAAGGTTCGTTAGATAATAAAGGTGTAGAATTCTCTTTGACTGCTCAGGTAATTGATACTAAAGACTGGAAATGGAGCATTACTGGTAATATTGGAAAGAATAAGAGCAAAATTGTAAATCTTGGTTTGTTGCCAACAGATTTTGGATGTTTGGGTGAACGTATCGGTTATTATGGTAACTCACTGGGTGACCATTTTGGTGTAGGACATGTGTTCTTGCAGGGTGAAGCTCCGGGATTATTCTTGGGATATGTTACACAAGGTATTGTACAGCCAGAAGATATTACAGATCAAGGTGTGAAGTTTATTAAAGACGATGGAACTATCGGATATTATAAAGATGTAAATGGAAGTATTCCTGCTGCTGGTGATATCAAGTTTGTTGATAAAGATGGAAATGGTTCAGTTAATACTTCAGACCGAGATATCATAGGTAATCCAAATCCTGGATTTACATATGGTTTCCAGACATCTTTGTCATGGAAAGGACTGACTCTGAGTGCTGCATTTAATGGTGTACAAGACCGCGATGTTATTAATGTAAACAACCGTTACATCAATACTCCGGGACAAAAAGCTGGTACTGTATCAAAGAAAGCTTTTGAAGGTATGTGGACGCCTGAAAACCATTCAAACCTTTATCCTTCTTCTAATTTTATTGTACAGAACATGGTAATGGACCGTTATGTAGAAGATGCTAGTTACTTGAGATGTTCTGATATAACATTAAATTATGCACTTCCTACAGCATGGATGAAGAAAATCGGTTTCCAGAATACATCAATTTTTGCTTCTGTAAAGAATGCGTTTGTCATCACAGATTATAGTGGATATGATCCTGAAGTAAATAGTTTTGCATTTGATGGATTACGTCCAGGCGTAGATATGAGTTCTTATCCTACTCCTCGCCAGTTTGTATTTGGATTGAACGTGACATTCTAATAATTGCATTTTAATAAAGTATATATTATGAAACTATATAAATATTTGATATTATCAATTGTAGCGGCTTCCAGCTTTTCTTCTTGTTTGGATGAAGAACCGTTATATTCACAGAATAATACTGTGGTCTTTTCTTCTGACTCTGGTGCAGAATTAGCTTTGTTGGGATGTTATGCCTATATGACTTCTACATCTGCTTACGGCCAGCATTTTCAGGAAATACCAGTTAGTGGTGCAGGATTTTCCTGGTCACAACGTAATGGTAGTGATGGTATTGTGAGTTTACAATCTTTATCAAGTGATGGATTGATTTCTACAACTTGGAACGGAATGTATAAAGTGATCTCTGAAACTAATGCTTTTCTGGAGAATTTGGATGCAAGTGGTCTGAGTGCTGAGACTAAAAATCAGTTTGGAGGAGAAGCAAAATTTCTTCGTGCATTGGCTTATTATAATCTTGTATCGCTTTGGGGAGATGTGCCCTTGAAAACAGTGGCTTCTACTTCAGAAGGTATTTCAATGCCTCGTACTCCGAAAGAACAAGTGTTGGGTCAGGTTGTACAGGATTTGAACGATGCTTTGACTATTAAGGAAACTTCTGATGCTGGGCGTATTAATTCTTGGGCAGTAAAAGCTTTCTTGGGAAAGGTTTACTATAAAATGGTAAAGCTTGGTATAAATACCAATGAGAATTTGAAAAATGCAAAAGATATGTTCGATGCTGTTTATAATAAGCATGTATACGAATTGGAAAAGAACTTTGCCGATTTGTTTGGTGACTGGGTAACGACTTCGAAAGAATCTATTTTCCAGTTGAACTTTGCTTTGAATTCTCCTTCTTGTTTCAATCGTGCCAGCAATCGTTTTTCTCCTACAGGTTCAACACCGGGTGTATGCTGGAGTACATACCGTGCAACAAAAGCAGCCTATGATATGCACCAGGGAACTTATCCGGGTGATCCACGTATAGCTGCTACATTCTTGACTGTACATAGAGACCGTGGCGGAAATAATAAGCCAGAACCTAAAGCTCAGGTAGGTGATCAACCATCTGCAAATGATTCGGTATATTATTATCCTTATTTTACTTATACAGTTCAGACAGGTAAAAAAATGGTGAATGGAAAGGAAGTGGCTGTATATGATTCTATTTATAAAAATGGAAAAGCTGTTGCTGTAAAACAGTATGTAGGTCGATTGCCTTATGAGAAGTTTAAAGATCCAACAAATCCTGATTTAAATTATTTGAATAATTTGAATGAAGAAGATGGTAAGACTCCACAAGAAAAAGCATATATCAAAGCTTTGAAGGGTATACAGAAAAAATATGCGGAGAGCGGTAATCAGAATGCATGGCCTGCACATATGAAACTGTATGATGCCAATCAGCAGGGAACTTCTTCTCATAAGAACTTAATGGTATATCGTTATGCTGAGATGCTATTGCTTATGGCAGATGTGTATAATGAACTTGATAATACTTCGAAAGCTATTGAATTGGTAGAAGAAGTATTGAAACGTGCACGTGAGTCTGCTGGAGGTAATGGAGTTGAACCTAAAGCATGGTCTAAGCAGTTGACCAAAGAGGAAGTCAGTGAAAAGATTTATTTCGAGTTCCTATTTGAGTTAGATGGAGAACCTTCTATGTATGAATTGCTTCGCGTAAAAGGGACAGAATATTTGAAGAAAGCTTTGCAGTATCATAATAATCATGAATTAACTAAAGTTTCAGATGCATATTATAAGAGTGCTGCTCAAAAATGGACCGATCGACTTTATAATGAAGGAAATCTGACTGAAGACTTCTTGAAGAAGAATTTACTGTTGCCAATTCCTGATACAGAAAGAGATGCCAACCCAGGTATTACAGATAATAATTTTGGCTATTAATAAGATAGCTCATATTTAGAATTTGTTTATACAGATTTCTGAAAGCCTGCATAATTACATTTTCATTATGATTCTTATGTAATTGTGCAGGCTTATTTAATAAGATTTTGGACCTATATAGATTTTTATTCGAATGTTCTGGAATCTGTTAGCATATATATTGACTTCATATATTATATAGATCATATGAAAAACCTGAATTTATTTTATTCGATGGCCGGATTGAGTGCTTTGGCCGCAACGCTTCCTTCCTGCCAACAGAATAAGTCGGAAGCAAATAAACCTTATAACATTGTTTATATCATGACTGATGATCATACGGCTCAGATGATGAGTTGCTATGACACTCGGTACATAGAAACGCCTAACTTGGACCGTATTGCTGCCGATGGAGTACGTTTTACGAATAGTTTTGTCGCAAATTCGTTGAGTGGTCCGAGTCGCGCTTGTATGATTACGGGTAAGCATTCGTGTGGAAATAAGTTTTATGATAATACGACTTGTGTCTTTGATAGTGCTCAACAGACGTTTCCTAAATTGCTTCAGAAGGCAGGTTATCAAACAGCTTTAATTGGTAAATGGCATTTGGAAAGTCTGCCTAGCGGGTTTGATTATTGGGAAATATTGCCTGGACAGGGTGATTATTATAATCCGGATTTTATAACTCAGAATAATGATACCATTCAGAAACATGGGTATATAACTAATCTGATAACGGATGACGCAATAGATTGGATGGAAAATAAGCGTGATAGAAATAAACCTTTCTGTCTGATGATTCATCATAAAGCGATTCACCGAAATTGGATGGCAGACACATGTAATCTGGCATTGTATGAAGACAAAACTTTCCCACTTCCAGAAACATTCTTTGATGATTATGAAGGTCGTCCGGCTGCTGCAGCCCAAGAAATGAGTATCGTAAAAGATATGGATATGATTTACGATCTTAAAATGCTACGTCCGGATAAAGACTCAAGGCTGAAAACACTGTATGAGTCGTTCTTAGGTCGTATGGATAAGGAGCAGAGAGCTGCATGGGATAAATTCTACGGCCCGATTATTGAAGATTTCTATCAGAAAAAGCCTCAGGGAAAAGAACTGGCAAATTGGAAATTTCAACGCTATATGCGTGACTATATGAAAACAGTTAAATCATTAGATGATAATGTTGGTCGCGTTCTAGACTATTTAAAAGAAAAAGGCCTGTTAGATAACACACTGGTAGTCTATACTTCTGATCAAGGATTTTATATGGGTGAACATGGATGGTTTGACAAACGTTTCATGTATGAAGAATCTATGCATACCCCTTTAATTATGCGTTTGCCGAAAGGATTTGATCGTAGAGGAGATATTACAGAAATGGTTCAGAATATTGATTATGCACCTACATTCCTGGAGTTGGCGGGAGTAGAAGTACCTGAAGATATGCATGGAATTTCGTTATTGCCTTTGTTGAAAGGGGGGCATCCTACTGACTGGCGTACGGCATTGTATTATCATTTTTATGAATATCCGGCAGAGCATATGGTAAAACGCCATTATGGAATTCGTACGAATAAGTATAAGTTGATCCATTTTTATAATGACATAGATGAATGGGAACTTTATGATTTACAGAAAGACCCCAATGAGTTGCATAATTTGTATGGTCAAAGTGAATACGATTCGATTGTAAACAATTTGAAGAAACAAATGCTGGAGTTACAGGAAGAATATAATGACCCTGTACGTTTTTCTCCAGACCGTGATAAACAATAATAAGAATAATAATATGATGATGAACATATATTTTCAATCGAAGAGATGGATGGTGGCTTGTATGGCAACTTTAATATTAAGTTTGTCTGGCTGTCATTCTTTACAACAATCTGAGGATGCAACTATTATACCTCAGCCTTTGTCTGTAGAAAAAGGAAACGGTTCTTTTTCCTTTAGTGAAAAGACTGTAATAGCAGTAGCTGATACTGAACAACGTATCATTGCTGAAAATTTTGCTTCTTTGTTTACTAAACCGGCGGGATTTACTCCTAAGGTTGAAATGGTGAAAGATGGTGATATTGTTTTTGCTATTGATAAATCGATGAAATCAGATGCTTATGAGCTACATATTACTTCTGATAAAGTAAGTATAAAAGCTGCCGATGCAAAAGGCTTCTTTTATGCTTTGCAAAATATTCGTTTAATGCTTCCGCCTACAATAGAAGGACAAGAACAGGTTGAAAATGCCTGGAAAGTACCGGCTGTAGTTATTAAAGATGAGCCTCGTTTTGACTATCGAGGCTTTATGTTGGATGTATCTCGTTATTTCTTGCCTAAGGAAGATGTCATTCGGATGATAGATTGTATCTCTATGTTAAAAATAAATCGCTTACATTTACATCTTACAGATGATAATGGATGGCGTCTGGAGATAAAGAAATATCCTCGTCTGACTGAAGTGGGAGCCTGGAAGGTTGATCGTCAGAATCTTCCTTTTCCTGATAGAAGAAATCCTAAGAAGGGAGAACCTGCTACCGTCGGTGGGTTTTATACTCAGGAAGATATGAAGGAAATAATCCGTTATGCTGCAGAACGTCAGGTAGAAATTATTCCGGAAATAGATATACCTGCTCATTCAAATGCAGCTTTAGCTTCTTATCCGGAATATGCTTGTCCGGTGGTGAAAGACTTTATTGGAGTACTGCCTGGTCTTGGTGGAAAGAATGCAGAAATAATTTTTTGTGCCGGAAATGACAAGACATTTGATTTTTTACAAGGTGTTCTTGATGAAGTTATAGCATTGTTCCCTTCTCGATATATTAATTTAGGAGGAGATGAAGCGACTAAGACAAACTGGAAAAAATGTCCTTTGTGTCAGGCACGTATTCATAAAGAACATTTAGCGGATGAAGAAGCTTTACAAGGATATTTCATGTCGCGTATAGGAGATTATGTCCGCAGCAAAGGTAAGCAGATTATGGGATGGGATGAATTGACCAATAGTAAATTGCCTGAAGAATCAATCATCTTAGGCTGGCAAGGCTATGGTAAGGCTGCCTTAAAGGCTGCGGAACAGGGACATCGATTTATTATGGCTCCTGCACGTGTTGCTTATCTGATCAGGTATCAGGGACCACAATGGTTTGAGCCTGTTACTTATTTTGGGAATAATACATTAAAAGACTTGTTTAATTATGAACCTGTACAGAGTGACTGGAAACCGGAGTATGAATCATTACTGATGGGAGTGCAGGCTTGTATGTGGACTGAGTTTTGCAATGTTCCTGAAGATGTATTTTATATGACTTTCCCAAGATTAGCTGCTTTGGCAGAGATTGCATGGGTTCAAAAAGGAAAGAAAGATTGGAATGAATTCCTGAAAGGTGTAGATAATTTTAATAAGCATTTGGAACAGAAAGGAATTATTTATGCACGCTCTATGTATAACATTCAACATGAGGTAACATCTGAGAAGTCTGGTAAGTTAAAGGTGAAACTAGAGTGTGAACGTCCTGATGTGGAAATACGTTATACTTTAGATGGTACAGAACCAGTGGAAACATCTGCTTTGTATGATTCTGCATTTGTTGTTGATAAAGATGCTGAGATAAAAGCAGCTACTTTTGTTAAGGGTATACAGATGGGGAAAACGCTTAATTTGCCTATTCATTGGAATATGGCTACTGCTAAGCCAATAATCGGTGCTTCAAAAGAGATGGGAATATTAGTTAATGGATTACGTGGTAGTCTGAAGCAATCCGATTTTGAATGGTATACAGGAGGATTATCAAAGCCTATTTCTTTTGTTGTTGATTTATTGAAACCGCAACAGATAAAACGTGTTACTGTTGGTTGTATTACTAATTATGGAATGGCTGTGCATAAGCCACGGATGATTAAAATTGAAGTATCTGACGATAATAAAACGTTTAAGGAAGTAGGTAGATTAACATTTACCGATAATGAAATCTTTAAAGAAGGAAATTTTATTGAAGATTTATCAGTTGAAACAGATGATATTATCGGACATTATGTTAAATTTACGCTAGAAACTCCTGGTAATTGTCCAAATGACCATGTGCGTCCGGGACAAGCTTCTCGAGTTTATATTGACGAGGTAATAATTGAGTAATAATTTTAAATAAGGACTGTATGAATAGAATACACCAGTTTCTTGTTACTTGTTCATTGCTTGCTCTTTCTGTTGGAGGGCAAGCTCAACAGGACGCCTCTTATTTTGTGAAACATTTACAATTTTCTGGAAACGAAAGTGTAGACCAGAAAGCTGCAATGGCCGCTCGTTTAGTTCCTTCTCCCCAACAACTTGCTTGGCAGCAAATGGAACTGACTGCGTTTTTACATTTTGGGATTAATACATTTACCGGAAGAGAATGGGGGGATGGAACGGAAGATCCAGCTTTGTTTAATCCGACTGATTTAGATGCTGAGCAATGGGTACGTACGTTGAAAGAATGTGGCTTCAAGATGGTTTTGCTTACAGCGAAACATCATGATGGTTTTTGTTTGTGGCCTACAAAGACGACTTCTCATTCAGTTGCCTCCTCGCCTTGGAAAAATGGTAAGGGAGATGTTGTACGTGAACTTCGTGATGCATGTACTAAATATGGAATGAAATTTGGAGTTTATTTGTCACCATGGGATCGCAATGCCTCTTGTTATGGTAATTCTCCAGAGTACAACAAATTCTTTATTGAACAATTAACCGAATTGCTGACCAATTATGGTGAGGTAAATGAGGTGTGGTTCGATGGTGCAAACGGAGAAGGCCCTAATGGTAAGAAACAGGTATACGACTGGGATGCTTTTTATAAGACAATTCAACGTTTACAGCCTAAAGCTGTAATGGCTATTATGGGAGATGATGTACGCTGGGTTGGTAATGAAAAAGGTATTGGCCGTGAAACAGAGTGGAGTGCAACTGTGCTTACTCCGGGAATTTATTCTCGTGCAGAAGAGAATAACAAACGTTTGGGAGTTTACGGAAAAGCAAAGGATTTGGGTAGCCGTTCGATGTTGAAGGATGCTACCGAATTATTTTGGTATCCTTCCGAAGTTGATGTGTCTATTCGTCCGGGATGGTTCTGGCACGAAGAAGAAAATACAAAAGTAAAAAGCCTGAAACAGCTTTCAGATATCTATTTTCAATCTGTCGGTTATAACTCTGTTTTATTGCTGAATATACCTCCTGACCGTCGTGGCTTGATAAACGAAGCAGATGTTGAACGTCTGAAAGAATTTGCAGATTATCGTCGCAAAGTTTTTTCTGATAATAAAGTTTCGGATGGAAATATTTACTGGACAGCTTTACCTGGAGAGTCCCGCTCTTATACAGTACGTTCTGGAGAACCGATAAATGTTGTTCAATTGCAGGAAGATATTTCAAAAGGACAGCGTGTAGAAAAGTTTTTGGTTGAGGCTTTTAGTGAAGGAAGATGGCAGACCTTAGGTGAAGGTACAACTATAGGTTATAAACGTATGCTCCGTTTTCCAGAAGTAATGGCTGATTCGCTCCGTTTACGTATTGATGGTTCTCGTCTTTCTGCAAATATCATGAGTGTTTCTGCTTATTATGCTCCTTCTTTGGAAAATGATCAGAAATTTACAGATTGGAATACGGTTTCTCGTGATACGTGGAAAAAAGTGTCTTCCTCTCCTTTTGTAGTAGATTTGGGCCGTACAATTCGTTTGAAAGCTTTTACTTATGCTCCTTTAAATGAAGAAGCGAAGCCAACTATGGCTTATCGGTATAAGTTCTCTGTCAGTTTGAATGGCACGGATTGGAAAGAGATAATCTCACAAGGAGAATTTAGTAATATTATGCATAACCCTTTGCCTCAGACTGTAACGCTTCCGACTGTTGTGACAGCACGTTATGTCAAGCTTGAAGCAACAACTCCAGAAGTATCTTCTGCTATCGTTGAAATGGAAGAATTTGGAGTAACTTCTGTTGCTGATAAAGATGATGAAACAAAAGTTTATCCCAATCCGGATGAAGCGTTGAAACTGAAACCGGGTGATTCTCATCCAATGCTGAAGGGATGGAGTTTCTATACGGCTCATGAGTTTTTAGATAAGAATACGAAAAAGGGACTTCCTTTAGGTTTTCTGGAACATAAGACAACGAACATGAGTAAATCTGCTAATGTCAATAATGCAAAATGTTCTAAAGTAGAAAATGGTGTATTGCATATGTGGTCGGTAGAGGAACCTGATTCAATTGACAATGGTTTTGGAAAGAAAGTGAAGTTTTCGCATGCTGGTTATCGGTCTGTTGTGTCAGGTAAGCAAGCATGGTGCAATTTTACTGAAAATATGAGAATTGAAATCCGTTTCAAACGGGTAGCAGCAGAAGGATTTAATGATGCTCTCTGGTTTATGGGGAATAAGGGACCATGGCCTAAGAATGGAGAAATTGATTTACTAGAGAATCCTAAAAAGAAAATAAATCAACGTGCTCATTTCACTCTTCATTCAGAAAATCATTATGCTGGAGTTGTAGGAGGAGAAGGTAGTGTTACTTCTACAATTGATTTAGCAGATATGAGCCAGTGGAATATTTATTGGTTGGAATGGTATCCTGATAGAATTATAGGAGGGGTGAATGGTAAAGCTTATTTTGAACATAAAAAAGGAGATAATGGTAATACGGACTGGCCTTGGAGTGATCCTGCGGGATTTTATGTAATATTTAGTACAGGTTTATCTGTTAACCCCAATGCTTGGCCAGGTGCTGTTAATCCTGCAGCATGGGATAAACAGAATCCTCCATCTATGTACATAGACTGGATACGTGTTTATGTAAATGATAACTATGCAGGAAAGAAAGCCCCTAAAGTAAGATATTATTAATAAAATTTGCGAGTTATGCGGAATATACTTATTTGTTTGATATATGTATGGGTAAGTGCTGTTTGTACAGCACATGCTCAAGTTGGCTTTGCTCGGAATAAATTGTACAATATTGTACCTGTAAATTATTCTGGTAAGGCTGTAGGATATGATCCTGATAGCAAAAGGGTGGTTTTGAGTGTTAGCAATGATGCTGATAAATTGCAGCAATGGAGTGTCACTAATTTATCTGGTAGTTTCCGTTTTATAAATCCTTTTGAGAATAAAGCAATTCATGCTACAGGGGATAATACATTGGGAATAACAGAAAACAATGGTTCAGATGAATCTCAGTTATGGATTATAAAGAAGAGTGGCAAGTTCTTGCAGATATATCCTTCTAATAGCCCTGATTTGATATTGGCTTGCCAACAGAATGGGCGGTTGGTTTTAGTTGATAAGGTAAAGTTTCTGAATAATCCAGAAACGTATTTTTATATTAATGTTAGTAAAGTAGCAATGCCTGCGGAAGCTGCTTCTGGTACATTAGAACGTCCTAAGGTTTATTGGGAAGACGAGACTATGTTTGCAGAAAATAAAGAGTTGGGTTGTGCAACTTACATTCCTTATATAACCGAGAAAGAAATGCTGGCTGATAAAGATTTTTATCGTACACCATGGTTGTATAGCCAGAGTTCTTCGTTTAAATTGTTGAATGGCAACTGGTATTTTCATTTTGTATCAGAACCTTCTCAACGTCCGGAATCATTCTATAAAGAAGATTATGATGTATCGAGTTGGGAGACTATTCCGGTTCCTTCAAATTGGGAAATGCAAGGTTATGACCGTCCTATTTACGCGAATGTAGAGTATCCTCATTCCAATACACCTCCTTATATTGATGCTCGAAAGGGATTCAATGATGGTGGAGCTAATTATGGGATTAATCCGGTGGGTTCCTATGTGCGTTTCTTTGATTTGCCTGCTGGATGGGAAAAACAGCGTACATTTATCCATTTTAGTGGTATATATAGTGCTGCATTTGTATATCTGAACGGAGAATATGTCGGTTATACACAAGGATCGAATAATGTGGCAGAGTTTGATTTAAGCAAATATCTGCGCACAGGAAAAAATCGTTTGGCTGTTCAAGTATTTCGCTGGAGCGACGGTTCGTATCTTGAATGTCAGGACATGTTCCGTATGAGTGGTATTTTCCGGGATGTTTATTTGTATAATGTTCCACGAGTAAGTGTACGTGACCATTATATTACTTCTAAGTTAGATGCAGCTTCAGAATATACCAGTGGCGAAATGTCTGTTAATTTGATGCTTGATAACCGTGATCGGATGAAAGGTGTGAAGAATCTGATTGTAAAATTATTCGATCCAGATGGAAGACTGGTAGCAGAAACAGAGCAACAGGTTAATTATTCAGATAAGAAAGAAACTGTATATTCAAAAGCTACGTTCAAGCTGAAGAATCTTGTAACATGGACAGCTGAAACTCCTAACTTGTATACGGTTCATATTATCCAGCGAAATGGGGATAATGATGAAATGGTCTTTTCTACCAAGTATGGTTTTCGCAATATAGAACTGAAGGGTACAGTGGTATATATTAATGGACAACGAGTATTTTTCAAGGGAACTAATCGACATGACACACATCCGGTTTATGGTCGGGCTGTTACTGTAGAATCAATGTTGCGTGATGTGACACTGATGAAACAGAATAATATTAATACTATCCGTACTTCTCATTATCCGAATGATGCGAAGATGTATGCTATGTTCGATTATTTCGGACTTTATACAATGGATGAGGCTGATTTGGAAGATCATGCTAATCAGTCGATCAGTGATATACCTTCCTGGATACCTGCTTTTGTTGATCGTATTGACCGTATGGTACTTAGAGATCGCAATCATCCAAGTGTAATTTTCTGGAGCTTGGGTAATGAAGCTGGAGGAGGAAGTAACTTCCAGGCTTGTTATGATGCAGCAAAACGATTGGACAACCGCCCCATACACTATGAGGGTACACGCGATGGAAAAGAGTATGGTGGAAATCGTTTTAGTGACTTGTATTCGAAGATGTATCCGGGTATGAAATGGATGAATACATATGTTAGCTCATTGGATAAACCGATGTTTATTTGTGAGTATGCTCATGCCATGGGTAATGCTATTGGAAATTTGAAAGAATACTGGGAAAGCATTGAAGGAAGTTCGGCTACTATTGGTGGAGCTATTTGGGACTGGGTAGATCAGGCCATCTATGAGCCTCATGAAATGAAAAAAGGCATTTATCGTCTGCATACAGGGTATGATTTTCCAGGTCCTCATCAGGGTAACTTCTGTTCGAATGGAATAATTCCGGCAACTCGTGAAGAATCGCCTAAGTTGAAAGAAGTAAAAGCTGTATATCAGTATGTACATTTTGCTGATAAGGGAGTTGATGTAAAAAGAAATGAGGCTAAAGTGTTGCTGAAAAACACATATGATTTCCTTTCACTTGATAAATTCTATTTGCGGTGGCAAGTTGTAAAAGACGGTTTTCGTATGCAACCAGATAGCATGATGCTTCCAGCTGTAATGCCTGATGATTCACTGTTGGTGACATTGAATCTAAAAGGTATTAATTTAAAGAAGGCTATAAAGAATGGTGAGGAAGTCATGCTTAATTTGTATGTATGTCGTACAGATGCTGAAACTTGGGCTGATGCTGGGCATGAGGTTGCAAAACAGCAATATGAATTGTCTGCACGAAAGGAATTACCTGAGTTAAAGAGCTTGCATGGAAAGAAACAGAAGTTGGCTGTTTCTGACAATGAAAACTTATTGACGGTCAAAAATGCTTATATAGAGGCCTCTTTCGATAAGACAACGGGGCAATTGGTTACATTAGTTATGAACGGCCAGCAGGTTGTCAGTCAGGGAGGAGGATTTGTATACGATAATCATCGTTGGATTGAGAATGATAAATTTACTGAAACGGCTAATGGACTGTCGGAAAAAGGAACATGTACGGTGACCGAAGAGAAAGGCAATATTATTGTTACCACTAACCGTGAAGGTAGTTTATGTAGTACAGATATCGTATATACATTTACTCAAACGGGAGTCATGGATATGGAGGTTGTTTTCCGTCCGCATACAGCTGATTTACGTCGTTGCGGCTTGGTGGCAAACATCGACTCAACATTGAGCAATATCGATTATTATGCATATGGTCCATGGGAAAATTATAACGATAGAAAAGACGGTTGTATGGTAGGTCGTTATACGACAACAGTGGAGGATATGGAAGTTCCTTATATGAAACCTCAGTCTATGGGAAATCGTGAAGGCCTTCGTGAACTGACTTTATATAATAAAGAAGGTAAAGGTGTAAAGATTCAGACTGAAGGTAATGTGTCGTTTTCTGCTCTGCGATATACAGATAAAGATTTGATGGAAGGACAGCATGCTTGGGAGTTAGAGAAACGTCCGTATATTGTGCTTCATCTGGATGCTGTACAGCGTGGAGTAGGAAATGCTAGTTGTGGGCAGGATGTAGATACATTACCTGCTTATCGTGTTCCACAACAAGAAATGAAGTATAAATTACGTTTCTTTACTTGTTCTCTGAATAATTAAGTCATATTAATCAGAAGTCAAAGCTGATATCTAAGAAGTTTAATATTGATGAAGACATTCTTATAGTCAGTTTAGACTTCTGATTTTTATTTATATCTTAGTATTAATAGAAACTATATTGAAGGTAGTTTCGTAGATAATTTGTTAGCCTATGAAAAAATTATTATCATTTTTAGTTGTGCTTTCATGCGTTCTCGGTATAAAAGCAGCAGATACAGCCTTTATAAAGAATCCTCAAATACCAATTCTGATAGAGCGGCATGATAATGTTTTATGTTACATGCGTATTAATGCGCACGAGGCAAAGGTCTTGGATAATGTTTCTGTGACATTTGGACAAGATGTACCTTTAGAGCAGATTAAATCAGTAAAACTATACTATGGAGGTACTGAAGCTATTCAGGACAGAGGAAAGAACCGTTTTGCTCCTGTAGAATATATTTCCGCTCATGCGCCAGGCAAGACTTTGTCTGTCAATCCGTCATATGCTATTAAGAAATCTGAAATTGTTCCCCAAAAGAATTCTGTATTGTTGACTGGAAATCAGAATTTATATCCGGGAGTAAATTTCTTTTGGGTCAGTATAGAAATGAAGCCAGAAGCATCGTTGCTTACAAAAATCACTGCTGAAGTGACGGGGGTAACAGCAGATGGTCAGTCGTTACCAGTTAAATGTGTATCAGCACCGAATGTTATACGTCGTTTGGGAGTAGGTGTGCGTCATGCCGGAGATGATGGTGCAGCAGCTTTTCGTATCCCAGGTTTGGTGACAACCAATAAAGGTACATTGTTAGGTGTATACGATGTGCGTTATAACAGTAGTGTGGATTTGCAGGAACATATTGATATCGGTTTGAGCCGGAGTATTGACGGTGGAAAGACTTGGGAAAAAATGCGTCTGCCTCTAGCTTTTGGAGAATACGGTGAGCTGCCAGCAGCTCAGAATGGTGTAGGAGATCCCTCAATTTTGGTTGATACAAAAACAAATACAATCTGGATTGTTGCGGCATGGACACACGGAATGGGTAATCAGCGTGCATGGTGGAGCTCACAGCAAGGTATGGATGTAAATCATACGGCTCAGCTTGTTTTAGTAAAAAGTACAGATGATGGAAAAACCTGGTCTGAGCCGATTAATATAACCGAACAAGTAAAACACCCTGAATGGTATTTTTTGTTGCAAGGTCCGGGTAGAGGTATTACTATGGAGGATGGTACATTGGTATTTCCTATTCAATATATAGGTAAAGACCGGATTCCTAATGCTGGTATTATGTATAGTAAGGATAGAGGAGAAACATGGACCATTCATAATCATGCACGTACAAATACTACGGAAGCTCAGGTTGCTGAAGTTGTTCCTGGAACACTGATGTTGAATATGAGAGATAATCGTGGAGGAAGCCGTGCTGTTTATACAACTTCTGATTTGGGCATGACGTGGAAAGAACATGAGTCATCACGAACAGCATTACCTGAGCCTGTTTGTATGGCAAGTCTTATCAGTGTGAAAGCAGCGGACAATGTTTTAGGTAAGGATATATTGATTTTTTCGAACCCAAATACAACCAATGCCCGTAAAAATATTACTATAAAAATAAGCCTTGATGGTGGAAATACATGGGCACATCAGTTGCTTTTAGACGAAGGTGAGAACTGGGGTTATTCGTGTCTTACGATGGTAGATAAAGAAACGATTGGCATTCTTTATGAAAGTAGTGTTGCACATATGACTTTCCAATGTATCAATCTAAAGGATATCGTGCAGTAAGTAAAAAATATATGTATTTATTAATATAAGAATTTCCCTTCGTATTTCATGGAAACGTGAATACGAAGGGAAATCTTTTATTTTGAAGCTCTCAATATTTCTCGTTTTCCACCTGGAGGGCCTGGAAGACGTTCTACTGTAAATCCCGCAGTTTGTAGCATTCGGCGTATTACTCCTTTAGCACAGTATGTTGTGAGAATACCACCAGAATTTAGAGAAGCATATAAGGTGTTGAATAGTTCTTGGCTCCACATTTCCGGTTGTTTTTCTGGGGCAAAAGCGTCAAAGTAGATGAGGTCAAATGCTCCTTGGAATTTATAGTTCGTAAAATCTCCTTCTACTTTATGTAAAGTAAAGTAAGGTGTTAAGCTTATATCTGTATTCCATGCTGAATTATGCAGTGCATAGAAGTCGTTACTACGTTCTGGGCAGATCTGTTCTGGATAGGCAAGTTGATGTACAATATCATTACTTACAGGGTAGCGTTCTATTGTTGTATAGTGAACTTGACGTTTTGAATTATCAGCTTCCAACAGAGTGAGAAATGCATTGAGCCCGGTTCCGAAACCGATTTCCAGTATTCGCAGTGTAGAGGAGGGATGATGTTTCATTCCCATGTTGATAAATATATGTTCAGACTCCGTCAAAGCCCCTTTTACGGAATGATAATGTTCGTTTAGTTCAGGTACGAAAAGTGTATAACTTCCATCTGCAGTTTGTTCTAGTTCTATCATAAATTAAAATTGATATAATAATTATTTTAGAAAAGGCTGATAATACCAAGAGTTGCTGCTACTAATATAGCGTAACGAGCCAGCTTTCCGATGCTCATTGAAATAGTAACAATCCCAATATGAGCTCTCATCAATCCTAATACAATTAAAATTGCATCTCCTACTACAGGCAAAAAAGAGAATAATGCCATCCATGCTCCCCTTCCATGTATAAATCGGGTAGCACGTTCCATTTGTTTCGGAGTTACTCCAAAGTATTTTTCTATCCATTCCATTTTTCCAAGATGGCCTATCCAATAGCAGGTAAGTCCACCTAAAACGTTGCCTGCTGTTGTGGCAATGGTAGACCATATAGGGTCGAGTCCTAAGCCAACACAAGCAAGTAGGACTGCTTCAGAACTGAATGGTAAAATTGTTCCGGCAAGAAAAGCAGATAAGAACATACCAAAATATCCCCAGTCGGTCAGAAGTTGAAGAAATATATCCATAAATTAAATAAGCACAATGCAAACCAGATAACAAGAACCGTAATAAAAGTTATTCGGGTAAATTTACTGAAAGTAAGCGAAAATAAATGTCCTCCCATAAATACCATTGGAATAATAGCTAAGGGAAGTAATGCTTTAATATGAGATGGTTGTAAAACCATAAGAATATTTGTCCATACTCCCATGGATAGTATCACTTGTAATAAAATACGAGTTTGTACTTTGTCTTTATATGCAAATCGTAAATAAGGAATACTAAATGCAATCCATAATATTGTGATAACTCCCCATAAAGTATAATAGCTGAAATGTATGGATGCATAATTTATTTGATCAAACTGTAGAATATGCGAAATTACATTGTAGAATTCTTCGGTTTGATCCGTATACAAATCATATCCCAGCAGAAGCCAGTAAGGTAATGTAAAGCCAATGATTCCGGCAAAAAAGGTTTTTCCTTCAAGCGAACGAAGGTTAATCATATGAATATATAGTAGCGGAGTAATCCAAGCTATACAAGGAAGAATAAGGCTACTTAACCCCATCCACAAAAAAGCATGGAATATGGCGGTCGAAGCATGGGGAGATTCATAGCTTTGAAACAGTGAATATAGCATACAAAGAAAGAATACTGGAAGTAATAGTGTAACATCCCATGTATGCAAGAAAGGTGTTGCCGCATAAAACAGAAGAAAAAAAGAAGCAGGAAGCGTCGTACGTGTACGTATCAGTGCAAACTTCGTATCCGTCTCCAGTAGCAGGTAAGTAGTAAGGCTGAATATTAATAACGAGCCAATATTTGCCCATAAATGTGGAGTCGATATGACCCATAGAATAAGTGTTAAAGTACTTACAACTGGAAGTGTGGCACGTCCTGTCGCAACTTCGTATTGAAATCTGTTTCTGGTCTGGATCATGTGACGGATATTGATGACAAAAGAAATGTCACCACAGATACACTCATTTACTATTTAAACAAAATAATTGGTGTAGCTGTGGTGATGAATTGAAATATTATAAGTCGAAACCGATATCAGAACGGAAATATTTCTTTTCGAATGAAATTTTTCCGGCATTGGTAAAGGATTGTTTCAATGCTTCTTCCTTGTTGGTACCGTATGAGCTGACAGCTATCACACGACCTCCGGATGTGACAACCTGATTATCTTTCAATGCTGTTCCGGCATGGAATACGATGCTGCCTCCTGCTTTAGCTTCTTCGATTCCTGTTATAGGGAATCCTTTTTCATATGCTTCTGGATAACCGCCAGATACCAGCATAACGCATACTGCAGAACGTGAATCTATTTCAAGTGTCTTTTCATTGAGGTTTCCTGCCGCTACTCCTTCAAACAGTTCCACAAGGTCACTCTTAATGCGCAGCATGACACTTTCAGTTTCAGGATCACCCATACGGACATTGTATTCAATAACCATCGGTTCACCTTTTACGTTAATCAAACCGAAGAAGATAAATCCTTTATAATCGATGCCTTCAGCTGCCAGGCCTTCTACTGTCGGACGAATAATGCGTTCGTCTACTTTCTTCATCCAAGCTTCGTCTGCAAACGGTACTGGCGAAACAGAACCCATACCTCCGGTATTCAGACCTTTATCGCCCTCGCCGATACGTTTGTAATCTTTTGCTTCAGGTAAGATTTTATAGTTCTTTCCGTCAGTCAAAACGAAAACAGAACATTCGATACCACTCAAAAACTCTTCGATAACAACGGTTGCCGATGCATTACCGAACATACCGCCGAGCATTTCTTTCAGTTCTTTTTTTGCTTCCTCTAGAGTCGGAAGAATCAGTACACCTTTTCCAGCACACAAACCGTCAGCTTTCAATACATACGGAGCTTGTAATGTTTCGAGGAAAGCAAGACCTTCTTCCAAATTGGCAGAAGTAATGCTTTTATATCCAGCTGTCGGGATGTGATGACGTTGCATGAATCCTTTAGCGAATTCTTTACTTCCTTCGAGTACGGCACCTGCTTTTGACGGACCGATTACTGGAATATTGGCCAATGCAGCATCGTTCTTAAAGAAGTCGTAGACACCTTTTACCAATGGATCTTCAGGGCCTACTACTACCATGTTGATACCATTTGCTACAACAAATTCTTTGATAGCCTCGAAATCGTCTGCTTTTATCGCTACATTTTCACCAACTTCACGTGTTCCGGCATTACCTGGAGCGATGTATAGTTTTTCTATTTTCGGACTTTGGGCGATTTTCCATGCTAGTGCATGCTCACGTCCACCTGAACCTAACAGTAACAGTTTCATATGTTTACAGTATTATGATTTGTTTCTTTATTTTATTTCAAATGATCAAGAAAATAACGGGTGATGTGTTCGTGCAAGTGTACGCGGTCGCGCCCCATCATGTTGTGACCGTCTTCCGGATAGATGAAGAAATCTGGATGAGTTCCAGCGTCAATACAAGCACGTAAAAAACTGATGCTGTGTTGCGGTACACAGGTAGGATCCATTCCACCGATAATTACTTCCAGACGACCTTTCAAGTTACCAGCCTTTAAGCGAAGATTTGATTCCTTATATCCTTCAGGATTAGCTTGTGGAGTATCCATGTATCTTTCTCCATACATAACTTCGTAGAATTGCCAGTCGATAACCGGACCACCAGCTACTCCTACCTTGAAGATATCCGGATAAGTCAGCATAAGATTAGTTGTCATGAATCCCCCGAAGCTCCATCCATGAACACCGATTTTGTCTGCATCAACATATGGAAGTGATTGCAGGAACTTGGCTCCTTGTACTTGGTCTTTCATTTCTTCTGTACCAAGATGGCGGAAGGTACAATTTTCGAACTTAATACCGCGATTATCACTTCCACGGTTGTCAACAGTAAGCATTACATAACCTTGTTGTGCCATGTAAAGATCCCATCCACGTGCATCATAAAAACGGGTATTATGTATCATTTGTGCATGTGGACCTCCGTATACGTAAATAATAGCCGGATATTTTTTGTTCGGATCGAAATTAACAGGCTTAATTAAGCGGTAATACAAATCTGTTTCTCCATCGGCTGCTTTAATTGTTCCTACAGTAATTTCCGGTAAATTGTAGTTTTCCTTCAGCGGGTCGGTTGCTGTGAACAGAGTTGTACCTTTTTTCCCGGTAGTAGGAAGAATACTGATTTCACGTGGAACATTGTTCGAAGTGAAGTAATCGATAAGATAGGTTCCACTGGCTGATAATTTGGCCTGGTGAGTACCATCTTCCATACCGATTAGTGTACGTTTCCCATTTTTTACGTTCAGACTGAATATATTAGTCTGTAAAGGAGATATTTCCGTACTTGCAATTATGATTTCTTTACGAGAAGCATTGAATCCTAAAACATCTTGAACCAACCAGTTGCCTTCGGTCAATGGGATTGTTTTCAGATATTCACAATATTGGTCTTCACTATCCTTTCCAGTTTTCCATTCACCTTTCAGTTTGGTTTTTGTATCCATAAGATACAAATGGTTGAAGCCGTCTCGTTGTGTCTGATAAATAAACTGGCTGTCATCCCAAGGTAAGAATATCAGAGGATGCTGCGGCTCTACGTAACGAGTATGTTTCTCTTCATAAAGTACTCCTATCTTTTGTCCGCTTACGGCATCATATTGAACCAGTTGTGCATGATTCTGGTCGCGGTTCAGTTCGATAACGAATACACTCTTTTCGTCAGGGCCCCAACTGATGTTAGTAAAATAACGGTCAGTAGGATCACCGGCTTGTAAATAAATTGTCTTGCCATCTTTTACATTGTATATTCCGACAGTTACTTTATGGCTTGTCATACCAGCCATTGGGTATTTGTCGGGAACAAGCTCGGCAATGCGTGCTGTAGTATTTACCTGTGGATAATCGGTTACCATACTTTGGTCCATACGGTAGAAAGCCAAGTAAGTACCTTTCGGACTCCAAAAAGTACCTTTCATGATACCAAACTCATTACGGTGTACAGCTTGGCCATATACGACATCCTTTTCCTGCTGTTGATTACCTGTAACTTTCGGGTTAACCATGCTGCTGAAATCCCCTTCATGTGCTACATACAGGTCATTCCCGATAGTATATGCCATGTAGCCATTTTCTTTACAGAAATCGAAGTTTGTCGGGCCTTCTCCCTGCAGGTTAAATAGATTGACTATTTTCTTTTTGCTGAAGTCATACCATATCATGTACTTTTGTCCGGGAGTACGGTCGTCATACTGGGTAAAAGTAATCACATTACGGTCACCCCAAGGAAGTGAAGCAGCCATCAGTGTACGAAGTGGTTTGATATGACCTGTAAGTTTGTAAGGCATTTTGCCATTTTTCAGCGCTTCATTTACCTCTTCCAGTGTGACGAGTATACTTTCTTTTCCGCTTTTAGTATCTATTTTTTTGATGTTCTCTATATCTGTACGGACACATATATCACCCCACCATTGTAGTCCGGGCATGCTTTTCGGCACAAGATTAAAATAATTATCTCCACCCGGTATTACATCATTGAGGGTGAATGTCTTTTTCTCTTGGGCAGATGAAATTGTTGCTATCATACAGAATAGAGCTATTATTTGAAATATACGCTTCATTTTCAGTGGATATACGTTACTTATTCATTTTCTGTATTTTCTTCGTTTGCACGACGACGGTGCATATAACGAGGTGCGGGTGCCTGCTTAGGGCGTCCGTCATCAGTAGAAGGACGTGAAGGACGATTTTCGCGAGAAAAGTTTTTCTTATCGTTTTCCTTACGTTCTGTTCGGAAACTTGTTTTTTTATCTCCTTTATATTCTACTTTTTCTGCACGCTTCCGTGGACGGGTTTCGTTTCCTTCCCGCTTAGGCTTAAATTCTTTGTCACTGTTTTCACTACGGAAGGTTTTGTATTTTCCATCGAAAATCTGATATTTCCGGAACTGACATTCCAGTGAACCATTAAACAAAGGAACTTTGACTGATGGCTTTAGTCCAATTTGGTCGAAACATTCGTCACGATAGCTTAATATCCAGGCATCATTTCCGCTGAATGCATGTTTCAGGCGTTCTCCAATCATTTGATACAGGCCTAGCAAATCATCAGAAGATATTCGTTCTCCATAAGGTGGATTAGTCACAATGATACTCTTTTCTTTAGGCTGTTCAAATTGCTGGAACGGTTGGATTTTTAAAATGACATCCTTGCTTACTCCTGCTGCTTTTACATTGTGCACAGCAATTTCGTTAGCTTTCGGATTGTTGTCATATCCGTAAATTTTATGGTTAAATTCACGTTCATTAGAATCATCATTATAGATTGAATCGAATAAATCCTGGTCGAAGTCACGCCACTTTTCAAAGCCAAACTCTTTACGGAATACTCCCGGAGCAATATTGCGTGCGATGAGTGCTGCTTCAATAGGAATTGTTCCAGAGCCACACATCGGGTCTATTAAGTCACATTCGCCTCTCCATCCAGTCATCAGAATCATTCCGGCAGCCAATACCTCGTTTAAAGGAGCTTCTACTTGTTCCTGACGGTAGCCACGGCGATGAAGTGATTCACCCGAACTGTCGAGTGAAAGTGTACAACGATCTTCTGCAACATGGATGTTAATAGCCAGATCCGGATTGCTAATACGTACAGATGGACGATTGCCTGTTTTTTCACGGAAATAATCGACAATAGCATCTTTTACCTTATAAGCAACAAACTTCGAATGGCGGAATTCATTGGAGAATACTACCGCATCAACAGCAAAGCTGCTCATATTATCCAAATAGTCTTCCCAAGCAATACTTTTAACAGCTTCATACACTTCATCTGCTGTTTTTGCAGTAAAATGTTTGATTGGTTTTAAGATACGAATAGCTGTGCGCAAGCAAAAATTAGCACGATACATCATTGCTTTGTCACCGGTAAAAGAAACCATACGGCGTCCGATTTCAATATTTCCGGCTCCCAACTCGGTGAGTTCTTGTGCCAGTACTTCTTCCAGTCCCTGGAAGGTCTTGGCGATAAGCTCGAATTCTTGATTCATTTTAACTAAATTACGTAATTTCAATTAATTGTGCAAAAATATGAATTTTCGGTCAGCCAGTCAACTGTTTGATAAGGTTTAAATACATTTTGTTGTAAAGAAAGTCAACTTTGATATTTTTATTATGTAATATCTTGCTTTCGTGAAAAATATTACTGCTGCTTGCTTTACGCTCAAGGAAGTTGATTTTTATTTTGAAGAAAAATGTATCTTTGCCAAAGCCTGAATTGAAAATAATAAGAAATGTACTTCAGAATGAAAATTACTATGAGAATACATGCTCTATGTTTTATACTGGGAATAATCTTGTCTGCAACGTCTATAAGAGCTGAAGAAGAAAGACTATGGCAACTGCATGCTGTTGATATTCAAGCTCCATATGCTCCTGCTCCTATGGCAAACGGATGCATAGGTATTCTTCCTCAAAAAGAACCTTTTGCAGTAGAGCATGTTATGTTGAATCATGTATTCGATGCTGCATCTCCCCATGTTGTTAGTCGAGTAATGAGAGGAATTAATCCGTTTTGTCTTTCTATGAAAATAGACAATAAAAAAGTTGATACTTCAAATATCTCTGACTGGCAACAAACGATAGATATGCGTCGTGCTGTACATCAAACAAGTTTCCATACTTTAGAAAAAGCAGATGTTTCTTATGAGTTGTGTGCTTTACGCAATTTGCCTTATGCCGGTTTAATTCGTGTGACTATTCAGGCATGTAAGGATATGTTGTTGGAAGTCCGTTCAGAAATGGGTATTCCAGACGATTATTCGCAATCTTCAATTCGGTATCGTGAAATGGAAGCTGATGGAAATCGTATGTACATGCTTGAATCGGATGCAACTTCTCGGTTTGGATACCGTCGGGTAGCTTCTACTTCTTCTTTTCTTTTCAATGGCGAACAGATAAAGCCTATGTATGATGAAGCTACTCGGGAATTGTTTTTTTCGATTCAGCTAAAAAAGGGAGAAACATTTTGTTTTTCTTTAGTGGGAAGCGTATGTTCATCACGTGATTTTTTTGATCCCTATAATGAAGCAGAGCGGCAGGTAATTTATGCAGTGCATGAGGGAGAAGAAGCATTGATGCAGGCACATTATCGTCTTTGGGATGAACTATGGCAAAGTGATATACGTATTGAAGGAGATGACGATGCACAGCGTATCGTAAGATTTGCCTTATTTAATTTATATTCTTCTTGTCGTGGAGACAGTCGCTTAAGTATCCCTCCTATGGGATTATCGTTGCAGGGATATAATGGACATATCTTTTGGGATACAGAATTGTGGATGTATCCCCCTATGCTTCTGTTGAATCAGGATATAGCCCGGTCAATGCTTGATTATCGCTTTGACCGTCTTCCTGCTGCCCGTAAAAAAGCATTGGCATATGGTTATCGGGGAGCAATGTTCCCGTGGGAGAGTGATGATTCTGGTGAAGAAGCTACGCCTACTCATGCATTGACCGGTCCGTTTGAACATCATATTACAGCCGACATAGGAATTGCCTGCTGGAATTATTATTGTGTAACTCGTGATGTGCGTTGGCTGCAACGTGAAGGTTATCCGTTGCTCAAAGAAATTGCAGACTTTTGGACAAGTCGTGTTACTCGCAGTCAGGATGGTTCATATTCAATTCATAACGTGACCGGAGCTGATGAATATGCAAACGGTGTTACAGATAATGCGTTTACAAACGGTGCAGCGTCACTTGCGCTTAAGTATGCTTGTCAGGCTGCTGAGATTTGTGGAGAAAAGGTTCCGGAAATATGGCGGGAGATTGGAGAAAATATCCGCATATTACAATTCGAAAATGGTGTGACACGTGAGCATTCCACTTATAAAGGCGAAATGATCAAACAAGCTGATGCAAATCTGCTAGCTTATCCACTAGGGTTGATAACTGATGAATACAGACAGAGACAAGATTTGGAATATTATGCCGAGCGTATAGACCAAAAAGATGGACCGGCTATGTCGTACTCTGTTTATTGCGTACAGTATGCTCGTATGGGAGAAGCAGATAAAGCATACGAGATGTTTCGTCGTTGTTATGAGCCCAACCTGAGAAAGCCTTTCGGAGTTATTTCGGAAACTCCCACAAGTAACAATCCATATTTCATGACTGGAGCAGGAGGTTTATTGCAGGCTGTATTGAATGGCTTTTGTGGACTCCAGATTACGGATGAAGGAATCGTCCAGCTTCCGTCAGCGCTTCCTTCTCACTGGAAACGGGTAACTGTTACAGGTGTAGGTTCTGATAAAAAAACTTATGTAAGAGAAAGGTAGTATGATGTATGTGATGGAGGAGCAATTAATCAAAAAACTTCGTACGGGTGATGAAAAAGCATTCCGTTTGCTTTATGATTGTCACTACGTATTGCTGTGCCGTTTTGCCAATCAGATTTTAAATAATGCAGCTTTAGCAGAAGAAGTTGTAGATGATGTTATTTTTTATTTATGGGAACATCGGAGTGAAGTTGAGATTCGTTATTCTATCCGTGCTTATTTAATGCGTGCCGTACGTAACCGTTGTCTGAATGAACTACAATCGCAAAGTCATCGTGAAGAACTTCATCTTTCTTCTTTTTTGTCACCGGAAAGTATGGATTTTTTAGACTTTCTGTTTGTTGATGATAAACAGCCGTTAGGTATGCTTTTAGAACAAGAACTGGAAGATGAACTGAAGCGTAGTATAGACGAACTACCATTGGAGTGTCGAAGAGTATTTTATAAGAGTCGTTTTGAACAAAAAAAGTATGAAGAAATAGCCGAAGAACTTGGTATATCTGTTAATACTGTCAAGTACCATATAAAAAATGCATTGGCTTTTCTCCAAAAGCGTTTGGGGAATTATCTGAAGTTACTTATCGTATATATTTTCATGAGCGCATAGATTTCATTTAGCTATTTTCTCTTTTAATGTATTTGGTTGTAATTTAATATATTATCAGTGTTGTTTAGTTCAGATTATGGAAAGATTTCTGAATAAAAACAAGTAAAATTTAATCAGAATTAAAAAAATGTCTTTTTTGACTACCCTTTAATTCTGATTTTTTTGTCTTTATTGTAAAAGGACCTTTTTAGAATATGAAAACAGAAAAAAATAACGATATAGATTTGCTTATTACCCAGTATCTGTCCGGTAAATTAGATAAGAAGGCGTTTGCGCAGTTAAAGGACTGGGCTTCTGAATCAGAAGAAAATCGTATTTATGTAAAAAATAAAGTTGAAATATGGTTTTCTTCCGGTATTGCGGATGAAACTTGTGTTTTTGATAAGGATAAAGCATTTGAATTGTTTCAAAAGCGTATAAATAAAGCTAAACGTTCTGATGAGCAAATGCGAAGACTGTCTTGGAAGACGTGGGTACGTGTAGCAGCAGTTATTTTAATCATGCTGTTGCCTTTTGCCGGATACTGGCAAGGAAAAGAGGCTGTAAAGCAAACTTTTGCTGATATCGTAGTTGAAGCTCCACTGGGAGCTCGTACCAAACTATATCTTCCGGATGGAACATTGGTGTGGTTGAATGCAGGTTCGAAGATTGTTTATTCTCAAGGTTTTGGAGTAGATGACCGCCGATTGAAAATGGAAGGTGAAGGATATTTTGAGGTAACTCGTAACCCTGATATTCCATTTGAGGTAAAGACAAAAGAGGTTTATCTGAAGGTCTTAGGAACAAAATTTAATTTTCGTAACTATCCAGATGATGATGAAGCAATTGTAAACCTTATGGAAGGAAAAGTAGCTCTGCATAATGAGATAAAATCTATGCCTGAACTTTATTTGAAACCTGATGAAAAAGTAGTGATGAACAAGGTGACAGGTGAAATGAAAAAAACAAGTACGAAGGCCAAACGCTCTAATACATGGATTAATGATGAATTGTTTTTTGATGAATTACCTCTTAAACACATAGCCAAACGTTTAATGCGCAGCTATGGAGTTGAAATAATCGTCGCAGATTCCTTGCAAGATAAACGTTTTTATGGAGTATTTAAAGTACAAGGAAATACTATAAAAGATGTGCTTGATGCCATGGCGTCTACGAATCAAATGAAATATCGTTATGAGAATGGAAAATATATATTATATCGATAATCTTAAACTATACAATTAATATGAAGCAGGCAGGAACAAGTTAAATTGGTTTATCTATGAAGTAAACCTTTGTGATCTATCTAAGTAGAATTTTATAAAACTTAAATCTTTAATTATGAGGAACTTTAGTAAGGCTATACTTGTAGCCTCGGCAGCGCTTTGCCTAAATTTATCGGCTTTTTCACAAAATGTTTCCTTTTCTATTCAAAATGTTACAGTAAAGGAAGCTATGGAGCAGTTGAAAAAAACGTCTGGTTATTCTTTCGTGTTCTCATCATCAGATGTAGATACAAGCAAAAAGGTATCAGTATCTGGTCAGAATTCTTCTATTCAGAATATTATTAAGCAAATCCTTCAAGGGCAGAATGGATTGGATTATGAAATCCAAGGGAAGAAAATTATTGTAAAAAAAATAGGAACTTCTAACTCATTAAAAAATCAGAAAAGAATTTTAGCTTCAGGTAAGGTTCTAGATGTTAATGGTGAGCCGATTATTGGAGCTACAGTATTGGAAAAAGGAACTTCTAATGGAACTATTACAGATTTTGAAGGAAATTTTTCTTTAAATGTACCTATAAATATTACGTTGGAAATTTCATATGTTGGCTACCAAAACCAGCAAATAACAGTACAGACAGAAAGACCTTTTAATATTGTATTAAAGGAAGATTCTGAAACTTTGGATGAAATTGTTGTGGTCGGTTATGGAGTACAAAAGAAATCGGATGTAACTGGTGCAGTTGGAAGTGTAAATAGTGATAATATTTTGTCAAAAGGATCTACTTCTGTAATGGAATCATTACAAGGACAAGTCGCTGGTGTAGATATTTCTCAGAGTTCTAGTAGGGCTGGTGAAGGTTTCAGTATATCTATTCGTGGAAAGAGTTCTATGGCAGGTGGAAACCCTCTTTATGTTATTGATGGTGTCGTATGTGATAATATGGACTTTTTGAATCCAGCAGATATTGAAAAGATTGATATATTGAAAGATGCTTCATCAACAGCTATCTATGGTTCGCGTGCAACAAATGGTGTTGTAATGATTACAACAAAACAAGCAGGAACAGCTGATAAAGATAATGCGAGAGTGCAAGTATCTTATGATGGATATTATGGATTTAAGACTGTTGCCAATATGCCTGAATTTATGGATGGGGATGAATGGACCAATTATAGATTCCAACGCTATACAACATTAAAATCTGTAGATGAGTTTGGGCATCCGACTTATGAAATGCTGGATTCTGAGTGGAGGGCTTTTTGGGGAAATAATAGTCCTAAAATGAAAGAAATGTTTTTGTCAAAGGATTATTATGATTGGCCGGATTTAGTAACATCAGATGGACAGCAGCAAAATCATTACATAAATATAGCTGGTAATGCGAAAAAGATTTCCTATCGCGTCGGGCTAGGATATCAGGATGAGGATGGAGTTTTAGGTGATTCATATGAACGTTGGAACCTTAAAGCAGCTGTTGATAATAAAATCAATGATCATTTTTCAGTTGGTGCTTTAGTTAATTTATCGACTTCAATGAAAGATTATGGAAGTAAGAATTCTGTATTGAATGGATTCCGTGCAAATCCATACTGGGTTCCTTATTATTGGGAAGGGGAAAATAAAGGAGAATTAATACTTCAACCAGCTAAAGATGCTGTAATATTTCCTGAAGGAGGAGGTTTTACTTCTACGCTAAATCCTTTGGTTGATCGTGAAAATTCTGTGGATGAAACAAGAGCTTATGACATTATGGGCAATGTATATTTACAATATTCTCCTATAAAAGAAGTTGTATTGAAGACTACATTTTCTCCGACATATAATAGAAGTAAGCAAGGGGAATTTTATGGTGTGAACACTGAAAGTCAGTTTTCGTCGAAGAATCCAGATACGGGGCTTCCTTATAATACAGCAACAATAACAAACATTGATAGATTTACTTATACATGGGATACACAGGCAAATTATACAAAAACATTTGGTGATCATAGTTTAAATGCTTTAGCGTTATTTAGTGTTTATAGTTCTGTTTTGGAGGGAGATGCTATAACCGCTAATGATATGCCATTTGATGTTGATTGGTATAATATTGGTTCTGCTGGGTTCTTCTCGAATGCGGATAGTTATTATGAGAAAATAACAATGTTGTCTTATGTCTTACGTTTAAATTATGGATATAAGGGGCGATATTTAGCGACTGTTTCTAGTAGATGGGATGGTAGTTCAAAATTCCAATCACATAATCGTTGGGGAGCATTCCCTTCAATGGCTTTAGCCTGGCGTATTAGTGAGGAAGATTTTATGAAGAAACTGCCATGGATTAGTAATTTGAAATTAAGAGCAAGTGTTGGTTTAACAGGGAATAATGCAAATGTTGGACCTTATGATACCCAAGCATTAGCTGGTACTAAATATTGGTATAATTTCGGAAATACTCCAGCCTATGGATATGGACCGAATGGCATCACCAATTCAGCTTTAACGTGGGAAAAAACAAGAGAATTTAATGTTGGATTGGATTTTGGGCTATTTAATAATCGAATAAATGGTACAGTTGATTGGTATCATAAGATTTCAAGAGATTTATTGATGGAACAGTTAACTCCATTGGAACTTGGCTCGTCTACGGGGGCAATGATTAATAATGTAGGTAAGGTTAAAAATACAGGTATTGAAATATCATTAAATACGGTAAATATTAAGACAAAAAATTTCTATTGGTCAACAACATTTTCTTTTGCTAAAAATAAAAATGAAATATTGGAATTAAATGGAGGTAAGGAGGATTTAGTTGCTAATAAATGGTTTATAGGGCAGCCTATTGATGTCATTTATGATTATGAATATGCAGGAGTTTGTACCGCAGAAGAAGCTAAGAATTATGCTATGAATGATGCCATTAAAACGAAATTTATAGAAGGTGAAATGAAATTGAAAGATCAACAGCAACCCGGTGAAGAAGGGTATGGAGTTATAGATGAAAATGATTTGGTAGTGTTAGGGCATGCTCTTCCTAATTGGACAGGAAGTTTGACTTCTAACATGACATATAAGAATTTTGATTTTTCTTTTTCTATTTATACTAAGCAAGGAGGTATGGTAGAAAGTCCATTTATGGCTGAATTTACTAATTATAAAGATCGTGGTCGTAATAAGTTGAAGATGGATTATTACATTCCAGCTGGGACTCCTGTTTTGAATGCGGATGGTAGTGGTTATACGTTGATAACTGAAGCTCATTATGGCTCTTATCCGTATCCGACTAATACAGCTTCAAATAATTATGGCGGAGGACTTGGATGGGGAACTGATAAACAAACAACATATGTAGGCAACTCTTATGTAGATAATTCTTATGTTCGAGTAAAAAATATTACTCTTGGATACTCTTTTTCACAGAAACTTTTATCTAAGATAGGTGTCGATTATTTACGGTTGTATATTAATGTATTAAATCCATTTACTTTTACTAGTTATAAGGGATTTGATCCGGAGTGGGCAGATGCTGAGCTAAGTGATGGAACAGGAGGACCAAGTACACGAACTTATCAGATTGGTATTAATTTAAAATTTTAAAATTGAGTTGATATGAAAAAATTATTATACATCATAGTTTGTCTGAGTTGTTTAGTATTAAATGCTTGTTCTGACTTCTTAGAGCAAGATAATCGTTCAGATGCTGTTTCTGATGAATTTTATAATACGCAGACAGGATTTGGTAGTTTATTGAATACAGCCTATTCGTCATTACGAAATGTTTATGGAGGAGCTCCATGGGTGTTTAGTGCAGGTACTGATTTATTTGCCTCTGGTAAGCAAGGTGTTGACGCTATTGGTTTATATGGTTCTTCATATAATTCGGCAGATGGAGATGTTTTAGATTTTTATACAGAATGCTATAAAGGTATTCAATTAGCCAATTCTGTTATTGCTTATGGTGAAACGACAGAAGATTCCTCTGTGAGATTACAGTATATAGATGAAGCGAGATTTCTTAGAGCTTATTATTATTATTTGTTAGTACAACATTTTGGGGGAGTATCATTAACCACGACAATGTTTACAACAGCAGAAATGAATCATAAACGTGAATCAGCAGAAAAAGTATATCAGTTTGTTATTGACGAATTTAGTAGTTTGTCTTCTGACGATTCACATTTATTAGAGCGTTCTAATGCAGTGGGAGAAAATTTTGGTAGGGTAAATAAAAGAGCTGCTTTACATTTTTTAGCCAAGACTTATTTAGCCCGTGGGTATGAAGAATTTGCTGATAATGAGGATTTTAAAAATGCAGCTTATTATGCAGAATTAGCTATTGCTGGTGAAGAGCCTACAATTAGTTTTGAGGATGTTTTTGATGTGCAGAATGAAGAGAATGATGAAATCTTTTGGTCTGTACAATATAGTAATGCTACATTAGAAGACCTGAGCGCTGATGGTAATATGCAACAGTCTGTTTTTGGGGTTTATTTAGGGGGAGCTGAAGAAAAAAATAAGTATAATGCAGGTTATTTGGCTCCAACCCTTCATTTACATCAACTTTTTTCTGAAGGAGATAATCGTTACGAGGGAACATTTATGTTAGAACTGCGTCAATATTATTATGATTATTATACTCAGCCGTCTACGTCTCCAGTAAAATATTTTTATGCTCCTTGCTGGATGAATGATGATGATATTGAAGAATGGAAGAATAATAGTGAATTGAATAAAAATGCTGTTATTATTAAGATGCAAGGAGAAGGAGCTGATCGGTTTGGTGATATTAATACGTATAAGATAAAATGTACACAGGATTATGGTGTTGCATGTATTAAGAAATTTGATGATCCATCTTCTGCATTTTCGATGACAGGTAGTACCCATGATATAATTTTAGCACGTCTTGGAGAAACATATCTAGTTGCAGCAGAAGCTTATGTAAAAATGAATCAACCGGATAAAGCAAAAGATAAAATTGATATTTTGAGAAAACGAGCAACGAAGCCTGGTTATGATTTATCTGTTGATCAACAAGAATTAATAGGTGAGGGTGGCGTTGATTTTATATTAGATGAACGGGCACGTGAGTTAGCAGGAGAATATCATCGTTGGATGGATTTAAAGCGTACCGGCCGGTTAATTAGATATGTTGCTAATGGCATATATGAAGGAACAGAATGTTATGCTTACAATCATGATAATATACAAGTTAGCGATTTCTTGGGGACAGACGGAAATTATAAAATATTACGTCCTATACCTTTAGATGCGATTAATAGGAATAAAGAAATTGTAGAACAAAACCCCGGATTTTAAATTATTATAATTATGAGATTAAAAAAATATTTGTTTTTGTTATGTATTCCTATGTCAGGATGGGCTCAACAAGTTCCGTCAACGATGTTGTTACAGGATGGCATTCATCATTGGAATTTATTGCATCCCAATCGTTCATATATGAGATATGCAGAAACAGATTATGAAAATATAGCTGATAATCTTATTGCCTATCAGAATTTGGATGGAGGTTGGTTAAAGAATATTGATTGGTTAGGAGTATTGAATTCTGATTCTGTAAAGGCAACGTTAAATGATTTTGAGAAGCAAAGTACTTTGGATAATAGAAATACATTCTCCCAAATAGAATATCTGGCAGATACTTACGTTTTAACTAACAAATTGAAGTATCGTTTAGCTGTGGAAAAAGGATTAGATTATCTGCTTGATACTCAAAAAGAAAATGGAGGATGGAGAGGCTGGGATGTGGATGCTGTTACTTTTAATGATGATGTGACAACAGGTGCCATAGAGTTGTGTAGGAATATTCTTCAAGGAGATAAAAGCTTTTTGTGGCTAGATAAAAAATATTTAGATAAGATAAAAATAGCATATATTAGGGGAATAAATCTTATTTTGAAAACCCAGTATATCCAAAATGGAGTTAAGACCGTTTGGGCCCAACAGTATGATAATGTTACACTGGAGCCTGTCAAGGCCCGTTCATTTGAGTTACCAGGACTGACTGCTTGGGAAAGTTCTAACATTGTTTTGTTGCTTATGGGAATTGAGAATCCAAGTAATGAAATCATTCAAGCAGTTCATGATGCAGTTAACTGGTTTAAAAAATCGGCAATAAATGGAATTCGTATACAACAGATTGCACTAAATAAGGATAAAATTATTAATCAGGAATATCCTTATGATAATGTTGTTGTTGAAGATGTTAATGCGAAACCTATATGGAGCCGTTATTATGAACTCTCAGATAATAAGCCTTTTATGGTAAAAAGATCTGGTGAAAAAGTTTGGAAACTTGCAGATGTAAATGCTGAAAGACGAACAGGATATGATTGGTATGGATATTGGCCTCAGGAGGTCTTAGATAATTATCCTAAATGGCTAAAGAAGATAAATAGGAATATTGATTATTAATGTTATTAAATAATTAAAGTTCACTACTGTCCCGTAAAAGTGGATAAATAGTTCTTTGAAATTATTGAAATATAGCCAATTACACGTTTTTTTGAAATGAAACGGACTTGATTTTGCAACTTTGCAGTCTAATACAAATGGCTGCTATGTTCCAAGACAAATACGTATTCTCTCAATTAACCGCTTTTCTGAACAGAACTCAGTTCAACAACTATGTTCGCAAGTATGATGGCAACAGATATGTGAAACATTTCACTTGCTGGAATTAGATGCTCGCTATGATGTTTGGACAACTGAGTAACCGTGAGAGCCTGCGAGACTTAATCGTTGCTTTCGAGGCGCATAGGGCCAAGCAATATCATCTTGGTTTAGGTCGTGAACCGATAGCCAAGACAACTCTTGCGACAGCGAACCAGAACCGTGATTACAGAATTTTCGAAGACTTTGCATTCTATATGATGAAGGAAGCCTGCGAGAAGCGGACGACCAACATCCTTGACATTTCCGGAAAGAAATATGCGTTTGATTCAACAACGATTCCGTTGTGTCTTGCAATATTCCCATGGGCAAAGTTCCGAAGCAAGAAAGGAGGGGTGAAAGCTCATGTCTTATACGACATTGAAGCACAAGTTCCTGCCTTCTATACTGTAACCACTGCATCAAAGCATGATTCCACAGCAATGTCTTCAATCCATTATGAACCAAATGCTTATTATATATTCGATAGAGCTTATGACTCCTTTAAAGAACTCTATAGGATACATCTTACAGACTCTTTCTTTGTTATCAGAGCCAAGACGAACTTAAAGTATAAGACAGTCAAATGGAAGCGAAGAATGCCAAAAAACATAATGACAGATGCGGAAGTGAAACTGACCGGATATCTCTCCGAGAAAAAATATCCTGAGTCATTCAGACTCGTCCGATATTACGACGAAGAAGATGACCGTGAGTTCACTTTCTTGACGAATGCAAAACAACTTTCTGCGCTGGATGTCGCCAATCTTTATAAGAAAAGATGGTTAATCGAGCTGTTCTTCAAATGGCTCAAGCAACATCTCAAGATAAAGAAATTTTGGGGCACAACAGAGAACGCTGTTCGCATACAAATCAGTGTGGCTATTATCACGTACTGTCTTGTGGCTATTGTCCAACATGATATGAAGTTGAAACGTTCAACCTATGAAGTTTTGCAAATTCTCAGCATATCATTGACTGACAAAACCCACTTGCGTGACCTGTTCGACAAGACTAATTTCAATGATGTCAAAGATCTAAATGATCCCCTGATTCCGGGGCTTTTTGATTAATTGTTTAACTCGTCCCATTTTAACGGGACACTAATGATTAAAGTTAGTTAGTAAGATAATTCTCTAAGGTATCGGCACTATAAAATATTTTGTGTAAATGGAAAATACGGGATTCAAGTTTGAGTCTCGTATTTTTTATTTTATAGATTTGCAAAATGAAGAAGATTATGAAAGAAAAGAATCAAGTAGTGCCTGATGAGGTGTTAAGCAAGGAGTTCCTTAGCCAGTTCAAGACAGAAGCGGATGTGAGCAAGTTTCTGAAACAATTGCATGCCTAGGTGCTGGAGAAGATGCTTGAAGGCGAAATGGATGCCCATTTGGGCTATGAAAAGAATTCTGTGGCAGGGAACAATACCGGCAACTCCCGGAATGGCAGTTATCCGAAGAAAATCCAGACCAAACATGGAGAGTCTGTCATTTCTATTCCACGTGACCGTAACGGCCAGTTTGAGCCGATAGCAGTGCCCAAACATGAAAGCCGTGGACTTTCTATAGAAAAGCTCGTTATCTCCCTATACGCCAAAGGAATGAGCGTTTCTGACATAGAGGAAGAGATGCGTGAGATTTATGAAATAGAGCTCTCTACATCTGCCATTTCCATCATTACCAACAAAGTCAATCAGGCGGCCCAGGAATGGCAGAACCGTCCTCTTGATCCTGTTTACCTGATAGTCTGGATGGACGGTATTGTCTTCAAGGTACGGGATAACGGTAAAATCATAAACAAGACTGTTTACCTTTGCGTCGGACTGAAACAGAACGGCCTGAAGGAAGTTCTTGGCATGTGGGTTGGCAAATCGGAAAGCTCTTCTTTCTGGATGGGCGTCCTGACCGACTTAAAAGCCCGTGGAGTGCAGGATATACTGATTACCTGTACCGACAATCTGAATGGATTTACGGATACTATCCGCAGTATATTCCCTCAGTCATCCACTCAAATCTGTGTGGTACATCAGATCAGAAACTCCTGTAAATATGTCGTTTATAAGGATAAGAAAGAGTTTACAGCGGATATGAAGAATATCTATAATGCACCCAACAAAGAGGTTGCAGCCACAGAACTTGACAATCTGGAAAAGAAATGGGGAGGAAAGTATCCTTATGCTATACTTTCATGGAGAAACAACTGGGATGATCTGACTGTTTTCTTCCAGTTCCCGCTAGAGATCAGAAAAATAATCTATACTACAAATCTCATTGAAAACCTGAACGGAAAAATCAGAAAGTACACGAAATCAAAGCTTTCATTCCCTTCCGACGATGCAGTCAAAAAGACCGTTTATCTTTCGCTTATGGAGATTGAAAAGAAATGGACAATGCCTATTTCAAACTGGGGCTTGATTATGAATCAATTTATGCTTATTTTTGAAAACAGAATCCAGATATAAGAACAAACTTACAACTGAATCCTGTTTCCATTTACACAAAATTTTGGACAGTGTCAAGGTATCTAAAAAAATCCTTCTCACATGTTTAAGAAATAACTTTAACATTGTAAGAAGGATTTTTTATCAGTTTACTTTTTTCAGTTGATAATTCAGGTTCGACTGACTTTTTTCCAGTTTATCATTCAGTAAGGTAAGAGTTTGGTCATTTTCTACCAGGAAATTAAAGGTTTGCTTTTGGTCATTTGTTATAAGTTGCCATACGGTAGCATTTTCATTTCCGGCCATACCACGTAAAGTGAAGCGTTTCCCCTCATAAGTAAATGTCTTATCTTTCCCGTTTTCAGCTTCTTTGTAAGTCAAAGCCAACGAGAATGTTCCGTCTCCGCTATGCTTTTTATTTTTGATGGTTAACGAATAGAATATCCCGGGACCAGAGGCGGCAGGAAGCAATCCTTCGTAAGTAAGAGTTTGCATTGGACCTAGTTCATCTTTACTCTGAGTATAGATAAGTTTATTCCTTTGGCTGATAGTCCATATACCATCAATGAAACGCACATTTTTTGTATCATCATCTTCGATATTCCAAGCATATTTGCCTGTAGGCAATGTACGTCTTTCCAAGATTTCCTTAGGCTGTTCGTCAGAAAAGAATAGTTCTGCTAATGTCGAATCGGGGCTGAAAACAATAAAGGCCGATCGTTCACTTCCATCAGCCGCATCGACTCGTATTCCCTCCTCAAAAAGACGGATACAATCTTTCTGTACTTCGCTCCACGTATATCCAGCTGAAGCAAGACAACCATGTTCATCCCGGTCGTTTCCTACTGCTTGTGGGATATTCTTTAAAGAGTCACTATTGTTATCTGTTTCTTGCTTTTTTTGAGTATTGCAAGCAGCCAGCAATATAGCTAGACATATTGTAATTGTTGGTTTCATATTTTTCTATTAATCATTAAAACTTTGTTCTTATATATAATTTATTCCCTGCGTTGTACGATACGTGAACCAGCTGGTACACTTTCCGTTACCCAAATGTTACCACCAATTGTTGCACCTTTACCAATGGTGATACGTCCTAAAATAGTTGCATTAGAATATACGATGACGTCATCTTCCAGAATGGGGTGGCGGGCAATACCCTTTATTGGATTTCCGTTTTCATCGAGTGGGAAACTCTTGGCTCCCAATGTAACTCCTTGGTAGAGCTTTACATTATTACCAATGATACACGTGGCACCGATTACTACACCAGTACCGTGGTCGATAGTAAAATGATGCCCGATCTGTGCTCCCGGATGAATATCAATTCCGGTTTCTGAGTGAGCCATTTCGGTAATGATACGAGGAATAAGCGGAACATTCAGCATATACAGTTCGTGTGCAATGCGATAATTGGTAATTGCACGGATAATAGGATAGCAACAGATGATTTCTCCAAAACAGGTAGCTGCCGGATCTCCGTAATATGCTGCTTCTACATCGGTAGCAAGAATACGTCGTATTTCAGGGAGTCTGCTGATAAAACGTGCTGCTATGGATGCAGCCGTATCTCGATCAGGAATTTTCTTGATTACATTATCCGAAGGAGTATTCTCTAGTCCGAAACATAATCCTGCCTGTATTTGCTCTGTCAGTAAGCCAAAAAGTTCTTCTACATTTACTCCGATGTGGTAGTTGATAGTTCTTCGATGGACGGTAGAGTTTCCGAAATAGCCAGGGAAAAGAATTTCTCGGGAGAGTTCTACAATTCGGCGCAGTGATTTCCCTGATGGAAGCGGATCGCCATCTTTATATTGATGAAACAAACCTTCGTACGAATGCTTGTCAGAAAGTTCGCTTACAGCTTGTGTCAGTGTATGTGTGTAATCGGATAGACTCATAGCTTTCTGTATTTGGTTGAAAAACAAAATTAGTCATTTTCATTAAGTCAATGAGGGAGAAGGTATGTTTTCGTCTTTATTTATAGATTATAATTGTATTTTTGCAAAAAAATACAGATAATATGGTAGTCAATAAGAAGAATCCTTTTGCTTGGAAAGCAAAGCAGACGGGGAAAAAGAAATCCAGCGGTAAGCGAGTAGGAAAATCAAAACCCGAAAAAGCAAATAATCAGTTAAACAGGAGGGTCAAGTGATAATCTTGTTATAATGACGAACAAATAATGCCTCCACCCAATACGACGTCATCGCGATAAAAAGCAGCGGCTTGTCCGGCTGCGATGGAAGTCAATGGCTCGTGTAGTTTGATATGCAGTTGTCCGTCGGGGGTAGGGATAACGGTACAACGGTTGGCCTGCTTGCGATAACGGATTTTTACGATGATTTCATCAGTTGTTTCAAATAAGGCAGAAGGATTCGTTACATGCCAGTCGGTGAGATACATTTCTGATTGTCCTAGTGAGCAGAGCTGGTCACTGAGAATAATACTGTTGGTCTGCGGGATGATTTGTTTTACAAACAATGCTTTATTCAGATAGATTCCTAATCCCCTGCGTTGTCCGATGGTATAGAAAGGGTAGCCTTCGTGCTTTCCTAAGCAATTACCGGATTCATCATAAAAATTACCGGGCATGATAAGCTCTTTTTTTACATGCTCTTTTAAAAAACTGCGGTAGTCCATAGGGCAAAAGCATACTCCCAGACTGTCGCGCTTGTGAGCAGCTTTCAGGAAACCACGTTCGGCTGCAATTTCGCGTACCTTATTTTTGGTCAGTTTTCCTATGGGCAATAGCATACGTTGCAGTATGTCTTGAGGCAATCCCCACAAGAAAAATGACTGGTCTTTATCTGCATCTGTTCCGGTTGTGATATGCCAATATCCGTCAATATTCCGTTTTTGTACATAATGTCCAGTAGCAAAATGATAGATGCCTTTTTCATCGGCTAGCTTCTTCAGTAACGGCCATTTCAGATAATTGTTGCAAAGGGTACAGGGAACAGGAGTACGTCCTGTCATATATTCATTGATGAAATAGGAAATGATTCGTTCGCGGAACTCATTGCGTGCGTCATAGGTTATATGAGAAATATGCAGACGTTCACATAATTCGCGTGCATCATCCAGGTATTCGGTATTGTTGTCTTTTTCATAGAAACGAAAAGTCACACCGGTTACTTCGTAGCCGGCATCTTGCAGGAGCAGGGCAGCTACTGAGCTATCTGTTCCCCCGCTCATACCTAACAGGACTTTGTTGTTTTCTTGCATATATTTTACGTATGGGCATAAAAAAAGGAGTACCGCTGTACTCCAACCTTTGTTAACCTTAAATCTAATACTATGAAAAACACAGTACAAAGGTACGGACTTTCAGGATATCTGCAAATATTTGGACCGAAAAACTATGTTTTATAACATGATTTAAGAAATTGCTTACCTCTTCTATGTTTGTTAACTAAATCTCTTGCCTTAGTTTTTGACGAATATATATAGCTTTCCGTATTTGGTAAGGCATATAGGAAGCCTGTTTGTGAAAAAAAATATCCTCTGTTTCCTTATTATTTCTTTTTTCCGTACTTTTGTGACTTAACTAAAAGAGATTATTTATGGAAAATAAGCTGACTATTTATAATACGCTTACCCGTCGTAAAGAACTTTTTGTTCCGTTGCATGCTCCTCATGTGGGTATGTATGTGTGCGGGCCTACTGTTTACGGTGATGCTCATTTGGGACACGCTCGTCCGGCTATTACATTCGATATTCTTTTCCGTTACCTGACACATCTGGGTTACAAGGTACGTTATGTCCGTAATATTACTGATGTTGGACATTTGGAACATGATGCAGACGATGGTGAAGATAAGATTGCAAAGAAGGCACGTCTGGAACAGTTAGAGCCGATGGAAGTTGTTCAGTATTATCTGAACCGCTATCATAAGGCTATGGAAGCTTTGAATGTACTTCCTCCAAGCATTGAACCACATGCTTCAGGACATATCATCGAACAGATTCAGTTGGTAGAGGAGATTCTGAAGAATGGATACGCTTACGAAAGCCAGGGGTCTGTTTATTTTGATGTGGCAAAATATAACAAAGACCATCACTATGGAAAGCTTTCCGGACGTAATCTGGACGATGTTATCAATACTACCCGTGAACTTGACGGACAGCAGGAAAAACATAATCCTGCCGATTTCGCCCTCTGGAAATGTGCCCAGCCGGAACATATCATGCGCTGGCCGTCACCGTGGAGTAATGGCTTCCCGGGATGGCACTGTGAATGTACTGCTATGGGACGCAAGTATTTAGGAGAAAACTTCGATATTCACGGAGGAGGCATGGATTTGATTTTCCCGCATCATGAGTGTGAGATTGCTCAAAGTGTAGCTTCTCAAGGGCATGATATGGTACGTTACTGGATGCATAACAACATGATTACCATTAACGGTCAGAAGATGGGTAAGTCGCTTGGTAACTTTATTACGCTTGATGAATTCTTCACTGGTTCGAACAAGCTTCTTACTCAGGCTTATTCAGCAATGACAATTCGTTTCTTTATTCTTCAGGCACATTATCGTAGTACAGTTGATTTCAGTAATGAGGCTCTTCAGGCTGCAGAAAAAGGACTCGAACGTATGATGGAGGGTGTGAAGAATTTGGAACGTATTACTCCTTCGAAGACTACTTCGGGCATTGAACCGGCTGGATTGCGTGAGAAATGTTACGAAGCGATGAACGATGACTTGAATACACCGATTGTTATTTCTCATCTGTTCGACGCTATCCGTATGATTAATACTGTAATCGATAAGAAAGCAACTATCAGTGCCGACGACCTTGAAGAGTTGAAGAGTGTATTCCATACCTTTGTGTTCGATATTTTGGGATTGAAAGCTGAGGCTGAAAACAATGCGGCACGTGAGGAAGCTTTTGGCAAGGTGGTAGACATGCTTCTCGAACAGCGTATGCAGGCAAAAGCTAATAAAGATTGGGCTACCAGCGACAAGATTCGTGATACACTGGCTGCATTAGGCTTTGAAGTAAAAGATACAAAAGACGGATTTACCTGGAAATTGAACAAGTAAACCTGTATTTTTGAGTAATAGAATAAACGCGGATTTGTGCAGACTTTTATCTGCATGAATCCGCTTTGGCTTTTATGATGCTATAGTGTTATAAATGAATATTCACAATAAACAAAATTGTGGAAAATACTAATGAAGTAATTTAAACTTTTCCTCATTTCTTTTATTGATATAAATATAGGACAGTGTCTTCCATAATTTTCAAGTATATTTCTAAAAACCGTACAATCGAATCTAGTGTCCGTATTTAAAAACAATTTGTATGTCAGATATTTGTCATTCATCTACATGAAAAAGGTATGCCTTGTCAGTTTGTTATATAAAGCGAGTTGATTGTCATACGCTTCTTTTTGCCTAGATAAATTCGGCTTTTCTTTTTGAACCTATGGCAAAAGCCATGAGTCTGTCGAAAAATCATCTTGGACGCAGGAGCATTTTCAGTCCTTCTGCGAAGATTGCCCTTATGGTCCTGAAGGCCTACACCGGATTTTCCGACAGACGGCTGGTGGAACATCTCAACGGCAACATGCGCTACTAGATGTTCTGCGGAATTATGATAGCCCCAGCCTTTCCCATAACCAACTACAAGATAGTCAGCACTATCCGTAATGAAATGGCATTACGTCTTGATATTGAATCCCTTCAGGAAATACTTGCCATATACTGGAAACCATATCTTGAAAACCTTCACGTCTGTATGATCGATACTATATGTTATGAGAGCCACATGCGTTTCCCTACATACAGAAGCTGCTTTGGGAAAGTATCGAATGGTTCTACAGGTATATTTGCCGGCATTACAGTGTTTGGGGCATAAGGCGTTGCGGATGTGGCATGTTCTACAGCAAGAAAAGAAAGAAGAAAGCTTCAAGGGTAAGACAACATACAGATAGACGGCATATTGTTCATCGAACACATCTGGTTCAAGGCTTTCAATAAAGGTATACGTCTGAAGGACTGTATTCGTATGCAGCAGGAACTCATGAATGTGAGGGTCAGATGTGCGGCAGGCGACTCCATATATACCAATAATTTCCAACAGAAGGTTCTGTACTAAATAGGCATATCAACTGCCTACGTACGTAAGGGAAGGGCTGCAAAGGATAAACCCTTGAGAAGGGTTTTCAGAAGTAAACTATCAAGAAAGAGATCCACCAGGCTTGAAGGCCACTTCAGTACACAAAAGCAACATTATTCACTCTCAAGGATAAAGCCAGAAACAGGGAAAATCCTATGGATTTTCTTCGGAATACATACGGCAAATGCCGTACTGATGATAGACAAAATCAGGAACAAAGCGGTCAAGACGGTATGACATGTATTTGTAGAAATAATCAGAAGGAGTCATCAGACTTTTTCCGGAGCATCATGTCTTGTCTGATAAAATTGTATGGGAAAATACAGAAAAAACATAATAACAATGACATAGGAAGTGATTATAAGTTATCATCTTCATATACCACCTTGCTTTTTGGGGAATTTACTGAATATACCTAATTAAATATTTGACAGATAAATACTCCACTCCTGTTGACAGTTTATAAAGAATGGCATTGACAATCTCAGCAAGGTATTTTGAGTTATGAAACCACGTTTTGCAATTGATAAATGAGGTAGTATTTCACTTTTTATTGTATCTTTGTCTAATAGTACATACATATACTATTTTATTATTAATGTGTCTGATTACTCATAATATAATAATATTTGTACGATATTTTTTCATTTACTCAATTAGTTTAAATTACTTCATAATATATTGATGGCCTTTATGTGTTATACCATAAAACTTATACTACTCATTTTAATCTGTCTAAATCCATTTAGTCTGTTGGCTAACGAACAATTTGGAGGATTGATTTTTCGTTCTTATGAATCTTCTAAAGAAGACCGAACTTATTTTCTGATTCCGGCAGATAAAACACCTAGAGTCAGTTACCACAATTACCTTTCATTATCATTTGATCTTAAAATTAGAGAAGGGGGAGAGCCTTTCGGATATATATGTCGTATAGCTATCGGGAACACTGATAATCTAGATTTACTGCTAACAAATCCAGTTAACCAGAATCCATATTTCTGTTTAGTAAAGAAACAACAATACTTAGGTAAATTGCCTTCTATTAATATTGACAATTTCTATCAATGGCACACCATACATTTGGAATTAGAAATAACAAACCATATACTATATATCAAAGAAAAAGGACAAATCATAGCTCAAGAAAAGGCAACAGAAAAACCTCAATCCATACAGATCTGTTTTGGGGCGAATAATCTATCCAACACTTCTACTTCTGACGTTGCACCAATGATTGTCAAAAACATCCGATTAAAGACAGAAAAGAATAAAAACGAATACTATTGGTCACTAAAGCAGCCTTCTCAAACTCCATTACTAAAAAGTGAAAATGGAGACATAGTTGCCCAAGTGTATAATCCTGAATGGGTAAGTACATTGCATCAACATTGGAAATTCATCCGAGGCGTTTCTTTTTCATCAAAAAGTTTTCCTGTAAGTGATGTGCAACAAGGAATACTATATTTCGTATCAAATGATCGTATTACACAAATCAACTTGATTTCCAATAAAATGGAAATACATAAATTCCAACCTCCTATTGAAATAGAACGAATGAGCAATCAATTTATTACCTTGCCTTATGATTCCGTCAATAAAAAAAATAGATTGGCATATTACGATTTTGAGAAGGAGGATAAAGATGTACTTACTTTTTTCGATTTTGAAAACAATACATGGTCAAAATGTATTACACGTGAACGTCAATCAATCTATAATCAACACAATAAATTCTATTCCCCTACAGATTCATGTATTGTTCAACTGTTCGGTTATGGCTTCCATCAATACTCCTCTGAATTAAATAAAGTATCTTTATCTGGAAAAGTTATGCGCAAGCAACTAAAAGGTATAATTCCTCCTCGTTATCTCAGTTCCATTGGCAATACTGATTCCTCTCTATATATTTATGGAGGACTTGGTAATGAAACAGGAAAGCAAGAATATGGAGTAAAGACTTATCACGATTTGTATAAATTAAACTTGAAAGATTATTCGGTAAATAAATTATGGAGCAACGATACGACAAAAACGAACTGTGAAGTAGCTACTTCCACTTTACTCATTGATGAAACAAATCAAAGAGCTTATGGATTATTTTTTAATCCACACCGCTATCACTCCAGTTTGGTACTTAAGGCTCTACATTTACAAACAGGAGAAATAGAGGTTTTAGGTGATACAATTCCCTATCTCTTTCAAGACATTAGTTCTTATGCCGATTTAATATACCTACCTCAACAGCAGAAATACTATGCTGTTACCGTATATCAAACAGAAGAACATACTTATGAAGCCAAGCTTTATAGTATTTCTGCACCTGTATTTTCATCATATATATCAACAACAGACTTTTCAAACGGGTGTTCTCTGTCAACAAGCATCTTGATTATATGCATCATTAGCGTAGGAGTAGGGATATTCTACATAATACGACGCCAAAAACGTCATAATAAGTCGGTTATAACCACAGAAATGCTTACAGCATCCATTATCCAGACAGATACTCCAAGTCCTAATGAAACAAACATTACAGTTAATGACAATTTACCAAATGAGGAAATTACTGAAACAAGAACTATACAACCTGGCATTTATTTATTAAATGGTTTCCAAGTAATAAACAGGGAATTAGAAGATATTACAGGGAAGTTTACTCCCATTATGAGACAGCTACTTTCTGCCATTTTACTTTATTCTAATCAATATAATAAAGGAATTTCCAATACACGTCTAAAAGAATTATTTTGGTATGATAAATCCGAAGAGAGCTTTTCCAATAATCGAAGTGTAAATATACGTAAAATCCGTATATTATTAAAGGAAATAGGGAATGCAGATATATCAGTTGTTAATGGATATTGGCACTTTGTAAATGAAGGGGAGATATATATAGACTACTTTACAGCCTTAAAGCTTTTGGAAAAATATTCACAGTCTAATTATATACGACCAGACGATTTACAGTTACTGCTCAGGCTGGCCACACAAGGGCAGTTGCTTCCGAATTTGCAATTTGAATGGGTGGATGAGTTTAAATCAGATTACTCAGATGGTATGATTAGCCTTTTAAGTAAACTAAGAGACAGTACACAATCAGATATTAATGATAATATACGAATAGAACTAGCTAATAGTATTTTAAAGTATGATTCATTAGATGAAGAATCCATACGAGTCAAATGCCAAGCTTTATTACGTCTAAAACGTACTGGAATAGCTTACATGACTTATAAACAATTTGTGAAAGAATATAAGCAAATATTAGATTCTGATTTTGAAGAAAGTTTCGAAACATTCATTCATGAAAAGTAAATGTCTCAAAATAAGAAACAGAGGTAAGTTTACTTACAATCTATAAGCCACAACATAAAAATCTCCTGCTTTTAGTCCTATAATTGTAATAAATAAGGGCTAAAGCAGGAGTTCTTTATTACGAAGTTTCAATCTATAAGATTTTTACTTTTGTATTTCTATTTTGAGACAGTCTTCACTCAGTATTTTATATCAAATTTATTTATTAAAAACGTGTATCTCTTCACCTCTCATATAGCGAGCCGCTTCACCGGCTAATCGCAAATATGTGTCAGACGGTTGGTTATCGAATGTAACAAATGTACTTTCTCCTATAGGAGGGTTACTCGTACATTTAAAAAAAGCGGTACCTTCGTCCATTTCATCAAACATAGCTAGATAAAGGCTTTTTGCTCCAGAATCCACAGCCCCTTTCACCTGCTTCCAAAAAAAACGTCCTTCCAACCGTGGTATCTGATTTAATGGGAATTCCTGATTCATATTATGCCAACTGAATCCAGGAAACAATACAGGAATATAATCTTTACCATGTCGCTTGCACCAAGCCAAATCATCGTTAATACGCTTACGATAATTTTCATAGCTGTCATAGTCAAAACGCCCCACTAACCAAGGAAGTACGATGTCACTTTTGGCTATCAGACGATACAAACGGCTGTCTGGTATTGCATCATTTTTTAAGTCTCTCCAATGAGCAGGTAACCCTACTAAAATAGCACAACCCTCTTTCTTTAAAAAGTCAATAATACGCTCTGCCTCATCAAGACCATACCTACGTCCGTCATTAAAGCCTACTCCCCATACAGCTACCAACGGCTTCCCGTGATGATATAAATAAGGAGTTCTGTTTGAAACTATTCCATTTTCTTTCAGATACTTCCAGTCATCTATCAATATAGATTCGTCACCCGGTTGCATTCCCGACAAATCGTACATTATACACAACGCTCTATTATATCTGCAAGCAGAGGAAAAGGCATGATGGAGTACTTGATTATAAGCTTTTTTCTTTCGATTATCTTTCAATGTCGTAATGAAGCGCTGCATATACACCCCATCGATGCCATAATCACGCATCCAACGAAAGTGTACATCCACCGTAGAAGAGTCCTTTGAACTATACACCCGAGCTTGTGAGCCGTCCTCTAAATAAAAAGGTGTAGGATATGTATCAGTATACTCCGAAACATCAGGCCAAAGATCAATCGTACAAGATCCGGGTTCGAAACGCTTTTGTTTTTCATAATGTTGCCATCCTAATGCAGATCCATCTCCCTGCGCACTGAACCATCCTTGATAACCTGCCATTACCAAACCATTGGCTGATGAGAAAGCCGTTCTTTCTTCAATCCAATTTCGCATTGTTTCAGGAAACTCATTCAAAGGTAAATAGCAGTTCTCATAATGCTTTGGAAAGATTTGTACTAAATTCATTCCTGCATATCCTTGACCTAATGCCTTACCTATTGAGCCTATTGTAACTATTTCTACACCATTTACGTTACAATAAGCATTATCGTGCAGATGTCCGGCAAATACAGTATTCACTTTGTAATGTTGGAATAGACTTAAATATTTTCTACGCATTTCCATTGAAAAATTGGAATATCCTTCCTCCTCGTCTACAGTGTTTAGGACAGGGGGACAATGCATAAAAACAAAACGAAAGCGCATATCTTTTCCTTTCTCAAGCTGTTCTTTCAGCCAGACATATTGTTTCTGTTCCAAATCAGAGTTTCCCTGCTTTATGACATTCGAATCTATTCCAATAAAAGCACAGTCACCATAACAAAAAGAAAAAATAGGATTTCCATAATTTTTACGATATGCTGCGCAATCTTCCATTGTTGGAGAACTAATATCATGATTACCTGGTACCATCCATATTTTCACGCTCTTATCCACTCGCTTTAATAGCTGTTTATAAGCTGCTATTTGTTCTGTATCATGCGAATTATTCACAAAGTCACCAGTAATGATAATAAAAGGAGGCTTCAACCGATTAATAACATCTATCGCTTTATTCATTGCTTCTACCTCAAAATTAATGTTTTTATTAGCCTCTTTAAACCCTAATTGTGGATCAGAAAGATGAATGAAAAAAAAAGGAGAAACTCCTTTTGAAAGAACTGGTGCTGGCAAAACCAGCACCAATATATATATGAAATACAAAAAGTACAAACGACTACTTTTATAAATAAATCTATGATATTGCATAACGAATATTTAGTTTTTTTTAAATTGATCTTTAGTTATACCTCAAATCCGCAACCCTACTAAAGTCTCAGAGCGTTGCGGCCCAAACCGCCAAGAATGCGATTTTTCTAGTTTGGACTGACTTTTTACCATGTGTTGGCTGATATGCGAGTATAATACCCCCTTACCCCCATCGGTGGTTACAAACGACAGCCCCTCCAAAACGTTTGGATCATCCGTAACTGACTTTGAATATGGTCCGGTAGTGCAACCATCTGTCCTTCGTGTAGATGTTCAGAGTCCATTGTCTGGCGACACGGACCCATTTCGCCGGGACAACAATGAAGGCGAAGACAAAGCGCTTCAGGCGACTTTTCATGTCTACACCGGGGAAAATTTCGCTGACCTTGGCCAGCAAGTACTGGTAAAAATTCTTCAGCATGGCGGTAAAGAGAAGGAAAACCGTGTTGTCCTCCATGGTTGAGAATGGAAGG